>Ga0196978_1000746_pt1 | contig 15837 bp, 6 predicted proteins | sample S3v_2013CmetaG_FD_155491 | JGI IMG/M metagenome (GOLD analysis project Ga0196978, IMG submission 155491) | Soil microbial communities from Anza Borrego desert, Southern California, United States - S3+v_20-13C | ecosystem: Environmental > Terrestrial > Soil > Desert | place: USA: California... | reverse complement strand
GCAGGGTGCGGGTGACGGGATTGTACTGGAAAGGGAACGTGCGCACGGTGACGTAGCGGCCGTGACGGATGATGTGCGCTTTGCCTGCTTCGGCCAGCATGCCGGGGAAGAAGGCGTTGGCCTGGTAAACGGTTCCGTATTCGTAAGGAACAGTCGACGGATCGATGTTGCGCTTCAGGCTGCCTTTCGAGGGAAGCAGGTCGACGTTGGCGATGTCTTCATAGCTGCCGTAGCTGACGGCGATGCTGACGGCGCCGGTGTTCTCCACCTGCACGGAAGTCGCGTACACCGGGATTTCCGGCGCGCCCTTCACCAGCATGCTCACGGAATTTTCCGCGACCAGGTAGTGTTTCGCATGCGAGTTTCCCAGCGAAAAAGCGCCGGCCTCGAATTGCAGCGTCGTTTTGTTTTCGCTGCGCGAGGTCACGGTGAACTTGCCGGGTGTTCCGGCGAAAGCGAGCTGCGCGACAAAAAGAACGGAGAGGAACAGTATTGATTTTTTCATGCAAAAAGATTGTTTTGAGTGCGTTTGGTAAACAGCGTTAAAGCGAAAATGATCTTTATAAGGCAGAAAAACAATGCCGCTCAAGCCCGTAAATCAGATGTTAAAGAGAATTTAACCTGCCGCGGGGCTGAAAACATGGCACAGCCTTTGTTTTTACCCCTGCACAAAAATCAAACAGAGGAAAGAAAAAAATGAAATGGATGATGGGAGCGCTGCTGATGCTGGTCTTTACCGGCGGACTGCAGGCGCAGGAGGCGAAGCCTCCGGTTAAAAAGCAAAAGCACGAGCAGAAAACTCCCGGCCAGCGCGCCGACATGCTCGTGGGCAAAATGGAAAAAGTAGTCGGCCTCGACGCCAAGCAGCGCGCTGCCGTGCATCACCTCGCGCTGACCCGCGCGCAGCAGATGCAGGATTTGCGCCGGCAATACAAAGGCACGCAGGCGGACAAGAAAACGATCCATGCCGAGCGAAGGAAGATCAACGTCGCCTTCAACACCGGTTTGAAAAGCACGCTGAGCGCCAAACAATACGACGCCTGGGAAAAGTACCGCAAGGAACAGCGGGCGAATCACAAGGCGAAAAAGAAAATGCACAAGAGCAAAAAGCATCAGCCGGGAAGATAGCAGCCTGGAAACTGCTCGAAGGGAAACGGGGCCTGTGTGTGAGGCCCCGTTTTTTATTTAACTGTTGCGCGCAAAAATTATCGCTCGCTGTTCGAAGGCAACCTGTATCTCATTTTCGCGAAACATTTTCATCATTCGCAAGCGAACTTTCAGAATCTGTTAATATGTTTTTTAGTTCAGTCCTAATACTTTATGTTCGGTTTTCTTGAATAAGAATTAAATAATTTGATAATGGCTGGTCAAAGGATGTTTATTTGCTTCACTAGCATCATAGATAACATCCATACTAAAACACCTGTTTATTATGACCAGCAACGCTCAAGCCAGCACCTCCGATCTTCCTGCACTGACCACCGAGCAGATCCGCAACCTGCTTGCTTTTCACCGCTCCGGCACGCCGGGTGAAACGACCTACCTCGATGTGTCCAACCCTACGCACAAGGCTTTTATCCAAACCATGCTCGAGCTCGGCGGCCGCACGCCGGAAAACTATCCGAACCTTTACAACGCGCTGAAAAGCGGCAAGTCTGCTAAAACCGCACCTGACCTGGACAAGGTCCACCTTGTGGACGCGGGCAAAACCGCTTCGGGAAAAGCGACTGCTTCGGTATGGTCGCGCTCGAGCGGCAATGCGATGATCAAAGGCGGCACGCTGCTCGCATTCAACAGCAAAACAGGCGAGCTGCTGGCGCAAGGCGCCAACACGACCGTAAGCAGCGGCTTCCTGGACTGCCCCACGCATCCTGCCGCTTCCGCTCCTGCGCCCGCAGGCACGAACCTTTCGCTGCTCTACCTTGGGCACGCCACCGACGCCGACGGCTCCACGCGCTTTTACAGCTATGCGAACAACGCGATGACCGCCGAGCCCATGGACGGCATCCAGGTGAACGTGACCAACCCGGTCATCCAGCATTCGCAGAATACCGACATCTGGATCGCCGTCGGCCGCACGGCTGCTTACCCGCCGCCGTCCAACACCGATTATGTGTTCTACGAGCCGACCAGCAACGAAACCAACCCCTATCTCATCGTGCCGTTTTCCGGCAATGTGGCCCTGAGCGGCTCCATCGACCTGGGCAGCCTGACGATCTCCGACCTGAGCACAAGCGTTTTTGTCAATAACGGGAGCGGCACGACCGAGCTTTCGCGCGCATCGCAATACACGACCGATGCCGACATGATCGCAGCGTTCTCGGTAGGCTCTTCGCCGAACATCCTGCAGTGGAACTTTCCGTATGATCAGAAAGGCTACGCGAACACGGATTCGATCGTATACCAGCAGACTTCGATGGGCAACGAGATCGACAGCTTTTTCTATTTCGCGTTCAACAACATCCCGCTCCAGGGCGGCAGCACGGCTCCCCCGTTCTACGTGTGCAGCGTCGGTACGCCGAACGAGCCTTCGATCAACTGCACGCAGATCCCCAACCTGTACTTCTGGTGGCACTGCCTTGCCAAAGGCACGCTGGTCACGCTCGAGGACGGGACGCAAAAGCCGATCGAAGCGATCAACGAAACATTCCGCGTGCGTACCGGCGTCAATGGCGACAGCCTGGCGGTATGCGCCACCGTACTCGGACGCCACAGCGCAGATCCGGCCAACGGCACGCGCAAGGAAATTTTCCGCCTCAGCACCGCTAACGGGAAAACGATCACGGCGACGGAGAACCACGTCGTCTTTGCCGACGCAGAAACCTGCCGCAAAATTTCCGATCTCCTTCCCGGCGACCCCATTCTGACCTCGGACGGGCCCTCGACCGTGAAATCGAACGACGCGATCACGCACGACGGCATGTTCTACGCGCTCGCGCTCGGCAACGCGCAGGAAATGGCCAACGCCGATTTCCCCCGCAACCAGGCGAGCTATTATGCAAACGGCATTCTCTGCGGCGACCAGCTGGCCATGCGCCACTATGTGAAGACGTCGAACCGCGATCTCGACTACATGCTGCCGCGCATCAAGCCCGAGCTGCATGCGGACTACGCTTCCGCCGTGCAGCAAATGCGCTGATGAATTTTCTCCGCTGCCTGCTTCCCAACCGGCAGGCAGCGGAGCTTTTCCCCCAGACGTTCACAAATCTCCTGCTCCTTTCATGAATCAGCTTCCTGTTCTGACAGCGTCGCAGCGCCGCGCCCTGCTCGCTTTTCACCGCGCCTCGAAACCGGGACAAACGCTCACGCTCGATCCGTCCAAACCGGAACACCGGGCGTTCATCGAAACTATGCTTTCCACAGCCGGACGCACGGCGGAGAAATTCCCGCACCTCTTCCGGGTGCTGGCTACCAAGACCAAGGCAGCGAAGAGCGCCAAAAGCAAAGACGGCAGCCAACAGATCCATTCCGTGCACCTGGTGGACGCCGGGCAAACCGCTTCGGGAAAAGCGACCGCCACCGTGTGGGCGCGTTCCGCCGGCGATACGCTCGTGAAAGGCGGCAACCTGCTGGTGTTCGACGGCGGCAAGGGAACGCTGCTCGCGCAGGGAGAGAACATAGCCGTGCGAAACGGGTTCCTCGCCTGCCCCACGCGCAGCGCCACCGCCGCCGGCGCATCGAAAAAATTGTCGATCCTTTACCTCGGGCATACGACCGATATGGACGGCGCCACGCGCTTTTTCAGCTATGCGGATAACGCGGCAGCGAGCAGCAACGGCATCCAGGTCAATGTCGAAGATCCGCGCATCAAGACCCAGGGCAACACGGACATCGTAATCGCCGTGGGCCGGACGCGCAGCCAGCAGCAGCCGGGGAACGCCGATTACGTGTACATCGAGCCCAGCCAGGACGAAGGCTCGAGCCCTTACCTCATCGTTCCGTTCAAAGGAAACGTTGCACTCAGCGGCACCATCGATTTTCCCAAGCTGAGCGTTTCCGACATGACGACCAGCGTGATCCTCAACAACGGGCAGGGCAGCACCGTCACGCTCAACCGCGCTACGCAGTACACGACCGACCAGGATTTCCTCGCCGCCTTTACGGAAGGCTCGCAGGCCAACATCCTGCAATGGGAATTTCCCTACGATCAGAAAGGTTACCAGACCACGCAATCGATCGTGTACGACAAAACGTCGCTGGGCAACGAGACGGAGAGCTATTTTTATTTTGCGTTCAGCACCATCCCGCTCAAGGGCGGCAACACCGCGCCTCCGTTCTACGTGTGCAGCAAGGATACGCCGGAAGAACCTTCGATCAACTGCACGAAGATTCCCAACCTTTATTTCTCGTGGCACTGCCTGGCCAAAGGCACGCGCGTGACGCTCGAGGACGGCCGGCAGGTTGCGGTCGAGAAGATCGACGAAACGTATCGCGTGCGCACCGGCACAAACGGAAGCTCGCTGGCCGTGTGGGGTACCGTGCTCGGCCACCACAGCTCCGATCCTGACAGCAGCGCGCGCGAAGAGATCTATCGCCTCATCACCGCCAACGGGAAAAAGATCACGGCGACGGAACACCACATGGTGGGCCTGGACAACGGGCAATGGCGCGCGATCGCGCATCTTGCGCCCGGGGACATAGTAATGACCGACGAAGGCCCTTCCGCCGTCAAATCCGTCAAACCGGTTGCGCACAGCGGCATGTTCTACGGCCTGCTGCTCGGCAACGTGAGCGAGCAATCGCGCAGCGACTTCCCGCACAACAACGCCGGCTTCTACGGCGGCGGCATTCTCAGCGGCGACCAGCAGGTGATGCGTCACCACATCCGCAAAGCGCAGGAGAACCCCGCGCACATGCTTCCCCGCATCGACTCTTCGCTGCACACGGATTATATGTCGGCCCTCGGCAGCCGGCGCTTCGCCAGCATGGACGCAACTGCTTCGCAGAGCGTCATTCAGAATTTGTATTACGTGAGCCCGTACGCCACGCTGCCGCCGGGCTTCGGAAATGCAGGGATCATCCTGCAAACGGTCAGCAGCCTCTCACCCACGCCGTCCTCGGTGCAGAATGCCGTGCTGGTATTCCGGCTGCGCGAAGCCGTGAGCGGCATGGTGCTCGGCACCACGCCTACGTCGGGCCCGGGCACAGGTGTGAAGTCGGCCTCGCTGGTGCCGAGCTTCCCGCTGTCGGCTGCCGTGTCGTATATGATCGATATCATCTGGGTGACCAGCGGAACTCCGCCGGAAAACATCGATTGGAATTCCGCCGTGACGTCCGCGCCGATCGTCGCTTCCGAAGTGAACCTGCAAAGCGCCACGACTTCCTACGACGGCACCACGCTTACGATCAGCGGCCTGCTGTCCTACGGCCCCAACGGCATCGGCGCAGGCGCGCAGGTGAACGCGTATTCGCTCTCGAGCGGAACGCTGGTATCGCTGGGCAGCGCACAGACGCAGAATAACGTCGTCAGCTTCCAGGTGCAGCCTTCGGGTTATCCGCCCGCCTTCTTTCTCAGCGTGCAGGCGGCCATACCGGCAACGAATTCCGCCGCGGGCGCGTTCTCCGCGCCGTTCAGCCTGGGCCCGCCCACGCCCATCAACAACAGCAGCGGAACTGCGCAGTACGGCGGCATCCCGCAAGCCGTGAGCGCGCTCGCCGCCGCAGCGTATGACGGCGACAGCGTTTCGCTTTCATGGACGCTGGGCACGCAGCAGGGCTGCGTCAATCCTGATTCGAGCCTCATCCAGGTCCTGTCCGGCACGCAGCTCATCGCTTCGTTCACCGGCGGAACGGGATCGGCGAACATTCCGCTGGATGTGCTCGGGCAGTCGGGCATCAGCATGACGGTGGCATCCGTGGCGAGCAACATCAGCAGCACGCCGATGTCGTTCAGCCTCATCACGCAAACGCCTGCGATCACCAACGTAACCGTCGCTTCGGCGACCACCGTTACCGCCGACGTTGCCGCGCCTTCTGGACTTTCCGCTTCGGCTTACCTGATGGAAGGCAGCAAAGTGCTCGCCGGGCCGGTTACGCCCTCGAGCGGAACAGCGACGTTCAGCTACAACGCCGCAGGCATGGTCGGGCTGACCGTTGTCGCCAACGCCGTTTCTTCCGACGGAAAAGTCACCGGCCCGCAAAGCCCCGGCGCCGCGCTGCTGGCCACCGCGCCGTCGCTGCTCAGCGCAACCATCTACACCGATCCTTCAACCAGCGCGAACTGGCGCGTCGATCTCGAATGGGAGCGCTTGCCGGATGCAGGGGAGAACGTAGCCTCCTACACGGCCGGCGTGTTCCAGGGAACCACGAACATTTCCTCCCAGACGACGACGGGAACGACGACGAGCCTCAGCTTCGCCAAAACAAACGTCACCAGCGGGCAAACGCAAACCATCCAGCTGTACGCCACAGGAAGCTCGGGCGGCGTCTCTCCCACGCAAACGCTCTACGCTGTATTCGCACCGCCGATCCTTGCCGGGTTGAGCGCGACGAACGAGCAGGTCAGCGTGCAGTGGACGGCGCCGACGATCCCCGGGGCGAATACGCAGCCCGTGCTGTACCAGCCCGTGGTGAGCACGGCCGGCGCCACCATTTACAGCGGACCGCAAACAGCTTCCACGCAGGCCTCCATTCCCATTGCGGAAATCGCTTTCCCCTCCAACACCAGCCTGCTGGTGATGGTGAACGTTTCGCTCGGGCCTGTGACGCTGGTGACGGACACGAGCATGGCCGCGGGCAGCAGCGCTACGCCCATTCTCACCGCACCCATCACCAACGCGGTAACGGCAGCGGCGCTTACGAATTTGTCCACGCTCAACTGGAACCCGGTGACCGGCGCTTCTGCATACAATATCTACTTCAGCAACGGTACCAGCCAGACGAACATCAGCACGACCAGCTATACGCTGCCGGCCGCGCTGACGGCTTCCTCACAGCTCGGTTACATGGTGCAGCCGGCGGGCACTTCGAACGGCGTGGCGGTCACCGGCCCCTGGTCTGCGGTTTCGCTCATACCGGTGACCACCGTCAACGTGTACGACGTGCGCTTCGACGGCTCCAATGTGGTGGTGAGCTGGAATGCGGCGCCGGACGCTCTTTGCTACAACGTGTTCGTGTACGACGACTCGTCGAATCAAACGTACTCGGGCACCACGACCGATACGACGCTCGCTTTCACGATCACGCCGGACACGAGCAAAACGTACACTGCTTACGTGCAGCCGGTGACAAGCGGCGGCGCGGGACTCTGCGGCGCGACGCTCCCGCTGTTCAGCGCCGGGCTGTTCCTCAGCCAGCAGCCTTCTTCAGCGGCTTACCCGTATGTGTATCCCGCGCAAAGCATGGCGGCGCTCGGCACTTCGTCAGCCAATCCCACGGCGCAGGCCATCACACTCTACCTGCCCGAGCTGGGAACGGCGGCCGGCGCGCTGGGAACAACGCCGATCACCGTCGATCCGTTCACGATCCAGCCGTCGGGAAATGCGGCGCTGCCTTACCAGCTGACCATTGCCGCCGATTCCGTCGCGTGGGGATTCGATACGACTTCGATCCGCGCCACGCTGCAGCAGAATTACGTGAGCTTCCTGAAGAACATCGAAGCCCCGGGAGGCGGGCTTTCAGGCGCTACGCCGTACGGCATCTGGCTGGTGCAATCGGCGATCGCCTGCATGCTGCCGCAGACGTTTGCCGAGCAGCTTTACTACAATTTCGGCTTCTCCACTTCATCAAACGTGGGTGCCGGGTATGTCGATCTGCGCCCGGGCATGATCCTGCGCGTGGTCACCGGCGATTACGTGAACATCGGGCAAAGCAACCCGCCTTCCTGGATCAACGGCTACGCAGGCGCGAGCGTGATGGATTTCGAGATCGGCAGCTACACGGCGGGAACCAACTGGCGCACCGGCTTCGATAATTTTCTCAACGCGCTTTCCGCACAGGGAGCGCTGTCGGTAACCGCCCCCGCACAATCCACCAACTCGGTGCAGGCCGGCGTGTCGGGAGCGATCGATCTCTATTACACGCAATTCGTACAGCCGTTCTACCGGATCTATTTCCCCTCCGCCGTCAGCGTTCCCTGGGGAACCGGCTCGAACACGACGACGTCCAACTTCACGCTGGTAGCGGCGGGAAGCTACACCGGGCTGCAAAGCTCCACGGTTGATCCTTCCGCCAACCCGACCGCTTACTTCCGCGGCAGAACAACGCTGGAGATGCTGATCAAGGTGCTGGTGAACGGCAACGAGCGGCTTGTTCCGGTCGGCACGAGCATCGGGAATTTGCTCGAGCAATTGGGCATGCGCCCGGCCGCCACGTCGACGCTGTTCAAGCAGCTGCGCGTGTACCGTTCGGTCGTGGCGGCGATCACGAGCACGACGCCCGCCTCCTCGATCGGCCCGCAAATGGAACTGCGGCTCGACTGGAACGGGCTGCAGGTGTACGGCACAGGTACCGGGTTCGACGCCATGTCGGCGCCGCTGATGCCGGGCGACCAGGCTTTTATTGATCAATACTGAAACGGCTGATGAGCGCGCCGGTTTTCAACCAGGTGGACTCCACGCTTGCGTATGCGTTGTCGACACTCGCAGATACAGGCCTGGCGAATTATTGGGCGGGTTATTTCGCAGGGCCTTCGAGCAACCTCGGGAGCAGCGCGAACACCACGGCCGTTTGGCAGGATACGGGCGGATTCTACCTCTTCCTCGCGCAAACGCCCCCCGACTGGAGCGTCTTCTCGGCCTCGCTCTCCGCGTTGCTCCCGGCGATCGATCCGCAGCACAATGCGCGCTGCATGTGGATCGGCAATGTGCAATCGCCTTCGCTGCAATGGCAGATCACCACGCTTTTCGCGAGCTACGCGGGCAGCGGCGCAACCATCGCCTGGACCAGCATCCGCGCGTGCAGCTTCCTGTCCGGCGGCTATCAAATGTTGCTGAGCGGCCTGAGCCCGATGACGTACATCACCGATGGCGACGGCGGCGGGATCGGGTTTTCAGGCGGCGGATCGTTCATCGGACCGGAAGGCGGCTATAATTTTTCTTCCGCGCAAATGCTGTTCAGCGGCGCTACGCTCGGCGCGCTCAGCGCAACGATGAACATTCCCGCCCCGGCCAATGCGCAGGCTGCGGACCTCTGGACGACGCTGAGCATCGGCCTGCAGTATGCCGCTGCTCCCGGCGCGTTTTCGGACGATACGTCGCTGGTCTCGCAGGCGGAAGCGGACGAGGACCCGGAATTACTTTACGCGTCGGCGACGGATATTTTGTTCATGCCTGTGTTCACGAGGCAAACGGCGGCGCTCACGCTCGGGCTGCTGTTCGACCCGCTGAACTGGTTCGTCTCTTCGCGCACCGCGCTCAGCCTGTTTCCTTCGGGCGGCACGCCGCCGGCTTTCAGCAGCTACCTGCGCACTACGCGCGGCTACCAGGTGCAGCTGGATCCGCTCGCTGCAAGCGGGTCGATTCCCGCCGCGCAATTCGTTTTCGGCTATTGCCCGGTGGACGGCGACGACTCCGACGGCGTCGCGCGTTTTCACCTGAGCCCCGACGGCGCTTTCCAGGCGACGATCGTCAACCCGCCGCAAGCTGGAGCGGACACCACGATCGCCAACCAGCTGCTGCTGGGTCTTTCAGGTCTTGAATACGCGGAGCTGGGCGGAACGAATTACATGATCGTGTTCCGGGGCGGGCAGCCGGCTTTCATCCCTGCGGTCAACACTTCGCAAAGCACTGCGCCGGATATTTCGCAGGCCCTGACGACGGCAGCGACGACTTCGCACATGAACGTACTGGCGTACGGCGGCGAAAACAGCAACCCGGTATATTTCGCGCAGCCGCGCGAAGCGCCCGTGTTCTCCGGCCGCGGCCATCGCTCAGACGGTATCCTGGATTTTAACCCGATGCCGGCTTTCCAGCTCGTGTACGGTTCGCAGCAGCTTCCGCCTGTTTTTCCCTGGGGCATTTACGCGGGACTGACGAGCGACGAAACGGCGATCGCACAGGACATGGAGAACGCCAGCCTCGCGCCTTACCGGAATTATTGCATCGGGAACGCCTATGGGGTTACTTCCATGCAGGCGAAATCGGCCGTGCTGCCGGTGCCGAAGCGACGCCTGCGCGACGTCAACGATCCGCTCGGCGTCACGCCGCAAGGATTGATCGCGGAGCTTACGCCGGATTACGAGGATTACGACGGCCTGATCATCGGCAACATGCCGGGCACCGCTTATCCTTCCGTCGATCTCACCGCCGTGGAAGGCCTGTTCAAGCAAACGCTGCAGAGCAACCAGCTTTTTTTCGTGGCGGCGAACGTCGATGTGCTGATGAGCGGCACTTCGGTGCGTTACATGCTCACCGATCTCGACAAGGATTATCTCAGCGCGATGAACGTTCCGCCACAGGTGATCGCCGACGTATACGCGGCAGTCGCGGGAAAGCAGCCGTTCGAAACGGAAGGCGATTTCGTGAGCTGCATCCAGTCGGCGGCCGGCGATTACCTGGATGATTTTCTCCAGGTCGGCGGCATTCTCAAAGTGGAAATGGACGGCTGGACGTTCCAGCTGTCCCCGCGTTCCTGGCGCACCGATCCCGAGACGCCGACGCTGATGATCGCGAAATTCTGCAACCGCACGCTGCTCGACCTGGCGAACGATTCGAGCAGTTGGCTGTGGCCGGAAGTGTCGACACCGGCGAACGGCACGCTGAAGCAGACGCAGACGGTGCTGCTCGACCTGCTCAACGCCGCCGGCGACCCCGATGCTTCCGCTTCGCTGCGGATCTTTTACGACACGGTGGCGACCAACGTCAACTGGAACGGGTTCTTATTCCTGAACGCGCCGGTGGACATCGGCGAGATGCCGGACGATCTGAAATTTCTCACCGCAGGCATCAACCTCAGCGAATTCTACGCGCACCACATCGGCTTTTCACAAACGCCGTTCAGCGTGCAGAACGGGAACCCGCAGCTGGAGCAGACGGCGGCCTTCGGGCTGATCGATTACGAAGACCCGGAAGATCTGTACGCCGACGAAACCATCCCGTTCGGCTTCAAGACCATTACGCTGCGCGCGCGTTTCGCCAATGCGGCGCTCGTCGATTTTTCGGCGGAGGTGGAGCTCATGCTCAACCAACTGCTGGGCGCCGCGCTGAGCAAGGCGGAGGCCGCGCGCGGCAACAACCTGATCATCGACGGTTCCTACCAGCGCGTGGGCGGCGCGCCGAGCTATGCGTTCACGCTGACGGGACAAAATGTGTTCAACGCCAACGACAGCGCATTGGTGAGCATCGAAGTGCTGTCGGTGCAGCTGGTCAACGGCGGCAATCCCGGCTCGGTGAACGTGCTCACGACGTTCGTGCTGATGGGCAACCTGCGCTTCATCCGCATCGAAGAATTCGACATGTTCTCTTTCGGGCCGGGCGAAGACGACATCGACGCCTACCTGCGCTACAGCGGGCTGAGCATCGACATGAGCTTCTCGCTCGCCGACCCGGCGGCGCAAACGTTCGTCGTGCGCGAGAGCAACACGGCGTTCGACCTCAGCAACAGCGTGCAGCGGCCTTCTTCGCTGATGAACAATTTCCCGCTCACGGTCTCCGCGCTCGCCGCCAGCCCGAATCTTTCGGCCGAAGGAGAAACGCCGAGCGGGCAAACGCCCGAAGAGATGGGCTACACGTCCATCTCCATCCCGGTCGACCAGACGCCGATGGTGCCCAGCTGGTACGGGCTCGTCTTTTCGCTCGATCTCGGAACGTTCGGCGCGCTGACGGGAAGCGTGAGCTTCAAAATTTCCATTCTCACTGCCTGGTCGAAAAGCGAGTCGCAGGGAAGCATTAAAGTTTATCTCGGGCTGAAGCTGCCAAGCATCTCCGCGGTGGGGGGCAGCTTCCCGCTGCAGGGCGTGCTCAAGCTCGGTTTCCGGAATTTTCAGTTCGAGACGTATACCAACAGCCAGGGGCTGCTCGCCTACCAGCTGCGCATGCACCGCTTCGCTTTGTCGGTGCTCGTGTGGAGTTTCCCGCCGGGCAATTTCGACATCGTGCTGTTCGGGCAGCCGGGCAACCCGAAAGGGTCGCTGGGCTGGTATGCGGCCTATAAGAAAGACAGCTCGAGCTCCTCTGCAGCAAAGCAATTGCCGCAGGCGAAAAGCGCCGGAAAAAAAACGCGGAAGATGAATACGGGCGACCCGGTGCAGCGGCGGCTGATCTCGGGCAGGCGAAAACCGCGCATTGGTTAAACGATTCTAAATGCAGGCAGCATGGCCATCGGAAATGTGATCGTGACCGTCGTAGACGTCGGTCAGGGACAATGCACCTTCGTGGAGATCTGGGACGACGACGGTATGAACCCGGAGCTGCTGTACACGCTGCTCTTCGATTGCGGCAGCGACAAGACGAGCGATGAGACGAGCACCAACCTGGACTATATCGCCGACCGGGTGTCGCAGATGAGCACGCCCACGTTCGATTGCGTTTTCTTCTCGCACAGCGACAAGGATCACATCAGCCTGATGTACGACCTGCTGCAGAAATTTTCCACGCAGCCGGCGGTCAGCCAGGTGTGGTACGGCGGCGATTGGGACCAGTACACCAAAAGCGGCTTCAACATCCTGGACTATCTCGTGAGCAACGGCTACTGCGCGAAAAAAAATATCTACACGACGGGCAGCGATTACACGGGATACGACAAGAGCCAAAAGAAGTTCACGCATTACCTGTGGCAGAGCAGCGGCGGCAAAGTGGAGGTTTTCCCGGTCGCTTCCAACGTGCTGTCCGACGATCCCGACTGGGATGACCAGGATCAGAGCGTGTGGGGCAAAACGGCGGAGGCGAAGAACCGCGTGTCGATCGTGTGCGCCCTGTATTATGCAGGCAGCTCGTACGTCATCTGCGGCGACGCCACCAACAAAACGATGGCGGCGATCAACACGCTCTTCGATTCCACGACGACGGTGTTCAACAGCAACCTCATGACCACGTTGCCGCACCACGGCAGCCGCGCGACGGGATTCGCCGTCAAATCATCGGAGGTGGCCAGCGCCGCGTCCGTCAAAGTGGTAAAGACCTTCGCCAAGAACATGAAATCGCAGACGCTGACGGCGAGCGCGTATGCCAAGCACCGCCATCCTTCGCTGCAGCTGATGAACTCGTTCATCCCGACGCTCGACGATCCTATCCTGAAAGATCCGCGGCTCGAGGAAGGAAACGCGCACCGCATCACCGCCAACGTCGACATCGCGCTGGGAACGGGGGCGGGTTTCACGATCTACCAGGGAAACGATTACTCGTTCGAGGCGCAGACGAATACGTTTTCCACGTACTATTTCGACGGCAGCGACACGTTCTCCTATAACCTCGGCATGACCACCGTCAATCCTTCGGAAGGCCTGGCGGATCCGAACGACGTCATCAACTCGTTCGCGTGCTGGCAGTATGAAACGCAAACGGACGGCGACTTCCTGCTGGGCGGCTACGCGAATCTTTCGCTCCCGCTCGACCTGTTCACCGATGCGGCCGATGATTCGTCTTTGGCGGCAAAAGCGCGCCGCCGGCCTGCGAAAAAAACCGCGGCAGAAACACCCGCGCTCCCGCAAACAACAGGCGCCGTTTCTTTCACGATCAAACCGCGCGTCACCCGCAAGCCCGCACAGCCGGCAATGCAGTTTCAATCACGGCTCAAGCATTTTCACTAAAAAAATTCCGGCAGCAAATGGCAACAGGCAATGTCATCGTAACAGTGGTCGACGTCGGGCAGGGACAGTGCACGTTCGTGGAGATCTATAACACGGCTTCAACGCCCGTACTGATCTATACGCTTCTCTTTGATTGCGGCAGCGACAAAAAAAGCACGCAGACCGACACCAATCTTCAATACATCGTCGACAGGGTATCCGCCATGTCAACGCCGACCTTCAACTGCATCTTTTTTTCACACAGCGACAAGGATCACATCAGCCTGACCTATGATTTGCTGCAGAAGTTTCCTTCTTCGAAAAAACCGGCGATCAACTACGTCTGGTACGGCGGCGCGTGGGACAAATACACCAAGAACAAATTCAACATCCTGAATTACCTGGTGAGCCAAAGCTACTGCAGCGCATCCAACATGAAAAGCACGGGAAGCAATTATACCGACTACAATAAAACAAGCCGAACATTCACGGATTACCTCTGGAAAATCCTAGACGACAGTGTCGTCGTTTACGCCATTGCTTCCAACGTACTGTCCGACGACCCGGATTGGGACGATCAAGATTTAAGCGTGGACGGCAAGACAGCCGAGGCGCTCAACCGCGTTTCCATGGTTTGCGGACTGTATGCAGCAGGCGCTTCTTACGTGATCTGCGGCGATGCCACGAATAAAACGATGGCCGCGATCAATACGCTTTGCGATTCGAGCACCACGGTTTTCAACAACAACAAGATGACGACGCTTCCCCACCACGGAAGCCGCGCGACGGGGTTTGCGGTGAAATCATCCGAATCGGCCAGCTTCGCCGCTATCCTGGTGGTCAGCTCTTTTTCTTCCAATATGAAATCGAAGACGCTGACCGCGAGCGCTTATGCGAAACACCGCCATCCTTCGCTGCAGCTGATGACCTATTTTCCTCCGACGGTCACGACCCCGGTGCTGAGAGATCCGCGGCTAAAGCAAAAAAATTCGCACCGTGTCACTGCCAACATAGATATCGACCTGGGAACAGGTGCGGGCTTCACCATTATCAGGGGATGGGATTATACGTTCGAGACGCAGACGAATATGTTCTCGACCTATTACTGGGATGGGACCGCTACGTTTTCCTACAACATCGGAGCATTCTCCACGGCAAGCGCTTCGGAGGGTCTGGTCTCCCCCACGGTCATCAACAGCTTCGCCTGCTGGCAGTCCATCTTGTCTACAAGCGGAATGGCGGTGATGTCCGGCTATGCCAACCTAAGCTTGCCGCTCAGCGCATTCACGGATGGCCCTACGACGGCCGTGGCGACAGAGGAAACGGCCGCCGCGACAACCCAGCCCGCCATTGAAGCGCTGCCCGCAGGAGGATCGGTTTTCCAACCGCTGCCCGCAGGAGGATCGGGTCCCGACAGCCGGCCGTCACCCGGTTTGCAAACATCGGCTGCGTCACCGGCGTCACCGGCAAAAACGATCCCGCAACCGGTCGTGCGCATCCGGTCGAAGAACACGCGCGTTCGCCCGCCTGCGCAGAGCGCCCGGCAATTCCAAACCCGCATCAAACAATACAGCTGAACAGCTGCTAGCTCATGAGCACCACCAGCGTTTACAATGCCCTGAACAGTTACATCGATGATAATTCCATCGACCTGTGGGAGGCCGCCAACGGTTCAGCCGATCTGAGCGGGATGCTGCCCGTGCTCGCCCTGTTCAATATCGACTCGAGTTACGTGCTGACGTCCGTCGTGCTCACGCAAAGCCCGAGCGGAGCCAGCGTGCAGCTGACAGGGCAAGGCTCGTTCGCGGGCGGCGCTACCTATCCCGTGAGCGCGACGCTGCAGTACGTGCAGGACGGCGACGTGTTTTCGCTGGCGCTCGCCGTGAGCACCGACTGGATCTTCTCCGATTTCTTCCCGTCGCTGCCCGAAACATTGATGCAGAATCCGGCGGTGCAGCTCGGCATTACCTGGTACGACTCCGTTCTTATCGGCATGGCCGTGCGCAGCGCCGTGTTCACCGGCGTGAGCGGAACCGATGCGCTCACGCTCACCGGTTTTTTGCTGCAGCCCGACAATGCGTATCTCCTCTCGAAAACGCCGATGATCGGCCCCTGGCCGCTGCGCCTTTCGGGATCGGTTTCGCTGCCCACCTCCGCGCGCACCTACCCGCTGA
>Ga0196978_1000744_pt1 | contig 15842 bp, 13 predicted proteins | sample S3v_2013CmetaG_FD_155491 | JGI IMG/M metagenome (GOLD analysis project Ga0196978, IMG submission 155491) | Soil microbial communities from Anza Borrego desert, Southern California, United States - S3+v_20-13C | ecosystem: Environmental > Terrestrial > Soil > Desert | place: USA: California... | reverse complement strand
GACGCCCGCGGCAAGTGGGGCTTCATCGACCGCACGGGCCGCTTCCGCATCGCGCCGCGGTACGAAGGGGCCGGCGAGTTCTCCGAGGGGGTCGCGTACGCTTGGCTTTGGGAGGGCGGGTGGAGGAGGGACGGCATCGTCGAAGAGAACGGCAGATTCACCGAACTACCCGCGGTGAACGACTCTGCGTTCGTCTTCCGCGACGGGCTGGCGAGGTTTCAGACCCCTCTCGGGGAGGAAAGAAAGTACGGGTACATGGATAAGACCGGGCGCGTGGTCATCCCGCCGCAGTTCCACGACTCGGGCCATTTCTCCGAAGGTCTCGCGTGGGTGGCCGTGCTGAAAGAGCGCAAGTGGCTCTACGGTTTCATCGACAAGACCGGCACGATCGTCATCGAGCCGCAGTTCGTCTACCAGCCGGGCGACTTCGTTGACGGCCTCGCCAAGGTGATCGGCCAAAGCAGCTCGGGCTTTATCGGCCGGTCGGGCGAGTTCCGCCTCATGGTAGATTACGAGCGCTCGGGCGACTTCTTTACGGAAGGGCTGCTGCCGGTCGTTCAAGGCGACCCGCCGCGCGGCGTCTACCTGAAGCGCAACGGCCGAGTCGCTTTCGAGACACCTTTCTGGCAACACCGCACCGCGCGCCAGCGCTCGCTCTACACCATCCGCCGGCTGGAACTCGCGCCCTTCTCGGAAGGTCTCGCGCCCGCCTTGTCCTTTAACAAGCTCGGCTTCATCGACAGGACGGCCAGAGTCGTCATCGAGCCGCTGTTCCGCGAAACGAGCGGGTTCTCCGAAGGCTTGGCGGCCGTCAAGATCATCGGCAGCGACGGCCGTTACGTGTGGGGGTACATCGACCGCGCGGGAAGGTTCGCCGTCGCGCCGCGATTCAGCGAGGCGCACCCGTTCGCCGGCGGCCTCGCCCGGGTCGCGACGCCCGACGGCAAGAAGCAGTTGATCGACGCGACCGGCAAAGTCATCTGGCAATTATGAAAGTGTCCGACCGCCGGTTCCGCCACAGCCCCGTCGCCAAGCTTGATTCGGGACGAGGGAGGTCGTTAAGGAATCTAAGCCCGCGCGGGTGTCGCACACCCCTGTTTCTCGCGGCGTCGTCCACGGTCTACCGCCGGCCCGGACATGACCTGCTCAGCTTGGGAGAGCGGATCGTCCAGTCCCTCAATCTCGCGCCCGGAGTCTAAGAGAGTACGGCATCCCTCCACGTAACACTACACGCCACCCTTCAGAGCAAAAGCGGCGCAGGATAAAAATCCTGCGCCGCTCTCACCTTACAAAGTATCAGAAGTCGCATGCGGCGGGCGACATCGAGCGCCGCCCGACACCCTAACAATAGACTAGCTTCAGGGGCATTTTGGATAACTAGGAATTATCGTGCGCGCGGCCCTCAATCCGGCCAACATTGCGTCCGTTGTACGGGTGCCGCTGGCGCTGCTCTTCGTCGGCCTATTTCGTCGGGAACCGGGAGCGCTGCTGACCGCAAGCGTCGTTGTCGCGGTGATTGCTCAAGTCACTGACCACTTGGACGGGTACTTGGCGCGGCGGACTACGGGTAAGACGGTGACGGGCTGGCTGTTCGACAGCGTCGCGGATCGCGCGTTCTATATCGCCGCCGTGGTTGCCTTTGATCGCGAGTACGGTCTCGGGTCGTTCCTCGTGTGGGCTTTCACGTTTCGAGAGGTCTGCTTGTACGCCTTCAGAGTGGGCGTCGGTGACTTCGACCAACTCGTGCCGGGATTCCGGAAACTGGTCCTCGTCCACGCGGGCGTCGTGCGCCTCGCAATCGTCATCGGCTGTCTGCTGCCTTATAATCTCTTGCCGGCCTCATTAAACAACTCCACAGTCGTGTCAGCTATTCTTGCGGCCGCCACCGCGTTCGGGTACTTGTGCCTGTACGTTCTTGTTAAAGCTCTGAGGTGATGTACATCACCGCCCGGATCGCAATAGGAATCAGGGCGGCGGCACGGAGCGCGACGGCGAGGCGGAGTGCGGTCGTGCTGTACGGGCTGAACTTGGCGTTGTAGACGAGCGTCAGGTAATCCAGACTTAAGTGGCGAGAGCCCCTGCCAGTCCTCACGAAGGACGCCATCTTGAGCAGCCGTTCTTGGCGCCTGACAACACGCACCACCTCATAAATTGAAAGAACAGAGATTAAGACAACGCCGACCGTGATCGCCATCAAGCTGAAAAGATTCCCGACGGTTACCCGGCTATGGGTAATGATTAATAAGAACACCTCAATGAGCGCGACGAGTAGGCCTATCGCGTAGATGGTGTCGAGCCAGCCGAAGAAGGTGAAGCCCCCGTGTTGGTCGGGGTGCCCGGGCTGGAACTTAACGAGGCCGTGCTCATCGCACTTTCTAAAGAAGAGCCGGATCGCCCTCGTGTGCGCGACGAGATAGCTTGCGAACAGCGGGACTATGACGCACCATGATATGAACAAATTCACGCGCATCACCCAGAAGCTCCCGCGATGTAAGATGCTGTCGAAGGTGTCGTGACCGTAGTAGGCGACGGCATCCGTCAGCCGCACGGTCTGATTCACGAGGGAGACCGCGCCGACCACCGACAGAAACAACAGCATCTTGCCGAAACTCCCGCCCCTGCCAAAGATACCGCGGAGTATGATCAGCCTGAAATACCGCTGAACCACGGGTCGCCGATGTGTCGGGAGCCGTCTCCCCACTGACCGCGTCATCCGACTTGCGTACACGCACAAAAGGAAGAGAACGGCGTCGCCCACCACGATGGCCAGTATGCCCGGATGCTCGAACAGCCCGACCCCTTCGCTGGGTAGCCACAGCGAGTTGTCGAAATACGCAGCCGCGACGAGCGACGCCGCCCGCGCAACCGCAACAGCAACCGCGATGGTCACTCCGCTCTTGGGCCGGAGCCTATGCAGCCAAGCCGAAACCAAAGTGAAGTCTCCTCAGACTCGTGATAATTCCTAGTTATCCCAAGGTCTTCAATTAGTAAGGGATTATAGCTGGATTCACACAGCTACCCCTCACCGATTCAGTACTTCCGGCTGATTTCCTGCCTTGTATGAGGGCCCATGCGTCCGCTGCATCGAGGATCGCGGAGCGGCCCGGATTATACAGCGCCCGTCCCCGGCTTGAAATCAAAATCTTACGCCGTTAGACTCGCCTCAGATTTTCCCTTCCAACCTCTTTCAAAGCTCACAGGAAGCTCTTCCTATCCTAAAAAAGAATCGCCGATCTCTGTCTCGGCGCATAAGGCATGCATCTGAACCAGGCGTGCGCGAAGTTCGTAAGCGGATACTTCTCAACCAACGAGCGGTCGAAGAAGACGAAGGCCGCGTACCTCTCGGACCTGACGCAGTTCAACGCCTTCGCCGGCGAGAACATGCTCCTGAAATCCTTGAGAGGGGCCTTGATAGAACACTGGTGCGTGCACCTCCGCCAGAAAGGCTATGCCCCCACTTCGATCCGGCGGAAGATGGTCGTCCTGAAAGTCTTCTGCTCCTACTGGGTGCGCCGCGGTTCGTCGCGGGAGTCCCCCTTTTGGAGGGTCAAGCTGAGCTACGGACGGACGGAGCAACTGCCCCATGCACTCAGCGCGCACGAGATGCGAAGGCTCCTCTCTCAGGCCAAGAAGAGCAACATTTCAGCCACCGCTGTTCTTGACGAGGCGGTCCCTCATCCTTGGTCACGGTTTCATCTCCTGAATACCGACGCGTCCGGAATCTAGCCTTAGTGGATCTGCTATTCGCCACGGGGCTGCGCGTCGGCGAAGTGTCAGCCCTCGACGTCCATGACTTTTTCATGAGGGAGTCGGTCTTCAGGGTTCAAGGCAAGGGCGGGAGGGACCGGCTGGCTCTAGTCGTGGACGAGGAGACGGTACGCGTCCTGCGCCAATACTTAGAGGCGAGGGCGCGGATAGGGACGCGGAGCCCGGCACTCTTCCTGAACTCGTCAGGCGGGCGCCTGACGACTCAGGGCATTGCGAACGTCATCGCGCGGCTCCGGGAGGAGGCAGGGATCAAGCGGCGCGTGACGCCGCACATGCTGCGGCACACGGTGGCGACGCTGCTCCTGCGCAACGGCGTGGACATTCGAGTGGTGCAAGAGTTCCTTGGGCATGCTTCGATCGCCACAACCCAGCGGTACACGCACGTCACAAAAGAGCACCTGAGAGGGGTGCTCCGTAAGCGTCACCCCTCTCTAGGGATGCGTGCTAAAACTTGAACTGAATCATGGCTGATGTCTCACAGCCCAAGATGGAATCAAGGGAAGATTGACTCAGTTGCTCCGAACTCGTTGAGCTTACCCAAACAGCAGTTGTAGTCCCCTAAGTTCGAATCCGGCTGGCCGTTGAACCCGACGTCATTCGGATTACCCCGTAGGTAACCGTAGTACTGCATCAACAGTAACGTACTGTTGGTCTCTGCCTATCGGAAGTCCGTATCTTCGGCTACCGTCCTAGGGCCTTCGCCCGCGTATCCGTGCGGATCTCAAGGCTGCTGATGAAAGCGTCCCTCTCGGCTGTCGAGAGCGCCCCGGCCGTGGTGGAGTTGAGCGCGTCGATGAACGCCCGGTCAGACATTTTCTGAAAGTAGAAAGATGTGAAACGTGGGGAGGCTAACCCACTGCGGGAAGTAGGAGGCCTCAAACTTGATCTAGAGGACGAAGGCGGTCGACGTGTCCACTCGCTTGACCTGCCAACACTGGAAATTTGTGAAATTTTGCGATAGCAGTAAGCAGCGCCTGTTAAGGAAGTATTGTAAGCCTAGAGTGCCAGTAGGGCTGCACTTCCGACTTGCCATGATCGGCACGGGGTAGTGGAAGATTAAGACGGAGGACGTTGCCGGGATCCCGTTAAGGTAGTTTGAAAAATTTCTATTGACAGGCGTGTAGGCCGCGCGTAGATTCTTGCCTGCACCCGAAGCGCCTTTTAGTCACCGCTTAATCCTCGCGCCGCTAGCTCCGCAGCATTAGGAGAAGAGTTAGCCCCTAACCTCAACGTCATTCACCCAGGGCTGTAATGTAACGCGTCCACCCGCGGCCGCTTACACATCCGACTCCCCACACTTTGACGCTAGTGTCGTAGTCCCGGCGCAGGCCTCTAAGGCGGGTGTGCTTCACCGTTGGCGGCTGGCTGGGGAGCCTTCGAACACCCGTTGTCGTCATACGGGAACGCCCCGGCGTAACTCCACTTCACCTTCTGCGCGGGCGGCACCTAGCCTTCGGGCGTCGTCGCCTCGGGCGGGAAGTAGCCGTAGCCTCATTCCACCGAGGAGTGTCACCACTATGAACAGGAGCGCCCACCCCCGCCCGCTGACCAAGCCTTCGCTGCCCACGATCCTCTGCGCGACAGGTCTCTTACTCGCGCTCCTCCTCTCACTGGTCTCTGCCGCCCCGTACCCCGGCACTCCGCGCACCCGTTTGCCGGCCGCGGGCGTCCCCGTAACCCCTCAGGACACGCCGCCCCCCTGCTGCGGCAGCGAGGAGGACGACCAGAAGCCGCACCTGCTGGCCGCCTCCTACTACAGCCTGAAGGACGGCCTGCGCTCGAAACTGCTGCTGAACAACAAGGGGCCGCTGCCCCTCGAAGTCAAGGCGACGCTGTTCAGCATGGGCGGGGAGCGGTACGAGGTCGCGCCAGTGACGGTCGAAGGCAACTCCTTCCAGCTGCTCGACCTCCGCGGTTGGGCCGACGCGGCGGGGCCGCAGTTCCGCGAGGGCAGCATCCAGGTCTTCCACCTCGGGCGAGACCTCGTCCTCGGCACGCAGGTCTACGTCGAGGACGAGGCGCGCGGCCTGAGTTTCGAGGAGAAGTTCGCGGAGCCGGCGACACTGCCCTCCTCGCGGCTCAGGGGCGTCTGGTGGCTCCCTTCGCAGAGGGGCGAAGTCCGTCTCGCCGTCTCCAACACCTCCGACGCGGCGGTCACGGTCACGGCGCACGCCGACGGCGCACGCCCGACCCGCAGGGGCAGCGTCACCGTAGAGTTGCTGCCGCATGAGACGCGCCTCCTCGACGTGGGGGGCGATCTCTTCGGGCCGGGCCGGGGCGCGATGTCGAGGCTCGGGGGCATCTCCGTCGAGCACACGGGGCCGGCCGGAGCCGTGCTGGCGCGCGGCTTCGCGCGGGATGCCACGGCAGGGTATTCCCTGTCGGTCCAGTTCTCCGACCCGCAGGGGGCCAAGTCGTCCGCGTACCAAGGGGCGGGCCTGCGGTTAGGCGCGGCGGGCGACGAGGCCCTGACTCCAGTGGCCGTGGCGCACAACGCCGGCACAGCCGAGGCGGTCGTCACCGGCCGCCTGCCTTACACGAAGACCGACGGCCTCGGTGCCGAGGTCGTCCTGCCGGAGACGCGCCTCGCGCCCGGCGAGACGGCGGAGATCGACATCGCCGGGGCGATGAGGTCGGCCGGCGTGCCCGAGGACGTATCCGGGGCCGGGCTAGAGTTCGAGTACACTGGCGAGCCCGGCGGCGTGCAGATGACGGCGCTAAGCGTCGGCGAAGGCGGCGGGCCGGTCTTCCGGGTACCGATGTGGGACGTGGCGGCCCAGCGCAGCGCCACCGGCGGCTACCCGTGGTTCATCGAGGGCGACTCCTCGACAGTCGTCTACCTCAAGAACGTGACGGCCCTGCCGCAGGAGTACACCCTGCAAATCAGCCACGAGGGCGGCACCTACGTGCTCGGGTCCAAGACCGTCGAGCCGCGGCAGACGACCGTCCTTGACCTGCGCGCCCTGCGCGACGAGCAGACGCCCGACGCGTTGGGCGCGACACTCCCCCCCGGGGCGGCGCGCGGGCAGATCGTGTGGTCGGTACGCGGGCCGGACGGGCTGGCGATGATCGGGCGCTCGGAGCAGTTCGACGCGGCGCGGGGCGTGAGCAGCAGCTACGCCTGCGTGAGCTGTTGCCCGCAGAGCTTCTACTCCGCGTCGGTCGTCCCGGTGGACGTGAACGTCGTAGGCGTCGGCGCGACGACCCAGTTCAGGGCCATGCAGACGGACAAGAACTGTTACGGCCAGATAATGACCCCGTACCCCACCGGCGCGAGTTGGGCGAGCGCGAATAACTCAATCGCAACCGCCTCGAACGGGGCGATCACGGGGGTCCAGACCGGGACGACGGGCATTCAGGCTAACTGGACGGGCTACGTCTGGACTGTGCGTTACTCGGGCGGGGCGTGCGACAGCTTCTCGGTGAGCCCGCGTCCCGCCCAGAACGTTAATGTGGCGAGCGTGGCGTTCCAGAAGGAAGACGGATCGGCACTCCCCACGCCGCTACGGGTCGGGATAAGTTCGGTGAAGCTCGACGGCACGGCCCAAAACCGCGCGCAGCAGCTCAAGGCCCTGGTCTCGCCCCCCTCCATGGCGGAGCACGTCATGATCATCGGCAACAAAGTGCAGATTTCTGACCGGACTCCGAACAACAGCACCGGCTTCATCACTTTCAAAGTCGTCGGCGTCACCCCGAGTGAGCAGCCGGCCGACGGCTCCATCAGGGCCGAAGTGGGTTCGACCCCGCTCCGCACCCACCCCATTACCGTGGTGGTGCCCGCCAAGCTGACTCACGACTTAGGTGGCTCGCTGATCATACAGAATAAGCCGATGAACGTGACGACGACTCCGCCGGCCGTGGCGGTCCCGGCCACCCAGATGCTGCTGAACACCCTCTACTACAAGTCCTTCACGGTCACCGTGAAGGACAAATGGGACGTGCACGTCGGAGACCTTTACGCGGGCGCTGAGGTGACGGAGGTGATCGGGAATAACGAGGAGGCGTCGATTAACTCCCCCGTCACTGCTTCGGGCACTTTCATAGACCCGGTCGGAAGGATTGCACCGGGGGCGATTCTCGTGCCGGCTACCGACCCGCGGGTGGCGGCATGGCCGAGCCAGCCGAAACTCCAGGCTTTACAACCTGGGCTGTGCAGCGACACGGGCACGCAAAACATCGAAGTCTTCGTGGCCGGGTTCGAGCTTGCCCCGGCGATTGCCAGGTCGGTAGTGTTGTGCCGTAACCAGAACGGCTCGTACACCCTCGAAGTCACGTGGCCATAGTCAGGAGCGGTATATGAGTAAATACGCACTGATCGTCGCCGCGCTGAGCGTCATCGCGGCGGGGACGCACCTCCCCGGCGGCCGGCAGGGGCCAACCGTGCGCCAGCCTCGACAATCTCGGACAACCTTCCTCGAAGGCCACCTCCTGAAGCTGGGTGAGGAGTACAACGTCTATTTCACCCTGGAGGCGGCGTGGGAGGACGGCGAGTCTTCTAACTGGATGGAGAACCAGAAGATCAAAGAGGCCCCGCAACACGACGGCCTCCAGCGGGAGTTGGAGCGACTCGTCAACTCCGTGCCCCATTTCACCTACGCGTTCGACCGGACGAACCCAAGGGTGATCCACATCGCCGACGCGCGCCTGGCGCGGCAGAACGAATACGGCTTAGACAGCATCGTCAAAAGCATCGACTACAAGGGAAGTCCAGCGGGGTTGGTGACCGCGCTAGGGGCGCAGGGGATAAAAGTCTCCGCCGAGATTTTGATGATGATCGGTGACCCGCGCCCCCGCGACTCCGGCACGGAGATTCGCGTGGCGGGCCAAAACATCATCGTGCGGGACGCGATCACACACTTCACTCCGCTCGAAGGCCGCCGCCGCATCTTATGGGTCTCGACCACGAAACTCGCCCCCGGGGCGGTGAGCCAGATCGATTTCTTCGCCGGGCCAAAGAAGCCACAGTAAAGGGTGTGGCTGCCGTTGGTACAGCCGTACTTCATCCTGCCAGAGAGTGCCGCCCCGGTGCTTCCGGGGCGGCACTCTCTTTCCCTGCGTACTTCTCGATAATCTTCACTGACAGCTCCAGACAGTTAGTGCTACACATCGCCAAGATTCACATTATGTCCCCATGCCCTTATAGTGATGGTCATAATTGCTGATACCAAACAGCTTACTTGGTTCGCGCTTTGGAAGTTGTGCGAACAAAGTTCTTGACTCTGTAATAAAACTATTGAAAGTCAGAAAAGTTGGTTAACACGCAGGCCTGCATGACGGAAGAAGCTGAGCAGCAAGTCGGGGCGGCGGCGTAAGCGGTTGAAGCCGCGGTTGACTGCCTCCTCGATCTCCTCGACCGAGTCGGGTCGCTGGTTGCGCATCCGCTCTTTGACATTGCCGTGGCAATACTCTTCCGGGTTCAACTCCGGCGCGTAAGCAGGCAGCCACTCGACGACGACCTCGGGGTGGCGCGCCAGAAACCCCGCCACCTTGCGCGAGCGGTGGGGTCTTGAGTTGTCCCACACCAGGATGAATCCCCCGCCCACTTGCCGCAGCAGATGCTCAAGAGCCGCGATCACGCAGTCAGCGTTGACGCCGCGGCGGGAGTGGCGCTTGAAGATGCGCCCGCGCAGGCTCAGCCCGACGCAACTCTGGAAGGCTTTGCGCCACCCCTTCAGCTTCAGCACGGGCGTCTTGCCGCGCCGCGCCCAGGTCTTGGCCAGCTTCTCGCGGAACGACCAGCCGACCTCATCGAAGCAGATGATCTCTAGCCCCAGCCTGCGCGACTTTTTTTATCCGGGGCCAGTCCTTCGCGAGCCAGGCGCGGATCAACTCCTCGTCGCGCCGCTTGTCCTGGCGCTCGGGCTGCTGCCGGCTCCAGCCGCGGCGGCGCAGGAAGGCGCTCAGGCTGCGCGCGTGGTAGCTGACCGAGAACTCGCGCTCGATCAGTCGCTGCACGCGTGGCAGCGTCCAACGCTCGCTGTCAAACCCGGCGGCCGAGGCCCCGGCGTCTAGCAGGCGAAATAAACGCCGCTCTTGCTCGGCCGTGAGCTTGCAGGGACGGCCTGGAGTCGACGCCCGGCGTAAGGCCCGCCTGCCGCCTTCATCGAGCCGGCACCGCCACTTGTGGACGGCGGCGGGGGTGACGCCGAGGCGTCTAGCGATCTCGCTTTGCGAGAGCTTGCCTCCTCGGAGCAGTGGCACCGCCGCGAGGCGGCGCTCCTCCATCTGTCCGCGTGTCAGCTTGGCTGGTGTCCATGACATCAGCCATAGCTTTTAACCAATTTTTCTGACTGTCAATAGTTCATCATTCGGCCCGATTTTGCTCGTAAAATCTCCTACGGGAGCCTTCCTGCCTTGTCCAGTAATGCTCTGACCCCTGAAATCCTAAGCGGCGGCGAAGCTCCGGCGAGGAGATTTGACCCGAGGAGCGCGGCTCCCTTCGTCAACAAATCAGTCTCTGAGGCGACACGGCGCGCCTACGGCCAGGCGGTTCGCGAGTTCTTCCAGTCCGCCGGCATGAAGCACCCGTCGGAGGTGGTGCCGCAGGACGTGGTGCTCTGGAGGGACAGGCTGCGCTCTCAGAAGAAGAGTGCAGCGACGGTCGCCTTCAAGCTTTCCGTCGTACGCTCCTTCTTCGAGTATTTGAAGGCGGCGGGCGCCGTCCTGCTCAACCCGGCCTCGACGAAGCTGGTCTCCCCGCCCGAGCTGCCTTCGGAGCCGGCCGGTCGGGCGCTGTCGGCGAAGGAGGTGCGCTACCTGCTCTCGGGCCCTGATCGTCAGAAGCCAGAGGGGGCTCGAGACTACGCGCTGATGCTGGTGATGCTGCGGCTCTCCCTGCGTGTGTCTGAGGTCTGCTCACTCCGGGCCTCGTCGGTGAAGTGGAGCCACGGGCGGTGGACGCTGCGGTGCAAGGTGAAGGGGGGCAGGGAGGAGGTCTGGCCCCTGCCGAAGGACATCAAGGAGGCGGTAGACCACTACCTGAAGCTGGATCGAAAGCGGAGGGAGATCGTGCACTCTGGCGGGGAGGAAGCACACCTCTTCCAACCACACACGAACTATCGCACGCTCGACTTCGACAAGGCGCTCTCGACGAGGATGGTGCAGAAGATCGTCAAGCGGTGGTCTGACTACTCCAGACTCGGTGACCTCTCACCGCACGACCTGAGACGAACAGCCATCACTCGGGCGCTCGATGGCGGGCTGACCTATCGGCAGGTGCAGATGATGAGCAAGCACAAGGACCCGAAGACTGTCATGCGCTACGACCACGGGCGGGAGAACTTGGAGCAGAACGCCGTCAACTTTCTCAGGTATGAGGATGAGACGTAGGAGGCGGCTGCGGTGTTGGTCTACAGCTTACAGCTACTTTAGTTGCTCTCGGGCGATATAGATTATGTATACAGATTAAGGATAGAAGTGAAGGCGGCAGAAGATGGAGGGCTGGGTAGAAGCGCTATGACCGGAATGCGGCACGCCCTCTCAATCCAGACTTTGAAATTGCATCACGCTGTTTAGTTGGTTCCCTACTTCGTAAAAGACTCTTTGCCCGTCTCTGGAGATGGCGAGTCGAAAAATCGCGTCGTTCGGCCATTCGCGTAACTGTTCGGGCTGGTTGCCGTTCAGGTGAAGTCTCCAGAGACTGACGGGCTTTTCGCGTTGCAGCACGACGAACAGACTTTCCCCGTCTTTCGACCAGTCGAGGAAAGGAATGTCGTCGTTTTGCGGGGTCGCCGGATATTTTAAGACTTCCCCGGTTTCGGCCGAAATTAGCGCGAGCATCATCGTCTTCGTTTCGGGATTTGAGATGTAACAGGCAATCGTCTTCCCGTCGGGCGAAATACGCGGCGAGCGGGTCGCCCGGTCTGTCAGTTTGATGGGATTCTCACCGCTAATCGAAACCCGCCAGAGCGTTTCCACTTCACTTTCGGCCTCCTGAACAAGGTAGAAGACCGCTTCGCCGTCCGGCGAAATTATCGAATCTTTAACATTCCCGCTTGTCGTCAGCCGCACGGCGTTCGTCCCGTTGGCGTCCGAGCGCCAGACGTCCATCTGCCCGGTGCGATTCGACATGAATGTCAAAAAGCGTCCGTCGGCCGAAAGCTTCGGCGAGATTTCGGCGCCGGCGTCCGAAGTCAACTGTCTTCGCTCGCCGCCGTCCTCGCTGATGGTGAAAATGTTGGCGTTCCCGTCGTCCGTCGCGGAATAGACGATCAGCCCGTCATTCGTCCAGTCCGCGCCGAACGGCAGCGGGCATTCATCCGAGATCGTCGTGAGGACGTGAGTGTTTTTTCTAAGATTATCGACCGGGGCGGTCAGGAAACAGGCGAATTTGCTGGATTTTACGGCGACGAGCGAATTTGATTCGGCGTTCAGGCTGATTCCGTATCTTCCGTTGATGCCGTTGGCGACGAAGCGGGCTTTCCCTTCGGGGTACGGAACGACCCACAGCTCGTCATTTAAGGCGGACGATTTTGCCCCGTAAGCGACCACGAGGATTCCGCTGCCGTCTTTGAGCCAAATCGTCTGGCCCGCCGAAATCCAATTTTCGCGTGAAACTATCTTTTGTTCGCCGGTTTCGGCGTTGACGACCGCGACTTGAACCGTTTCCTGACTGTTTTCGGGCTGAAAAACGGTCGCGGAAAGAAATTTTCCGTCCGGCGACCATGAGACCCCGCTATTTGTAAATCCGTCCTCGGGTTTGCGAACTGCCAGATTCCGCTCGCCTCCGCCTTCAATATCCGCCAGCACCAGCGCCGTCTCTTTACTCTCGCGGTTACGGCGAATAAATGCGAGACGGCTTTCGTCGGGCGAAATCGCCGCCGGGCTGTCTATGTCGCGCAGGATTTCCCGCGAAGCCCCGCCGTGGACGGAAACCCTGTAGAGAGTTGAGATCGCGGGTTTGTTCGGCTCAAGATTTTCATTTAAGGAATAATAAATCTGCTCGCCGTCGGGCGAAAAAACCGCGCCGATAAACATCCCGTTGATTCGCGGGACGACCTCGACACTGTTGCCATTCTCGCTCTGCCGTAAGTACAGGGATTGGACGCCGTTTTTAACTTGAACCAGCGCTAAGTACTTACCGTCGGGGGAGATCGCCGAATTACGTATATCCGCGTCGGCGACGATTGTGTCAACCCGAAATTTTCTAAAATGTGACTCCGCAAAGCTCGGGCGTCCTTTAAAGCCGAAAGCCGCGAAATATCCGACCGTGAAGGCCGAAATCGTCAGCAGACCGATGAAAACTGCGTTCCGCGGTAAAAAACCGCTTTCAGGGAGTATTTGGCGGGAAGTTTCCTTGGTTTTGTCCGAACTCGTCTCGGTTGAATCATAGATTTCGCGTTGTTCGGTGGAGAAAGGCGTCGGCGCGTGGTCTTCGACGGCGATTACTTCCTCCACGTCGCCGACAAATTGATACCCGTGGCGCGGGACGGTGACGATAAATTCTCTGTCCTGCTCGAAGCGGCCGAGGGTTTTTCGTAAAGTCCGGATATTTTGTGCCAGCGTGGTCTCCTCGACAAAAGTATCCGCCCAGACTTCGCTGAGAAAACACTCCTTCTCGACCACCTTCCCGTGGTTGCGCAGCAGGACGACCAGGGTTTGAAAAGCCTTCGGGGTGAGCGGGACGGGTTGATCCTGAAATGTCAGGCGCCGCGCGTCAACGTCCAAACGGAAATCGGCGAACTTGAAAATGGGTAAAGTCTTGGTGCTCATATCCTTAGGTGGTCAGGCGCGCCGGGAGGAGAGCCGTCGAAGGTCAAACCATCATTTAGACGAAGGTGGCGCATAAATCAACGGGTTGAGCCGCCGGGATTGACCGCGCGGCGGCGTCGAAATCGCGGGTGAAACAGTCTGGCGTGAGCGGCGCTCGTATGTCAATAACCACTTTCAAAAGTCTTTGATAAAGATTTCAAGCCGACTTTCACGTAACTTTCAAGACTTTCAAGGCGAGGGTTCTTTATCCTGACCCGCAGTTGCGACCGAAATTCCTGTTTGCCAAGATGGCGCTTCGCGTCAGTCTCGGCCTAAGTCCCGAACAGGAAATTCACAAACATGAAAAACCTTTTATCTTTGCTCGCAAGCTTTCTGTTCGCCGTCCCTCTGTTTGCGCAGGTGCCCTACAACTCGGCGGTTCCGAACGGCTACACGAAAAAAGCGGCCGTCTCCGAACAGGTTGGTTTGACGCAGGTGACGATTATTTATCACCGCCCCGCGGTCAGGGGGCGCGAAGGTAAGATTTGGGGCGGAGTCGTTCACAAGGGCTTTATCGACCAGGGGTTCGGGAACCGCAAACCCGCGCCCTGGCGGGCGGGCGCGAATGAAAATACCGTCATCGAATTTGATAACGACGTAAAAATCGAAGGCCAAAGTCTGCCGAAGGGAAAATACGGATTATTCATCGCGTACGACCCGCTGGAGAGCATCGTCATCTTCTCCAAAAGGTCGGACGCCTGGGGCTCTTTTTTTTATGACGAAAAGGAGGATGCCCTCCGCGTCAAAGTTAAACCCCGGCCGGTCGAGAAGAGCGTCGAGACTCTGAAATACGAGTTTACAGACCAGACGCCGAATTCCGCCGTCATCGCCCTTTCGTGGGAGAAATTATCAATCCCCTTCAAGGTCGAAGTCGATTATTTGAAGCAACAATTCGACGCCTTCCTCGCCGAATCGCAGAACCCGCGCGGCTTTACCCCGCAGGGGTTAAACATCGCCGCGGGATGGACTTTGCAGAACGATTACCAGTTGGAGAAGGGGCTTGAGTGGGCGACGCTGGCGACGGGCCCGAAATTTCCGGGCGACCCGACCTCATTCCCCGCGCTTTCGACTAAGGCGCTGATTCTCGACAAACTCGGCAAATCCGACGAGGCGGCGGCGGTTATCAAAACCGCGTTACCGTTCGGCAGCGTCGTCGAGCTACAGCAGTTCGGCAGACAACTTTTAGCCGCGAAAAAGCCGCAGGCGGCATTAGAGGTTTTTCAGTTTAATTACAGCAAAAACCCGAATCAATTTGCCGCGTTGACGGGAATGGCGAGAGGTTTATCCGCCAACGGCGAATACGCAAAAGCCCTCGACTTCGCTAACAGGGCTTTGCCGTTAGCGCCGAATGATTCGGCTAGGCAGGCGGTTCAGGCGATGATTGAAAAGCTGAAGGCGGGCAGAGACATAAATTAGGGCTCCGTCGACGTTTCGGCGTAACCAGATAGGCGCCCTGACGAAACCCTGGAATCCCCGGCGGCGCGGGGCCTGCGCCTTGCACAGCTCTGGAAGCTCTCTCACACGCCGTAACACTTCTACTACCTACAACTCGCGGCTCGATTTTCATCGAGCGCCGGCCGCGGTCTCCCTTCAACCCTTCAGCAACTAAGGAGAAAGACTTCATGAGGAGATTCCTACCCCTTCTGATAGCGATCACTCTGTCGGCCCTCACCCTGACGCCCCCGCAGACGAGCGGACAGAATCAGCCCCCGCCTGCCCCGGGCAAGTTCCGCAGGGTGCAGCGCGACCGCGTCCCCGACCAGTACGTCGTCGTGCTCAAAGACGACGTGCCCGCGGCGGAGGTGTCGGCCCGCGCCGCCGACCTGAGCAGGGCTCACGGCGGCGCCACCGGACACGTCTATACGCACGCCCTCAAAGGCTTCTCCGTCCGGATGCCAGAGGCCGCCGCGCGGGCGCTCAGCAGGAACCCGCACGTCGAGTACGTGGCCGAGGACGGCGAAGTCGGCCTCGCGGCCACGCAGTTCAACCCGACCTGGGGCCTCGACCGCATAGACCAGCGCGACCGCCCGCTCAACAGTCAGTACAACTACGGGTTCACGGGCGCGGGCGTCCACGCCTACGTGATCGACACCGGCATCCGCCCAACCCACCAAGACTTCGGCGGGCGTGCGTCCATCGCCGCGGACTTCGTAGGCGACGGGCAGGGCGGAAACGATTGTAACGGGCACGGCACGCATGTCGCGGGCACGCTCGGCGGAACCTCTTACGGCGTCGCCAAGGGCGTGACGATTCGCGCCGTGCGCGTCCTCAACTGCACCGGCAACGGCCAGTTCTCCTGGGTCATCGCGGGCGTCGATTGGGTC
>Ga0196978_1000741_pt1 | contig 15910 bp, 15 predicted proteins | sample S3v_2013CmetaG_FD_155491 | JGI IMG/M metagenome (GOLD analysis project Ga0196978, IMG submission 155491) | Soil microbial communities from Anza Borrego desert, Southern California, United States - S3+v_20-13C | ecosystem: Environmental > Terrestrial > Soil > Desert | place: USA: California... | reverse complement strand
GCGTCAACACCAGACGTGCAGGCGCGGCGTCCTCGCCTGCGGCCGCTTCGATGGCCGGGGCCAGCTCGGGACCTGCATCGCTGCGCACGAGGATGGCGTCGGCGTGGCGGCGGCGCAGCATGTGAGTAGCGGCCGCCGCATCACCGGCAGCAAGTGTGTGCAGACCGCGGTGCTCCAGTGTCACGCAAAGATCGCAGCGACGGCGACAGTCGCCATCGACCACCAGAACGACGATGGCGGCGCGCGCAACCGGCGCAGCTTGGGCGGCGCGGGCCAGATCGCGCATCTGCTGCTCGATGCCGCCGAGGCGCCGCTGGCAGCTCTCGATGCCGCTGCGAAGCCGGGCATCGACCGAGTCGTCGGGATCGCCGAGCTGCATCTCGACGGTTTCGAGCCGCTCCAGCCCGGCATCGAGAAGGTCAGCCACTTCTTCGAGCGACGAAGTCAGGGCGTCGATCTTGCCGGACAGCTCGGCGGGGATTTCCGAAGGAGCCGAACCTGCGGCCGCGGCGCGTTCTTCCGCTACGTGGACGTCGGCCGCGGCTTCACTGGCCGCGCGGCGGACCTCGGAGACCAGCTCGCTCGCCTGCGTGCGCAGCTCGGCAAGAGCCTGGCCCGCTCCCAGCTGCGCGGCAGCGGTTGCGAGCGTATCGAGCCAGCTCGAGTTCTTGTCCTTGTCCGATGCCGCCTGCGCCATGGATCGTGCCCGGCCCGTGTCGCCACGGGGTGCCATCTACGCTCGCTCGAGCGTCGCGATCGGACGCGTTCTCGAGCCTGGCGCGATCGACGCGGCTCGAGCTTCGCGCGAGCACGCGACCATCGCGATGCGCACGATGGCGCGCGTCTCGTGCCCTCTAGGCGCCCTCGCGCTCGCGCGCATAGTTGGCGCGCGGCCGTGGCGGAAGGTTGAGCACGCTCTTCGGGAAGAACCCGACGAGGTAGCCGACGATGTCCTTGACGGACACGATGCCGACCGGCGCGCCCACCTTGTCTAGCAAGGGGATATGTCGGTATCCACCGAGCCCCATCAGGTTGAGCGCGAAGGCGATGGAGTCGCTCGGGCGCAGGCACTCCGGCCGCGCGGTCATCACGCGCCGCACGGCGATCTTGGCCGGATCGATGCCGGCAGCGACCACGCGCGAGACCACGTCGCGGTCGGTGAAGATGCCCTTGAGCTTGCCGGCCCGCACCACCAGCACGCATCCGATGTGGCGCTCGTGCATCAGCTCGATGGCCTCGAGCGCCGAGGCGGGAGTCTCGACCGTGACCGGCACCGCCGGCGGCAGGATCGACAGCGGCTGGCGCAGCATGTTCTCGTCGAACGCCTTGACGCCGTCGCCCACTTCCAGCTCGGCGATGCTTTCGCGGATGAAGCTGTCGACCGGATCGGCCGGGCGAGCCATTTCAGGACACCGTCCAGGTCTCACCGCTGCGGTAGAGGCGATCGAAGCTGCCCTCGCCCTTGGCAGCACGCGCCTGCTGGATCTGCGCGTGCACGCTCTGCTCGTACCGCGGGTGCCCCTCCCCTTGGACGCAGCGCAGGACGCCGAGCGGCATCGGCAGCCCTTCGTGGCCGAGCCGCGACAGCAGCTGCGTGACCACCGGATTGGTCTCGTCGTGCACGACCAGCTGGGAGACGTCGCACTGATCCAGCGAGACCACTTCGGGTGACAGGTCGGCGCGCAGGCGTATTCCCTTGCGAAGGCCTTCTCCGAAGAGCAGCGGCTTGCCGTGTTCGATCAGCAGCTGATGCTCGTTCTTGACGGCGCGGTTGCTGAGGTCGTCGTAGACGCCGTCGTTGAAGACGGGACAGTTCTGCAGGATCTCGACGAACGAGGTGCCCTCGTGGGCCGCCGCGCGAAGCAGCATGGCCTGGAGGTGCCTGGTCTCGACGTCGACGGTGCGCGCGATGAACGTCGCCCCCGCACCGAGCGCGAGCGCAGCGGGCTCGAAGGGCGGATCGACGACGCCCATCGGGCTCGACTTGGTGGTCAGCCCGAGCTTGGACGTCGGAGAGTACTGCCCTTTGGTCAGACCGTAGATCTCGTTGTTGAAGAGCAGGATGTTGACGTTGAGGTTGCGGCGCAGGATGTGGATCAGGTGATTGCCACCGATGGACAGGCCGTCGCCATCGCCCGTGACGATCCAGACCGACAGCTCCGGCCGCGCCAGCTTCAGGCCCGTGGCCAGCGCCGGAGCGCGGCCGTGGATGCCGTGGAAGCCGTAGGTGTTCATGTAGTAAGGGAAGCGGCTCGAGCATCCGATGCCGGAGATGAACACTATGTTCTCGCGTGCCACCCCGAGCTCGGGCATCACCTTCTGCACCTGGGAAAGGATGGCGTAGTCGCCGCAGCCAGGGCACCAGCGCACGTCCTGGTCGCTGGCGAAGTCCTTCCTTCCCGGCGCGGCCTTGGCTCCGCCTTCGATGGGTCCGCTACCGGCTGCGCTCATCGCACTGCCTCCCCTCGCCGTTCCTTGATCGCGGCGCCGATCCGATCGACCAGCTCGGCCGCGGTGAACGGCGAGCCCTGGATCTTGCTCACGGGCACCGCATCGATCAGAAGCTCGTCGCGCAGCACGCGCACGAGCTGGCCCATGTTCAGCTCCGGCACCAGCACCGTTCGGTAGCGGCGCAGCACCTTGCCGAGATCGCGCGGCAACGGATGGAGCCATCGCAGATGCACGTGGCCGGTTGCCGTGCCGGCGGCATTCAGGCGCGCCACCGCCTCTTCGATGGCGCCGAAGGTAGAGCCCCACCCGACGACGACGGCCTCGCCGAGCTCGCTGCCGGTCACGCGCGTGGGCGCAAGCTCTTCGGCGATGCGGGCGATCTTGGCGGCGCGCACGCGCACCATGCGCTCGTGGTTGGCGGGTGCGTAGCTGATGTCGCCGCTGTCGTAGTCCTTTTCGATGCCGCCGATGCGATGCTCCAGGCCCGGCGTTCCCGGCCTGACCCATGGCCGAGCCAGCGTGTCCTCGTCGCGAAGGTAGGGCTGGAAGCCGACGGTCTGCGTCCAGAAGCGCACCGGCTCTCCTGGCACGTCCTCGTAGGTGGGCAGTCGCCAGGGCTGCGCGCCGTTGGCGAGATAGCCGTCCGACAGAAGGAGGACGGGCGTCATGTAGCGGACCGCCATGCGCACGGCTTCGATGGCGGTCTCGAAGCAGTCGACCGGCGTGGAGGCAGCCAGCACCGCAACCGGGCACTCGCCGTTGCGGCCGTACAGGGCCTGAAGAAGGTCGGCCTGCTCGGTCTTGGTCGGTAGACCCGTGCTGGGGCCGCCACGCTGCACGTTGACGACCACCAGCGGCAGCTCGGTCATCACGGCCAGGCCGATGGCTTCTCCTTTCAAGGCGATGCCGGGCCCGCTCGATGCCGTGACGCCCAGGGCGCCGCCGAAGGATGCGCCGACGGCGGCACCGATGGCCGCGATCTCGTCCTCGGCCTGGAACGTGACCACGCCGAACTGCTTGTGCGCCGACAGCTCGTGCAGGATGTCGCTGGCCGGAGTGATCGGATACGACCCATAGAACAGCCGAAGGCCGCTCTTGGCCGCCGCCGTCATCAGACCCCACGCCAGCGCTTGGTTGCCCGTGACGCTCGTGTACAGGCCCGGCTCGATCGTCGCCGGCGCCACGGTGAAGCGCGTGGCGAACAGCTCGGTGGTCTCGCCGAAGTTCCATCCCGCCTTGAAGACCCGGGTGTTGGCCTCGACCAATGCAGGGCTTTTCTTGAAGCGCGCCTCGATCCAGCGAAGCGTCTCCTCGACCGGCCGGTGGTAGAGCCAGCTGCACAGGCCGAGCGCGAAGAAGTTGCGGCAGCGCACGACGGTTCGCTGGGGCAGGTCCATGTCGGCCACCGCCTGCGAGGTCAGGCGGGTCATCGGCACTTCGAAGACGCGCCAGCGCGACAGCTCACCCGTGCGCACGGGCGAGTCAGGATATCCGGCCTTGGCGAGGTTCGACTTGCTGAATGCGTCGGCGTCCAGGATCAGCGCGCCGCCTTCGCGCAGGTCCTGCACGTTTACGCGCAAAGCCGCCGGATTCATTGCGACAAGGACATCGGGCTGGTCGCCCGGGGTGAACACCTTTTTGCTCGAGAAGTGGAGCTGGAAGCCGCTGACGCCGGCCAGGGTCCCGGCAGGCGCGCGAATCTCGGCGGGGAAGTCGGGAAGAGTGGCGATGTCGTTGCCGGCAAGCGCCGATTCGGTCGTGAACTTGGTGCCCGTCAGCTGCATCCCGTCGCCCGAGTCACCCGCAAAGCGGATGACCACGGTATCCACGACCACTGCGCCCTTGAGAGAAGGGGGCGCGCTCGATGGCTGCGACATGGAAGCCTCCTATGCCGGCTGGCTCGACCTCGTCTGCTGGCGATGTGCCATGCCCGAAATGGTACGCCCGGAAATGAGGGCCGACAATGAATGATCGGCCGCAGCTGGAGGGATTCTTATTTCTGGTCGAATCGGTGGAGCGGCCGCTCGCGCAACGCCGAAACTCTGGAGAGGCTCGAAAAGTCTCGATCCGAGTGGAGGACCTCGAGGTCATGCCGTAACGCGCAAGCCGCGATGAGGCAGTCGATGGAAGATCGGATGGTGAGCCCCTGACGCCTGGCGCTCCGGTAGAGGCTGACGGCCTCCTCCACCGTCGCCGATGTCAGAGGCGACTCCACGCACGGGAACGCGAACATTGCCTCACGGGCGAGACGAAATGACCGTTCCTCGCGAAAACCCTGCAAGACCTCCTGAAGGACGGGCAGGCACGTGACCACGTCATCCATCGGGACGACGGCACTGAGGTCGAGCGGATCCTGCCGCCGAAACACCTGCACCCACGCGGACGTATCGACGAGCGTCACGTCCTTGCCCGGTCCGGGCGGTCGTCGCGCATGGCCGAGAGTTCGCCGTCCCAGGCTCCCGAGCCACGAAGCTCGAGAATCTTGCGAGCCTTGGCGCGCCGGACAAAATCCTCGAGCGCGACTTCGACGGCGCGAGAGTACGTCTTCTCGCCGCTGAGCAGCACAGCGTCTCGAAGCAGGTCCTCACGAAGCACAAGATTCGTGCGTTTCATGTGCATCAGGTACGCGAGCCCGTTGCCCGGGGCAACCCGGTCATTCGGTAAAGACTTCGATGTCGCGCTGGAGCTGGGCCTCGGCCTCGGGCGCCTGCGGCTGGGTCTTCCAGCGCCGATGCGCCCAGTTCCACTGCTCGGGATGGCGCCGCACGAAAGTTTCGATGGCACTTGTGTAACGCTGCGTAAGTCTGCGGATGTGCTCGGCACGCTCGGCCGGAGGCGGCTGCGGGGACGGCGGATGGATCGGCCGTCCCGAGACCGGGATGGTGTGCTCACCGTGCCAGGCGCCGAAGACCGGCAGGACGGGGGCGCCCGTGGCAATGGAGAGGCGGGCCAGCATCGTCGAGGTGCTGGCCGGACGCCCGAACATGTCGACGAAGATGCCGTGTCCCGGCCGCTGGTTCTGATCCAGCGCCACGGCCACGCAGGTGCCGGCCTGGATCAGCCTCAGCGCCTCGCGCACCGATGCGCCGCGGCCGAGCGACACCACGTTCATTGCACGGCGATGCTTGACCAGGAAACGGTCGATGGGATCGTTGTGGATGGTGCGGTGAAAGACGGCCACCGGTCCGATCCGAACGCCCCAGGTCCGGGCCAGCAGCTCGAAGTTGGCCGTATGGGCCGTCAGCACCAGCAGCCCCTTTCCTGCCGAACGCGCCTGCTGGGCCCGTTCGGCAACGCGCTCCCAGGGTCGCTGCGGTGCGCTGGCGACGAGCTCCTGGGCGTGAATGATCTCGGCGGCGATGCGGCCCCAGTTGCGAAACGCCACCCGCGCCAGATGCTGCGCGCTGGCCTCGTCGATCTGGGGGAGCGCGATCGCAAGGTTCTCGCGCACGATGTCGACGTGCGTGCGGTCGTAGCGCGCGACGATGTCGGCGATGTTCTGCAGCGCGCCGCGCGCCGCAGCCGTCGAGACGCTGCCGAGCAGCGCCCACGCGGCGCGCAGCCCGCCGTAGACGATGTAGTTGGCGGCACGCACCACTGCGCCGTCCCGCGCCGGCGCGCCCTCTGGCACCGCAAGGGAGCCTGAGCTCGGACCTTTTTCGCCTGATTGAGCCACCTGAACCGCCCTGCTACTTCTTGCGACCGTCATGGAAAAACGCGACCAGGCCCCGAAGAAAGACTCTCCGTGGATCATCCGGACCTACTCGGGCTACAGCTCGGCCAGGCTCTCCAACGACCTGTACCGCAGCAACCTCGCCAAGGGTCAGACGGGCCTGTCGGTGGCCTTCGATCTGCCGACCCAGACCGGGTACGACAGCGACCACGCGCTGGCACGCGGCGAGGTCGGCAAGGTGGGCGTTCCCATCGGCAGCATCGCCGACATGGAGACGCTGTTCGAGGAGATTCCCCTCGGACGCATGAACACCTCCATGACCATCAACGCCACCGGCGCCTGGCTGCTTTCCCTCTACGTGGCCGTGGCCGAACGACAGGGCTTCAAGCCCGCCGAGCTCCAGGGCACCATCCAGAACGACCTGATCAAGGAATATCTTTCGCGCGGCACCTACGTCTTTCCGCCCGAGCCGTCGATGCGGCTGACCACCGACATCATCACCTACACCGTGCGCGAGATTCCCAAGTGGAATCCCATCAACATCTGCAGCTACCACCTGCAGGAAGCCGGCGCGACGCCGGTCGAGGAGCTCGCTTTCACGCTGGCCAATGCGCAGGCCGTGCTCGACTCGGTGCGCGCACGCGGCGTCCAGGGCGAGGAGATGGGCCAGGTCTTCCAGCGCATCTCGTTCTTCGTCAACGCCTCGATCCGCTTCGTGGAAGAAGTGTGCAAGATGCGCGCGTTCACGCAGATGTGGGACGAGATGGGCGAGCAGCGCTACGGCGTCAAGGACGCCAAGCAGCGCCGCTTCCGCTACGGCGTGCAAGTGAACTCGCTCGGCCTGACCGAGCAGCAGCCCGAGAACAACGCCATTCGCATCGCCCTGGAGATGCTCGGCGTGGTGCTGTCGCGCGATGCGCGCGCCCGTTCCATCCAGCTGCCGGCGTGGAACGAGGCGCTCGGCCTTCCGCGCCCGTGGGACCAGCAGTGGTCGCTGCGCACGCAGCAGATCATGGCCTTCGAGACCGACCTGCTCGAGTACCCGGACATCTTCAGCGGCTCCAAAGTGATCGAGGCGCGTGTGCGTGAGCTGATCGAGGAAGCGCGCCAGGAGATGGCCAGGATCGACGAGCTCGGCGGCGCCGTGGCAGCAGTCGAGTCCAGCTACATGAAGCAGCGCCTGGTCGAATCGAATGCGCGCCGCGTGCGCCGCATCGAGAGCGGCGAGCAGAAGGTCGTCGGCGTCAACTGCTTCCAGGAGAGCGTCCCCTCCCCGCTCATGGCCGACGCCGAGGGCGCCATCATCAAGGTCGATCCCAAGGGAGAGGCGGAGCAGATCGAGCGCCTGCGCGCGTTCCGTTCCTCGCGCAGCAAGGCCGACGTCGATACGGCGCTGCGCGCCCTTCGCGATGCCGCCACTGCCGGCGACAACGTCATGAACGCGTCGATTCGCTGCGCCCTTGCCGGCGTCACCACCGGAGAATGGTCGGACACCTTGCGCGAGATCTTCGGCGAGTACCGTGCGCCTACCGGCGTCACCGGTCAGGCCGCGCCGGCCGGCGAGGACCTGGAAGGGATTCGCGCGCGAGTGGCCGCGCTGACCCAGCGCATCGGTCACGTGCCGCGCCTGCTGGTGGGCAAGCCGGGCCTGGACGGCCACAGCAACGGCGCCGAGCAGATCGCGGTGCGGGCGCGCGATGCCGGCTTCGACGTCATCTACCAGGGCATTCGCCTGACGGTCGAGGAGATCGTGGCCACGGCGCAGGAAGAGGACGTCGACGCCATCGGTCTGTCGATCCTGTCCGGTTCGCACATGTCGCTGGTGCCCGAGGCCCTCTCGCAGCTTTCCAAGGCCGGCATGGCCGACGTCCCGCTGATCGTCGGCGGCATCATTCCCGAGGACGACGCCCGCGATCTTCGCGCCAGCGGCGTGGCCGGCGTCTACACGCCCAAGAACTTCGAGCTGACTCGCATCATGGGCGACATCCTGGAGATCCTGGAGCAGAAGCAGGCGGCGTAGCCGGCCGCGGTTGCACCGGCGCCCGTTCGCCGCGTATGCAGGCGCCATGAGCACGACGATCACGAGCCTGGACGGCCGCTCCATCGACCAGATCCTGCGATCGGCCGCGGCCCAGGGCGCAGTGCCGGGCTGTGTCGCCATCGTGGTCTCGCGCGACGGCGTGCTGCACGCCTCGGCCGCCGGCACTCCGCATGGGACCGACACCATGTTCCGCATCGCGTCGATGACGAAGGCGATCACGAGCGTGGCCGCGCTCCAGCTCGTCGAGCAGGGCCGGCTCTCCCTCGATGCCGAGGTCGCGAGCATCCTGCCCGAGTTCGGGCAGCTTCCCGTCCTCGCCGGCTTCGACGGCGACCGGCCGAAACTGCGGCCGCCTGCGCGTCAGGCCACGATTCGCCAGCTCCTGACCCACACTGCAGGCTGCAGCTACTGGTTCGGCAACGCCGACCTGCTGCGCTACCACGAAGTCACCGACACGCCGACGGTGATGACGGGCCGCAAGGAGGGAATCCGCACGCCACTGATGAGCGATCCCGGAACGCGCTGGGAGTACGGGGTCAACACCGACTGGCTCGGTCTGGTCGTCGAGGCGGTAAGCGGTCTTTCTCTCGATTCCTACTTCGCACGCAACGTCTTCGAGCCGCTGAGGATGAAAGAGGCAACGTTCCAGCCGAGCAGGGAGCAGTGCCAGCGCCTGATGCCCGTGCATCAGCGGGTCGGTAGCGAGCTGATGCTCAACGGATTCGAGCTCGAAGGGGCTCCCGAGTTCTGGCCCGGCGGCCACGGCGTCTACGCCACGGCTGCAGACTACGGCCGCTTCCAACGCGCGCTGTTGCGCGGCGGCGAGCTCGACGGTGATCGCATCCTGGAACAGGAGACGAGCGACCTGATGTTCACCGATCAGATCGCCGGCATCGCTCTTCCGACCGAGATCGTTTCGGCAGTTCCCGAGCTCTCCAACGACGTGGCAACCCCGCCCTTTTGCCAGAGCTGGGGCCTTGGCCTTCATCTGGTGCTCGAGGACGTTCCCGGCATGCGACGCGCCGGCACTGGCGACTGGGCCGGCCTCTTCAATTCCTACTACTGGATCGACCGCAGCGCCGGCATCGCAGGCGCGTTCTTCACGCAGATCCTGCCCTTCTTCGATCTCGGCGCGGTGCAGACCGCAATGGCGGTCGAAGCCGCCGTGTACTCGCAGCTGGATTAGCAGGGTCGGGCACCTTTCCGATGGAGCCGTCCATTGGACGTCAAGCGGCGAACGAGTGAGCCGCGACGAGATGGCTCAGGTCGAGCCGGCCACGGCTCGACCTGACCCCGTTCGGCTATCAGGGTGGCTCCGGGACGCTGACCTTGCCGCCCTCGGTCGTCTGTACCGCTCCCTTGGCGTTGTTTTCGATGACGACGCCGCTGGCACGCACGACGGCGTCGCGACCTGCGAGCACGCCGTGGCCGCCGTTGCCGGCGATGCTGCCGCCGCTCAGCTCCACGCGCGAACCGTCGATGGCGACCACGCCCGAGTCTCCGTTGCCGTCGATGCGGGCATTGGTGAGCTTGGCCTTGCTGCGCAGCGAGAGCCGCAGCCCATCGCCGTTGGGAACCTCGGCCTCGAACTCGTCGCCGGTGCCGTTGGCCGCGATCAGCACGTCGGTGCCGGTGATGCCCGCGTCTCCCGCGCCCAGCCCCTTGTCGAAGCTGCCCACGATGATGCTGCGCTCGATGCGCACGTCGCTGTTCTTGGTGACGGTGACGCCGTCGCGGTTGGCCACCACCAGGCTGTCACGCAGCGTCGCCTCGGAGTTGTCGAACACCAGCAGGCCTTTGCCCTTGGTGCGAAAGCCGTTGCCCATCAGCAGGCAGCGCTCGACCAGGACCGGACCGGCGGCATCGGAGACGCCGATCCCGTCGTCGAGGTTGTCGACCGCGACGACGTCGTGAACGCGCACGTGCGAAGCCCTGGCACCGCGCACCGAGACGCCGTCGAACGTGAAGCCGGCGCTGGTCAGGTTTCGCACCGTCACTCGAGGGCCCGTGACGACGATTCCGTCGCAGCCCTCCTTTCCGCCGCTGCGCGAGCAGCCCGGGCCTTCGCGCAGGGTGGCGCCGCCGCCGTCGAGCACGGTGCCTTCGGCCGCGATCTCGGGCAGCGCACTGGCGACCTCGATGACCTCGTCGGCGCCGATGCGGATCTGGATGGTCGCCGCGTCGTCGCTGGCGTTGGCCTGCTCGATGGCGTCGCGAAGCGTGGCCTGGCCCGCATCGGCGGCCGACGTCACCAGCAGCGTGGCCGCTGCTGCCGGCGCTGCCGTCATCACGACAGCGGCGGCCGCGATGGCGAGGAGTCGCGCGCTCATTGCGACATGTAGATTCCGCCGTTGGGCGAAAGCACCTGACCCGTGACGAAGGTGGAATCGGGACCGGCCAGGAACAGGGCCGCGGCGGCGATCTCCTCGGCCTGCCCTAGCCGTGCAAGCGGCGTCTGCATCGCGATGAACTGGCGCTGCCGCTCCTCGAACGGCGCCAGCAGCGGCGTGTCGATGTAGCCCGGCGCGATCGCATTGATCAGCACGCCGTAGCTCGAGGCCTCGTGCGCCGTCGAGCGCGTGAAGGCCAGGATGGCGCCCTTGGCCGCGCAATAGTCGGGCGCTCCGGCGCCGGCGGCCGTGCCCATGATCGAAGCCATGTTGATGATGCGCCCGCCCTGGCCGCGGCGCCGCATGCGCGGCAGCGCCTCGCGGGTGCAGTAGAACGTGCCGTACAGGTGCACCTTGAGCATGCGGTCGAACATCTCGTCGGTGATGTGGTCGACGCAATCCATGTGGGTCGTCACCGGTGCTCCCGACATCCGCTCCATCACCTGCGCCTGCATCTGGTTCTGGACGCGCTGCATGTACTCGCCGGTCGCATGGATGATGCCGGCATTGTTGACCAGAATGTCGAGCGCGCCGATCTTCTCGTCGAAGGCAGCGAAAGCCTCCGCCACCGAGCGCGAATCCGAGACGTCGCAGCGCAATGCCAGACCGCCCTCGCACTCGCCCGCAATCCTGGCCGCGGCCTCCGCGTCGATGTCGGTGGCGCAAACTCGCGCGCCCTCCGATGCGAAGCGCCTTGCGATGGCCGCGCCCAGCCCCGAGCCGGCGCCGGTGATGAAGGCCGTCTTGCCGGACAGCTTCATCAGACCAGCCCTTTGGCGTAGTCCCAGGTGAAGCGCGACGTGATGGTCATCTCGAGCAGCACCGTGTCCTCGAAGCCGTCGGCGGTCATCTCCAGGTAGGCATCCCCCATGTCGGCTCCCAGATAGTGGTGCGCGGTCCGGCGCCGGATCTCGTCGTCGGGCGCGAGCACCCTGGCGCTGCCGTGCAGGATGGCGCCCTTGTACGGTGCGACTCGCGTGTCCACGGTCAGCGACACCTGCGGATTGGCCGCAATGCTGCGGGCCTTTCGCGAGGAGCCGTCCACGTGCACGTAGATCTTGCCGTCGCTGTACTGGAACCAGATCGGCGAGCCCTCGGGACGGCCCCGCTCGTCGACCGTGCACAGCACCGCGATCTCCGGAGCGCTCAGCAGAACGTCCAATTCTTCGCTCGTCAGTTTTCCTGGCATGGCATCCTCGCGGCCGACTCTAGAACGGCGCCGCGGCAAGACAAGGCAGGGCTCAGCCGCAGGCGGCGGATTGCGTACGGTGGCGCATCACCACCACGGTGATGTTGTCGCGGCCGCCGGCTGAATTGGCGGCGTGGATGAGCCAGGTCGCGGCCTCGCCGGCCGAGCCGGCGTGCTCGAGGAGCCTGGCCACGTCGTCCTCCTCGACGGCTTCCCACAGGCCGTCGCTGCACAGCACGAGCACGTCTCCGTCCTCGAGCTCGATGGCATTGACGTCGGGACTGTAGCCTTCGGGAATGCCGAGCACCTCGGTGACGATGTTGCGCTCGGGATGGAAACGAACCTGATCGCGCGGCATCAGACCTTCGCGCACCAGATGTCCCAGGCGCGAATGATCGACCGTCGCCATCACGATGCGACCGGCGCGCCACACGTAGCCGCGCACGTCGCCGACGTGCACCATCACGGCAAGGTCACGCTCGATAGCCACGCCGATCAGGGTCGTCGCCATCGTCAGATCGCTGGCGGCAGGCCGCTGCTGCGAGAGCACGCTGGCCTGCGCCGCCTCGAAAGCATCGCCGAGAGCCATGCCGAGGCGGCTCACCAGGGCCGATCGTTCTTCCTGTTTTCCGCCGCCGGCGCTCGGTGCGAACCTTCCTTCGAGAAGCTCGACCGCGGCGGTGATGGCCAGGCGACTGGCGATGTGGCCATCGGGAAGACCCCCGAGCCCATCGGCAACGAGCGCGAACCTCTCCTGCGGATCGACCCAGTACGCATCCTCGTTGCGCCGGCGTGCTCGTCCGACGTCGGTTGCGCCGGCCGCATCCTCGCTGCAGCAAGTCAGCGCCGCGCGAAACCGGGCCTCGTCGTCGAAGGGGGAGTTCATCGCGCCAAGATTAGCCTCTACGCACGGGTCGGGGTACGGTCCCCGTTCTCAATCTCGAACATTCGTGACTCTGTCGAGGATCGATCCGTGAAACGCAAGCCCGTCAAGCCGCTTCTGGCGGCGGCTGCCAATGCCGTCCACCGCCTTCACCTTCGCAGCTACGAGGTTTATCAGCCGGTCTTCACCCCGGGCGGCTACATGCTCGGCGTGCGAGACTGCGAAGTCCGATGGGATGCCATCGCTCCGGTGCTGACGGCCGTCGGCGCCAAGAGCCTGGTCGATCTGGGGTGCTCCGAAGGATACTACGTCGTTCGCGCCGCGCGCTCCGGGATTCCCTTCAGCGTCGGTGTCGACTTCGACCAGCGCCGGATCTTCACCTGCACCAGCCAGGTCATCCTGAACGACCTGCAGGGCGCCGGGTTTCTCATGTCGCCGGTGGACGAGAACCTGCTCGAGGCCCTGCCCAAATTCGATGCCGTCATCTTCCTCTCGGTCATCCACCACATGATGTACGAGAAGGGCGTCGAGTATGCGCAGCGCATCCTGCGACTGGTGGCTCAGAAGACGGCCAAGGTCTGCCTCTTCGAAATGGGGCAGTCCGACGAGCACAAGGAAAGCTGGGCCAAGAAGATGCCGGACATGGGTCCGGATCCGCACGAGTGGGTCAAGCGCTTCATCCTGGACAACGGCTTCTCGCGCGCCGAGAAAATCTCGCAGGCACGCTCGTTTGCCGGCGAGAGCCAGAGAGCGCTCTTCGCGGCCTATCCCTGAGTCAGGCCTCGGCCAGGCAGCCGGTCGCTACGGTTTGACCGACGGCGCGCTTGAGCGTGGACAGGGAATCGGAGGCGGTGACGCTGCCGCTTCCGTCAAAATCGCAGCGCACCTGCGGACAGCTGACCACCAGCCCCACTGCGGCGTGCAGCACCGTCAGTGCATCCGATGCGACCACCTGACCGTCACCGTCGGCATCGCCGCACAGCGGCTCGATCGGAAGCGTGGTGGTGGTGGTCGTGGTGGCGACGTCGAGCACTGCGTCCAGACAGTCCAGGCGCGGGAACGTCTGGCCGCTCTTGGAGTCGTGAACCATGGTCGGCGAGGCCTTCATCGCCGCGACCATCTGGGCGGTGGTGACGTCCTCATTGGACTGCCGCATCGCCACCGCACAGGCGGCGACCATCGGTGAGGCCTGCGAGGTGCCGTAGTAGGTCGAGGTTCCGCCTCCCAGTCCTGTCGACGTCACCGGCGCTCCCGGCGCCAGGATGTCGGTGAGCGCGTTGCGATTGCTGAAGCAGGTGATCTTGTCGGGCGCCGTCGCTTCCTGACAGAAAATGCTCGACGTCCCGATGTTGGCATCCCATACCGCCGCCACTGCCATGACGTCGCTGATGCAGGCGGGCGCTGCCATCGAGGTGGCGCTGCCCTCGTTGCCGGTGGCGGCCACCGGCAGGACGCCGACATCGCGGACCGACTCTGCTGCCTGTGCCAGGACCGTGAAGGTGTTGTCGCAATGCGATTGCACGATAGTGTTCGTGGCAAGGCTCATGTTGACCGCCGCCGCATCCGGATGCTCGGCGCGAATCCAATCCAGCGCCGCGGCGATGTCGGCGGTGGTACTGAAGGATCCGTTCTCGTCGAGTACGCGCACCAGCACCACGTCGACGGCCGGCGTTGCGCCAACCGGAGTGCCGTTGGCGCCGCTGGATGCGATGACGCCGGTTACGTTGGTGCCGTGACCGTTCTCGTCCATCGCCGCCCCCGGCCCTTCCTGCTCGTCCTGTCCATTGGGGCAGCAGTTCGCGGAGCAGAAGCATGCCTCGTCGACGATGGCGTCATCGAGCGCCGGATGGTTGCGGTCGGCGCCGCTGTCGATGACGGCGACCTTCTGGCCGGCGCCATGGAACCCCGCGCTGCGCGTGTCACTCAGGTTGGCCAGCGGCAGCGACTGCTCCAGCGCCGCATGTCCGGCCGAGTCGGGAAGCACGCGTGCGACCCACGGATGTGCCAGCGCGGCTTCGATGGCATGCGCATCGATCCAGCCCGCCACCGCACTGATGCCCTGGAACCGATGCGTCAGCTCGAAACCCTCGAGCTCGAGGCTGCCTGCAACTTCGGTCGATGCAGCCGCGACCCAGGGGCGACGTAGCTCCCAGCTTTGCTGCTGAGCGGCCGGGGCGCCGGCGGCGGTCAGATCCAGCTCGAGAAAGACACGGATTCTCGCAGCGGCCTCCAGATGCTCGAGCACGAGCGAATGCACGCGGCCGCTGCGCTCGAGATCGGCGCGGACGGCCGGGGCAAGCAGCTGGGCACGGACGGGAGATGCGGCCAGGACCGCGGCGGCGACGAACGCGAGGATGCGCATGGAGCTCACTGAAGCGGCGTGTTCGCCTTCAAGGGCCAGGTCACGGCTTCGCGCGTCCACGCACCATCGGAGCCGGAGCGCCTCCATTCGACGGCCACACGGTACTGACCGGCTTCGGGAATGGCCAGTCCGCTGATGCGCACGCGGTGACGCTCGCCCGCCGGCTTGACGGCTACCGGATTGGAGGTGAACACGGGCTCCGCTCCGCGCAGCAGCAGCAGCCTCACTTCCAGGTCGGCGCCGACCTCGTCGGCATCGACCTCGAAGAAGGCATGGCTGTGTACGCTCAGGCGTGCCGGATAATGCGAAGGCCGGAACTCTTCGAACAGGAAGAACAGACTGAAGTTGTTGGTGTAGCGGTCCAGCGTCGAAGCCTGCGCGACCGCGAGCATGAAGCATCGCACGATGGCGCGAATCTAGTCGAGTCCGGACGCGGAAGACACCCGCGTGGCCGAAGCGGCTTGCATGGAGGGGACGATCCCAGAAGATGGCGCCCCTGCCGAGGAGGAACGAAGTGTACCCAGCGACCTACGCCGCCGATCATCCCGACAAGCCCGCCTACATCTTGGCCGACACCGGCGAGGTGGTGACCTACGGGCAGCTCGATGCGCGCTCCAACCAGTGTGCGCAGATGCTCTGGTCCCTTGGGCTGCGCCCCGGCGACGGCATCGCGATCATGATGGAGAATCACGTACGCTTCCTCGAGATCTGCTGGGCGGCGCAGCGCTCGGGCCTCTACTACACGGCGATCAGCTCGCGCCTGACGCCGGCCGAGGTCGCCTACATCGTAGGCGACTGCGCGGCCAAGGTCATGTTCACATCGTTGGCCAAGGGCGAAGTGGCCGCGCAGGCCGTCGCTTCGTGCCCGAATCTTGGCACGCGCCTGATGGTCGATGGCGCCGCACACGGTTTCGATTCCTA
>Ga0196978_1000739_pt1 | contig 15940 bp, 16 predicted proteins | sample S3v_2013CmetaG_FD_155491 | JGI IMG/M metagenome (GOLD analysis project Ga0196978, IMG submission 155491) | Soil microbial communities from Anza Borrego desert, Southern California, United States - S3+v_20-13C | ecosystem: Environmental > Terrestrial > Soil > Desert | place: USA: California... | reverse complement strand
GCGGCCGCGGAAGCGCGAGAGCTCGAGCTCGACCGGCTGCGCCGAGCGTCCCAGGTTCGCGACGCACAGGATCGCCTCGTCGCCGAGCTCGCGCAGGTAGGCGAGCACCTTGCGGTTGCCGGGGCGCAGGAACGTGAGCTTGCCGCGGCCGAACGCGCGGCTCGTCTTGCGCACCGCCAGCATGCGCCTCATCCAGTTGAGCAGCGATCCGGGCTCGCGCTGCTGCGCTTCGACGTTGACCGCCTCGAATCCGTAGATCGGGTCCATGATCGGCGGGAGATACAGCCGCTGCGGATCGGCGCGCGAGAAGCCGGCGTTGCGGTCGGGGCTCCACTGCATCGGCGTTCGCACGCCATTGCGGTCGCCGAGGAAGATGTTGTCGCCCATTCCGATCTCGTCGCCGTAGTAGACGATCGGCGAGCCCGGCATCGACAGGAGCAGGCTGTTCATGAGCTTGATCGTGTCGACGTTGTTCTCCATGAGCGGCGCGAGCCGCCGCCGGATGCCCAGGTTGATGCGCGCGCGCGGGTCGGCGGCGTACATCCGGTACATGTAGTCGCGCTCTTTCGAGGTGACCATTTCCAGCGTGAGCTCGTCGTGGTTCCTGAGGAAGATCGCCCACTGGCAGTTCTCCGGGATGTCCGGTGTCTGCTGCATGATTTCGACTACGGGGTAGCGGTCTTCCAGCGCGATCGCCATGTACATCCGCGGCATCAGCGGGAAGTGGTACGCCATGTGGCATTCGTCCCCGTTGCCGAAGTACTCGCGCACGTCCTCGGGCCACATGTTCGCTTCGGCGAGCAGCAGCTTGTTCTGGTACGTCGTCTCGAGCGCGGCGCGGATTTTTTTCACGACGTCGTGCGTCTCGGGGACGTTCTCGTTGCTGGTGCCTTCCCGCTCGATCAGGTAGGGGATCGCGTCCAGGCGGAACCCGTCCACGCCCATGTCGAGCCAGAAGCGCATCGTGCGCACGACCGCGCGCAGCACGCTCGGATTGTCGAAATTGAGATCCGGCTGATGGCTGAAGAAGCGGTGCCAGTAGTACTGCTTCGCGACGTCGTCCCACGCCCAATTCGACGCTTCGGTGTCCGTGAATATGATCCGCGTTTCCTTGTACTTCGTCGGATCGTCGCTCCAGACGTAGAAATTGCGCTTGCTCGAGCCGCGCGGCGCGCGGCGCGCGGCCTGGAACCACGGGTGCTGGTCTGAAGTGTGATTGACCACGAGCTCGGTGATCACTTTCAGGCCGAGGTGGTGCGCCTCCCGCAGGAAATGCCTGAAGTCCGCGCGCGTGCCGTAATGCGGATGGACGTTGTGGTAGTCGGCGACGTCGTAGCCGTCGTCTTTCAGCGGCGAGGGGTAGAACGGCAGCAGCCAGATCGCGTTGACGCCGAGATCGCGGATGTATTCGAGCTTCTGCGTGAGCCCGCGGAAGTCGCCGATGCCGTCGTCGTTCGAATCGAAGAACGCCTTGACGTGAAGCTGATAGATGACGACGTCTTTGTACCAGTACGCGTCCTCGGAAGAGGGCTGCTCGACCTGCGCCGCCTGCGTGAGCTCACGTGCCGAGACCGGGACATCCATGCGTGTTACACGAAGTAGTCGAAATCGCGCTCGTCGCGTACCCGGCGCCGCACCGCGAAGACGTGACCCATGCCTGCGTCGAGCTCGACGTAATTGCGCCGGCCGTGCCACAGGAAGCGCGCGTCGGTGAGGAGGTCGTGCACCTGGTATGGGTGCTCGGGATCGAGATCGAGCTTCGCGAGATCGAGCTCGACCCATCCGGCCTGCCTGTGGTGTGGATCGAGATTCACGACCATGAGCAGCGTATTGGAGAGGTCGGGCGTCGCCTTCACGTATGCGATGAGCTGGTCATTGTCCGCGGTGACGAAGGCGAGCGTACCGTCGTCCTGGAGCGCGCGATTGTCGCGCCGGATCGCATTCACGCGGGCGATCAGATGGCGCAGGCTGTCGGCGCGATCGAGGTCCCAGTGGCGCAGCTCGTACTTCTCGGAGTTCAGATATTCCTCGCTGCCGGGATCGCGCGGCACGCGTTCCGAGAGCTCGAACGCCGGGCCGTAGATGCCGTAGCTCGCGCCGAGCGTTCCGGCGAGCAGCAGCCGCGCGATGAACGCCGGGCGTCCGCCGTGCTGGAGATATTCGGTCAGGATGTCCGGCGTGTTCGGCCACACGTTCGGACGGAAGTACTCGCGGCCGGGACCGTGCGCGAGCTCGGTGAAATATTCGGTGAGCTCGTGCTTGGTGTTGCGCCACGCGAAATAGGTATACGACTGCGTATAACCGAGCTTCGCGAGCCGGTGCATGATCTTCGGCCGCGTGAACGCCTCGGCGAGGAAGATCACCTCAGGGTGCGCGCTCTTGATCTCGGTGATCGCCCACTCCCAGAACGCAAAAGCCTTGGTGTGCGGGTTGTCGACGCGGAACACCGTAACGCCTTCGCCGATCCAGAAGTCGAAGATGCTTTTCAGCTCTTCCCACAGCCCCAGCCAGTCTTCGGTTTCGAAGTTGAACGGATAGATGTCCTGGTATTTCTTGGGCGGATTCTCGGCGTACTGCACGGTGCCGTCCGGACGCCACGTGAACCACTCCGGGTGCTCTTTCACGTACGGATGGTCGGGTGCGCACTGAAAGGCGATGTCGAGCGCGACGTCCATGTCGAGCTCGCGCGCGCGGGCGACGAGCCGCCGGAAATCGTCGAGCGTGCCGAGCTCCGGGTGGATCGACTTGTGTCCGCCTTCGTCGGAGCCGATCGCCCACGGGCTGCCGACGTCGCCGGGCCCCGCGTTGAGCGCATTGTTGCGGCCTTTGCGCTTCATGCGTCCGATCGGATGGATCGGCGGCAGATACACGATGTCGAAGCCGAGCTCCTTCACGTACGGCAGCCGCGCTTCGACGTCCTTCAGCGTGCCGTGCCGTCCCGCATCCGGGCTCGCCGACCGCGGAAAGAGCTCGTACCAGGCTGAAAAGCGAGCGCGCTCGCGGTCCACGAAGATACGCAGATCCCGTTCGTAAACGGCCGCGAATCTGCGGTCGGGATACTGCTTGGCGATCGCGGCCAGGTCCTCGTCGAGCGCGATGCGCTGAATCTCGGCGGTGTCCTGCGCCGCGAGGAGCTGCTTGCCCCATTGGCGCAGCTTCTGAGCATCTGCGCGCTGCGCCCGGTTCGCCGCCTCGGCGATCAGCTTCGACCCGACCAGCGCGGCGGAGGCGATGTCGGCCGGCTCGACGCGGCGCCTGAACTCGTTACGCCACGACAGGAAATGGTCGACCCACGCGGTGACCGTGTAGCGGTAGCGGCCGAGCTTCTCGACGGTGAACTCGCCGAACCATTCGTCGTTGTACCTGAGCGCCATCGGCACTTCGGTCCAGTCCGCGTCGCTCTCGTGCCGGTAACCGAGCATGCAAGCGAGCGTGTCGTGTCCGTCGCAGAAGACATGCGCTTCGACCCTGACGACGTCGCCGACGACGCGCTTCACGGCGAAGCGTCCGCCATCCACTTCCGGGATCACGCGGTCGATGACCGCGCGCAGGCGCCCGTCGGCGCCGCTGCGCTTCAGCGCCCGTGCGGGCTTCACGGCCCGCTTCGGATCTCTAACGTTCATGTTTGAAGTACAGAATCGCCAGCGGCGGGAGCGTTATGCGAATCGCATGATAACGCCCGTGCGCCGGCACCGGGTTCGACTGCGCTCCACCGTAGTTGCCCATGCCGCTGCCGCCGTAATACGGCGCGTCCGAATTCAGGATCTCCCGCCAGTAACCATCATGTGGCACCCCGATCACGTAGTTCTCCCGCGGCACCGGCGTGAAGTTGCATACGACGAGGATCGTGTTGGCGCCGTCGCGCGACTTGCGGATGAACGAAAGCGTGCTCTTCTCCGCGTCGCAGCAGTCGATCCATTCGAATCCCGAGTCCTGAAAATCGACCTCGTACAACGCCGGCTCGGCGGTGTATGCGCGGTTCAGATCCGCCATCCAGTTCATGACGCCGCCGTGCTCGCCGTGCTGAAGCACCCACCATTCGAGACTTTCCTCGTGCTGCCATTCGCGGCGCTGGCCGAACTCGCCGCCCATGAAGAGGAGCTTCTTGCCCGGGTGCGCCCACATGTAGCCGTAGAGGAGCCGCAGGTTCGCGAACTGCTGCCAGGTGTCCCCCGGCATCTTGCCGAGCAACGAGCCCTTGCCGTGCACCACCTCGTCGTGGGACAGCGGCAGCACGAAGTTCTCGTGGAAGGCGTAGATCAAGGAGAACGTGAGCTCGCCGTGGTGGTAGCGGCGGTGCACCGGGTTTTCCTTGAAGTAGCGCAGCGTGTCGTGCATCCAGCCCATGTTCCACTTGAGGCCGAAGCCGAGTCCGCCGAGGTACACCGGTCTCGACACCATCGGCCACGCGGTGGATTCTTCCGCGATCACCTGCACGTCGGGATGGTCGCGATACACGCCTTCGTTGAGCGAGCGCAGGAAGTGGATCGCATCGAGGTTCTCGCGCCCGCCGTAGCGGTTGGGGATCCATTCGCCTTCGCGCCGGCCGTAATCGAGGTACAGCATCGAAGCGACCGCGTCCACGCGCAGCCCGTCGATGTGGTAGCGCTCGAGCCAGAAGAGCGCGCTCGACAAGAGGAACGCACGCACCTCGTTGCGGCCGTAGTTGAAGATCGCGCTGTTCCAGTCGGGGTGGTAGCCCTGCCGCGGGTCCGCATGCTCGTAGAGATGCGTGCCGTCGAATTCGTAGAGGCCGTGCGCGTCGTTCGGGAAGTGCGACGGCACCCAGTCGAGAATCACGCCGATGCCGTTCTGGTGCAGCACGTCCATCAGGTACATGAAATCCTGCGGCGTGCCGTAGCGCGACGTCGGCGCGAAATAACCCGTCGTCTGGTAGCCCCAGGAGCCGTAGAACGGATGCTCCGTGATCGGCATCAGCTCGACGTGCGTGAAGCCCATGCGCTTCACGTGCTCCACCAGCGGCCCGGCGATCCCGCGATAGCCGAGGAAGCGGTGCTCTCCGTGGCGCCACGATCCGAGGTGCACTTCGTATATGGACATCGGCGCGTCGAGCGCATTGCGCCGGCCGCGGCTGCGCATCCACTCGCCGTCGCCCCAGTCGTAATCGAGCTTCCACGCGCGCGATGCGGTGTTCGGCGCGATCTCGGCGTAGAACGCGAAGGGGTCGGCTTTTTCCAGCGTCCAGTTCGAGACGATGCGGTACTTGTACGCCGTGCCCGGCTGTACATCGGGCACGGTCGTCTCCCAGATGCCCGAGCCGTCCCAGCGCACGTTCATCGCGTTCGCGCCGGGATTCCAGCCGTTGAACTCCGCAATAACGGACACCGCGCGCGCGTTCGGCGCCCACACCGAGAATTGCGCGCTGCCGTCGCCGTTCAGCTGACAGCCGAGCTTTTCGTACAAGCGTCCGTGGCTGCCTTCCTTGAACAGATAGATGTCGTGTTCGGTGAGGAGGGTCATGGCTTCTCAGAGGTTCTTCAGCGCGTAAGCAATTCCGACGCCTGACGCGGAACTTTGCCCGCGCCTCCGGGACTTGGCGAGCGGGCGAAAAACGTCGCGCGCTGGCTATAATCCGGGGCCATGTTATTAGAAGCCCCGGGAGTCGCCTCCCAGGACGGGGCCACGACGCTTCAGCGCTGCCACGAGGCTGCGATCGCTCTGCTCAAGGCGAATCTTGGCGAGCACGGCATGCTCGCCGCCACGCCGACCGATCGGGCTCAGCGCAAGAATTACCACCTCGTGTTCGCCCGCGACGCCGGGCTGTGCGCGCTCGCGATGGTGCGCACCGGCGATCCCGATTTGGTCGACGGTGCACGGCGCAGTCTGCGCACGCTGGCGCTCGATCAAGCCGAGAACGGCCAGATCCCGAAATTCGTCTCGCCCGCCGATCAGGACGCGGACTTCTGGTATGTCGGCTGTATCGACGCGACGCTGTGGTGGCTGATCGCGCTGCGCCACTACCTGGCGGTCACCCATGACGCCGATCTCGAAGTCGAGTTCGCCGGCCGCGTCGATCGTGCGCTCGACTGGCTGCGCTGCCAGGAACATCCGCGGCTCAAGCTCCTGACGCAGAACGAAGCGAGCGACTGGGCCGACGTGATGCCGCGCTCGGGATTCGTGCTGTACACGAATGCCCTCTGGTACTACGTGAAAAAGCTCTACGCGCTGCCGGGTCAGCGCGAGACGCGGCACCAGTTCAACCACCTGTTCTTTCCGTTCTCGGGCGAGCGCCCGGAGTACAAACGGCTGCGGCTGCTCAATCACTACGCGCGCCGCGAAGCGAAGAACCGCGATCTGTACCTCAGCTTCGTCAACTTCTCGTTCTGGGGCGACGAGGGTGACGTCATGGGCAACGTGCTCGCGGTCCTGCTCGGGCTCGCCGACGAGCATCGCGGACGCAGCATCCTGCGCGCGCTCGATGCTGCGCGCGTGGACGAGCCGTATCCGGTGCGCGTCGTGCTCGACCCGATCGAGCCCGGGTCACCGCTGTGGCGCACCTACATGCAGCGCCATCAGCAGAACCTCGCCCACCAGTATCACAACGGCGGCTGCTGGCCCTTCGTCGGCGGGTTCTGGATCATGGCGCTTGCCGCGGCCGGCCAGCGCGCACGCGCGCGCGAGGCGCTGCTCGCGCTCGCGCGTGCGAACGAGCAGAACGGCTGGGAGTTCAACGAGTGGTTCCACGGCCGCACCGGCGAGGCGATGGGCATGCAGGGGCAGTCGTGGAACGCGGCTACGTACCTCCTCGCGGAGACATCCCTGCACACACGCGTGTTGTAGCGTGCGTTCATAACGGCACCGCGGTGCGCAACTTGCGCACCGTACGGTCGGTCATAATTCGCACCGGAGGTGCATATGACCCGCGAAGTGCAGCTTTACGTCGACGAAGGGCTCGGCGCGTACGGTTTTCCCAACGGCCATCCGTTCGGCCCAGACCGTCAGGACGCGTTCTGGAGGGAAGCCGATAAGCAGGGGCTGCCGAAGCGCGTGTCGCTGCAGGGCTCGCGCGCGGCGACGCACGAGGAGATCGAGCGCTTTCACGAGCGCGAGCATGTCGAGCGCGTGCGCGTGCTGTCGCACGAAGGCTACGGCTCGATCGACTACGGCGATACGCCGGCGTATCCCGGTGTGTACGAGGCCTCGGCGCATGTGGTCGGCGCAGCGCTGGACGGACTCGCGCAGGTGATGAACGGCGAAGCGTATCGGACTTTTCAGCCGATCGGCGGGCTCCATCATGCGCGGCGAACCGGTGCGGCAGGCTTCTGCGTGTTCAACGACTGCGGCGTCGTCATCGATACGCTGCGGCGCGAATACGGCGTGAAGCGCATCGCGTACGTGGACATCGACGTCCATCACGGCGACGGTCTGTACTATCCATTCGAAGCAGACCCGGAAGTGATCTACGCCGACATCCACGAAGACGGCCGCTTCCTCTATCCCGGCACCGGCTTCGACTACGAACGCGGCACAGGCGAGGCGGAGGGGCTCAAGCTCAATGTTCCCATGCAGCCCGGTTCGGGCGACAACGAATTCCGCGCCGCGTGGGAGCGTGTAGTTGCGCACCTCGAGCAGCACCAGCCCGAGTTCATCGTGTTCCAGGCGGGCGCCGACAGCGTCGCGGGCGATCCGCTCGCGCATCTGCAGTACACGCCGCAGGCGCACGCGCACGCTGCACGCAGCCTCTGCGCGCTCGCGAACCAGATGTGCCAGGGCCGCATCATGGGATTCGGCGGCGGCGGGTACAACCGCGGCAATCTCGCGGCGGCCTGGTGCGCCGTCGTCGATGAGTTCATCCGCGGCTCGGAACGGTAGATTCCGTGGTCCCCGCGTAACCCCGTCATTCCCGCGCAGGCGGGAATCCAGAACGAAACCAGGTACTTAGGACCACCACCGAGCGGCTGTCAGCCGAATGCGCGTTAGGCGCGTTTATGCCTCATCGGGACTTGCCCGATGAGGTGCCCGTTCAACAACCGAGGTGGGAGGAAACGATGAAACAACTGATAGCGGTGGTTTGCTTCATGCTCGCGGCTTCGCCGTTCGCCCTGGCGCAGGACAAGAAGGACGCGAAAGCGGCCGCGCCGATGGCCGCCGAGAAGATGGAGAAGAAGTCGGAGACGAAGGCCAAGGGCGACGAGATGAAAGCCAAAGCCGACGACAAGAAAGCGGCGAAGGCGGCTGAGAAGTCGAAGAGCGGCGAGAAAAAAGAGCAGAAAAAGCGCGAAGCGTCCGAGAAGCAGAAAGCGCAGCAGGAGAAGATGAGGGGCTGCAGCAAGGAAGCCTCGGAGAAGAAGTTGAAAGGCGACGAGCGCAAGAAATTCATGAGCGAGTGCATGAAAAAGAGCTGAGCGGAAAACGCAGCTCGCGCCGGCGGTTTTGCCGCCGGTCGAAAAGGCATAGTCTTACGGCTATGCCTTTTTTGTTTTCGGCACGTCTTGCCTCGAAGCTCGCCGCCGGCGTGCTCGTTGCACTAGTGAGCGCGATGGACGCATCAGCCCAGGACCGCTACGAGGCCGAGCGCCGGCGGATGGTCGAGGAGATCGAGCGCAACACGCGCGAGACGCAGCGCGAGACCGGACGCGCGGTATTGAATCCGCGCGTGATGGACGCGATGCGGCGCGTCCCGCGGCACCGGCTGGTGCCGCGAGGCGACGAGGGCAATGCCTACCGTGACCGGCCGCTCGCCATCGGCCTCGGTCAGACCATCTCGCAGCCTTTCATCGTCGCGCTGATGACCGACCTCGCCGAGGTGAAGTCGGGCGACCAGGTGCTCGAGATCGGCACGGGTTCCGGCTATCAGGCCGCGGTGCTCGCGGAGCTCGGCGCGCGTGTCTACACGATGGAAATCCTGGAGCCGCTCGGGCGCGAAGCCGCGGCGCGGCTCGCGGAGCTCGGCTACAAGTCGATCTCCACTCGGATCGGCGACGGCTATCTCGGCTGGCCCGAGCACGCGCCGTTCGACGCGATCATCGTGACCGCCGCCGCGCGCGCGGTGCCGCCTGCGCTCGTCGAGCAGCTCAAGCCCGGCGGGAAGCTCGTGATCCCCGTGGGTGAGAGCGGCGGCGCGCAGACGTTGTACGTGATCGAGAAAAAGCCGGACGGAAAAACCGAGCGCCGCGCGGTGCTCGCCGTGCGCTTCGTGCCGCTTACAGGGCAGGGCCGCTAGAAAGACCTGCTTACGCCGAGACGCAGACCCTGGCGGCGATAGAGCGGACCCTGGTCGCCGGTGAGCACGTCATAGGTGAGCGCCCAGTTCGGTGTCAGCCAGTGCCGGCCCGAGAGGGTCCAGTCCTTCACGTCGCCGAACGCGGCGCCGGCGTGCAGCGCAGTGTTGTCCACATCGCGGCCGGTCGTGTACGAAAGCCCGATCGTGTTACGGCTGCCATAGAGATAGTTCACTTCGAATCGGTGCGCCGAGGCGAGCGTTGCGCCCTCCAGGCGATTCGAATACAGCGTGTACGCGCCGCGGAAGCTGCCCCAGTTCCGCTCGGCGGAGAGCGCGAGCAGACTGGCGCTGGAGAAGTTGTATTCGCTGTGCCGCACTCCGATGCCGAGACCGACGCCGCCGGGCAGGTTCTGCACGAACTCGCTGTAAAGCGTGTAGCGCGGAACGACCTCGTGCAGCGTGTGCATGCCCGGCGCGGCGAGCGATGGAATGTCGTAACCGACGGGGCGATGCAGCGCCAGCGCGTAGTCGGCGGCGCCGCTGCGGAAACGCCGGGACTGAATTTCGCCGGAGAACAGGATGCGCGGCGCGAATTCGGGCAGCGCGATCGCCGCATTGCGCTGAACGGCGGAAGTATTGATCGCGATGCCGTAAGTGGATGCGTCGGCCTCGAACGCATTGGCCGGGACGCGAAGACCGCGATACGAAGGCGCTTCGGCGGCCGCAGCGGCGAGCCCGTACAGACACACTGCACCCCCGAGGACGATGCCAGCGAAGCGCGCTGTATTCATGGCGGCTGATCGTTCTGTTTTTGGAAGACCATTCTAGCGCGCGCTCTGCGGGACCGTCACAGCGCCAAGGTCCGGCCGACGGGCTTAAGGCTCTACAGTTGTGCTGTACGCAACACCTTCGGCCGTTAAAAGGCCCTTTCGGGGCCGGGGCATAGCCTTTGCATCGAGTCAGGTCGGAGGTTTCCCGACATGAAACATACGCTGCCCCCCCTGCCATACCCGCTGAACGCCCTCGAACCTCACGTCTCGGCCGAGACGCTGGAGTTTCATCACGGCAAGCACCACAAGACGTACGTCGACAAGCTGAACGAGCTCATCGACGGCAGCGAATTCGAGAACGAGCCGCTGGAAGAGATCGTCAAGCGCTCCGACGGCAAGATCTTCAACAACGCCGCGCAGGCCTGGAACCATGCCTTCTTCTGGAACTGCATGCGGCCGGCCGGCGGCGCCGCACCCACCGGTGCGCTGGCGCAGGCGATCGACAAATCGTTCGGTTCGTTCGACAAGTTCAAGGACGAGTTTTCGAAAGCCGCCGCCGACATTTTCGGCTCGGGCTGGGCATGGCTCGTCCAGCGCGACGACGGCTCGCTCGCCGTCGAACCGATGAAGAACGCGGACACGCCGCTCGCCTTCGACGACCGCGCGCTGCTCACGCTCGACGTGTGGGAGCACGCCTACTACATCGACTACCGCAACCGCAGGCCGGAGTTCATCGCCGCTTTCTGGAACATCGTCAACTGGGATTTCGTCTCTAAGAATCTCGGCGCGGCGACGCAGCAGGGCCAGCAGAGGACGCGCATTCAGTCGTCATAAGCGCCTCCGCGGCCGGTATTGCCTCACCAGCGTGCTTTGGTTACTCTACCGCGCACGCTGACAGTCGAATAACGGCCGAAGGAGGCGCACATGAAAAATCCGCTCGACTCGCTCTGGGGCACGGTGATCTCCGGGCTCGTTCTTACGCTCGTGCTGTACATGATCGTCAAGTTCGCGCTGCAATAAGGAGACACCATGGGAGACTTCATTCAGCTCGGACTCGGCCGCTGGCTCCACATCCTCGCGGGCGTCATGTGGATCGGACTGCTCTACTACTTCAACTTCGTACAGGTCCCCGCGCTGGCCGAAGCGGCGAAGGATGGGACCGGCGCCGGCATCACCAAGCACGTCGCGCCGCGCGCGTTGTTCTACTTCCGCTGGGCGGCGGTCGTCACGTGGCTCGCGGGCGCGATGATCCTGGGCGCCCACTTCCTCGACGCGTTCCTGTTCCTGAAGCCGACCTACTATCCGATCGGCGTCGGCGCATGGCTCGGCACGATCATGCTCTTCAACGTGTGGGTGCTGATCTGGCCGAACCAGCAGAAGATCCTGGGCATGAAGCCCGCGACCGACGAAGAGAAGGCGAAAGCGCGTCGCGTCGCGTTCCTCGCCTCCCGCACCAACACCATGCTCTCGATCCCGATGATCTTCTTCATGGTCGCGAGCGGCGGCGTCTTCCGCACGGTTATCTTCGCGATGTAACGCCGGTCATGTGGGCAAGGGCGCGGCTACTGCGGCGCTAACCTACTTTTTGCGGCGGCGCGTAGCCCCCGCCGCGTCGTAGGTTTTTCAGCGCCCAAGCCCCGCCTTTTCCAGGCCCTCCACCCGCTGCCCCGGCTTGATTCCGCGCTTCGCGAACCAGCCCTGATTCATTTCGAGCGCGTACTTGGCCGGTCTCGCGGCGCTGTGCGTGTTCTGCGTGTGCGGGGTCATGTCCTCGATATTGATGATCACACCCTCGCGGTCGAGGAACGCGACCGAAAGCGGGAGGTACGTGTTCATCATCCACATGCCGTGCAAGGTCACGTCGGGAAACACGAAGAGCATGCCGCGATTCTCGGGCAGCATGCGCCGGTGCATGAGCCCCGTCGAACGCTGTGCGTCGGTTGCCGCGACTTCGGCGGTAAGCTTGTACGTGCCGATCGCGAGCGGGATCTGCGGCAGCTCCGCGGCGGCCGCGCCGGTGCATGCGGCGAGCGCGACGGCGGCGAGCAGCCGCACGATCGAGTGCCGGACGGTGTTCATACCTGATCCGAGAGCCACGCGCTGATCGCCTCGAGCACCGGCTCCGCTTCGCCGACCGCGGTCAGCACATCGATTTGCGCTTCGGGATGGCGCTTGCGGATGCCGTCGATCAACTGCACGAGATCGCGCCGCACGTGCGCGCCTTTGCCCATGAAGAGCGGTGCGATCGTGATGCGCGCATGCGTCTCGGCGAGCCGCTCGAGGGCGTCGGGTAGCGACGGCTGCATGAGCTCGAGGAACGCGAGCTCGACCGCGAGCTCCGGCCGCTTCTGCGCGAGCCTGCGCTGGAGCGTCCGAAACGGCTCTGCCCACTGCGGATCGTGCGAACCATGCGCGAACAACACGAGCGCAGACGCGGCAGTATTCAACGCAACACTCACGCTGGAGGCTAAACCTTGCCGGTGCTGCCGAAGCCGCCCGCGCCGCGGCTGCTCTCCCGGAATTCATCGACGATATCGAACGCCACTTGCACCACAGGAACGATGACGAGCTGCGCGATGCGCTCCATCGGCTCGATCGTGAATGCGGCTTTGCCCCGGTTCCACGCGGAAACGAAGATCTGGCCCTGGTAGTCGGAGTCGATGAGCCCTACAAGATTGCCGAGCACGATGCCGTGCTTGTGCCCGAGACCCGAGCGCGGCAGCACGATCGCGGCGAGGCCCGGATCGTCGAGGTGTATCGCGATGCCGGAGGGCACGAGGTGCGAATCGCCGGGCTGTAGCGTTATGGCCTCTTTAAGGCATGCGCGCAGATCGAGACCGGCGCTGCCCGGCGTCGCGTAATGCGGAAGCTGCTCGCGCAGGCGCGCGTCCAGCACCTTCACTTCGATGTTTTTCACCGCGTCTTACTTTCTGTACAGCTTTGCTATGTGGTCCACGAGGTGCCGCGCCACCACGTCCTTGGGCGCACGCGGCAGGGGATGGGCGCCTGCGTCGTCGAGCAGAATTACTTCGTTGTCGTCCGCGCCGATCGCGTTCTGTGCGAGATTGGCCGCAAGGAGCGGCAGCTTCTTGCGCTTGCGCTTGGCTTCGGCGTGCTCGACGAGCTTCTCGCTCTCGGCGGCGAAGCCGACGCAGAACGGCGGCTTCGGAAGGCCTGCCACGTAGGCGAGAATGTCCGTCGTCGGCACGAGCTCCAGCGCGAGGTTGGCGTCAGTCTTCTTGATCTTCTGCGCGCTCGTCTTCGACGGGCGGTAGTCCGCGACCGCGGCGACCGACACGAACACGTCCGCTTTGGAAACGCGCTGCTTGACCGCGTTCAGCATGTCGTCGGCGGAGGTCACGTCGATGCGCTCGACGCGTGCCGGCGCATCGAGCGCGGTCGGGCCGGAGATGAGCGTCACTTTCGCACCCGCCTCGACCGCGGCGCGCGCAACCGCATAGCCCATCTTGCCGGAGCTCCGATTGGTGAGCCCGCGCACCGCGTCGATGGCTTCGAATGTCGGACCGGCCGTCACCAGCATGCGCACGCCTTCGAGTGCCTTCGGCGCGAGCTTCGCGAGCACCGCGTCTGCGATCTCGTTCGCTTCCAGCATGCGGCCCAGACCGACTTCGCCGCAGGCCTGATCGCCGCTCGCCGGGCCGAGGATGTCGACGCCGTCCTCGACGAGCTGCGAGACATTGCGCTGCGTCGCCGGGCGTTCCCACATCTCGCGGTTCATCGCGGGCGCGACCGCGAGCGGGCAGTTACGCGCGAGGCATAGCGTGGACAGAAGGTCGTCCGCGAGACCGAGCGCGAGCTTTGCCATGAAATCGGCGCTCGCCGGGGCGATGACGACGAGGTCGCGATCGCGCGTGAGCTCGATATGCGCCATGTTGTCTGGGATGCGCCCGTCCCACATGTCGGTGTAAACCGGTTTTCCCGAAAGCGCCTGCAGTGTCGCGGGCGTGATGAAGCCGCACGCCGCCTGCGTCATCACGACCTGAACGTCGACGCCACGCTCTTTGAGCCGCCGCACGAGCTCGGCCGCCTTGTACGCGGCGATCCCGCCGGTCACGCCCAGCAACACGTTTTTGCGTGCAGTTTCAGTCACGTAGGAGGTCCCTGCGAGTGCAGCGAAGTGTACTACCTAAGGCCTATGAACGCGCGGCAGCGCCGCGCGTTACGTCGATGTAGGCGGGGGAAACAGGGGAGGGCGCGATGAGGATCGCCGATCTGCCGCTCGACGAACGGCCGCGCGAAAAGCTGCTCGCGAAAGGGCCCGATGCGCTGTCGGACGCCGAGCTCGTGGCGATATTTCTGAGAACCGGCGTAAAGGGGCGCAGCGCGATCGATCTCGCACGCGAGGCGCTCGAGCGGTGTGGCCGATCGTTGTCCACACTGCTCGGCGCCGAGCGCAAGCGCTTCGACGTATTGCCCGGGCTCGGGCCGGCCAAGTACGCGCAACTCCACGCCGTGCTCGAAATGAGCCGTCGCGCGCTGCGCGAGACGATCGATCGCGGCGTGGCGCTGTCCTCGCCGCAGTCGGTGCGCGATTACCTGCGGCTGAAGCTCCATGGCAAACCGCACGAAGTGTTCGTCGCCGTGTTCCTCGACGCGCAGAACCGCGTCCTTGAAGTGGAAGAGCTTTTTCGCGGGACACTCACGCAGACCAGCGTATTTCCGCGCGAGATCGTCAAGCGCGCGCTGCATTTCAACGCCGCCGCGATCATCTTCGCGCACAACCATCCTTCCGGTGTCGCCGAGCCCAGCCGTGCGGACGAGGCGCTCACGCAGACGCTCAAGCACACGCTCGCCCTGGTGGACGTGAAGGTGCTCGATCACTTCGTCGTCGGCGGCGATGCGGCGATGTCTTTCGCGGAGCGCGGGCTGCTCTGAATGCCGTGTAGCGTCGTCTCGCGGTGCCGAAGAATTGACGGATAATCGGCGCGAGGAGGACACGCCCGTGAAAACCAGTGCCTTGATCTCCGCCATGGCCGCGGTGGTAGCCGTGCTCGCTTCGCCGCACACTGCCGCGCAGAAATTTCCGACGAAACCCATACGGCTCGTCGTGCCGTTCGCGCCCGGCGGACCGAACGACGTCATCGGGCGCGTCGTGGCGCTCAAGCTGAGCGACCTGATCGGGCAGCCGGTCGTCGTCGACAACCGGCCCGGGGCGGGCGGTGCAGTGGGTACCTCGGTCGTCCGCAATGCACCGGCCGACGGCTACACGATTCTCATCTCGGGGACGTCGTCGCTCGCGATCAACCCGGCGCTGTACAAGGATCTTCCGTACGACCCGCTGCGCGACTTCGCGCCGGTGAGCATGATCGGTACCGCGCCGAGCCTGCTCGTTGCGAATCTCAAGCTGCCCGCCACCACCGTCAAAGAGCTCATCGACCTCGCGAAATCGAAGCCCGGCGAGCTCAATTACGCCTCGGGCGGCGTCGGCAGCGCGCCGCATTTGGCCGGCGAGCTGCTCAATTCGATGGCCGGAATCAGGATGGTGCACATAACGTTCAAAGGCGGCGGTCCGTCTCTCACCGGGGTGATGAGCGGACAAGCTCACATCTTCATGGGCGGGCTGTCGGCGTCATTGCCGCCGGTGAAGTCCGGACGGCTTCGCGGCCTCGCGGTCACGAGTCCCAAGCGGAGCCACTTCGTGCCGGACGTGCCGACCGTGGCGGAAACGCTGCCCGGCTACGACGTCGTCAACTGGTACGCGATATTCGCGCCGGTCGCGACGCCGAAACCCGTCATCGCGCGCCTCAATAGCGAGATCGTGAAGGCAATGGCGGCGCCCGAGGTGCGCCAGCGCTTCAACGACCTCGCAACGGATGCCGCGTCGAGCACGCCCGAACAGCTCGGCGCCTTTCACCGCAGCGAGGTCAAGAAGTGGGGCCAAGTCGTCAAGACTGCAGGCATTAAGGTCGAACAGTAGAGACCCGGCGCAGCCGCGAATCGCCCCCGGCGGGCGGCTTGAGGCAGG
>Ga0196978_1000738_pt1 | contig 15945 bp, 12 predicted proteins | sample S3v_2013CmetaG_FD_155491 | JGI IMG/M metagenome (GOLD analysis project Ga0196978, IMG submission 155491) | Soil microbial communities from Anza Borrego desert, Southern California, United States - S3+v_20-13C | ecosystem: Environmental > Terrestrial > Soil > Desert | place: USA: California... | reverse complement strand
TTCACCACGCTCATCCCCGAATTGCTTTTCGCGAACTGCTGTTCTTTCCATCGCAGGCTGAGGCTGCTGCCGCCGCGGTCGTAAATTTCTTCGTCGTGCGTGCGGATGCGGTCGAAGCGCTGCCGGCGGAAAAGCTGGTAAAGCGTATCCCATTCGCCCGGACGAAGCGTGAACCGGAACCGGTGACGTGATTCGCCGTCATGGTATGCCGCCACGCAACTGTCTTTTCCTAGTTCATACGAATAACCTTCCGGCAGCATGCCCCCGTCGCCGTGCAGCGAGATGGAAAGATCGGCAGGGCGCTGCTCGGGCAGCTCAGTACGCGCGCAGGAAGCCAGGCCGGCGCACATCACGGACAGCAGGAGATTCGCAAACCGGTAAGGCATAGCGTCGAAAAAGGGTTGTACCTGGAAACGCGCGTACCTGTTCCAAAATTGTGAACGCGCTGAAGATAAGCTCTAATGACGGGATTACTTTTTAGAACAGCTGCGGCTGTTTACCGAATACCAATTCCCTTTCGTGCTTCAGGAGCCATTCTTTTCGCCAGAGTCCGCCGGCATAACCGGTCAGGCTGCCGTTGCTGCCGATCACGCGGTGGCAGGGCACGATGATGGCTATGTTATTCTTGCCGTTGGCCAGGCCGGCTGCGCGGATCGCTTTCACGTCCCCGATGCGCTTCGATAGCTCGAGGTAAGAAATGGTCTTGCCGTAGGGAATTTTCCCCAATTCGCTCCACACTTTCTGTTGAAATTCTGTCCCATTTTGCCCCAGCGGCAGATGGAAGTCCCGTATTTCGCCTCCAAAATAAGCCCGAAGCTGCCGTTCGGCCTCGCGCAGCACCTCGTGATCGCGCGGCGCGCGGCGCGGCTCGTCCGCGAACAGCACGGCCGTCAGCGAATTACCGTCGCTCTCGAGTTCGATCAGCCCGAGCGGTGATTCAAAAAAAGTGCAGTACCGTTCCATGGGCTCCACAATGCAAATCTGTTAATAAAAAGGCAAGAGGGCAAAAATCATTCCTTCCCGCCGGCATCAACCTCTGCATCGCAGCAGCGGCAAGGGTTTCAAAACTTTTTCGTTTTACGCTTTAAATGAAAGCAGCAGAGCGCATTCCGTGCATTTCACCGCTGTTTTTCAACAGATTCACAATTCGTGAAGGATCGCCTTATTAACAACCTTCCAAACAAACAACTGTATCTCAACATTCAGGAAGCGGCGAATGCGCTCATGCATTCATCGCGACAAATAAATATTTCAAAAACACGCCGATCAACGCCCGTTGAAAAGCGATTGCCTTGTTGATAAGTAGGGAATACGTTTGCCTTGCTACGCACACAAGGCCCCATGATTGACCGGACCCTGAGCTTTCTCAAAGACGAGCTGAACGTTTACATCAAATCAAAGACCGGCGACAATGACAAAGCCGTGCTGACGAAGCTCGTGGAGCAGTCGGGCAACAGCGCGCTGCAGGGCAACGAGATCGTGGCCGTCACGCTTGTCAACGTCGAGGAGGAACGCCTCACGCGCGCGCAGGTTCCGTATACGGTCAGCAATAATGGTACCTACAGCTTCGCCAACCCCGAGCTCAAGCTCAACCTCTACGTACTTTTTTCCGCGTACAACAACCAGCACCACAAAGAAGAGCTTGCGCTGCTCTCGCTGATCGTGCAGTTCTTCCAGTCGCGCAACGTTTTCGAGAACACCGAATTCCCGCAGCTGGGCGACGATATCGAGCGCCTGATCATCGAGCTGTACTCGCTCAACTTCGAGCAGCAGAACCAGCTCTGGGCCTCGCTCGGCGCCAAGTACATGCCCTCGGTGATGTACAAGGTGCGCATGCTCATCGTCAACGAGAAGCAGGCGTCGCAGGTGGCCAAGGGCATCGGCACGATGGAACATTCTTTCGCAGGAGGGCGCGAATAAATGGAAACGCTCTACCGCAAACTTTTCCATATCGACGTGCTGCACGGCTTCTACACCGACGGCAAGTGCAGCGACTTCACGATTTTTCCCATCAGCGGCTGCGAGCAGAAGCTGCGCAATCACCAATCCGTTTTCCGCTACACGGGCAACACCTGCTCGATCTTCTTCCGCAAATCGTCCACCTCGTCCGGCCCCATCGCCGCGCTCGCGCAGGGTACGGTGCTGAGCTTTGGCATGAGCCTGCAGAATCCTTTCCTCTTCAATTACACCGACGACCTGCCGCCGCGCGACAAGGTGATGCTGTTCACCAACGTCAACACCAGCGGCGGACTCACCAGCACCGTGCAATCCGACGGGCGCATCAAGCTCAACGTCCTCGAAGCGCGCATGAGCGGGCCGATCATCAACCACGTGATCGACACGAACAACGGCGTCACGCTGGTGCTGCGCGACGCGATCGGCGCGGGCACCGTGGTCACGGCGAAGCAGCACTCTGCCGGCTCCAAAGGAAAAGAGGTCGCGTTCGATCTAACGCAATACCCGGCCGGGCTGTACATCCTCACCGAGGACGACGGCTCGCCCAGGAAATTTTACTACTACGTCGATGCAGAGCTGAACGGCCGTCCGCTGGTCGGGCTCATCCGCATCGTCACACCCAACTTCACTTACGATGAGAACGAACTCACGGATAAAGGGAAAAGGCCCCCGTACAAGGTCGCCTTCACGGCCCGCAACGGGACCTGGAAGTATTACATCGTATCGCGTAAAATGTCGGCCGCCGACATGATCTCGCAGCTGCGCGTAGTGGATAACGGTTTCAGCGCAAGCGACGACCCGCATCCGCAGATCGTGTTCAACAACCCGGCGAACCTCGCCGCGGCCGATCAGCTGAAGAACGTGCTTGCCGCAGGAGAAAGCGCCGTGCTCGTCACGTCGCAGGCCGTGGTAAGCTGGCGCCAGCGCGCGCGCAAAAAAATCGAACTCCGCAAGAACGGGCAGGCCATCATTGAAAGCCTGCCCAACCCGGATACCGGAAGACCGGAACCGGTCATGCTCATCTATGTCTAATCAAACCAAACTCTTCACCTCTCATGGCCACTTACAGAACGCCTGACGTTTACGTCGAAGAAATCTCCCTCTTTCCGCCCTCGGTAGCCGAGGTGGAAACGGCTATTCCCGCTTTTATCGGCTACACCGAACGCGCCACCAAGACCGTCGAGGACGACCTGCACATGAAGCCCACGCGCATCAAATCGATGCTGGAATTCGAGCAGTACTACGGCGGCGGGCCCACGCCGGAGATCACCAACGTGTTCATCGATGACAGCGGCAGCTTCAAAAGCGCCGATCTCGTCAACCAGTTTTTCCTTTACGACAGCCTGCGCCTGTTCTATGACAACGGCGGCGGCGACTGCTACATCGTTTCCGTCGGCGACTATGACGACACGCCCGAGCTGGGCGACGATGACGAGGGCATGAAAGGCGGACTGAGCGCGCTCGAGAAATACGACGAGCCCACGATCATCCTTTTCCCCGATGCGGTTTCGATGGACGGCATCTCCACGGCCGAAGAAAACGTCAAGGATCTTTACAGCCTTCAGCAGCTCGCGATGGCGCAGTGCAACAAGCTCAAGGACCGCGTCGCGGTGTTCGACCTGCGCAGGAACGACCCGAACGGCAAAGTGTTCCGCGACAAAGTAGGCATCAACAACCTGAAGTACGGCATGGCCTATACGCCCTGGCTGAAAGTCGCGATGGCCAAAAACGTGCGCTACCGCGACCTGCGCCCGGCCATCAAGCGCTACGGCAGCACCTCGGTGGCGCCGCTCACCTCTTTCACCACTTCGGACAACGTGAAGGAGAACATCGTGAACTACGACAACTTCCTGGACAACCTGCTGAACACGACCAACGGCATCCAGAAAGGCATCACCACGCTGCTCGGTGACAAATCGCTGCGCCAGGTGTTCAGCACGAAGGTGGATGAGTACGAAAAAGACCGCAAGGTCGGCACGCTCAAGCCCGTCATCGAGCTGCTTTACAAGCTCGCCGACAGCATAGACGAGTGGGCGAACAATGCCAGCAACAAGAAAAGCGGCGACCCCTCGGAGCACAAGTCGGCGCTGAACGACCTGATCGCGCAGGCGCGCGAGCATTATGCGACGCTGATCAGCTACGACCTGGCGGCGGCGGCCGACGAGGAAGACGGCGGCGTGGACGGCTACACGGCAGTGAAGACCGCTTACACGGAAGCGCAGATCACGAATGACAACTGGAAAGAAGAAGGCGGCGACAACATCTTCAAGAACGGAACGATCGAGGCCGACGCCGCGCTCCTCGCCACGCTCGACGCCATCAGCACCACCGACAAGGACGTGCAGCGCATGAACATCGTCCTGGGCAAAGTGCGCGAGATCTTCGAATCGATCAACGGCGATTACATGGACGTGCTCGAGATGCTCACCAGCGTGGAATCTACCCACGAGATGCAGCTGCTCGAAGCGCTTCCGCTCTACAAGAACCTCGTGAAAGGCGTGAACGACTTCGCCACCGTGATGCCTCCCAGCGGCGCCATGGCCGGCGTATATGCCGCCACCGACCGCGACCGCGGCGTGTGGAAAGCGCCCGCCAACGTGAGCCTGAACAGCGTGGTCGGTCCCGACGTGGTCTTCGCCGCCTCCGAGCTCGACGCGCTGAACATCGACGTGAACGCCGGCAAATCGATCAACGCCATCCGCGCTTTCGCGGGCAAAGGCACCCTGGTCTGGGGCGCACGCACGCTCGCCGGCAACGACAACGAATGGCGCTACGTGCCTGTCCGCCGCTTCTACAACACCGTGGAAGAATCGGTGAAGAAATCCACCTACTGGGCGGTCTTCGAGCCGAACACGGCCAACACCTGGCTGAAGGTGAAAGGCATGATCGAGAGCTACCTCACCAACAAATGGAAAGAAGGCGCGCTCGCCGGCGCCAAGCCCGACGAAGCCTTCTTCGTTCGCGTGGGCCTGGGCCAGACGATGTCGGCGGACGACATCCTGAACGGTTACATGAAAGTGGAGATCGGCATGGCCGTCGTGCGCCCTGCTGAATTCATCGTGCTGAAATTCTCGCACAAGCTCCAGCAGTCGTAATCATTCAGCAGGTAAACAACGTCATCACTTAACCACATCAAAACGTAACATCAGCAATGGCTAACAAATATCCTTATCCCGCGTTCAGCTTCATCGTAGACTGGGGCGGCAAGTCGGTGAGCTTCTCCGAAGTATCGGGCCTCACCCAGGAAAAGCAACCCATCGAATTCCGCTGGGGCGACAGCCCGGATTATTCCACCATCAAGATGCCGGGCATGGCGAAGTTCAGCAACATCACGCTCAAGCGCGGCATCTGCGCGGCCGACAATCAGTTCTTCGAGTGGCTGCAGGAGATCAAGATGAACCAGGTGACGCGCCGCGACCTGACGATCAAGCTGCTCAACGAGAAACGCGACCCGGTGGTGACCTGGAAAGTCCAGAACGCTTTCCCGGTGAAGCTCGAAGGTCCCGCGCTGAAAGCGAACGGCAACGAGATCGCCATCGAATCGATCGAGCTGGCGCACGAAGGCGTAACGGTCGAAAACAGCTGATAAGCCATGGCGCAGCGCTATCTCCCGCCGCCGAACTTCCATTTTGAAGTGGAGGTCGACGGCATCACCGAGATCTCGTTCATGGAGGTCAGCGGCCTGAGCATGGAAACGGCGCTCGAAGAGCTGGTCGAGGGCGGTGAGAACCAATTTTCTCACCGCCTGCCCGGCCGCAACAAGTTCGGCAACCTCGTGCTCAAGCGCGGCATGGTCGGCCCCGACAGCGACCTGCTCGACTGGGTGGAAGATGCGCTGCTGGAACACAGCTACGAGCCGAAGCTCGTCACCGTTTCGCTCATGGGATTCAGCAAGCCCGACGACGAGGGGAACCCCGCGGAGATCATTCGTCAATGGATCTTCGAAAAAGCCTTCCCGGTGAAATGGGTCACCTCCGATTTCAAGTCGACGGACAACGCGATCGTGATCGAAACGTTCGAGCTCGCTTATCAAAGCTTTAAACGCAATTCGACCTGAGCATCCTGTGCTGAAATAATGATCCCGGAAACGGCAGCAGGCAGTTCGCGCGGGCCTTGGGCACGCGGGTACTGCAGACTGTTAACCGCAGACTGCCTGCCGCCGCCAACTGCCGCTGAAAAAACCTTTCCGTCAACCCGGATCATTTTGTTCAGCAAACCGTCTCACGGATTTAAACACGAAGAGAAATGCCTGTGCAAGTGAATGAGATCGTGATCCGCGCCACCATCGTCGAAGCCGAGGGGCAGGCTGCTGCGGGCGCGCCTTCGGGCGGCAGCTCGGCGGGAAACCAGTCGGCCGACGAACGCACCGCATTGGTGAGCGAGATCGCCGAGCAGGTGCTCGAGATCCTGCGCAAAGAAAACAAACGCTGAGGCCATGGCAGAAACAGGAACGCTCGTCAAGCTGAAGATCCTCGCCTACAAGGACGAAAAGTTCGAGACCAAGGCGGAGGAAGGCGGCAAGCAGCTCGAGTTCGAGGCCATGTTCAACCCGGCCACGTACAGCGAGAAGTACGCCGTCGAATACAAGCAGGACGACAACAAAGGCGCATCGGGCGGCGCGCCGAAGTTCTCGCACATCAAGCCCCGCGAGTTCACCTTCGAGTTCATGCTCGACGGCACCGGCGTGAGCGGCAAGAAGGTCGACGTGAACGAGCAGGTCAACCTGTTCCTCACCGTGGCCATGCAGTACAACGGCGAGAAGCACAGCCCGAATTATTTGAAGCTGCTCTGGGGACGGCTCGTCACGCGAACGGTGCTGAAGAACATCGACATCGTGCACACCCTGCTCGACAAGAAAGGCTTCCCGATCCGTTCGAAGATCACCGCCACCTTCGCCGAGTTCCTCGAGGACGAATACCGCGTGCGCAGCGAAAATGCCCAGTCGCCCGACCTGACGCACATCCGCAAGGTGACGGTGAAAAGCAAGCTGCCCCTGATGGTGAAAAAAGAATACGATAACCATTTGTACTACCTCAGCGTCGCACGGGTGAACGGGCTGAACAATTTCCGCCGCCTGCGTGAGAACACCAACATCAAGCTGCCGCCCATCCGCCAGCAGGAAGCATGAGCAACGAACGCCGCATACCGACCGCGCAGCCCAGCGGGCTCAACACCGCTGCCGTGCTGATCGAAGGGCAGGAGCTGAACCGCGAGTTCAAGCTGCTGCTCATCGAGATCGTGCGCGTGTTCAACCGCATCGCTTACGCGCGCCTCGAATACCACGACGGCAGCGCGGCCGACCAGGATTTCAAGCTCAGCAATAAGGACGAGTTCAAGCCCGGCAAAGCGATCGAAATATTGTCCGGCTATCACAGCGAGAATGAAAGCATTTTCAAAGGCGTGATCATCTCGCATTCCGTGCGCGTGAAAGGCGGCAAAGGCTCGCACCTCGTCATCGAAGCGTACGACAAAGCGGTGAAGCTGGCCGCGGCGCGCAAGAGCGCCTATTACTACAACGTCAAAGACAGCGAGATCATCGAGCAGTTGGCCGGCGACGCGGGGCTGGAAAAAGACGTGGAAGGCACCGAGGTCACGCACGAAGAGACCGCGCTGTATCACAGCAGCCCCTGGGATTTCATCGTCATGCGCGCGGAAGCGAACGGGCAGCTTGTGCTCACGCACGACAACAAGCTCGTGGTGAAGAAACCCGACACTTCCGGCGAGCCCGTGCTGCAGCTCGAGTTCGGCGCCACGCTGCACGAGTTCGAAGCGGAGATCGATGCGCAGACGCAGTTCGCAGCGGTGAAAAGCAAAGCCTGGAACTACACCGACCAGGAAGTGCTGGAATCCGAAGGCGAAGACGCGGCGGTGACCGGCGGCGGCGACATCACTTCCGAAGATCTTGCCGGCGTGCTGGGCATTGAAGAATTGCCGCTGCGGCACACGGGCAAGTTCACCGAAGGCGAGCTGAAAAGCTGGACCACCTCGCAGATCACGCGCAACAAGCTCTCGCGCATCCGCGGCCGCGCACGCTTCCAGGGATTCGCAGGCGTGAAGCCCGGCGACATGATCGAGCTGAAAGGCGTGGGCAACCGCTTCAACGGGAAAGCCTTCGTCACCGGCGTGCGCCACCAGATCAGCACCGCGACGTGGACGACCGACGTGCAGTTCGGCTTCAGCCGCGACTGGTTCTCGAGGCTGCCGGACATCACCGCGCCGAAAGCGGCGGGATTGCTGCCCGGCGTGAACGGCTTGCAGATCGGCGTCGTGACCAAGCTCGAAGCCGATCCGCAAGGCGAAGACCGCATCCAGGTGAAAATGCCGATGATCGACAACGACGCGGAAGGCATGTGGGCGCGCGTCTCCACGCTCGACGCGGGAAAAGAGCGCGGCTCATTCTTCCGCCCCGAGATCGGCGACGAAGTGCTGCTCGGTTTTTTAAATGACGATCCGCGTCACCCCGTGGTGCTGGGCATGATGAACAGCAAAAAGCTTCCCGCTCCCCTGCCCGCCGCCGACGACAACCATATCAAAGGTTTCGTCACCCGCAGCAAGATCAAGCTGCTGTTCGACGACGATAAAAAAATTTTCACCGTCGTCACGCCCGGCGAGCAAACCGTGGTCATCGACGACGACGCGGGAAAAGTGACGATCAAAGACAAGAACAGCAACAGCATGATCATGAGCGATTCCGGCATAGCGATCGAGAGCGGGAAAGACATCACGATCAAAGCCACCGGCGATATCAAAATGGAAGCGGTGAACATCGAAGCGAAAGCAAGCGCGCAGCTGAAAGCGGAAGGCAGTGCGGGAGCGGAAGTAAAATCCGGCGGCAATACGGTTGTCAAAGGATCAATGGTACAGATCAATTAAACGAACAGGAAAAATCAAAATAAAATGCCGCCGGCTGCACGCACAGGAGATATGCATACTTGCCCGATGGTGACCGGGGTCGTTCCGCACGTCGGAGGTCCCGTGATGCCTCCCGGCTGCCCCACCGTGATGATCGGCGGCATGCCTGCGGCGCGCGTCGGCGATATGCTGACCTGCGTCGGCCCGCCGGACACGATCGTGAAAGGCTCGGGCACGGTGATGATCGGCGGCATGCCTGCAGCGCGCCTGGGCGACAGCACGGCGCACGGCGGCTCCATCATTCTCGGCTGCCCCACGGTAATGATCGGCGGCTGAAAAGCATACAACGAAAACTCGCATGAGCAACATACAAGAAGCAAGCACCTCGTTCCTCGGCACCGGCTGGAGCTTTCCGCCCCGGTTCAGCAAAGCCTCCGCCGACGTGATCATGACCTCCGACGTGGACGACATCGTGGAGAGCCTGAGCATCCTGCTTTCCACCTCGCTGGGCGAACGCATCATGCAGCCGGGCTACGGCTGTGATCTCACGGGCCTTCTCTTCGACCCGATCGACGAGGCCCTGCTCAATCACATGCGCAGCCTCGTGGCGGATTCGATCCTGTACCACGAGCCGCGCGTGAAGCTGAACAAGGTGACGATCGACTCGAGCAGCGTGCTCGAAGGCTTGCTCCGCATCAGCGTCGACTTTACGGTGCTGGCCACCAACTCGCGGTACAACTACGTGTACCCGTTCTATCTCAACGAAGGAAGCAGCATCAGCAAATAAGCGGGCTGAACTATGCAGGACACGAACGACATAACGGGCGAAACGATCGACCTCTGCGTGTGCGACGAGCGCAACCCGCTGGAGCGCGACGGCACGAGCCAGGGCCAGCGCCTGCTCGCGGGCCTGCTGCCGGGTCACGTGGCCGTTGACGAGCGCAAGCTGGAAGACCTGCTCCTCTTCGCCTCCCGCCTGGCCGAAAAGCTCAAGTTCTTCGGCAGCGACAACACACCCGACGGCGACTGGAAAAATTTCATCACGCGCGACGTCACCACGCTCGTCGCCGAGATGAGCACCTTCGATCCTTCCCGCGAGCGCAAGCAGATGCAGCAGCTCGTGGAGGGCATCGACAAAGCATTGAAGGAAGATCCCGACGCAGAGATCGATCCGCTGAACCTGCACACGCTGTTCGAAAAAAGCCTGGCCCTGCTCAGCACGATCAGCGGCTGGTACGAGCGCTCCGACAAAAGCCTGCTGCTGCACCGCGACCTCGATCTCGTTTTCAAATCCGTCTTCGTCACCAACATCCGCCGCCTTGCCGGCATCGACAAAGCTTCCGACGACAAGCTGGGCAGCCCGCTGCACCTGGCGATCGCAGGCATCGGCGACGTGCTGAACGAAGACTGGAAAAAATACCTGCTGCAGAGCACGGTGATCGGCGAGATCAACGGCGAGATCGACTGGGAGAACGACACCACCGTTCCCGCGCTCGACGAAGTGTTCGCCGTCGACGGCGGCGAGGAGCAGAAGCTGCGCTCGGCCGCGCGCTACATGCACGGCCTCTACGAGCAGCAGGTGAACGCCGTGCTGGGCATCACGCAGAAGCGCGCGATGTACCTGGACGAAACGCTGAACAATTATCCTTATCACAAAGCGCACATCGGCCTCTTCATCGCGTTCCTGCAGGTGTTCGCGCACGCGCAGCAGCACATGAACGGGCTCACGGCGCGCCACCTCGATTATTATTACGAGCGCATCCTCGGCCTCGAGCGCCGCGAAGCCATTCCCGACAAAGCGCACGTCATCTTCGAGCTGGCGAAGAACGTCACGGAGTTCCTCGTTCCCGAAGGCACGAAGCTCAACGCCGGCAAAGACGGCACCGGCGTGCAGGTCGCGTTCGGCACTTGCGACGACATCATCGTCAACAAAGCGCAGGCGGTGCTTTTCAGGAACGTGGTCATCGACAAGCGCGGCGACGATTACTACGGCATCTTCGCGGCGAACAAGGCGGATTCCAGCGACGGCAACGGCGGGGAGCTCGACGCCAAATCGCCGCAGTGGAATGCGTTCGGCGAATCGCAGTACGGCAAGATGCCGCTGAAGCGTACGCTGCCCGAAGCGCGCATCGGCTTCGCGATCGCTTCGCCGCAGCTCATCCTGAACGAAGGCACGCGCACGATCACGCTTACGTTCAAGCTCGAAAGTTTTCTCGGGTCGGATGAAGTCAAAGAATTCGCGTACCAATTCACAAATCACCCGGAAGCCCTGCGCTGCAAGCTCACCGGGGCCAAAGGCTGGTTCGAGCCGAAAGCGATCAAATCGCTCCTGTTCGATGACAAGAAAGAGAACGAGGGAGAGGGAACAAGCTTCGATCCCTGGTTCAAGGATTATTACTACTACAAGCCCGGCGATCCGAATTATCCCGTGACCGGCCCGTACTCCGATCCGGTCTACGGCGGCATTTATTACCCGGACGCTGCAGCCGTACAGCCGCCCGCCGGCCCCGATCCGTACGAGTTCAAAATGGTGCTGGTCATCGAGCTGGATGAAACGCAGGAAGCGATCGTCTCCTACAACGCGGCCGTCCACGGCGGAAGCTACACCACCAGCTACCCGGTGCTGGCGCTGGAGCTGCCGAATTTCGCCGATCTCGACAAGAACACGATTACCGAGTCGAGCACTGCGGCGGAGAAAGAAACCTTCGCCGAAGAAGGCACCAAAGCCACGCAGAATTTCTACGAGCTGTTCAAAACGCTGACGATCCGCGGCGGCAAGATCAATGTCAAGGTGCAAGGCGTGCGCAACATCATCGTGCAGAACGACCAGGCCAAGCTCGATCCCAACAAGCCCTTCCAGCCTTTCGGCGTGACGCCTTCGGTAGGTTCCAGCTTTTACATCGGCAGCCCGGAAGTATTCTACAAGAAGCTGCGCAACCTCACGATCCATACCGAGTGGCATGAGCTGCCGCCTGATTTCGGCAAGCACTACGAGGTTTATGGGAAAGCCCTGGGCTGGCCTATAACCACAGAGTCAAAAAAAGAGCTGGAGAAAAATGGGAAGGCGCTCACGATCTACGACAGTCCGCCCGGCATCAACGACGCCACCGATTTCAAAGCGAACATTGAATACCTCGTCGACAGGCAATGGAAACTGCTCGACAAATTCAAGGAGTCGCCCTCGACTTTAACGGACAGGCTGACGCTGCTGAAAAAGGGCGCCAGCTCGATCAGCTATGCGATATCCCCCGCCGAAAACGACGACGAGCTGGAATGGATCTCCAACGCTACGCGGGTGACGGACATCGTGCCGTTCAACGAATACACGCGAGACGTGCAGCGCGGCTTCATCCGCCTCGTGCTGAGAGATATTGATTTCAAGCACCGCGATTATCCCGCCGTGCTGACGAAAGTCGCTTTTGCCAGCAGCGACCCGAACGATTCGAGCGGGCTGAAAGGCGAGATCGTGAAAGCGCCGTACACGCCGCTGATCAAATCCATCAGCATCGATTACGAATCGGAGCAGCAGCTGAAGCAGAACGTCGACCGTCTTTTCCACCTGCATCCTTTCGGAGAAGCGGAGGTCAGCGTCGACCCGAACCTCAACGTGAAATTGCTTCCGCAGTTCACTCTCTTCGAAATGCAGGAAGACGATGCGACGGGGAAAAAAGTGCCGGTGGAGTACCCGAAAGGCAAAGATCCCGCCGAGCAGCAATCGATGTTCTTTATCGGCCTGGAGAACGCGAAGCCCGGCAGCAGCATTTCCATGCTCGTCCAGGTTGTCGAGGACAGCGGCGATCCTGACATCACGCGGCCCACGGTGAACTGGAGCTACCTGCTCGGCAACAAGTGGATCAAGCTCGAGCCCAGCCAGGTGGTGTCGGACACGACGAACGGCTTCATCAACAGCGGCATCGTGGAATTGGCATTACCCGCCGACGCGACGAGCAACAATACCATCCTGCCCTCGGGCTACCACTGGTTCTGCGCCAGCGTGGAAAATAATTACGAAGCGCTCTGCAACCTCTTCGCGATCAAAACGCAGGCGGTGTGCGCGGAGTTCGCCGACAACGGCAACGATCCTAATCGTCTTTCCGAAGCGCTCGAAGCCGGCAAGATCAGCAAGCTGCTCAACAGCATCCCGCAGATCAAGTCGGTGAAGCAGCCGTACGCTTCCTTCGGCGGGCGCATGGCCGAGCAGAGCAATGAATTTTACCGCCGCGCCAGCGAGCGTCTCCGTCACAAAGGACGCGCGATCGCCGTGTGGGATTACGAGCGCCTGGTGCTCGAGAGCTTTCCTTCCGTGTACAAAGTGAAATGCATCAACCACACCAGCCGCAGCTGCAACTCGGAGCTCGCGCCCGGCAGCGTATGCGTCACGGTAGTGTCCAACCTGCGCAATCAGAATCAAGTCGACAAGTTCAGGCCCACCACCAGCATCGCCACGCTGGAAGAGATCAAGCGCCTGCTCAGGCAGCGCACCTCGCGCTTCGTCAACATCGAGGTCATCAACCCGGAGTTCGAGGCGCTGCAGGTGAGCTTCAAGGTCGCGTTCGGAAAACAGTACGCGGCCGACAGCGGGTACTATCAAAACCTGCTCGAAGAGGAGATCCGCCGCTACCTTTCGCCCTGGGCCTACGACGGCGGGCACGACATCACCTTCGGCGGCAAGATCCACGGCTCCTCGATCATCGACTTCGTGGAAGAGCGGCCGTACGTGGAATACATCAAGGATTTCGAGTTCTACGCCTACGACGACGAGCTCGGGCAGAAGAAAGGCGACTCGGTCGAAGAGATCGTCGCCAGCACCGCGCGCTCCATCCTCGTCTCGGCCAAAACGCACGTCATCACACCGATCTAAGCCAGCATGTCCTCCGAGATACTCACCATACCGAAAGCGCCGCAGCTCGATCACAGCGAGGATTATTCCTTCCTGCGCAAAGAGGGGCTGAAGTTCATCGAACGTTTGTCGGGAAAGATCTGGACCGATTACAATACGCACGATCCGGGCATCACCATTTTCGAATTGCTCTGCTACGCGATCACCGATCTCGGCTACCGCAGCTCGCACCCGATGGAAGACCTGCTGGCTTCCTCGAAAGGAACGGTCGCGCAGTTCCTCAACGCTTCGCAGGTCCTGCCTGTCAATCCCACCACGGAGTTCGACATCCGCAAGCTCGCCATGGACGTGGACGGCATCCGCAACGCCTGGATCACCACGGCCGCCGATTGGGAAACGCCGGTGTACGCCGATCTCGAGAAGCTGCGCCTCACGCTGGAGCAGCGCACCGACGGCGGCCCCGATGCCGATCACCCGCATCGTCTCGTCCCGATCAAAGGACTGTACAACGTGCTGCTCGAATTCGAGCCGCGCTACGACGGGAAAAGCGATGACGATCTCGACGAGCGCGAGAAAGAAGTGCAGCAGGAGATGTACAACAAAGTGCGCGAGGAAGTGCGCAGGCGCCTGCTCGCGCACCGCAACCTCTGCGAGGACCTGCTCGGCGTGTCGCAGGTGGAGTACGAGGACATCGCCGTGTGCGCCGACATCGAGGTGAAGCAGAATGCGGAGATCGCGCTCACGCAAGCGAAAATTTACCAACTGCTGATCGAATATTTTTCCCCGCCGATCACCTTCTACACGCTGGAAGAAATGCTCGACAAAGGCAAGCGCATCGACGAGATTTTCGAAGGCCCCCTGCTCCGCCACGGCTTCCTCGACGACGAAGAGCTCGGCAAGCTCGACATGCGCACCAAGCTCTACGCTTCCGACGTGATCAACGCGATCATGGACCTGGAAGAAGTGACCGCGGTGAAAAGCCTGAAGCTGATCAAATACGTCGACGGCGAAGTGATCGGCGATCCGCAGGACTGGGAGATGGGCCTGCTCTCGTTCAAAGCGCCGCGCCTCTCGCAAAAACATTCGAAGTTCATTTTCTACAAAGGCGTGTACCCGTACATGGCGCACGCTGAAGAAGTGCAGACCGAGCTGCTGCGCCTGCGCCAGGTGAAAGGCCGCTTCCGCCTGCAGGGCCACAGCCAGGACATGAAGCCCCCGCAGGGCCGCGAGCGCGAGCTGGCCGATTATTTCCCGGTGCAGAATGATTTCCCGATGGTGTACGGCATCGGCGAAACGGGATTGTCGCAGTACGCGAACGACGAGCGCAAGGCGCAGGCCAAGCAGTTGAAAGCGTACCTCGTGCTTTACGAGCAGCTGCTCACCAACTACCTGGCGCAGCTCGCCGGCACGGGAAAATTATTCTCCGCCGAGCCCACCGTCGACCGCCACTCGCTGAAGCGCAATGCGAACGGGCGCACCTACTTCACGCAGCCCCTGCGCGAGATCCGCATGTTCCAGGACGAAACGATCCTCGCGAAGCTGTTCGCTTCTTCCGACGCCGATGAACGCGAAGCCCTGCGCAACGAGCTGATCGATCTCTTCGGTTATCCCGCGCTGGTGCAGATCGAGTGGATGACGGAAACGGACGAGAGCACGCGCGCGCCCTGGCGCGCGAAGCTCGCGGAGCTCTACGGGGAAGAATACGTTGTCGGCCTGGAAGAAATGCGCGAGAACGAGCCCGGCGCATTCGCGGATACGCTGCAGGAGCTGAAAGATAATTTCAGCACGCACTACCAGAACGATCTCAACGAGATGGTGGAGAACGATCACCTCTTCGCCGAGCGACGCAACCGTTTTCTCGATCACCTGCTCGCGCGCTTCTGCGAGGAGATGACCGAGTACAGCCTCATCCTGCACCGCCACCCCGAGTTCCGCAACGATCCCGACCGAACCGGCCTGCGCGTGATCGCCGACAAAGAATTGTTCCTCTCCGATTACCACGTCTTCAGCGGCAACCGCGGCAAAGCGTACAACTACAAGCCGCAGAACCCGTTCATCGAAGGCACGAGCGACACCGGCATCTGGGACACGCGCAACGTGACCGGGCTCAAGCACCGCATCATCCGCGTGCTGGGCATGGACGACTACCGCCGCCGCTCGATCGCTTCGGGACTGCTGCAGATCCAGACCGGCAAGGGTGTGCTGCCGGGTGAAACCGTGGAACGCGACGTGTGGTGGGTGGTGATGCACGACCCCAGTTCCGGCGACATCTTGCTCGAATCGATCAATTATCCGAA
>Ga0196978_1000737_pt1 | contig 15961 bp, 15 predicted proteins | sample S3v_2013CmetaG_FD_155491 | JGI IMG/M metagenome (GOLD analysis project Ga0196978, IMG submission 155491) | Soil microbial communities from Anza Borrego desert, Southern California, United States - S3+v_20-13C | ecosystem: Environmental > Terrestrial > Soil > Desert | place: USA: California... | reverse complement strand
GAGCGCGACCGGTGGGCCAAGGTCGTGAAGCTCTCGGGCGCGAAGGTCGAGTAACACCAACATACGCGGAGGATTCATGGCGGCAACGGTAAGCGCTGAGCTGGGCATGCAGATCGTGGAGGCGCGACGGGCCGCGCCGCAATTCCGGATCGATCCGTGGTGGCCGAAGCCGCTGCCGGAAGGCTGGATCACGGGACAGCTCGCCGGCGTGTGTGTGGACAGCAAGGACAACGTGATCGTCACCAACCGCGGCGACATTACGAAAGAGGAAGAAGAAACCTGCGTCAAGGCGCCGGCGGTGCTGATTTTCAGTCCCGAGGGCGAGCTGATCGACTCGTGGGGCGACTGGGAGCTGCTGCCGCGCACCGTGCATAGCTGCTGCGTCGATGCGGACGACAACATCTGGATCACCGCGAACGGCGACGGCATGATCCAGAAATACACGCACGACGGGAAGCTCCTGCTCCAGATCGGCACGAAAGGCGTGTACGACACCTCCGACGGCACGCGTCAGGGCACGCCGCTCAATGCCGGCCGCACTGCGTTTCTCAAGCCCGCCGGTATCACGGTGGACCGCACGAACGGCGAGGTGTACGTGGCGGACGGCTACGGCAACCGCCGTGTCGCGGTGTTCGACAAGAACGGCAATTTCCTGCGGCAGTGGGGGCGGCAAGCCACGCCGGAAGAGATCGAGGCCGGCGCCGGCGGCGTCTTCGCCGAGGTCGTGCACGATGTGAAGATCAGCAATGCGGGTCTGGTATACGTGTGCGACCGCCAGGGCGATCGCATCCAGGTGTTCGACAAGCTCGGCAACTTCAAGCGCAACATCTGGATCCGCACCGGCACGCCCACCCTGCCCGACCGCCGCGGCACGGCGTGGTGGCTCGAGTTCTCACGCGATCCGGAGCAGAAGCATCTTTACGTGATGAACGGCCGCAACGAGCAGGTGCACATCCTCGATCACGAAAGCGGCGAGATCGTGTCGAGCTTCGGGCGTCCCGGACACCAGCTCGGGAGCTTCACGCACGGCCATAGTCTCGCGCTCGATTCGAAGAGCAATCTCTACGTGGCCGAGACGAACTACGGGCGCCGGATCAACAAATTCGTGCCGATCGCGTAACTCATCAACCCTCATTGCCGCGCAGGCGGGAATCCGGTCCTCATCGTCATTCCCGCGAAAGCGGAATCCAGTCATGGAGAACACAATGACCTCGAAGTACATGCTCTGCAGCTTCAAGACATGCCCCTGGGTGCAGCGCGCCGCGATCGTGCTGCGCGCGAAAGAGATCCCGTACGAGATCACCTACATCGACCGCGACAACCGCCCCGAGTGGTTCCGCAAGATCTCGCCCCACTCCAAAGTGCCCGTGCTCCAGATCGACGGCGAGCACGCGCTGTTCGAGTCGAATGCGATCGCCGAGTACCTCGACGAGACCGCGGCGCCGCGGCTGCACCCGGAGGATCCGCTGGAGCGCGCGCGCAACCGCGCGTGGACCGACTACGTCACGACTTTTGCGTCCGCGATCTCGACGACCGCGTACGCCAATACCGAAGAGGAATTCACGACACGCGCCGAGAAAATCGCCGGACCTTTCGCCAAGCTCGAGGAAGCGCTCGCGAAGCGCGGCAACGACGGGCCGTATTTCAACGGACCGAAGCTTTCGCTGGTGGATGCCGCGTACGCGCCCTTCCTCCAGCGCTACACGTTCATGGACCGTCTGCGGCCGCTCGGCGTGATCGGAAAATTCCCGCTGCTCTCGAAGTGGCGCGACGCGCTGCTCGCGTCCCACGCGGTGAAGACGTCGACCGTGCCGGAGATCGAGCAGGAATGGCAGCGCAACATGATCGTCAACAAGCGCTGGCTGCAGAAGTTCGTGCCGGCCGCGGCCGCCGCGGCGTAATCATCAGTCCGCGCGGACGGATCCGGAGGGGGATGTGACGGTGAAAGTGATCATGATGCTGGGGCTGCTGGCGCCGCTGCTGGCGTCCGCGGCTACGCTCTACAAGTCGGTCATGCCCGACGGGCGCGTCGTGTACAGCGATCAGCCGCCCGCGACGGGCAAAATCGAGCAGACGTTCAATTTCTCGAACCTCCCGTCCACGCCGATGCCGGAATCGGTCGTGCGTTACCGGCAGGAGCTCGAGAAGGGCATGCAGAAGCGACTCGCGAACAGCGCGGCGCCGAGCGGGTCCACGCCGGTGCTGTTCAGCGTGTCGTGGTGCAAGTACTGCCGGCAGGCCGAAGCGTATCTTGCAGAGAAGCGGATCGCGTATCAGCGCCAGGACATCGACACGCCCGAGGGCATGAAGGCCCTCGTGCAATCCGGCAGCGGCCGTGGCGTGCCGGTGCTGCTGGTGAGCGGCCAGCGCGTCCAGGGCTTTTCGCGGCCTGCTTATGACGCGCTGTTCGCGAAGAAATAGGACGCACGGAACGAAAGGAACATCGCCATGTTCGATAAAGAGCGATTCATCGAGGAATGCCGGGCGGCGCTGAAGGAAGACCGCCCGCAGGCGGCGATTCGTGAGCTGGTCACGAAAGCGGTCAGCGATCCCGCAGGCATCCTGCGCGCGCTCGGCGAGCCTACGCGCGCGGGCGTGAACAAGCTCCATGTATCGGAAGACCTCACCATCCTGGATCTGCGCTGGGGACCCGGCATGGTCTTCAAGCCGCACGACCATCGCATGTGGGCCGTGATCGGGCTCTACAGCGGCCGCGAAGAGAACACGTTCTTCCGGCGCGGCGAACACGGCCTGGTGCGGCACGGCCTGAAGGTGCTCGACCCGAAGGAGGTCGCGCCGCTTGGCGAGACGATCATCCATGCCGTTACGAACCCGCTCGACCAGGTCACGGCGGCGCTCCACGTTTACGGCGGTGATTTCTTCGCCACACCGCGCAGCGAGTGGGACCCGCAGACGATGGTCGAGCAGCCCTACGACGTCGAAGATACGATGCGCAAGTTCGAGGAATCGAACAAGCGGCTGGCCAATCCGTAGGGTGCGTCGGTGACGCACCGGCCGGTGCGCTACGTAGGGTGCGCCGCCGGCGCACCGCGATGGTGCGCTACTAGCGCACCCTACGCTTCCACTACCTCGTGAAGTAGCGTGTGTCTCTTGAGCGCCGCCTCGTCGATCGTGATGCCGAGGCCGGGGCCGCGCGGCACGTCGACGTGACCTTCGCGGATGCGGAAGTCGCTCTCCGGCGATAGCGGGTCCTTCGCCGTCGCGTTCAGCCCGAACACGAACTCGCCGGCGCCCATCATCTGCGATGCCGGCGTGCTCGCGTAGAAGTGCGCGCTGGCGGCGGCTTCGAGCTGGCACTGCACCGCCAGTCCGCCGCAGTTCAACTGGATGCCGGTCGCTTCCGCGATCGCCGCGATCTTCTTCGCCGGCGTGAGCCCGCCGATCTTGTAGAGCTTGATGCAGTAGGCATCGACCGCGCGCGCTTCGGCAAGCGCGTAGGCGTCCTGGATCGTGAAGAGACCTTCGTCGGCCATCACCGGTATGCCGTTCGCCGCGCGGCGGATCTCCGCCATTCCGGTGAGATTCCTGCGCGCGATCGGCTGCTCGATATAGCCCACGTTGAGCGGCTTCAGCGCATCGATCGCATACAACGCGTCGGCCAGCGTCCAGCCGGTGTTCGGATCGATGCCGATCATGACGTCATCGCCGAGCGCGCGCCGCACCGTCTCGAAGTTCCTGATGTCCTGGCGCACGCCGCGACGGTCGCCCATCTTCAGGCACAGCACGCGGATCCCGAACTCGTCGAGCGCGCGCTTCGCTTCCGCCACCATCGTGCCGACGTCCTCGGCCATGCTGACCGACCACTCGAGCGGGATGCGCGGCTGGCAGCAGCCGCCGATGAGATCGTAGACGGGCTTCCCGAGCGCCTTGCCCATTGCATCGCGCAGCGCGATGTCGAGCAGCGCGCGCGCGGCCGGGTTGCCGTTCAGGCGCGCGTCGAAGGTCTGATTCGCGGATTCGATGTCGAAGATCGATTTGCCGATGAGCGCGGGACCGTAGATTTCCTTGATCGCGGAGACCACGCTGTGCGTCGTGTCCGCGACGAAGTGACCGGGGCTGATCGGACGGATCTGGGCGAGCCCCACGACGCCGTCGGCATAAACCTTCACGACCACGGGTTTGCCGAGAATGCGGTCCGCCGGACCGGTGTCGTAACTGCCGCTCGCGAAAATGCGCTGGACGCGCGCGGAGAGCGCCGTCACGAAGATTTCGATGCGCTCGATCATGCGTGTTGCGCCGCGGCTGCGCGATAACGCGGATGGAAGGGACGGCTCAATGCGTCGGGGCCTTCGAACGGCCTGTGGCCTTCGACCTGCGCGGCGTAGAGCACGCGGCGCGCGTTCGAATCGAACGGATCGCGCTTATGCAGCGTCGCGCGGTTGTCCCACACCACGACGTCGCCGGCCGCCCACAGGTGCTCGTAAGAGAACTCCGGTTTCGTCGCATGCGCCCATAACGCGTCCAGCAGCGCTTCGGAATCCTGGAGCGACAGGCCGTTCACATACGATCCGTGGCGCCGGCCGAGAAACAGCATGTTCGCGCCCGTTTCGGGGTGCGTGGAAATGATCGGATGACTCGGCCCCGGCACATTGCGGATGTCCATGTCGAGCGACATCCCCGGCCGTACCTTCATCGCGGTGTCGATGATGTCCGCCTGCTTGATCGTCTTGCCGACGATCCGCTTCTTGAGATCCGCCGGCAGCGCTTCATACGCGGCGTAGCAGTTGAGGAAGTACGTATGCCCGCCAAGCTCCGCGGGCGGCACCTCGACCGCGAGCAGCATGCGCGCCGCCGTCGGCCGCTCCTTGAACGAGAAGTCCGCGTGCCACACCACCTCGCCGTCGCCGAGGATCCCGACGGGTTTCCCCTGCTCCTTTACGTTGGTGACGACCGTGACTTCCGGCGGCAGGTTGAAGATCTGGTTCGCGGTGCGGTCGGAGAGATCGCGCTTGTGCAGGTTGGAGGAGGTGACGGGCGTACCGAAGCGGCGCACCAGCGTCACGAGATCTTCGGGCGTCAGCGACTGTTTCCGGAACACGAGCAGCAGGTGCTCGAGCCAGACGTCGTGCAGCGTCTGAAACGTCTCGTCGTCGAGCTGTCTCAGGTCGAGGCCGCGGATCTCGGCGCCGAGGGCGGCGTTCATGGGAAGAGTCTGGAACTGCGTGGTCATCGTCGTATCCTTGTTTCGTAGGGTGCATCCTGAGCCTGTCGACGGGCGCACCATGCTGCTTGGTCGTAGGGTGCGCCAGTGGCGCACCATCCCGTCGGTGCGCTATCAGCGCACCCTACGTGGTTATGTGCACGCGGCGCAGCCACTCGTCCTGCATACGTTTACCGCTTCGCAACCCTCGCGGGCAGCGTCGCACCGTCCTTCGGTCCCAGCCCGTCTTCCGAAGCCTCGTCGAAACACGCCAGCGCTCGCGCGCTCACCGGCAGATCCGCACCCAGCGCGCGGCCTTCCTCGATCATGGTGCGCAGGTCCTTGCGGATCGAATCGACGTCGAAGGTAACCGCCCCGGTGTCCCGGCCCTGCAGCGCCGCGGCGATCGACGGGCCCCGGGCCTTCAGCACGTTCGGGCCGCCGGAGGTGTCCGACAGGATATCGACCACGCGCGCGGGATCGAGGTTCAACGGCTCGATCAGCCGTAGCGCTTCGCCCAGCGCCTGCCAGTACACCAGCAGCGGGAGGTTGATCGCGAGCTTCATGCGCGCGCCGGCCCCCACCGGACCCACGTGCTCTAGCCGGCGGCAAAGCTGATCCAGCACCGGCTTTGCGCGCGCGACGTCTGCGGCATCGCCGCCGGCGAAACCGATGAGCTTGCCTTCGCGCGCCGGACCGGTCGAGCCGCCGACGGGGCAATCGACGAGTGCCGCGCCCTGCGCCTTCACCTTCTGCGCGAGCTCTTGTTCAACCACGGGCCGCACGGTGCTCATTTCGATGAACAGCCTGCCTTTGACGTCGGCGGCGAGGAGTCCGCGTTCGCCTGCGTAAACGCCTTCGATCGCGGCTGCGTCGGTCAACGTGCTGATGACGATCTCGCACGCGCTCGCCAGCTCGCGCGCGCTCGCGGCGACTTTCGCGCCGACTTCCGCGAGCGTTTGCGTTTTTTCCGCCGAGCGGTTCCACACGCTCACCTCGTGACCGACGCTCAACAGACGCTGCGCCATGGCAGCGCCCATGCGGCCGGTCCCGGCGACACCGATTTTCAAACCGTGGACTCCAGGGGATTACTGCGGAGGTCGCTAATATAACAGCCATGGGCGCGCACAAGTCCGAGCTACGCGATGGCATGCGCATCGAGTGGGACATCGGCATTACCGTGGACGACGGCATCACGCTGCGCGCGGACGTGTTCCGTCCCGTCGACGACGGGCGCTTTCCGGTGATCCTCACGTACGGTCCGTACGCGAAGGGTCTCGCGTTTCAGGACGGCTACCCGAGTGCGTGGCAGCGCATGATCGCGGAGCATCCGGATGTTGCATACGGCTCGACGAACCAGTACCAGAACTGGGAAGTGGTCGATCCGGAGAAGTGGGTGCCTGACGGTTACGTCTGCGTGCGCGTGGACTCGCGCGGCGCCGGCCGCTCGCCCGGATTTCTCGATCCGTTCTCCCCGCGCGAGACGAAGGACTTCTACCAATGCATCGAATGGGCCGGTGTACAGCGGTGGTCGAATGGCAAAGTCGGGCTGAACGGCGTCTCCTACTACGGTACGAACCAGTGGCACGTCGCCTCGCTCCAGCCGCCGCACCTTGCGGCGATGTGCGTGTGGGAAGGCGGCGCGGACTGGTACCGCGACATGACGCACCACGGCGGCATCCTCAACACCTTCTTCGGCAATTGGTACGACATGCAGGTGAAGACGGTGCAATACGGCCTCGGCGAGCGCGGCCCCCGCAGCCGCGTCACGCGCGACCTCGTGTGCGGCGACGAGACGCTTTCTGACAAGCAGCTCGCGGCAAACCGCTGCGACTTCGGCGACGAGATCCTGGCCCACCCGCTGGACGACGAGTATCACCGCGCACGCTCTCCGGTGTGGGAGAACATCACCGCGCCGCTGCTCACGGCGGCGAACTGGGGCGGCCAGGGGCTGCATCCGCGCGGCAACTTCGAAGCGTTCCTGCGCGCGGCTTCGACAGACAAGTGGCTCGAGGCGCACGGGCTCGAGCACTGGACGCATTTCTATACCGATTACGGCGTGCGCCTGCAGAAGCGCTTCTTCGGCCACTTTCTCAAAGGCGAGAACACCGGCTGGACCGAGCAGCCGCGCGTGCAGCTCCAGGTGCGTCATGTCGATCGCTTCGTCGAGCGGCACGAGAACGAATGGCCGCTCGCGCGCACGCGCTGGACGAAGCTGCATCTCGATGCCGCGGGCACGCTGAATCGCGAGCCCAGCCGGAGCGCGGAAGCGGTCACCTTCGACGCGCTGGGCGATGGACTCACTTTCGTCGCGCGCCCGCTCGATGCCGAGACGGAGATCACCGGCCCGGTTGCGGCGCGGCTTTTCATTTCGTCGTCGACGGCCGACGCCGACCTCTTCCTCGTGCTGCGCGTTTTCACGCCGGACCTGCGCGAGGTCGTCTTCATCGGCGCGATCGATCCGCACACGCCGGTGGCTCAGGGCTGGCTGCGCGCATCGCACCGCAAGCTCGACCCGAAGCTCTCCATCCCATGGCGCCCGTATCACACCCACGACGAGCGCCAGCCGCTGCGGCCCGGCGAGATCGTGCCGGTGGATATCGAGTTGTGGCCGACGTCCATCGTCGTGCCGGCCGGCTACCGCATCGCGCTCACGGTACGTGGCCGCGACTACGAGTTCGCCAAATCGACCGGCGCGCGGCTGTCGAACTTCAAGAACGAGCTCCTCGGCTGCGGACCCTTCCTGCACGACGACCCGCGCGAGCGCCCGAAATCGCTCTTCGGCGGCCGCACGACGCTGCACGTAGGCCCCCAGCACCTCGCCTATATACTCTTGCCCATCATTCCAGCGCGCTGAGTTGGCGGGCTTCGCCCACCCTACAGCCGGTAACTTCGGGGAGGTCATTTAACCCTCCCTCCCATCGACGGGGAGGGTCGGGGTGGGGGTGACATCATGATCAAGCTTTACGGCTTCTGGCGCTCTCTCGCTTCCTGTCGCGTGCGCATAGCGTTGCGGCTGAAGGGCGTCGCTTTCGAGGAGATCCCGGTCGATCTCATGAAAGGCGACCAGCACGCGGACGCGTACAAGGCAATCAATCCCCAGGCCGTGGTGCCCTCGCTCGTCATCGACGACGACGCGCCGCTGTTTCAGTCGATGGCGATCCTCGAGTATCTCGAGGAGACGCAGCGGACGCCGCCGCTGCTGCCGCCCGACCCGCGCGGCCGCGCGCGTGTGCGCGGGCTGGCGCAGATCGTCGTCTCGGACACGCACCCCCTGATCGTGCCGCGCGTGCGCGATTTCCTGACGCAGGACCTCGGCATCGACGAGGCGAAGCGCAACCGGTGGATCGAGAACTGGTCGATGAAAGGGCTGCAGGCGGTCGAAGCGCAGCTCGTGAAGGAGATCGAGACCGCCCGCTTCTGCCACGGCAGCGCACCGACGCTGGCGGACGTGTGCGTCGTCTCGCAGGTATTCGGCGCGCAGCTGTTCGGTTTCGACACCTCGAGTGTGCCGGCCGTCATGCGGATCTTCGGCGAATGCATGAAGATCCCTGCGTTCGAGCAGTCGGCGCCGCTGAAACAACCCGGCGCCCCCGCGAAGGTGACGCACTAGTGACCGCTAATGTGTCATTGCGAGGAGCGCCAGCGACCGAAGCAATCTCGTGGCGCACGATCGCGGACGCTCCGGGATCGCCGCGTCGGCCAAGCCGCCTCCTCGCAATGACGCGCTTCCAGCGCGTCAGCTGCTGCGGAACGGGATGTCCGAATAGATGATGTGCGGGCACTCGAAGCGGTTCTTGTGGCACAGCACCGCAATCGCCTCGCCGATCAGCTCGGGATCCTTGGTCGGCCCGACGACGACCTGACCGATCGCACGGCACCAGCCGTCGGGATCGCGCGGAAACTTCAGCTCGTAGCGCTGCATGATGCGATCGCCGATCACGCACACGCCGTAGCCCTCGTCGTCGAGCTCGACCGGGAGGGAGACGAGCCGCCACTCGCGCTCTTCCGCGAAATTCGGGTTCTTGATAATGGGCGCGATCTGCAGAAAGCTCACGAAGAAGCGCTGCAGCAGGAGGTGGCTCGCCTCCGCCGATACGGCTCCGCCATTTTCGGCACGAAGGCCCCGATGCGCCTCGAGCAGGCCGTCCACGAGCGCCAGCAGAAGCGCACGGTGCGCCTCCACGTCGTAGATGCACTTCCAGAGGTTGATCGCGCTTTTCGCCATTCCGCGCAGCACGCGCGAGGACACACCGAGCGACACGCCGCGGCCGCCCTCGCCGTACCAGCGCCACTGGCTCAAAAGATCGCCGTGCTCGCAGAAGCTTGCGACGCAGATGTTGCTGCTCGCGACGGTCGCGAGCCCGCCGCGCAGCGCGTCGAACAGCTCCAGCTCGTCGCGCGGGCGCGCTTCCCGCAGTAGATGCTCCAGCACCTCGCGGAAAGTCGCGATGCCGATTTCCAGCTCGCTCGTGTCGTTCAGGTAGCGGATCTTCGTCATCCACAGCGCGTCGCTGCTGAGGATGCCGAACGCGCCGGCGATGGTCGTGTAGTGATAGAGCAGTCCCGGGGGCTCGACCTCGAACAGTCGTCTCACCGGGAGATCGCTCGGCGAGATCAGCGTGTGGGACGGATCGACCATGACGTGCTCCACGCGGGCGTCCGCAAGAAACGCGCCCATGCGCCTTGTGAACTTTATGGGCACACGACTTTCACTTCCTTACGTGCAAAACGTGCATGCCGGCATTGGCGTTGACTATTGGATGAATTGATAAAATCAACTTCATTTATCGGAGCCGCTGCCGTATCTTCGCTTCTCGAGACACGGATCTCGCAACTGGAATCTGAAAGGAAATGCCGCATGAAAACCGTAGGCGACAAACTCGAGTCCTTCAAAGTGACCGGCGTGAAACCCGGATTCAACCAGCACGAGGAGAAAGGCCAATCAGCCTTCGAAACCATCACCGAGAAGTCGTTTCCCGGTAAGTGGAAGGTTATCTACTTCTACCCGAAGGACTTCACCTTCGTGTGCCCGACCGAGATCACCGGCTACGCGAAGCTCGCGAAGCAGTTCGAAGAGCGCGACGCGGTGCTGCTCTCCGGCTCGACCGACAACGAGTTCAGCAAGCTCGGCTGGCGCCGCGAGCACCCGGATCTGAAGGGCCTGAACCACTGGCAGTTCGCCGACACGACCGGCTCGCTGGTCGATCAGCTCGGTGTGCGCGAGAAGGAAGCAGGCGTTGCGCTGCGCGCGACCTTCATCGTCGATCCGGACAACACCATCCAGCACGTGACGGTGAACAACCTGAACGTCGGCCGCAGCCCCGAAGAGACGCTGCGCATCCTGGACGGTCTCCAGACCGACGAGCTGTGCCCGTGCAACCGCGCGGTCGGCGGCGACGTCCTCAAAGCCGCTTAAGCGCGACTCACCTCCTCCTGCGGAGGTCACGTCCTCTTGCGGAGGGCGACCTGCTCCTGCGGGAGGGTCAACCAAACCTGCCCTCGCCCCGCGCAAGCGGGGAGAGGGACAGGGTGAGGGGAGACAAATGGAATTTCTGAACGCATTGAAAGACAGGATCCCCGAGTACGCCAAGGACGTGCGTCTGAACCTCGACGCGGTCATCGCGCGCAGCAGCCTGGACGCGGCCGATGCGCTCGGCGCTGCACTCGCCGCAGCCTACGCCGCGAAATCGAAGCCGATTGTCGATGCGATCCGCGGCTCCGGCCAGCTTTCGGAGGCGGACACGAACGCGGCGTTGCAGGCCGCGGCGCTCATGGGGATGAACAACGTCTGGTATCCGTACGTCGAGATGGCTGACGACCAGGATCTCAAGACGCAGCGGCCGGAGCTGCGCATGAACGCCTATGCGACCCACGGCGGCATCGACCGCAAGCGCTTCGAGCTCTTCGCGCTTTCGGCGAGCATCGTCGGCAAATGTCACTTCTGCGTGCAGTCGCATTACAAGCTGCTGAAGGACAACGGCGTGACCGCGCAGCAACTGCGTGACGTCGGACGGATTGCCGCTGTGGTAACCGCGGCGTCGCTGGCGCTTGCGGCGGAAGGTGCGTAGCTCGTAGGGTGGGTCGAAGACCCACCGCGGTGCGCCACTGGCGCACCCTACGTGAACGTTGAATCGTAGGGTGGGTAGAGCAAAGCGAAACCCACTGTGGTGGGCTCCGCCGACCCGACGTTCACTTCAGGATTATCAAAGCGTCGGCCGCGACCGCCCCTGCCGGCAGCGCGAACAGCGGATTCACGTCGATTTCGACGATCGCCTCACGATTCGCCCATGCGTACTGCGACAGTGTCGCGAGCGCGCGCGCGATCGCATCGACGTCGAGCGCCGGGCGCCCGCGGGCGCCGTCCAGTATCCTGCGGCAGCGCAGCTCGTCGATCATCTCCCGCGCAGTCGTCTCGTCGAACGGCGCGATGCGGCACGCCGTGTCGTTCATGATCTCGGTGTAGATTCCGCCGGCGCCGACGACGACGACCGGTCCGAACACCGCATCGTTCACGGCGCCGGCGATGAGCTCGAAGCCTTCCGTGACCATCCCGGACACGATCACGCCGTCGATGCGCGCCTCGGGCGCCATTGTGCGGGCATTCGTCACCACGTCGCGCATGGCGGCCTCGAGCTCTTCACGCGTGCGGATGTTCAGCCGCACGCCGCCGATTTCGGTCTTGTGCGCGATATCGGCCGACGCGATCTTGACCGCGAGCGGCGGGCTCAATGCTTCGAACGGCGCCGCCTCGCCTTCGCGCACGAGGACATCGCGGGTGGTGGCGATGCCGATGCGGCGGAGCTCGGCTTTCGCGTCGCTCTCGGAGACTACGGGTCGTTCGCCCTTCGACAAGCTCAGGGCGAGCGGCGATACATCGCGCTGGTGCTGAGCCACACCCCGTTCGTGCTGAGCCTGTCGAAGCAACGGCTCGTCCGAGACATACCGCTCGCGCGCTTCGCGATACCGCGCGAGCATCGCGATACAGCGCGCGACGCGCACGGGCGACGGCAGCGCCGGCACGCCCGCTTTGTCGAGCGCCTCGACGGCGTCCGGCGCGGGCGTGGATTGAAAGACGAACAGCGGCTTGCGTGTGCCGCGCACGAGCCCCGGCAGCACCTCCGCCGCGAGCCGGCAGCCCGCGGCCGACGATGTCGCGACGTTGAGGCAGGCGGCATCGACCGCATGGTCCGCCAGAACGGCGCTGACCGCTTTGGTCAACCGCTCGGCATTGCCCGGGACGATGTACCCGGCGGTGAAGTCCACCGGGTTGCCGACGGAGCCGATCGCGGGCACCACTTCGGCGAGCCGCCGCTGTGTGTCCTCGCCCAGCTTCGCGAACGTAAGGCCCGACTGCTCCGCGGCGTCCGCGAACGCGATCGCCGAGCCGCCGGAGCCGCCCATCACCGCCACGCGCCGGCCCGCGGGCAGCCTGCCGGACTGGAACGCGCGCACATAATCCGCAGCTTCGTGCAGCTCACGCACCTCGACGATGCCGGCTTGTTTGAACAGCGCCTGGTAGAAGTCGTAGCTGCCGGTCAAATTCGCGGTGTGCGTCGCCGCCGCACGCGCACCCTCGTCGGTCACGCCGCCTTTCCACACGAGCAGCGGTTTTCCGAGCGCGAGCGCGCGCCGCCCGGCCTCGAGCAGCGCGCGGCCGTTGGGCATGCCTTCGATATACGCGAGGATGATCCGTGTGCCGGTATCGTCGAGCAGCGCCTCGATAAATTCGACTGTGTCGATATCGGCTTCGTTGCCGGTCGCGATCACGTTCCTGAAGCCGATGCCGTACTGCGCACACGTGAGCGCGATGCTGTAACCGAAGCCGCCGCTTTGCGTGACCAGCGACACCGAGCCCTTGGCGAGGTTCGGCGGCCGGGTGATGCTGCCGAAACCGGCGTAGACGTCCTTGTGAATGTTGACGTAGCCAAGGCAGTTCGGCCCCACGATGCGCATGCCGGCTTTGCGCGCGATCGCGACCATCTTGTCCTGTAGTGCGGCGCCCTCCGGGCCGCTTTCGCGGAATCCGCCGCTCGGCACGACGACGAACGGCACGCGCTTCTGCGCGCACTCTTCCACCACGCCGACCACACCGCGTGAGGGCACGCCGATCAGCGCAACGTCGATGTCGCCCTCGATCGACGAAATCGACGGATAGCACTTCAGGCCTTCGTGCTCCGCGTATTTCGGATTGACCGGATAGATCGTGCCTGGATAGTGATTGCGGAGCAGCGCATTAACGGTTTGGGATCCCGGCCGCGCCGGATCTTCGGAGACGCCGACGACGGCGATCGCCCTCGGCTCGAATAATCGTTCAAACTGTTTCACCACAACCTCGTATTAGGTCATTCCCGCGAAGGCGGGAATCCAGGAAGCAAGAGCGCGGGGACTGGATCCCCCCTACGCGGGGATGACGCGCTAACCGGCACTCTTGCGATGCTCATCCGAATGCTTTCGCGCTTCGGCGAGCGCTGCTTTGGGCCCGCGATTCAGCCACGCCTTGTTCGCGGCGAAGGCTTTCGGCTCTTTCCCCACGAACACCGCGGCAACGCGCATCGCTTCGGCATAAAGCGCCTCGCGCGGCACGACCCCCGTTAGCAGGCCGCGCGACAGCGCCTCCGCCGCCGGCACACGGCGCCCCGTCTGCACGAGATCGGTCGCGAGCGCGTGGCCGGCGACGTGCATGGCGATCGAAATGCCCGAAAAGGTCGGCATGCCGAGATTGATCTCCGGCAGCGAGATCTCCGCCGTGTCTACTGCAACGCGCGCATCGGAGACCAGCGCGAGCATCGCGCCGCCGCCGCTCGCGATGCCGTTCAGCACGGCGATCACCGGCCGCGGGCAATCCATGATCGCGTTGAGCAGCGCGAAGAGTGCCGCGCCGCGGCGCACGCGATGCGTGAGCATGTCGCCGTCCGCCGGCCGCTGGCGGACGTCCGCACCCGCGCAAAACACCTTGTCGCCGGCGCCCGTCAGCAACACGGCTCGCACGCTCTCGTCGGCCGCGGCGGCTGCGAACGCCTGCGCCGCGCCCTCCATCATCTCCACGGTGAGCGCGTTCGCCTTGTCCGCGCGATCGAGCGTGATCCACGCGCAGCCGTCGCGCTTTTCGAGCCTCAGGTATTCGGGTGCAGTCATATCAAACGATCGAGAAGTCCACTGAATGAATGTATCATTCGGCGCTGCATTCCCGCCGTTCTCCGCTTCTCCTCCCGCTCGAAGTTCGCACTATGGATTTTTCGCTGACGCCCGATCAGCAGATGTTCAGGGACTCCGTCGCCGCTTTCGCGCGGCGTGAATTGTCCGAAGGCGCGCTCGAGCGCGCGCACGCAGCGCAGTTCCCCCACGACATCGCGAGAAAGATGTCCGATGCGGGCTTGATGGGCATCACGCTGCCGGAGGCCGACGGCGGCGGCGGCGGAACGCTCATGGACGCGGTGATCGCGATCGAGGAGATCGCCAGATTCTGCCCGCGCAGCGCCGACGTGATCCAGGAAGGCAACTTCGGCGCGATCCGCGTGCTCGCGCGTTTCGCGACCGAAGACCAGAAGAAGCGCTATCTCGCGCCGCTTCTACGCGGCGAAGAAGTGATCGCGGTGGGCATGACCGAACCGGACGCGGGCTCCGCCACCACGGATCTCAAGACCACCGCGACGCCGGACGGCGCAGGCTTTCGCATCAACGGCTCGAAGGTCTTTCCCAATCCCCACGCCGACCAGTATCTCGTGTACGTGCGCTACGGGCCCGGCGTCGAGGGAATCGGTTCGGTGATGCTGCGGCGGAGCGCGCCGGGCTTCTCGATCGGCAAGGTCTCGAAGTTCATGTCGGGCAACGAGTGGGCGCCGATCTTCTTCGACAATGTCTACGTGCCGCCGGAGGACGTGCTGCTGCCGGCGGGCGGCTTCAAGAAACAGATCCAGGGCTTCAACGCCGAGCGCATCGGGAATGCTGCGCGCTCGCTCGCCTATGGACGCTACTGCTTCGATCTGGCGCGCCAGTACGCGCTGGAGCGCAAGCAGTTCGGGCGGCCGCTCTGCGAGTTCCAGGGGCTGCAGTGGAAGTTCGCCGACATGAAGGTGAAGCTCGACGCGGCGCAGCTCCTGCTTTACCGCGCGGCGACGAACGCGGACCGCGGTTTCCCGGCCGCAGATGAAACGACAATCGCCAAGCTCATGTGCAACCAGGCCGGCTTCGACATCGCGAACGAATCGATGCAGGTCATGGGCGGGCTGGGCTACACGCAGGACACGCTCGTCGACTACTGCCTGCGCCGCTCGCGCGGCTGGATGATCGCCGGCGGCTCGATCGAGATGATGAAAAACCGGCTCGCCGAAATCATCTTCGAGCGCCGCTTCTCGCAGCGGCCACCGCGCCCCTCGAAACAGGAAACACACGCATGAACGTAAAGCTGGAAAAGCAAGGCGGCATCGCCACGGTCACGCTCGACCGCGCCGACAAGATGAACGCGCTCTCGGAGGACATGTACGTCGACGTCGCGAATATCTTCGGCGAGCTCCAGACGGACGAGAGTGTGCGCGCGGTGATCCTGACGGGCGCCGGGAAAGCGTTCTGCTCCGGCAGCGACGTCGGCAGCATGCAGGGGGTGACGATGGTGGGGAACCGGCCGCGCATGCAGCTCCGCCACCGGATGATCACCAACATCGTGAATCTGGAGAAGCCGGTCATCGCAGCGGTAAACGGCGCGGCCGTCGGCATCGGTTTTTCCGTCGCGCTCGCGTGCGATCTCATCGTCGCAGCCGAGTCCGCGAAGTTCTCGATGCACTTCAAGCGCATCGGGCT
>Ga0196978_1000736_pt1 | contig 15965 bp, 6 predicted proteins | sample S3v_2013CmetaG_FD_155491 | JGI IMG/M metagenome (GOLD analysis project Ga0196978, IMG submission 155491) | Soil microbial communities from Anza Borrego desert, Southern California, United States - S3+v_20-13C | ecosystem: Environmental > Terrestrial > Soil > Desert | place: USA: California... | reverse complement strand
CATTCTTGAAACGCATCCTGCCAGCAAAGGGCGAATGTGCGCGGCCGCTTATGACCAGGCCGTATACTTCGGCTGCAACGGCTCTGCAAAATGGCTCGTCAACGGAAGCTCCGGCACGTTTTACACCATACAGAATTCGGTGGACATGCCGATCACGCTGCAAATCCCCTACGGCGGCACCTATCCTGTACATGCCGACAATCATGAGATGAAGCTTGTACCATCGCTGAATCTTCTTCTGCTTGTCACCGACGGCGGGTTCGGCCACAATTTCTATACGCCCCAGTCGAACGGCGTCAACCTGAACAGCTGGACAAAAGCCAATAACGGCCTGCACATTTCGCAGATCTGGGGCCTGGGCATAAGCGACCAGGACACCACGAAATTTTTCACCGGGGAGCAGGACACAAAAGCTTTCCTGAGCACGGTGAACTCCAGCACGAGCTCCCTGGCGCTGAGCAATGAGCCTTCGAACGTCATCATGGATAAATTCAACAGCGGCACTTATTTCTATCGCGGCCCCTATTCAACCCAGGGAATATACAATGGCGCAAACATGACTCCCATCCCGCATTCCGATCATTGGGATGCCACGGGCGCTTCGTTCTGCAACACGAACAGCAGCATGAATTTTCCCGAACCCGAATACGGGTTCAATACTTTTTTCCAGGATCCGAACCGGCCCGGGCATATTTTTCACGGCGAGAAAGGCCCCAGCCTGACGGAGATCTGTTTCTCAGGCAGCAAGAATATCGTGAAAGCGTCTTTCGCCGGCACCTGGAACCAGTATGTCAACGGCATGGCGTTTACCAAAGCGGACAAGAATAAAGTTTTCGTCTCGATCAGCAACCGCATTCCACCCGGCGAAGGAAAAGCAAAAGTGTTCATGTACACCGGCTCCGATTTCGACGACAGCTGGTTGGGCCATAACGTGACCTGGACAGACATCACGCCGGCGAACAACAACCCGGTCTTCAATCCTGCGCTGAACGCTTCCAACGAGTACCTGATGGAATCTGCGGGCATCGCGGCCAGCGACTGGGATACCGGCCGCATCTGGTGGGCCGTGCGCAAAGTGCCCGGCAATCCCAACCTGAAAGTGCTCAAGCGCAGCGGCGGCGTGTGGTCGGACTACAGCCAGGGCATTCCCGCCGGTGAGTTTCCTGTTTCGCTCGTGTACGAGCAGGGCACGAATGAGCAGCTGTATCTCGGGACGAACGTCAACATGTATTACCGCAACGCCACGATGTCGTCCTGGCAGCTTTTTTCCGGAACGCTGGCGAACATTTGCATGCAGCAGCTGCGGATCAATTACGCGGACAACACGCTGCGCCTCGGCACTTACGGCCACGGCGTGTGGATGACCGACCTGGTCTGCCCGCCGGATTTTTTCCTGGTCGAGAGCGGGAACACGGTCGCGGACAAATTCGCGGAAGCCGCCGGCTTCATCCTGGGCTCGGGGATCATCTCCTGGGGCGACGTGAAATACCGCGCCGGCGAATACATCGAGCTGCAGCCCGGATTTCTCGTGTCATCCGGCAGCACGACGCGCTTCGATGCGTTCATCCACGGCTGCGCGATGAAAGGCAACACCTTCCGCGAAGCGCAAAGCGGGGATGATTACGAGCTGCTGGAAATGATGAGCAAGGGCGAGCTGAACGGCGGGAAAAAAGAGCCGCAAATGCAGATCGTGCCGAATCCCGGCGCCGGCATTTTCTACCTCCAACGCGAAAGCGCAGATGAAGCGCGCATCATGGTTTACGACCTGAACGGCCGCTGCATACTCGACCGGCAGAACGTAAGCGCCCAGCGCGAAGCGATCGATCTCAGCGAAAATCCGAACGGATTGTACCTCGTGCGCGTGCTCAGCGGCGAGCGCGTGGAAAGCTTCAGGATCGTCAAGCAATAATTTTTTTGCGGCACAGTTCCGCGACCCGGAGCTGTGCCGCTTTTTTTTAAACCCGGCATCATGAAAACCATACGCCTGTTTTTTTTCGCCAGCCTGATCGCTTTTCCCGCGGTCGCGCAAAACTGGACACATATTGGTCCGTTCAAAAGTCCGAGGGCCGGCAGCTTGTTCCAGCCCGGCCGCTTAGACTGCCTCACGCTCGACCCGGGTTTTGACGGGGCCAGCAATCAAAAGCTCTACGCGGGCTCAATGGCGGGCGGCTTGTGGGCCACGGCCAACATGGGGCAATCCTGGAACAACATCGTCATTCCCGGTTCGATCCCTTTTCACGGGATCTCGGCGCTCGAGCATTCCCCGCTGGGCTTTATAGTGGTGGGTACCGCGAACTCCACCGGGCATGCTGAAACAGGCGGCCCGGTTTACCAGTTCGATCCTTCAGCAAACGCGTGGACGGCTACCTATTTCAACAACGTGGCGCCTGCCGGCACGCGGGTGAAAGACTTCGCGCTTTTTCCAAACGATCCGGCCGTCGTCCTTGCGGCAAGCGACCAGGGACTTTACCGCTCTGCCGATCACGGCTTGAACTGGAACCTCGTACTCGCAGGCGATTTTGAAAAAGTCACTTTCATTGAATTGAGCATCTCCCAGGGAGGATACCAGGTGTACGCCTCCGGCAGCAACGTGCTCGTGTATTCGAACGACAAAGGCCAAACGTTCACGCCACATACGGCGCTCATCAACGCCATACTGGGCTCGTACTCTGGAGCCGGGTTTTATGCCGACCTGGGAGCTACCGTCAGCTCGGCGAATTCGAATATCCAATATCTATACGTCGACGCGTTACGCCCGAGCCTCAGCGCGCACACGCTCATCCGGCTGGAAGTTGATAAAGTGAACCTGACCGAAAATATGAGCACTATGTCACATGGAGCGCCCAACGGCAGCGTGAAAGGCCGCATGTGCGTTGCGGCGCACGACAAGTTCGCTTACTTCGGAGCGGCGCCGCTTTGCAAGTGGGGTTTCTTTTATCCCAACTTCCCTAACTATCCTGATTTCGCCACAGCCAGCCAGGGCCTCGATGACCTTTCCAACCTGGCCGGTTCATTTCATGTGCATCATGACATCCACGACATCATTATCCTGCCCCAGCTGAACTACGTGTTTATCGCCACGGACGGCGGCTTCTGGCGCAACACGTACACCCCGACCTCGGTCAGTTCCGTATTCAATAACGATTGGGCCGAGCTCAACACCGGGCTGCACATTTCACAGGTCTGGGGATTGGGCATCAGCGACCAGGATCCGGCCAAGTTCTTTACCGGGGAACAAGACACTTGGGCATTCCTGAGCAGCACCGCCAGCACGACGTACAAACAGATGGGGCTTGAGCCTTCGAACGTCATTATGGACAAGTTCAACAGCGATAATTATCTGTACCGGGATAACAACTACAACAAAGGGGAATTTAACGGGACCGTTTTAGACGAGGTAAACAGCGATTACAGGCATTACTATGACCATACAAACACCACTTTTTGCTCTACCAATCAATACCTGACCTATCCTGAGCCGGACCTGGGATGGAATTGCTTTTTCCAGGACCCGAACCGCCCGGGACATATTTATCACGGCAGCAAAGGTCCTGCGCTGACGGAACTTTGCGGGCAGAACCTGAAAGAGGTTTTGAAGGCTACATTCGCCGCCGATTACCAGCAGTTCGTGAACGGCATGGCCTTCTCCAAAGCCGACAAGAATAAAGTGTACGTTTCGCTCATCAATTGGGTGCCCAATCAGAAAAAGCCGAAGCTGTTCGTATACGCCGGCGCCAATTTCGACAACAGCTGGTACGGCCACAACGTAACGTGGTCGGACTGCACGCCGGCGGACGGCGAAGCTGTTTTCAACGGGCAGGTGAATGCCTCCAACAATTATCTCATCGAGCCCGTAGGCATCGCGGCCAGCGACTGGGACGCCGATCGCATCTGGTGGGCTGTGCGCAACGTGCCCGGCAACCCGCACCTGAAAGTGCTCAGGCGCAGCGGCGGCGTCTGGTCGGATTACAGCCAGGGCATTCCTTCTTCCGAGTTTCCCGTGTCGCTCGCGTACGAGCAGGGCACGAACGACCAGCTGTACCTCGGCACGAACGTGAACGTATACTATCGCAGCGCCACGATGTCGAGCTGGCAGCCGTATTCAGGCGCGCTGCCGAACACGTGCATGCAGCAGCTGCGCATCAACTACGGCGACAATACGCTGAACGTCGGCACTTACGGACGCGGCGTATGGAAGAGCGCGCTGGCCTGCCCGCCGGATTTTTTCCTGGTCGAGAACGGCAACACCGTCGCCGATAAATTCGTGGAGGCATCCGGTTATATCCTCGGCTCGGGCATCATTTCCTGGGGCGATGTGAAATACCGTGCGGGCGAATACATCGAGCTGCAACCGGGCTTTCTCGCTGCAGCCGGCGGCACGACAGGTTTTCACGCGTTCATCCACGGCTGCTACGCCGGGGGAAATACGTTCCGCGAGCCGCAGGACGAAGGCGAATACGGGCTGCTGGAAATGATGAGCAAAAGCGAGCTGAAAGGCGAAAAAATGCCGGAGCAGCGCATGCAGATCATTCCCAACCCGGGCAACGGCCTTTTCTATCTCGAACGTGAAAGCGCGAACGACATCCGCATCATGGTCTACGACATCAGCGGCCGCTGCCTGCTCGACCGGCAGAACGTAAGCACGCAGCGCGAAGCCATCGATCTCAGCGGGCAGCCGAACGGCTTGTACCTCGTGCGCGTGCTCAGCGGCGAGCACGTGGAAAGCTTCAGCATCGTTAAGCAATAACGATCACAAAAGAAATTTCCGGCTCCACGCGGAGCTGGATTTTCTTTTTGATCCTTTACGTTCATCTTTTTTCCAGCAGGCGGAACAGCTGCTCTTTCATCTTGCGCGCCACCTCCGCCTGCGAGCCGTCGCGCAGCTGCACGAAATTGCCGTCGGTGCTGATGAAGCGTTCCACGTGATCGAGATTGATGATGTGCGAATTGTGGCAGCGGAAAAAGCGCGGATCCTCCGCCAGCAGCTTTTCCATCTGCCCGATGTTGCGCGAGATCATGTGGCGCACGCCTTTCAGCAGGTGCAGGTAAGCGTAGCTTCCCGCGCCTTCCACGTGCAGCAGCTCGGAGCGGCGCACGAAGATGAAACCGTTCTTGACCGGGAAGCGAAGAATATCGTTGCCCTGCAGCCGCTGCGGGTCGGGCGCGCCCGACTGCGCCAGGCGCGCGAGGCAGGCTTTCAGGTCGGCGGCGGAGACCGGCTTGAGCAGGTAATCGTCGGCGCCCGCGCGGATCGCGCGGATGGAATAATCGGCGTGCGCGGTGACGAAAATAATTTTCAGCCGGTGCACGTCCACATGCTCCAGCAGATCGAAGCCCGAAGGGCCGGGCATCTCCACGTCGAGAAATAAAATGTCGGGCGATTGGCTGCGCAGCAGGGCCAGCCCATTCAGCGCGTCGTGCGCGAGGCCCGCCACTTCGATCTCCGGCGCCGCTTCCGCCAGCACGTGCTGCAGCTGCTCGGCGCTTCGCGGCTCATCGTCAATGATAACTGCCTTCATGTTTTCGTCAGGATAAATAATAGTTCACCAGGCGCAGCGTCACCCGCGTACCCGCCGGCGCGCCCTGCGCATCGAGCAGGTCTTCGATCAGGAAGCCCGGCTGCCCGCCGTACTGCCGTTTCATCATCTGCAGGCGCTCGCGCACGATCTGCATGCCCCGCGAAGGTTGCGGACGCTTGTTCCGCTCCGCAGCCGCACGGCCGATACCGTTGTCCTCGACGACCGCCACCAGCAGCCCGCCTTCCCTCCGCACGCTGATCCGCAGCAGGCCGTCCTTCTCTCTTCCCACCAGCCCGTGCCACAGCGCGTTCTCCACGAACGGCTGCAGCAGCATGGGCGTGATGAGCGTGTTCGTCACGTCGAGCTCCGGCGCGGTCACGATCTCCCAGCGGAAACGATCGCCGAAGCGCAGCTGCTCGATCTTCAGGTACAGCCGCAGCGTCTCCAGCTCATGCTGCACGGTGATCACCTCGCTCTTCGATTGCTCGAGCACGTTGCGCAGCAGGCCGGAAAAATCGGACAGGTAACGTCCTGCCGCCTCGCGGTCGCCCGTGCGCATGATGTGCTGGATGGAATTGATCGCGTTGAAAATAAAGTGCGGGTTCATCTGCGCGCGCAGCGCCTTGATCTCCGTTTCGGCCAGCTGCTGCCGGAACTCCGCATCGCGCCGCACGCGCCTGATCCGGCTCCTGCCCAGCACGTAAACGGCCGCGCCCGCCAGCAGGAGCAGCCCGCCGGTGAACCACCATTGTTTCCAGAACGGGAGCGCGATGGAAAGTTCCAGGCTGCGAAGGGAAGAAAATGATTTCCCGTCGGGACTGAAGGCTTGCAGCTCGAACGTATAATTCCCCGGCGGCAGCGATTGAAAATGAACGACGCGCTCGCGCGTACGCACCCATGCGCTGTTCAGCCCCAGCAAACGGTAGCGGTACTCGATCGAGCCGGCGTGCCGGTACCACAGGCCGGTGAAATGAATGTCGATCGTGTTGCTGTCGTGCGGCAGATCGAGATCACCCGTCTTGATTCGGCGCGCACCGATCTTCAGCGAATCGAGGTACAGCGGGAAAGCATATTGCTGCTCCTGGTACGAAGTATCCGTCACGATCGCGCCCACGTCGGAGGCGAGCCAGAGCTTGCCGGAGGCCAGGCACATTTTTTTTATTTCTCCCAGCGGAAGCCCGCCCGCCGATTGCTGCGTGCGGATCACGCGCACCTCGCCCCCGCATTCGAGCAGGCAGATGCCGTTGTTCGTTCCCACCCACACGCGGTTCGTGCCGGGCATCGCCAGCAGGCTCCTGCAGAGGTTGGAGGATAAGCCGTCCTTTTTCCGGAACGGACGCGCACGCTTGCGATCGAAAAGCAGCAAGCCTTCCGCCTGCGTGCCGAGCACCAATTCACCGCTCGCGAGCTGCGCGATGTCGTTGATGCGCGGCCGCCCGCTGAGGCGTTCCCGCCAATCGATCAGCGTATCGTCCTGGTAGCTGAACAAGCCGTTGGTGCAGCCGATCCACAGCGTATCGCGCCGCCCGCCGTAGAGGCATTGAATGCGCTGGTTGTCCAGCCGGCAGACAAGCTGAACATTGAATTGCTCATCGATGCGGTACAGGTGAGTCAGCCCGCCGGTATACGTGAGACCGCTCTCCGTCGCAGCGCAGAATTTGAGGGCGTGCGAGATCTCCGGAACTAAAAAAGCATGCTGCCGGGAATCGAAACAATAGATCGTTTTCGAGAAGACCATGAGCCGTCCGTGCGCGATCCCGATGGAAGAGATCAGCTCCATGCCGGGAGTCGCCTGCACTTCCACCGGCCTGCTCGCAGAAGTATCTTCGAGGAAAAATGCGCGGTGATTACCCGACGCGCAAATCTTCCCGTTGAGCACGACAAGATTGTTCACCTGCGGACCGAAGGGCTCGGGCAGGCAGAATTGCCGGTGATGCATGTCGGGAATATAATACACGCCGCTGCCGAGCGTGGTCAGCCACATGCCGTTGCTCCTGTCCCTGTATACCGCGCTGAAGCGTTCCGCCACCGGGAAGCGGAGCTCTTCCGCAAGACTGAAATCGCTGTTGAGCACCAGGCAGCCTTTGCTGAGCAGGCAGAGCCAGAGGCGGCCCCGCGGATCGGTCTCTACGTCGAGGATCGCATCCGGCGCATCAAAAACGCGCTCGACGCGATCATGATGAAGCAGGAACAAACGGTTCGCCACTGTTACGAAATGGCGCTGCCTTGCCGTATCGCTGTACTGTCCGAAGAACCGTCCCAGCCATTCGTACCGCGCCGGGTACACCGGCGGCAGCGCGAGCTGCTTCTGCTCTTTCGTTCGCAGGCTGAAAGAAGTTTTTTCCCCGGAAGGACGGTAGAGGCCTCCCGATGCGCCGAGCGCATGAAGACGATACTCGTTGGGAGCGTCGACCGCGCTGAAGGAAGTGTACGGAGGAGGAATGCGAAAAAAATGCTTGCTTCCCGAGATCCATACCGTGCCGTCGGGATCGAGTCCCATGCCGATGGACATATCGCCGTTGAATGCGCGCCGCAATTCATCCGACACGGGAAGCTGCCGGATGCTGTCGCCGCTGAAATAGCTGATCGTGCCCAGCATGCCCCGGCACCAGATGCGGCCCTCGCGGTCTTCGAGCAATTGGAAAACGACATTCTCGCTCAGGCCCTCGTCGATGGAAAAATTCATAAAACCGTAACCGTCGAAACGGCTCACGCCTGCATCCGTCGCAAACCACATATAGCCGAGGCGATCCTGCAGCGAACAGTACACCTCGGAGCTCGGCAGCCCGTCCAGCGAACGGTACTGCCGCCGCGCAGGATATTGAGCGAAAGCTGCGGAAAGAAAAAAAAGCAGCGGCAGCATCGCTGCTGCGCGAGCCGGAATTTTCGCGCGGGCAAAATGCTTCAGCTTCAGCAAGGCTTCGGATGCGGGTTCATATTATTTCTTGACGCTGCCTGTGATCGCCAAAAACACGGCAGCTCTCATGGGGTGATGTAAAATTAGGGGATTCGGCGAGATGTATCCGCTCTCATCCTGCAAACCCGCCCCGTTTGCGAATTCGTATCTTTCGCGAGCTTTTCCCATTCCGGCGGCGCTCCATGTCCAGGCTTTTCACACCGGTATTTTTCTTTTTTCTCTGCAGCTTTCTTCCTGCCGCGGCGCAGAACCTCGCGCTCATCGACAGCATTCGAAAAGTTTTGCCGGCGCAGAACGAGGACAGCACGAAAGCCATTTTGCTCAACGAGCTCGGCTGGGAAGTGAGCTACGGCAACCTGAGCGAGGGACTGCTCTATTGCCAGCAAGCCCTGGAGCTGTCGCAGAAGCTGCAGTTCAAAAAAGGCATCGCCGACGCTTCGAATGCGCTGGGCACGATCTACGAGGACATGGGCGATTACAGCAAAGCCCTCGAAGCGCACCACGCCGCCATCGAGCTCCGCACCGCGCTCGGCGACAAGGAAGACCTCGGCGCATCGTACATCAACATCGCGCTGGTGTACCGCAGCATGAACGATCACAGGCAGGCGCTCGATTACCAGTTGCAGGCGCTGGAAAGTTTTAAAGCGATCGATGAGGTCAGGGGCGTCTGCTCGGCGTACAACGACGCAGGCGTTTCCTACCTGTCGCTCGGCGATACGGCGGAGGCGCTGAAGATGTTCTCGCAGGCGGAAAAACGCGCGCGCGGCCTCGAGCGCAAGCACTGGCTGGCGAACAGCCTCTCGGGCATGGGGGTGTGCTACGCGGGAATGGGCGAGCACGACCAGGCGGAAGCAGCCATCAGCGAAGCGCTGAGCGCGATCAACGGCGACGGCTACGATTACGAACGCATCAGCACGCTGATCAGCCTCGCATCGATCCGGAAAATCCAGAAACGCTACGACGAAGCGGCCTACGTGATCGAGCAGGCGATGGACATTGCGAAACGCATCGGCATGAAAGATTCCGAGAAGGAATTATACCTGCGCCTCTCGGAGATTTATGAAGCGTCGGGAAAAACACCGCAGGCGCTCGCCGCTTACAAGCGACACACGTTTTTAAAAGACAGCCTGCTCAACGAGAACAGCCGCCGCCATATCCGCGAGATGGAAACCTTGTACGGCAAGGAAAAAACGGAGCGCGAGAACGAGCGCCTGCGGCAGAAAAGCGAACGGCAGATCATCTTCATCACCGCCGGAACCGTCGCGCTGCTGCTCCTGCTCGGCCTGGCCTTCCTGCTTTACAACCGCGTGCGCATCCGGCAGCGCAGCAACGAGCAATTGGAAAAGCAAAAATCGATCATCGAGGAAAAAAATAAAGCGATCACCGATTCCATCAACTACGCGCAGCGCATCCAGTCGGCCCTCATGCCCGCGCCGAAAGATTTCGCCGACAGCCTGCGCGAAGGCTTCGTGCTCTTCCGCCCGAAAGACATCGTCAGCGGCGACTTTTTCTGGCTCTCGCGCCGCGGCCCGCTCACTTTCTGGGCCACGGCCGACTGCACGGGACACGGCGTGCCCGGCGGCTTCATGAGCATGCTCGGCTCTTCGTTCCTCAACGAGATCATCAACGACAAAGGTCTCACCGAGCCCGCGCAGATCCTCGACCTGCTCCGCGAAAAAGTGATCGCCGCGCTGAAGCAAACGGGTTCTGCAGGTGAATCGAAAGACGGCATGGACATGGTGCTCTGCCGCATCGACCGGCAAACGCACGAGCTCACGTACGCCGCAGCGAACAATAGTTTTTATACGATCAGCGGCGGCACGCTCACCGAGCACCTGCCCGACAAGCAGCCCGTCGGCTATCATACCGAGCAGAAGCCGTTCACGCAAAAAACGCTGCAGCTCCGGCAGGGCGACATGGTCTACTGCTTCACCGACGGTTATGCGGATCAGTTCGGCGGACCCCAGGGAAAAAAATTCAAGTACCGCCAATTCCAGGAAACCCTGCTGCGCATCTCCGCGCTGAACATGGATCAGCAGGACGCTGCGCTGGAAAAAACGTTCGACGACTGGAAAGGCGAGATCGAGCAGGTGGACGACGTGCTCGTCATCGGCGTGAGATTGTAGTTCGGGAATTACGAATCTACGAATACGAATACCGTATTGAGCGGCTATGAATCCACGCCGATTCGTAATTCGTAGATTCGTACTTACCCGTATCCGATGCGCTTATTTGTAATTCGATGCGGGCAAAAACCAAATCGCTGCGATGAATTTGTGGAAAAAGATTTCCGACATCGGCGTCACGCCCGGGCTGGACAGTGACGAGGTGCGGCGCATTCACATCGTGAACCGGCTCTGCGCGCTGGGTATTTTTTTCACTTTAGGTTTCGTTCCTTTTCTCTTTCTCTCGGGCGTGGAATATTACGCGCCCTTCCAGCTCGCGGCCGGCCTGCTGAGCTGCTGCTCGCTGCTCTTCACCCGGAAACGAAAGCTGCAGGCCGCTGCGATCTGGCTGCTGCTCGTGATCAACCTCAACGTTTTTCACGTCAGCCTTTGCGTGCCCGGCATGGGAACGAAATATTTTTTTATCCCGCTCGCCTTTGTTCCTTTCGCCACGCTGCGCAGGCAAAGCATGCTGGTGATGATGGCGCTGCCGGTGATCGCGTTTTTTGCCGTCGAGCAATTGCAGGAGATCGTTCCGCCCAAAGTCGTCCTGGCAGGTTCCGCCGCACAGGTCAACGCAACCGTCGGATCCCTGGCCGTGTTCGCCGTATGCCTGCTGATCATTCACCACTTCAGGAGAGCAAACGAAAAATACGAGGAGCAATTAACGCAGCAGAAAGCGCTGATCGAAGAGCGCAACAAAGACATCACCGACTCGATCAACTACGCGCAGCGCCTGCAGAAAGCGATCCTCCCGCCCGAAGAATCGCTTCACGCGCTCTTACCGGACGCGTTCATTCTCTATCGCCCGAAAGACATCGTCGCCGGCGACTTTTACTGGCTGCGCACTTCCGGCGAGCGTATTTTTTTCGCAGCGGCAGACTGCACCGGCCACGGCGTTCCGGGCGCGATGGTCAGCGTGGTCTGCTCCAACGCGCTGCACCACGCGCTGAAAGAATCCGGCATCAGCGAGCCGGGAAAAATTCTCGACAAGGTGCGCGAGCTCGTGCTGGAGACGTTTGAAAAAAGCGAGGACGAGGTGATGGACGGCATGGACATCGCGCTGATCAGCATCGGGAAAAAAAACAACGGCGCAGAGATCCGCTACGCCGGCGCGCACAACCCGCTGTGGTACGTGCAGCAGAACGAGCTGAAAGAAATTGCCGCCGACAAGCAGCCCGTCGGCAGAACGGAACGCTCAGCTCCTTTCAGCACGCACGTGCTCACGCTGGCGAAAGGCGACATGCTTTATCTTTTTACCGACGGCTACGCGGATCAGTTCGGCGGACCGAAAGGAAAAAAATTCCGGAAGCAACAGTTGAAAGAATTACTCCTGCGCGTGCACCGGCTGCCGGCGGAAGCGCAGAAAACCGAGTTGGCGCGCACGCTCGACGAATGGAAAGGCGGCCTCGAGCAGATGGACGACGTGCTGATCGCCGGCATCCGGATCTGATTTAAAATAATTTTCCCTGCATCCGCGACGTAGGGAATATAAATTCGAATCCGTATTATCGGATTCGTAGATTCGTAATTCGATTCCATCCGGAATACCCACATGAATGAAACGATCCGTGCATTAGAAGAGCAGTTGGCACGTGTTGAGAGCAAACACGCGGAGCTGGAGACGCTCAATGCGCTGGCGTTCGAGCTGCGCCACAGCGGCCACGCGGCTTCGAAAGAATACGCGCTGCGCGCCCGCGAGCTGGCGGAACGTTTGGGCGATCATCACCAGCTCATCCTGAGCATCTGCCACCAGGGCTTTTCCGAAATGCACACGCAAGGCCCGCAGGTAAGCATCCCGCTTTTTTACGAAGCGATCGCCCTGGCGGAAAAATACGGCGACATGCGGGGCCGCGCGCAGGCGCTGTATTACCTCGGCGTCGGTTACGCCCGCCTCGCCGACCTGCAGCGCTCCACGGAATATCACAACGAAGCGCTGGCCCTCGCGCGCGAAGCGGGTGACGAGCGCATCGCCAGCGCCTGCCTCAATCATCTCGCACACGCCTACAGCCGGCTGAACGATCCTGAGCGCGGCTATGAAACGGCGAAGGAAGCGTACGCCCTGGCGAAACAGGCGGGCGTGGAGCAGAACATGGGCACTGCGCTCATGCACATGGGCACTTCCGCCGCCAAGCTGAAGCAATACGACGAAGCATTTCGCTGCATGAGCGAAGCGCTCGAATTGCGCCGCCGCATCCAGGACCTGGCAGGCGTAGGCGCTTCGCTGGGCATGTTTGCGGAATACTACATCCAGCTGGGCGAGTACGACAAGGCCGCCGTGTACGTGGAGGAATCGCTCGGCATGGCGAAGAAGTACGACATCCGCTGGGCGCAGCCGATGATGCTGCAGCGCCGCGCCAATATTCTCATCGGGCTGAATAAAATTGACGAGGCCATGACCACGCTCGAGGAAGCGCGCGTGCTGACCGCGTCGATGGACTACAGCCAGGATCGCGCGGCCCTGCACGAGCTGTTCGCGAAGGTGTACGAAATACAAGGTGATCACAAAAAAGCGCTGGAGGAATACAAGCTCTTCTTCAACGCGCGGCAGGAAGTGCTCACGCACGAAGCCACCCGCAATCTCGAGAACCAGCAATTGCTCAGCCGCATTGAGAAAGCGCAGCAGGAAAGCGAGATCCATCGCCTGAAAAACGTCGAGCTGAAGCAGGCGTACGACGAGATCCGCGACAGCATCAGCTACGCGCGCCGCATCCAGGAAGCGATCCTTCCCGCCGAAAGCGAAGTGCGCGAGCTTCTCCCCGATTCGTTCGTGCTCTTTCGTCCCCGCGACATCGTCTCCGGCGATTTTTATTTCGCCGAGCCGCTGCAGCGCGAAGGCCGGTCGCTCATCGCCTTCGCCGCCGCCGACTGCACAGGACACGGCGTGCCGGGCGCGTTCATGAGCATTCTCGGCTACGACATTTTACGGCAGGCGCTCGACAGCTCCGAAGTGCGCACAGCCGGTGAAGCGCTCGATTTTCTCAATAGCCAGCTCAGCCTCTCCCTGCGCCAGCAAGCCAAAACGGTGCAGATGAGAGACGGCATGGATATTTCCTTCTGCCTGCTCGACAAAGAAAAACGCACGCTGCATTTCTCCGGCGCCAACAACCCCTGCTGGATCGTGCGCAGCAGCGGCAGCTTCGAAGAACTACCCGCCGACAAGCAGCCCGTCGGCTTTTTCGAAAATCAGAAAGCCTTCACATCGCACGACGTGCAGCTGCAGGCCGGCGATTGCATCTACCTCTTCAGCGACGGCTACGCCGACCAGTTCGGCGGTCCGCAGGGAAAAAAATTCAAGCGCAAAAAGCTGAAAGAGCTCCTCCGCACCATCGCCCCGCTGCCCCCGGCCGAACAGCAGGAACGTTTGCAGCAAGCCTTCAGCGAATGGCAGGGAAACCTCGAGCAGATCGACGACGTGCTGGTGATCGGCGTGCGGATTTCCTGAACCAGCAATCGATGCGAAAGGCGGGGGCGCTGCGCGCAAGCCACCTGCACATCTGAAATCTGCATATCCGCACATCCGAGATCTGCACATCAATGAGTACATTCGCACATCCCGTATCCGCAGGGTTGGAACCGCGAATGACTTCGAAACCATTTTCTGAAAAAGCCGCTCGGCTGAATGAGCAGGCCTGGCTCCTGCGTCTTTCGGACATCGGCCGCTGCAAGCTGCTGGCGGAAGAGGCGCTCGCGCTCGCGGACGAAGCGGGCGACAAAGAGCAGCGCGGTCTGGCCCTTCGCGCGCTGGCCTCGGCGGAAGAGTTCAGCAACAATCCGCAGCAGGCCATCATCTATCTCGAAGAAGCCTGCGGCATTTTCTCCGCGCTCGGCGCGCTCGATCACCTCATCACCTGCAACAACCTTCTCGGCAAAACCTACATGCACCTCGGCGACCTGGTGCGTGCGCTGGAGCTGTTCCAGCAGAATGCACGGCTCGCCGAATCCACCGGCAACCCGCAGCACAAGGCCGACGCGCTGCTCACGCAAGGCGTCGCCTACATCCGCAGCCGCGATCTCGAAAAAGCGCTGAAGCTGTTCGATCAAAGCCTGCAGCTCGCGCAGAAGGTCGGCTACGCGGCGGGCGAGGGGCGCGCCTACATGAATTCATGCGTAGCATACATCGACCTGCGGCGTTATGAAGACGCGCTCGCCTGCCTCGACCGCTGCACGCCCATCTTCGAGCAGATCGGGCAAAAAGTGGAAGCCTCGAATTGCTATTCCAACTACGGCGTCTGCTACACGCAGCTGCAGCGTTACGAAGAAGCGGAGCACTGGCTGCTGAAAAGCCGCGAGGTGAAAAAAAGCATCGGCGACGTGGCGCATCTCATCAATAATTACATCACGCTGGCCGAAGTGTACCGCCACACGAAGCGCTACGCCGAAGCGGAGGCCGACCTGCGCGAGGCCGAGCGGCTGTGCCAGGTTTCGGAGCACACGCTCAAGCTGCGGCATGCTTATAAAGCCTGGTACGAGCTCTGCGAAGAGCAGGGGCGCCTGGCGGAAGCGCTGGATTATTTCAAGCGCTTCTACCATGCCGAGCGCAGCGTGAATACCGAAGAGCGGAGACAGGAAGTGAGCCACCTGCAAATCCGTTTCCAGGTGGAGCGCATCGAGCAGGAAAAAGAAATTTTCCGCCGGCACAACCTCGAGCTCAGCGAAGCCAACGCGCAGATCCTGCAGCAAAAACAGCTCATCGAAGAGAAGAACAAGAACATCACCGACAGCATCCGCTACGCGCGGCGCATCCAGGAAGCCAGCCTGCCCGGCCGCGGGGAGATCGAGGCGCTGCGGCTGCAGAGCTTTATTTTTTTCCGTCCGAAAGACATCGTCAGCGGCGATTTCTACTGGCTCAGCCGTTTGCAGATCGCCCCGCCCGGCGAAGCCCCGCAGCAGCTCCGCGCCGTCGCCGCCGTCGACTGCACGGGCCACGGCGTTCCCGGCGCGCTGATGACGCTGGTGGGCAACACGCTGCTCAAGCAAGCCGCCAGCCTCGGCGACCTGTCCTCCTGCGCCGCCGTGCTCGACCACATCAACCGCGAGCTGCCGAACAATTTGAAAAAGCAAAGCGCCGAGGACGACATCAAGGACGGCATGGACATGGTGCTCTGCGCTTTCGACGAGGGAAATAAAACGCTGCATTTCGCCGGGGCGAACAATCCCATCTACCTCATCCGCAACAACACGCTCACCGAAATAAAAGGCGACAAGCAGCCCATCAGCGGCTCGGCCGATTACAAGAAAAAAAATTTCACGGATCACCGCATCCCGCTGCAGCCCGGCGACTGCGTCTACCTCTTCACCGACGGGTACCCCGACCAGTTCGGCGGCCCGCACGGAAAAAAATTCAAGCACAAGCAGCTGCAG
>Ga0196978_1000734_pt1 | contig 16028 bp, 12 predicted proteins | sample S3v_2013CmetaG_FD_155491 | JGI IMG/M metagenome (GOLD analysis project Ga0196978, IMG submission 155491) | Soil microbial communities from Anza Borrego desert, Southern California, United States - S3+v_20-13C | ecosystem: Environmental > Terrestrial > Soil > Desert | place: USA: California... | reverse complement strand
AAAAATCCCGTTTCGATCAGCACGGAAGGCATGGCGGTTTTCCAAAGCACGAGGAAGCCGGCCTCGTTCACTTCCTTGTCGCGGCGGCCGCAGCGTTCGCGGAACTGGTCCTGCACTTTCTGCGCGAAGTTGATGCTGCGGTCGCGGTGCAGGTTCTGGTAAACCGTGAGCACCATCCTCGCTTCGTCGCTGTTGAGCAGCGATTCGTATTTCTTCTCATAATCGCCTTCGAGCAGGGCGGACTCGTTCTCGCGGGCGGCCACGTTCAGGTTGCTTTCCGAGCGGTGCAGGCCCATGACGTAAGTTTCCGAGCCGTGGATCTCGCCTTTGCAGATGTCCTTTTTCGTTTTCTTGTCGCGCACGCAGGCCGAGTTGCAGTGGATGCAGATGAAGAGGTCGGCGTTGTTCCTGTTGGCGATGTTGGCGCGCTCGGCGAGCTCGATGAACACGTCCGTTTTGCGCGTGTACACGACTTTCACGCCGGGACAGTATTTCTCGATGAGCTTGCCCAAACGCAGCGAAATAGCCAGGGCCACGTCCTTTTCCTTGGCGAATTTTCCGTGGCAGCCGGGATCTTTTCCACCGTGCCCGGCGTCGATCACGACGGTTTTGACGGTGGAAGATGGCGCGATTTTTGGGGCGAACGACGCCGTTAAAAAAGCGCAGATCGATACGATAACGATGCTGGCAAACGTTTTCATGGCGCTTGAGGTCTTCCGAACTAAAACGCCAGTCGGGCGATTTTATTTAGTTTTGAATCCCAACCGGCAGCTTATTCCGGGTAAACAAAAATATAGCCAAAACTTGCGGCAGACAAGGCTTACAGCCCGTTTTATCACCCTCTTTTTGTTAATAAGTGCCTGCATTTACGGGCAGGAGACGCCGCCTGCCGCCGCGCCCGCCCCCGCCGACACCGTGGCAGCCGGCTCCGGCAACGGCAAGCTCAAAGCCCAGGTAAAATACAACTGCCGCGACTCGATGATCTTCGAGGTGGAAGAAGACAAGGTTCATCTCTACGACAGCGCCGTAGTGGTGTATGAACAGATGACGATCAAGGCGCATTACATCGTGATCGATTTCGGAAAAGACCTGGTCACTGCGGAAGGCATCAAAGACTCCACCGGGAAATACACGACCAAAGCCTTGTTCATCGACGGCGACCAGGAATACCGCTACGACAAGATCACGTACAACATGCAGTCGCAGAAGGCGAAGATCTACAGCGCGAGCACCATCGACGGCGACAGCCACGTGATCGCGGAAAAGGCCGTGCGCGATTCCACCAACACCGTTTACATTCACAGGGGCATCTACACCACCTGCGAGCTCGATCATCCGCACTTCGCCATCCGCGCGAAAAAATTAAAGGTCATCCCGAACGACAAGATCGTCACCGGCCCGGCCTACCTCGAGATCAGCGACGTGCCCACGCCACTGGGAATTCCCTTCGGATTTTTTCCGAATAAAAAAGAGCGTTCGTCCGGCCTGCTCATTCCCTCCCCCGGCGAAAGCCCCGAGCTCGGCTTCTACCTGCGCGACGGCGGCTGGTACTGGGGGATCAGCGACAAGATCGATCTCGCGTTGCGCGGCGACATTTATTCGAAAGGCAGCTGGGGCGCGAAGGCGCAGACGAACTACAAGGTGCGCTACAAGTATTACGGCAACATGCACCTGAAATACGCGAACATCCTGCAGCCGAATTCCGAAAATCCCGCCGAGCCGATCGTGAGCAAGCAGTTCTTCGTCAACTGGCAGCACACGCAGGATCCGAAGTTCAATCCCAGCATCCGCTTCTCGGCGCGCGTGGAGGCCGGCAGCGCGGAGTACAACGCCTACAACTCCTCGAACATCGACGTGCTGAACAACCAGTTCCGCTCGAACGTGGCCTGGACGAAGACCTGGAACTTCGGCTACCTCTCGGCCAACCTCGCGCACAGCCAGAGCACCGTCACGCACCAGGTCGATCTCACGCTGCCGCAGATCTCGTTCGCCGTCAACCGTTTTTATCCTTTCCGCAACCCGAAGCGCATCGGCACGCGCTGGTACGACAAGATCGGCATCAGCATGACCAACGATTTTCAAAACCTCATCAGCATTCCCGACTCGCTCATCAAGCTCGACAATCCCGACCCGCTGCTCAACCGCATGCGCAACGGCATCCGCACGAGCATCCCGATCAGCAGCACGCTGCAGTTCAAAAAAATGAGCTGGCTCACGATGACGCCGGCCGTCAATTTCAACACGTATACGTATTTCCGCACGATCAGTAAAAGCTATACCAGCGGCATCGTGCAAACGGACAGCCTCATCATCGATACGATCGGCGGGGCGCGCATCGCGTACGATTACAACGCGAGCACGACCTTCAGCACGCGCCTTTACGCGACGGGAAAATTCGACAAGGGACGCATCATGGCGCTGCGGCACATCGTCACGCCGCAATTGAGCTTCACGTACCGCCCCGATTTCAGCGCGCAGAAATACGGCTGGTACCGGCAGGTGCCGAACAACATGTCGGGCGGCTTCAGCACGTATTCCATTTTCGAAGGCGGCGTGGTGGGCTCGCCGGGCAGCGGGGAAGCGGGATTGATCGGCATGAACATCGTCAACTCCGTCGAATCGAAATTGCGGCCGAAAAGCAGCGACACGAGCACGGTTCCCGAGCGCAGGATTTTACTCGACCAGTTCACCGTGAACTTCAGCTACAACTTGCTGGCGGAACATTTCAACTGGTCGCACATCAACTTCCGCGGGCAGACGAAGCTGTTCAAAAAGCTGGACGTGAACAGCACGCTGCAGCTCGATCCGTACCGCATCAACGAAGAAGGCACGCGCATCGAACGCTTCGAATGGCGCGAGAACAAACGCCTGGGCCGCATCACCGCCGCCGCAGTGAACTTATCGACGAGCCTGCGCCAGGGAGGGCTCACGGCCGCGCAGCCGAAAGCCAGCGACAAAGGCACGCAGCAGGAATTGGATTACATCAACCAAAACCCGCAGGCCTTCGTGGATTTCAACATTCCCTGGTCGCTGAACCTGGGCTACACGATCAACTACAGCAAACCTTTCCTGAACAAGAATGTGACGCAAGCCCTGCAGGTCTCGGGCGACGTGAACATCACTTCGAAATGGAAGATCGGCTTCAACTCGAACTACGATATCGAGCTCGGCGAATTCTCTTACACTTCGCTCAATGTTTACCGCGACCTGCACTGCTGGGAAATGAGCTTCAACTGGGTGCCCTTCGGCCGCTTCCAGAATTACAACCTCACGATCAACGTGAAATCCCCGGTGCTGCAGGATCTGAAGCTGAACCGCAGGAGGAACTGGTATGATTTCTAATTCCGTCCCCGGCGGCAAAGCGGTTCTTGAGTATCTTCGCATTCCTGATTGCCTTTATGCCCCCATTCGCAAACACCAGGATTCCCGTACAGGGATTTTCCGGATTATGCAGCCCTTAATAAAACACCTCAATAAGAATCGATCATGAAACTGAAGATCGTGCTGGTATTCCTACTGGCTTCGTTATGCCTGAACATTGGTTTGGCGCAAACACCGGCCCACGCCGTCACGTGCTCCCACTGCAGGTTCAGCAAGGACTACGGGAAAAACAAACAGCCCAATCCCGATCCCTCCACGCCGAGAGCGTCGGAAGAATGCGGATGCGTGGCTTGCCGTGAGATCACCCGGAAAGAAGCCGCCGCCCGCAAAGCCGAGGAAAAACAAAAGGCCGATGCCCTGGCTGCAAAAGCGAAAGCCGAGCAGGAAGCCCGGCAAAGAGAGCTGGAAGAGAAACAGGCGGAAGTGCTGGCCAAACGGAAGTCTTCGGAGGTGCTGATCAACGGCGCTAACAATTCGGCCACCCCGAAGCCGGGCGATCAAAAACCGGCGCCTAAAGAAACATCGGGACAGGTGTACATGTGGAGCAACTGGAACACGTTTTACGACCTGGTCACGGAGAAAGAGCTGCCGAACACGTCAGGCGTATCGCTCATCGGCACGCATGGCGTCATGGGCCTCAAAGGCGCGGCGAACGCGCTGATCAACGGCAAGGCCTATTTCCTGCATCCTCCGCGCATAGCGGTCGCCAATATCGGGGAGGCAGGCTACTGCAACGAGATGAGAAAGGATGTCTGGGACCTGATCGACGATAAGCACAACCGGTTATTCAACAACGACTCCATTCATTACGCAGAACATTTCTTCGGCGATTGGTTCGCCTTGTTTTACAGCCCGTGCCAGACCAGGGAAGCATCCCGCGAGTTCAAGCTGGTGAGGCTCTACAACGTGAAGACCAAAAAGTTTTCTGCGGTTTCACTGGAGCAGGCGTATACATTCAGGCTGGAAAAAACAGAGGCGCTTTACCACGCGGGCATCGGCAGGTATGTTTTTCACAACCGGCATTACATCAGCGGAACCTACGCGGCCGAAGATCCGAATTCTTCCTACGGCACTTCCAACCGCGCAGCGATCAATCACCACAGTTTTGAATTGTTGCTGGATCAGCTGGCCGGCGGCAGGGACGGGTGGAAAGCGGCCGCCCTGCTCACCGTTAGCAGGTCGTCGAGCAAAGGCGATTATTATCACGTGGCGCTTGTGCAGGACAAAAGCGACCAATTTGTTCTGTACGATTTTTCCAAAGAAGACTACAAGAAGTACTGGACGAATTAATACTTAAAACAGCACGACGATGAAACGCCTGCTCTTCTCCTTCACCCTATCCGTCTTTGCCCTGACCGCGCATGGCAAGGTTCCCTACACGACCCTGGATTCTTTATGTACCCTGATCAAAGCCTTTCAGGCAAACACGGAGGGAAGGTCCCACACCGATCAATCAGGCCATTACCAGGTAAGCTTTCCGGGAGATCATTTCAACGTTTTAAGCTACAACCGCCTCGCTTACCATGCGATCTGCAAGAAGTTCGATAATAAGGAGCTGCTTTTGGTCACCCAGAACATCGACCTTACGAAAGTCACTGCGGTGGTTCTCCCGAGGTTTAAGAACGGCTTCGGCCCCATAGAGCTTTGGTTCCCCGAAGGCTATTTGAAAACGGAGGTGTATGAGGCAGGCCGTTTGGTCACCACGACCTCACCCCGGCTGCTGGAGTTTTTTACGACGAACGATAAGGGTGGCGCGACAGACAGGAAGGATTATGCCTACTGGAAGCACTATAAAACGCTTGCGCACCTTTGCCACCTCATGCAGATGGAAAAAGGACTGATCGATGAAGAGTATGTAAAAAAGATCGATAAGCGATTCAATGAGTTCCTGACCAAACAGTCCTACTCATTCGCCGAGCAAGTCCTGAGCGAATACAAGCAAGAGAAGATCGTCCCCTTGTATTTGGACGAAGTGCGGGAAACCTATGAATACTACCGGAACGAAGACGAAAAAGCGCTGAAATTCATCGACAGCCTGTGCCTGCTGTATAAGTTCAAACCCCATCTCAACGAAAAAGCGTTCGGAAATTACAATACCGAGGCACGCGAAAAGGTCATGTATCGCAATGCATACCACCTCAGCAACGCGCCCATTTCCATGTATTATGCATCATCCAAACGCGAGAAAAGCGGCCCTTGGTCGATGATCGTCAACAACAACATCGTAACCGATTATATTTACCTGCTGGAATACAATTTCCAGAACCAGTACAAGACCGTAAATTTTTACGAGGCGCTGGTAAATCAGCTGAAAGAAAAAGTTCCCAGGCAATACATTAAGACCTCGCCTCAGCTCAGCAACCAGATATTCGTTTATGCGCTCGGCTCGCCTGTTGCGATCATATTCGAATACAAGCTGGTCGAAGGAGATCGCCGCTTTGAAAAGGACACGCACGTGAGCTTAAAGTTCACTACGAACGAAACGCATGTGAAAGGGCTGAAGCAGGAAGGGAATTTCTATAAAACGGGGCTGGATTAAAAGCTGTCGGCAGCCGCTTTACTTCGGCCGTTTCATTTCGAACAGGATCCCGAGCAGCGAATCCGCTTCCGCGAGGGTGATCTGCTCGGCGGTGCTGTCGCTGCGGAGCACGCAGTACCAGGGGGCGCAGCAGGCGTCTTCGTAGGTTTTGCGCAGCAGCGCGGTGTCGTAGAAATAATGCATGTCGAGCTTCACGCGCATCATGTCGAAGTGGTTGTCGAACATGTCTTTTTCCGAAACCGGTTTTCCTTTTTCAAAATACATGGTCTTCTCTTCGTGCGTGGCTTTCATGCGGTAATCGGCCAGCGGTTCCGTATTGGCCCAAACGAGCTGGCCGGAATCGCTGTGGATGGTGAGCGCCATCTCTTCATCGAGCAGCGGGATACCGCGTTTCGCACGCTCGGCGTTCCAGTCCTTGCCGAAAGTTTTTTCGTCGGGCAGCTGAACGCCGGTGTACGGATGCTTGTTGTCGTTGCCGCGGGGCGAGCCGCAGGAGAAGATCAGCGCGAGGAGCGCGAGGGTGGAAAAAAGATTTTTCACGGGCCGGGTTTTGGTTGCGCGAAAATACTTTTTACAAAATAAAAAGTAAGCGCGAATGAGCGGATGGTGGATGCTGGTTGATGATCCGCGGGGCACACCTGCTGAAAATGCAGTACCCGCTTCGAGAAAAAAGAGGGGAAAAGGAAATTGGGCTTACAGGCTTCGTGATCTTCGCGCACGGCCCCGCGCGGTTTTATGGATGCGCGTATGGTTGCGCGCAGGCCCTGCGTTTTTTTCCTTTTTTCTCCTTTTCCTTTTTCCTGGAACGCCGTACGGCTGAAAGTGCTTTATATTTGGAACGCACAACGCCAAACACCCATGCTCAAACGACTACTTCTCCCCTGCTCCTTCCTGCTGATGTCTTCCGCATCGTTCGCGCAGAACGAGGATTCGCTGATGATCCGCAAGCTTTACAACGAAGCGCTGCTGCGCGGGCAGAGCTACGAAAACCTGCGCTACCTCTGCAAGCGCATCGGCCACCGACTCAGCGGCTCCCCGCAGGCCGCCGCGGCCGTTGAGTACACGTACCAGGTGATGAAGCAATTCTGCGACACCGTGTACCTGCAGGAATGCTGGGTGCCGCACTGGGTGCGCGGCGACAAGGAGATCGGGCGCATCAGCAGCGTGCGGCAGGGCGCGGTCAACGTGAAGCTCTGCGCGCTGGGCGGATCCATCGCCACGCCGGCCGCCGGCATCAGCGCCGAAGTGGTGGAAGTGCGCAGCTTCGAGGAGCTCGACAAGTTGGGGAAAAAAGGCGTGCAGGGCAAGATCGTTTTCTTCAATCATCCTTTCGACAACACGCACATCTTCACTTTCCACGGCTACGGCGAAGCGGTGCGCTACCGCTGGGCCGGTCCTTCGCTCGCCGCGAAATACGGCGCAGTGGCCTCCGTCACGCGCTCGGTGACCAACACCATCGACGATCATCCGCACACCGGCAGCATCCGCTACGACACGCTTTATCCCGCGATCCCCTGCGCCGCCATCTGCACGCGCGATGCGGAAGTTCTCAGCGAGATCATCAGGAACGAAGGCAAAGCGAATTTCCTGCTGCAGCTCAATTGCCGGACCTTGCCCGACACGCGTTCGTACAACGTGATCGGCGAATTGCGCGGCAGCGAAAACCCGGAGCAAGTGATCGCCGTCGGCGGCCATCTCGATTCCTGGGATTTAGGAGAAGGCGCGCACGACGACGGCGCGGGCTGCGTGCAGAGCATCGAGGTGCTGCGCCTGTTCAAGGCCGCCGGCATCCGCCCGAAGCACACGCTGCGCGCCGTGATGTTCATGAATGAGGAAAACGGTTTGCGCGGCGGCTTGAAATACGCCGAGATCGCCGAAAAGAAAAAAGAAAAACACTTAGCCGCCTTCGAATCCGACGCCGGCGGCTTCAGCCCCCGCGGCTTCGGGATGACGATGAAGCCCGAGCAGCGCAGCAAAGTCCTCTCGTGGAAACCGCTGCTCGAGCCCTACGGCATCCACGACTACGGCGGCGGCGGCGGCGCGGACATCGGTCCGCTCGAGAAGCAGGGCGTTCCGCTGTTCGGCCTGCACCCCGATTCGCAGCGCTATTTCGATTATCACCATACGGAGATCGACGTGTTCGAAGCGATCAATAAGCGCGAGCTCGAGCTGGGCGGCGCTGCGATGGCGGCGATGATCTATTTGATCGACAGGCATGGGTTGTAGCGCTTGTCGTATTTCCCGATTCCACTCGAATCGGCTTTACTTCACGTACCGGGGCAAGGTCAATTCGAGCGGAGTCCGGAAGTAACGATTACCCTAAAACATTCCGTACTTTTATTCCTCCAGCGGAAATAGCTCAGCTGGTAGAGCATCAGCTTCCCAAGCTGAGGGTCGCGGGTTCGAATCCCGTTTTCCGCTCATAAGAAACCTGCGCAGCCCGCGGGTTTTTCTTTTTGTCCCCGCAAAGAACCGGGGGTGATTGCATAGCTTCGAAGTACATTTCAAAACCTGTGATGAAAGCGCTGTTCGGAACGGTCTTCCCGCTTTTCGTTTGTTTTTCACTCTCGGCGCAAGAGCCGGCGGTCGATACGGTCAACCAGCGCCTGCTGTTCACCGACGGGGCCGAAACGGAAAAATGGCTGCTGCGGGAACACATTCCCGCATTGGGCATCGCTTATATCGAGGACGGCAAAATCACAGAGGCCGTCGTTTACGGCAGGAATGAAAAAGGAGAGCCGTATTCAACTCGTACGCTGTTCAACGTAGCTTCCCTGACGAAACCCGTCACGTCCCTCGTCGCGCTGAAACTCATTCATGCAGGAAAATGGAAACTGGACGAACCGCTCGCGGGCTACTGGACGGATCCCGATGTGGCTGAAGATCCGAGGAGCAGGCAGCTGACCACGAGGCATGTTCTCAGCCACCAGTCCGGTTTTCCCAATTGGCGGCCGGCGGGCGGGAAGCTCGCGTTCGAATTCGATCCGGGGACGGGCATCCAGTATTCCGGCGAAGGATTCGAATACCTGCGGAAAGCGCTGGAGAAAAAGTTCGGCAAAACGCTCGACCAACTGGCGCAGGAGCTGATCTTTGGCCCGCTCGGAATGAAGCGGACCCATTTCTATTGGAACAAACGCGTGAAAGAGGAGCACTACGCGCAAGCGTACCGCGCGGACGGCACGCGCTATGAACTCAGAAAACGCCGTTCGGCGAATGCTGCGGACGACCTGCTGACCACGGTGAACGATTACGCCCGGCTCCTGCTTCACGTCATCGACGGCGCAGGATTGAACAAAGCGTTGTACGGTGAGATGACCGCCGTGCAGGCGCAGATCAAGCCGCGCAAGCACTGGGGCCTGGGCTGGTGGGTGGATGAAAACGTCGAAGGGGAAGAGGATGCGCTGCTGCACGGCGGCGACGACAAAGGCGTGCACACCATCGTCTTCATACTGCCCGAATCCAAAAAAGGTTTGCTGATCTTTACGAACTCCGACAACGGAACAGCCGCTTACCTGCCAGCCGTGCAGCATTACCTCGGAAAAGCCGGGCAAGCCATTATCGATATCGAGACCAAGTGATCACGCGGAAAAACATGGATAAAACAAAGATCGCCGTCGATCTTTTCGATGAATACGCCGAGGCCTACCAGGACAAATTCATGAACGTGGATTTGTACAAAGAATCGCTCGACGCGTTCTGCAGCACAGTTGAAAAGCCCAACGCTTCGATCCTCGAGCTGGGCTGCGGGCCGGGGAACGTCACGAAGTATCTGCTGTCGAAGCGGGGGGATCTTAAAATTCTCGGCACCGATCTTTCGGAGAACATGCTCGCGCTCGCGCAGAAGAACAACCCCGGCGCCCGGTTCCGCGTCATGGACTGCAGGGCAGCCGGCGGGCTGGAAGAAAAGTTCGACGGCGTGGTGGCGGGATTCTGCCTCCCCTACCTCACGAAGGAAGAAGCGATCCGGCTCATCCGTGATACCGTCAAAGCTTTGCTTCCGGGCGGCGCGCTTTACCTGAGCACGATGGAAGACGATTACGCGAAGTCCGGGATGAAAAATTCCAGCGACGGGAAGCGGTCGATCTACATTCATTACCACCAGGCGGATTACCTGCTCGATGCGCTGGAGAAAAGCGGGTTCTCGATCACACATGTCAGCAGGAAGCTTTCAACGGATACCTACGGCGAGCAAGTCACCGATCTCCTCCTTGTCGCGCAATTAAAAAAGACCGACTGATGTCCGCACTCAAAGATCTTTACACGACTGATTTCGTCCGCAAGCTCGGGAAGGCGCTGCGCGGAGCGTATGCTGCGTTCGATGCGGCCGCGTTTGAAAAAGCGGTCTTCGACAAAAGCTGGAAAAACCGCGAGCTGAAGCAGCGCGTGCGGCACATCAGCATTTGCGTTCATCGCTTTCTTCCGTTCAGCTATAAAAAGCAGGTCGCCATGCTGGAAAAAATTGCGCCGCAGTTCAAGGGACTCGAAGCCTGGGTGTTCCCGGACTTCGTAGAAGCCTTCGGGCTCGATGACCTGGAAACGTCGGTTCGCGCGATGGGAATTTTTACGGTGTATTCCACTTCCGAATTCGCCGTGCGGCCGTTCATCCTGCGCTATGAAAAGCAGATGATGAAGCAACTGCTCGCGTGGGCGAAGCACGAGAACGAGCACCTGCGCCGCTTGGCGAGCGAAGGCTGCCGCCCGCGCCTGCCCTGGGCCACCGCGCTGCCCGCGTTCAAGAAAGCCCCCTCGCCCGTACTGCCGGTCCTCGAAGCGTTGAAGAACGACCCGAGCGAATACGTGCGCCGCAGCGTGGCGAACAACCTCAACGACATCGCCAAGGATCATCCCGACCTCGTGCTGGCGATCGCGAAGCGCTGGCTGGGGCAAAGCAAGGAGACGGATTGGATCGTGAAGCACGCTTCGCGCACATTGCTCAAACGCGCGCACGGGGAAGCGCTGTCGCTGTTCGGTTACAAGGACACGGCGAAAGCGGAGGTGCTGGATTTCAAGCTGCAGGCGAAAAAGATCCGGCTCGGCGACGACCTGCGTTTCCGTTTTTCCGTTTCACATGCGCAGAAGCAGCCGCAAAAGCTGCGGCTCGAGTACGCGGTGTATTTCATGAAAGCGAACGGCAAGCAGGCGAAAAAAGTGTTCAAGATCACGGAGAACGAGTTCGCGGGCGGCAAAGCGCACACGTACGAGCGCAGGCACCGCTTCAGGGATTTCACCACGCGCAAGCATTACGCGGGCGAGCACGTGATCGCGATCATCGTCAATGGAAAAGAAAAAGCGAGAGAAAAATTATTGCTGAAGATCTGATCACTTCTTCCTCCGCAGGAAAACCAGGAAGACCATGCTCGCCGCGCAGCTCATCGCGACGGAGACCCAGAGCCAGACGGAAGTGCCGCTTTCTTCCTTCGTTCCAGTTTTCACTTGCTCCTGCCCTGTTCCCATCTTCACCGTTTCCTCGCCCGGCCTGGTCGTATCGAACAAGCTCGACTTCGGCGCGGGCGGAACGAAGGCGGAATAGTCGGCAGCTTTGTCGAGCACGTTGTAGGCGGCTTTTTTGCTGAACGCGTTCGTGCGCGAGAAAGGCGAGCGCTGCGCGGTGATCAATTCTTCTTTGGTGTTCCGCTCCACTTCGATCAGGCTGTCGAGACGGCGCTGCATGCGCCTGAGACCGGCGCTGATCACGGCGTTCGCAGGGGCATATTCTTTCGCGTATTCGTAATGCATCAGCGATAATTCGACGGCGGAATTTTCCTGGTACGCGGCCAGTTCGGACAGCAGGGCCGCCATCAGCGCGTCGGGCGGCGACATGAAGGGCATGCGCTCGTGCAATTGGTACATGACGTGATTTTCTTTCGCGGTGTACCGGACCGGCGTTCTCCAGTCTTTCTTTTCCGGGAGCGGCGCTTTGCCTTCGAGGCCGAGCACTTTATTTTTCTCCAGCCAGGAAGGATCTTTCGCCAGGCCGATCTTCGCTTCGAGAATTTTCACGTGCACCCATTCGGAGCCGCCGTGTGATTTTTCATTGAGCGCAATGCCCTTTTTGATCCAGCGCAAAGCGGAATCGTTTTTTCCCGACAGCTCGTAAACCGTGCCGAGGTTCGCGGCGATGGTGTAATCGTTCGGATGGTAATGCGCTAATTCCTGCAAAATCCTCAATGCGCGAAATACGTAACCGCGTTTCGCCAGCAGCACGCTGAAGTCGGAAGAATCCCTGAAATCTTTCAGCGCGCCTTCTTTCTCCTTGATCTGCTTGTCGAGCGAAGCCTTGCTGAAATTCCGCTCGTAGCGATACACGTCGGGGTTCGCCTGGTGGTGCGCATGGCCGGAGCTGTCGTGCGCGTACTCGTTGAAGCAGGCGGAGGCCGTGAACGGCGCGAGCAGCAGGAACGGGAGAAGGATTTTTTTCATGTGCGGTGATTGTACCCGGAAGATAAAAAAAAGCCGGTCACTTCCGGTCGCGGCGATTGCTCCTGCTCTTACGCCTGTGCGCTTCTTTGCCGTGCGGCGTGGGAGATCGATGCAGCACGCCATTCGGCTTTTCGCTGTCGAGCACGGCATAGGCGCTGCTTTTATCTAATTCTGTTTTCACGATCAATGGCTTTCGCTGCGCTTCCGGGATGCTGTCGTACCGCCGTCGCAGCGATCCGATAACTACCGGATCGCATGTTGATCCCGGCTTTTCTTTTCCCGTTGAATATTCCAGCGCGTATTCGCAATGCAGCAAAGCCAGGTGGAGCTGTCCCGCGGAAGATTGAAATTCCGCCAGCTCCGAAAGCACGGCGGCAAAAACCGGATCGGGTGGAATCCTGAGCGGCATGAGCCTTTCCACCTGGTACATGACGTCGAACGCCTGGGACAATTCCGTCATCACAGGCATGCGCGCCCTGACCAAGACCCTGTTCGTTCGCAGCCAGTCGGGATCTTTCGCCAGCGCGATCTTTGCTTCGAGCGTGCGGATGTGCACCCATTCGGTGCCCATGTGAAATTCCGGGTTGAGCTCCATTTCTTTCCTGAGCCAGAACAAAGCGGAGTCCGGCATTCCCGCCAGGTCGTACACCGTGCCGATGTTCGCCGCGACCCTTGCAGAATAAGGATAGGCGCGGGCGAGCTCCCGGAAAACGTTCAGCGCGCGAAAGACGTAGCCCCGCTTCGCCAGGTGTACGCCGTGATCGATCGAATCCTGCCAGCCGTGCACGCCGTGCAGCTCCTCCTGGAAAATGAGCTTGTCCAACGCCGCGAGGTCAAAATGACGCGGGCGCGTGAAGCCTTTGAAGCGGGCGGTATCATTGAAGGACTCGTGGAAGCAGGCGTTCGCGAAAAAGGGGACGGCCAGGAGCAGCAGGAGAATAAATTTCTTCTTGATCATCATACGCTCGTTATCGTCCGCAATGAAAATACGCAAAACCTGCGTGCGCTCAAATGAAGTACTTTTGCATCCTTAATTCTCCGATCATGAGCTATCCGAAGATCGTCCTGCGCTCGGGCAAAGACCAGTCGCTGCGCCGCTTTCATCCCTGGGTATTCTCGGGCGCCATCAAGAAAATATACGGGCCCGCCGGCGACGGCGATATTGTCGAAGTGTTCTCCAACCAGGATGAATACCTCGGCACGGGACATTACCAGGACGGCTCCATCGCCGTGCGCGTTTTCTCCTTCGAGCAGGTAGTGCCCGATGCGGAATTCTGGGCGATGAAAATTCGCCGCGCCTGGGAATACAGGCAGAACGCCGGTCTCACGGAGAACAGCGACACGAACGCTTTTCGTTTGATCTACGCCGAAGGCGACGGGCTGCCCGGGCTGATCGTGGATTTTTACAACGGCACCGCCGTGCTGCAGGCGCATTCCATCGGCATGCACCGCCTGCGCAAAGAGCTCACGCAGGCGATGAAAGAGATCTTAGGCGATCGCCTCAAAGCCGTCTACGACAAGAGCAGCGAAACGCTCCCCTCCCGCGAAGCCGCCGGCGCGACGAACGCCTACCTGCTCGGCGAAAAATCGGAAGGCGATGTAATCGAAAACGGTCATCGCTTTCTCATCGATTGGGAAACCGGGCAAAAAACCGGCTTCTTCATCGACCAGCGCGACAACCGCGCCCTGCTCGCGCGCTACAGCAAGAATAAAAGCGTGCTGAACACCTTTTGCTACACCGGCGGTTTCTCCGTGTACGCAGGCAAAGCGGGCGCGACAGAAGTGCACAGCGTGGACAGCTCGAAAAAAGCCATCGAGCTCACCGATCGCAACATGGCGCTGAACGGGCTGGAGAACGTTCATCAATCTTTCGCGAGCGACACCTTCGATTTCCTGAAAGACAAGGACGGCCGCTACGACGTGATCGTGCTCGATCCCCCCGCATTCGCCAAGCACGTGAACGTGAAGCACAATGCCGTGATGGGCTACAAGCGCCTCAATGCGGAAGCTTTGGCGAAGATCCGTCCCGGCGGAATTTTATTTACGTTCTCCTGCTCGGGCGTGATCGAACGTCACCTGTTCTTCAACACGATCATGTCCGCCGCCATCGTCGCGAAACGGAATGTGCGCGTGCTGCACCACCTCGGCCAGCCGCCGGATCACCCGGTGAGCATTTTTCACCCGGAGGGAGAGTACCTGAAGGGATTGGTGTTGTATGTGGAATAATTCAAAATTCAAAATTCAAAATTTTTTCATTGCGCGCTGATTGTGCGAATGCTGAAATTTTGAATCCTGAATTTCGAATGCGCGAAGGAAATCGCGCGAAGAGATGAATTATTTTTTTTGCTTCGCCTCGTACTCCGGCAATTTTTTCTTGTACGCTTCCGCATCCCAGGTCATGCCCCAGGTGGAGATATAATCCTGCAATTTGCCGAGGCCCACTTCTGCGCGGCGCTTGTCCACGTTGTCGGGATCTTCGAGCGGGAGCACGTAGTATTCGCCGCTGACGGGATCGCGCGTGACCTGGCTGCCGTAGATCTGGCGCTTGCCCTGGCGCAGGGCGAGGCGGTCTTCGAGCAGCGCGAGGCTGGAGGCTTGCGCGTTGCCTTTCTTCACGGCTTCGCGCATCATCGGCAAATATTTTTCCTGCGTGGCCTGGTCGCCGTGCTGGATGACGAGGAACAAGGTGGAATTGCCTTCCTCGCCGACGATCTCCGCGCCGAGCCAGCCGCGCTCATCGAGAATTTTGCTCACCTTGATGACGTTGATCGAATCCTTCTCGTGCATGGTCTTGAACAGCGACTGCATCTCGGGCGATTTCCAGCCGTGCTTCGCTTCGATCGAATCCATCATCTGCCGGTATTTCTGATCATCCTCGCGGATAGAATCGAGCTTCGCGGCGAGCGGCTTGTCGAGGTTCGCTTCGGCTTTTTGCTTGTTCGCTTTCACCTGAGCCGTCAGCTCGCTCCAGCGCTTGTCCTTGTGCAGGCTTTTGAGATCGGCGTCCGTCGTGAGGTGGGAAATGTTCTTGTATTTCGAATCGTTCGCCAGGCGGAACAAATGATAAAAAGCGGTGTCGGCGTTTTTCGCGAGCGCGTACGAGCAGGCGGCGTTGTAGCGGTCGGTAGGATACGCTTTACCGTTAAGCACGTCGAAGGCTTCTTTGTATTTCTGCGCGGAGGCGGCATATTCTTTTTTCTCGTAGCGTGCATGCGCCTCCTGCACGAGAGCGTTGTACTTGTTGTGATCCTGCGCGAAGGCAAAGCTTCCGATCAGCAGCGCGAGGAACATGATGAAAATGTTGCGTCTCATTTTTATAAAATATGTGATTGATTTTTCTTTCAAAAAACATGCAGGGAAGGCGCAAAGTTAAGCGCGGCGCGGATTGCAGCGCTGCATTTAACGAACTCTAACATTTTGGGGAAAATGCTCAACTGACGAACAACACGCAGATCGCGGTGATCACGACGATGCCGATCACGTCCATCCACCAGCCCACTTTCATCATCTCCGCCGCGCGGAAACGCTTGCTGCCGTATACGATCGTGTTCGGCGCGGTGGCCACGGGCAGCATGAAGCCCAATGAGGCGGCCAGCGTGGCGGGGATCATCAGCACCAGCGGGTGCACGTGCAGCTCCTTGTGCAGCGCGAGCAGGATCGGCAGCACGAGCTGGATGCTCGCCACGTT
>Ga0196978_1000733_pt1 | contig 16063 bp, 10 predicted proteins | sample S3v_2013CmetaG_FD_155491 | JGI IMG/M metagenome (GOLD analysis project Ga0196978, IMG submission 155491) | Soil microbial communities from Anza Borrego desert, Southern California, United States - S3+v_20-13C | ecosystem: Environmental > Terrestrial > Soil > Desert | place: USA: California... | reverse complement strand
TACGCTGTTTCGACGATGGCCACGCGGTCGTTCGTCTCGGAGAACGGGCGCGCCGTGCCGTGGTACATGTACGTGCGGTCTTCGATGTGGCAGTGCCCGCCGTGAAAATAAGGCAGCGAGCTGCCGAGCGGGATGGGGAACGAATGCCCGCTCTTCTGATCGGTGATCACCTGCACCAGCTCGTTCGCCACCGGCGCGGGATTCTGCTGAAGATTGTCGAAAGTGACTTTGGAGATGGACGTGTACTGCTTGCGGTCGATCCAGCAATCGTAATTGTCCCAGGCGATGAGGATGCGGTGCCAGCTCCCGCTTTTTTCTACGACCTCGAAATGATCGCCGAACAGGAGCTGCGTCACGAGCTCGCTCTTGTCGGAGGGCTCGCGGCGGCAGGGAACGGCGCTGAGGTGGCAGATTCCGTACATAAAAAGCGAGGGCGGTGATTTTTTCACCGCCCTCAAAGATAATCACATCACGTTTTCGATGACGATCGCGCTCGCGCCGCCGCCGCCGTTGCAGATGCCGGCTGCGCCGTAGCGCGCCTTGTTCTGCTTCAGCACGTGGATCAGCGTGACGAGGATGCGCGCGCCCGAAGCGCCGAGCGGATGGCCCAGCGATACTGCGCCGCCGTTCACGTTGACCTTCGCCGGATCGAGCTTCATTTCGCGGTTGTTCGCGATGGACACCACGGAGAACGCTTCGTTGATCTCGAAGAAATTAATGTCTTCCATCTTCAGTCCTGCCTTGGCCACCGCGCGGGGCACGGCTTTCGAAGGGGAGGTGGTGAACCACTCGGGCGCCTGCTCGGCGTCGGCGTAGCCGCGGATGATCGCCAGCGGTTTTATGCCGAGCTGCTCCGCGCGCTCTTTGCTCATCAGCACCAGGGCCGCGGCGCCGTCGTTCAGCGTGGACGCGTTCGCCGCCGTCACCGTTCCGTCTTTCTGGAACACGGGCTTCAGGCCGGGGATCTTTTCGAAGTTCACCGCTTTGTATTCTTCGTCCTCGCTCACCGTCACGTCGCCTTTGCGCGTGCTGACGACGAGGGGAACGATTTCGTCTTTGAATTTTCCTGCAGCCCAGGCCGCGGCGGAGCGCTTGTACGATTCGATCGCGTACGCATCCTGCTCTTCGCGCGACACGTTGCATTCTTTCGCGCAAAGCTCGGCCGAGTTACCCATGTGGTTGTTGTGGTACACGTCGGTGAGCCCGTCTTTCACAAGACCGTCGAGCAGCTGCCCGTGACCGAGGCGGTAACCGTTGCGCGCTTTGTCGAGGTAATACGGCACCTGCGACATGTTCTCCATGCCGCCGGCGACAATGATGTCGCTGTCGCCGAGCATGATGCTTTGCGCGCCGAAGATCACGGATTTCAGGCCCGAGGCGCAGACCTTGTTCACGGTGGTGCAATGCACTTCGTTCGGAAGCCCTGCGAATTTAGCCGCCTGCCGCGCGGGAGCCTGCCCGAGGTTGGCCTGCAGCACGCAGCCCATCAGCACTTCGTTCACATCGGAAGGTTTCACGCCGGCGCGGTCCACCGCGGCTTTCACGGCAGCGGCGCCCAGCTTCCCGGCGGGAACTTCGGCCAGCGCTCCGTTGAAGGAACCGATAGGCGTGCGCACGGCCGAAACGATATATACTTCTTTCATAAAATGTCCTTGGTTTTGGATTTTCTAACGGGTTGAATTCCGAGTGCAAAATTACGCATTATGCGCCCTCGGGATGCCGCCGTGTTGATATTATTTCATAACCGGGTTCCGCTTTTTCGCAGTGAAAAACAGGCTGTTGGTCGGACAGGGTCGGGTGAAATAGGGCATATGCCGTATGGCGCGCCGCCGCCTCCCGGGATAGCTTTGTTTTCGATCAAACTTATCCGATATGAAAAAGCTTTTATTTCTTTTCACGGCGCTGACGACGTTCACGCTTTCCGCCTCCGCGCAATGCCTCAGCTACGGCCTGGACTACTCCACCGGCGCAGGGGCCTACGCGATCGCGAAAGCGAAGCTGAATGCCGATACGATCTGGGACGTGATCACCGCCGACTACACGGGCGGCAGCATGTCCGTTTTCATGGGCAATGCCGGCGGCACCTTCCAGCCCGCTGTTGCTTATGCGACGGGTGCGGGCCCGACCGATGTCGTCGCGCAGGATTTCGACGGCGACACGGACATCGACGTGGCCGTGTCGAAATACAATTCCAGCGGCATCGTCATTTTTCTCAACGACGGTTCCGGCGCATTGACGCAGGGCAACAGCTACACCGTGAGCACCGCGCAGTCCCTCTGCGCCGGCGATTTCGACAATGACGGCGACCAGGATCTGGCGGTCGTCAACTACGGCGCCGGCGTGATCGCGATCTTCCTCAACAACGGCGGCGCAACCTTCACCGGTCCCGCGACGATCGGCTCCGGCGGCGCGAACCCCGTAGACATCCTCAGCGGTTCGTTCGATGGCGATGCGAACACCGACCTCGCCGTGGCGAATTATTCGAGCGGCAACCTCGTGCTTTTTTCCGGCGACGGCGCAGGCGGTTTCACAGCGGGTACGCCCGCGAGCACCGGCTCCGGTCCCAACGGGCTCGACGCGCAAGACATCAACGGCGATAATTTTCCCGATTTCGTCACGGCGGATTATTCGTCGCGCACGGCTTCCGTATTTCTCAACAACGGCGGAACACTCAACCTTTCCGCCACCCTGCAAAGCCCCACGCGCGATCCGCAGTCCGTCGCGTTCGTGAAGCTGGCCGGTGACAACTACTACGACGTGGCCGTGAGCGGCGGCGGCGTGCTGATCGATCTCTTCAAAGGCAACGGCGACGGGACCTTCCAGTCCATGCGCCGCTTCGCATTGCTCACGCTGCAGGCGTACGCGAACAATTACCCGCAGCTCAACGACGCCGTTTATTTCGACACGAACGGCGACGGGCTGCAGGACTTCGTCGGCGCGAGCTACACGACGGCCTCGCTCGTCACCGCGCTGGGAAATCCGCAGGGCTGGATCAAAGCGCACTGGACGAATTACGTCGATCCCGCGAACATTTCTTCCTGGGATTTCATGCGCTCCGACATGCTCGATACGGACGGCAACTGGGATCTCGTCGCCACCGGCAGCGACAAGGACAGCGTGGCCGTGCTGAAAGGGAACGGCGACGGCACCTTCGATTACGACACGATCATTTACGCCGGCGATTACCCGAGCGACCTGCTGATCACCGATCTCAACGGCGACAACGCGAAAGACATCGCGGTGCTGAATTATTACGGCATGTCGGTGAAGCTCCTGTTCAACGACGGCAACGGGCAGTACGCAAGCGCGACCTCGTTCAGCGTGAGCTCCACCAATCCCTACCGTTTTTCCGACGCCGATCTCGATTACGACGGCGACAAGGATCTCGCCTTCACCGACGCCGTGAGCGGCGCGATACTCATTTACCTCAACGACGGAGCAGGCAGCTTCACGCAGGGCCCCACGATCCCTGCCGCGCACGCCTACGGCTACGACATTCTCACCGGCCATTTCAACAGCGATACGCTGGTGGACATTGCCGTAAATTATGCGTACAATACGCAGCTGCTGACGGTCTTTCTCGCCACCGCGCCGATGACCTATCCTTCGTTCACCGACATTGGCGGCTACATTTACGCCGATCGCCTCGAAGCCGCCGACCTCAATAACGACGGCAGCGACGACCTGCTGCTCGGCTACCACGGCGGCGGTTTCGGCGGAACGTTCATTTACCTCAACAACGGGAGCGGCGCGTTCTCCGCCATGCCCACCGTGGCGAGCAACGACGGTTACGAAAGCACCACCGTTTCCGCCGACATGAACATGGACGGCAACGCGGACATTCTCATGTCGAACTCGTTCACGAACGGATTTTTCATCGCGTACGGGAACGGCGACGGAACTTTTCAGCCCGTGACGGCGAACTGGACGATCACCGGCGACACGCGCGGCCTCGCTGTGAACGATTACAACAACGACGGCCAGCCCGACATTGCGCACACGGATGTTTCGTATCGCCTCGTCAACGTCGTGCTCAACGATCGTCCCATGGTCGATCTCGGCGCGGATCGCGCGGTGTGCGGCGGAACGGCCTTGCACGCGGGCAGCTACGCCGGCGATTTCCTCTGGTCGACGGGCGCGACGACGCCGGGCCTCAGCGTAAGCAGCAGCGGCACATATTGGGTGCGCCTGGTCACGGTCTGCGACACGGTGCGCGATACGGTGAGCATCACCGTCAACCCGTTCCCGACGGTTTCATTTTCGATGAATCCTTCCACGGTTTGCCAGGACTGGGCCACGTTCCCGCTGAACAGCGGCACGCCTGCGGGCGGAACGTATTCGGGCACGGGCGTGAGCGCGGGCCTGTTCGATCCTGCGGCCGCCGGCCCGGGCACGCACGTGCTGACGTACACGTACACCGATGCGAACAATTGCACGAGCACGGCATCCGCCACCGTCGTCGTCGACCTGTGCACAGGTATCGGCGAGCAGCCGCAATTGGAATTTACGCTGCGGCCGAATCCTGCGGACGAGTTCGTCGACATCACTATTTTCGGCGTGAAACAACAAAATGCGCTGGCGGATATCATGGATGCGTCGGGCCGCATCGTGCGCAGCGAGCGTTTGACTCCGGCGGCGAGAATAGGATTGGAAAATTTAGGCGCGGGCATTTATTTCGTGCGCGTGCGGGCGGCGGAAGGCGTGGCGATGAAAAAGCTGGTCATTCGCTGAGCGAAGGCTTGCGGGCGGGCAAGAAGGCTGTCTCGAAAGAGATGGCCTTTTTTATGCGGTGAAAAAAATGATCCTGCATTCATCGTGCCTCCGCGGCAAAGTTTTTTAGCATTTAGCCGCTCACCCGAGAATGATTAAATTCGCCACTGTCACAGCCTCTCATGAACCGGATCGTCGAGTTCTTCCGCAACCGCCACAACGCTATTTATAAAGGCATCCTGTTCGTGATCGCCGGTTTGTTGATCGTTTACCTGCTGCCGAAAGAAGCGCGTTTCCGCTACGACCTTACGAACATCAAGGGAAAACCCTGGCATTACGAAAGCCTGGTCGCGCCGTTCGAATTTTCCATCCTGAAAAGTCCAGCGCAGATCGCCGAAGAGCGCCGCAAAGCGATGGAGAATTTCCGTCCCTACTGGCGGCTCGACGAGAACGTGAAAAAGCAATCCATCGATTCGCTGCGCAAGCTGATGACGCGCGACTGGCCTGTACGCACCGGCGATCCCGAGGTGCTGCCTGCTTACCCGCTGCCTGCCGGCGCGACGCTCAATCTTCCGCCTGCGGGCCGAACCGCGCACTACCTCGCCGCCGCCGCGCTGCTCGATTCGGTTTACACGCGCGGCGTGATCGCTTCGGGCGCGGAGACAGAAGAAAGCATCCAGCTCATCCGCGGCAACGTCACCGAAGAAACCTGGCGTCCCGGCCTGCTCAGCCTGCGCGAAGCCGACTCGCTGCTCGCCGCGCGTTTAAGATCGGCGCGCGACATCGACGAAGGAAGATTGATCCCGCTCGTGAAGAATTTGCTGCGGCCGAACATCACGCGCGACAGCGCTTACACCGAGCTGATGAGGCGCCTCTCGCTCGAAGGCATCTCGCCCACGCGCGGCGGCAAAGCAAAAGACCAGATCGTCATCAACCGCGGCGTCATCGTCGACGAAGAGAAATACGAAGAGCTGCTTTCGCTCAAAGCGGCGTACGAATCACAGGCCGGCGGCACGAAAGGCTGGCTGATCATTCTCGGGCAGTCGGTGCTGGTGACGCTCTGCCTGCTCATCCTTTTTCTTTTCCTGCTGCTGTTCCGCCGCGATACGCTGAACGACGATACGCGCGTGCTCTTCGTGCTGCTGATGATGGTGCTGATGGTCGCGCTCTCGCACCTGCCCGCCGTTTTCGAAACCATCTCGCTTTGGGCGATGCCGTTCTGCATCCTGCCCATCATCATGCGCGCCTTCTTCGATACGCGCACGGCTTTGTTCACGCACCTGCTCACGATCCTCATGATCGCGCTGAGCATGCCCGAGCGGCGCTACGAATTCGTGTTCATCCAGACCATCGCGGGCATCATCGCGATCTTCAGCATCGTGAACATGCGCAACCGCTCGCAGATCTTTTTCTCCGTGTTCGTCATCAGCGGCACCTACCTGCTCAGCTTCTTCGGCCTTACCGCCGTGGTCGACGCCAGCACCGACAGCCTCGACTGGAACGACCTGCTGTCTTTCGGCATCAGCGCTTTCCTCGTGCTGCTCGCGTACCCGCTCATTTACTTCTGCGAAAAATTGTTCGGCTTCGTTTCCGACGTCACGCTGCTGGAGCTGTCCGACACCAATCACCCGCTGCTGCGCGAGCTGGCCACGCGCGCGCCCGGCACCTTCCAGCACTCGCTGCAGGTTTCGAACCTCGCCGAAGAAGCCATTCACCGCGTGGGCGGCAACGCGCTGCTCGTGCGCACCGGGGCGCTGTACCACGATATCGGCAAAGCGGACATGCCGATGTACTTCATCGAAAACCAGGTGGGCGACGTGAACCCGCACGACGAGCTGAACTTCGAGGAAAGCGCTTCGATGATCATCAGCCACGTGGAGCGGGGCATCGAGAAAGCGAAGGCTGCGCGCCTGCCCGATTCGGTGATCGATTTCATCCGCACGCACCACGGCACCACGAACACGGCGTACTTTCTCACGCTCTACAAAAAGAACAATCCCGAGAACATCATCGACGAAGAGCTCTTCCGCTATCCCGGCCCGATCCCGTACTCGAAAGAAACGGCGGTAGTGATGATGGCCGATTCGGTGGAAGCCGCCTCGCGCAGCCTGCTGAAGTACGACGCCGAAGCTATCGACAAGCTTGTGGACGACATCATCGCTTCGCAGCTGGCGCAGGATCAGTTCAGCAACGCGAACATCACCATGCGCGACATCGCGGAGATCAAGAAAATTTTCAAGCGCAAGCTGCGCAGCATTTACCACGTGCGCGTGGAGTACCCGAAATGACCAGGTGAAGATGCTGCAGGATCGCAAGCCCGAGCTCAATGTTTTTACGCTGGTGTGGATCGTCTCCGCGCTCGGCGGTGCGGCGGGCTGCCTGCTCGCTTTTTATTTCAACTGGCCGATGCGCAGGGGCATCGACTGGCTTTATTTCGTGCTGGTGTTCGGCGTGAGCTTCGGCTTGCTCATTTTGTCGCTGATGGAGCTGTTCAAAAAACGGAAGCAGCTGCAGGTCACGGCGGAGGGACTGATCGGGCTGGAAGAGGAGCTGATCCCCTGGGTCATCGTGCAGGAAATTCATTTCCAGGTGGAGCGGCACCCTGCGGAGATGATCGTGTTCCGCTACGATGAGGAGGAAGCGCGCACGTACGTGCTGGATAAAAACGATCCTTCACCCGAAGCGATCAAAGCTGCCGTGCTGAGGTTGGCGCCGTGGTATGCGGGTGTGTTCCGCTGAAAAAAAGCCGCAGATCTTCCTCGTTCGCCTTCGGCACGTCGGTAAAAATCAAAGCATGCACGCACTCACGCGAAGCGTTCGGCACAAGCTAAATCTGCGAAAGTCTGCGTAGTAACCTGCGGCAATCCCCAATGATCACTGCTTCAGCTTCGGATCCAGCGCATCGCGCAAGCCTTCCCCGATCAGGTTGTACACCGTGACCGTGATGAAGATCGCGAGGCCCGGGAAGATCACCAGCCACCAGGCCTGGAAATGTTCTTTGCCCTGGAACAGCAGCTTGCCCCAGGTCACCGTATCCGGCGGAACGCCGATGCCGAGGAAGCTCAGGCTCGATTCGATGAGAATGGCCGCGGCGATGCCGAAGGCGATGGACACGAGCGAAGGCGCGAGCCCGTTGCGCAGCGCATGACGGAAGATCACGCGCCGCTCCGTAAAGCCCATCGCGCGCGCCGCCTGGATGTATTCGAGGTTGCGGATCTTCAAAAATTCCGCGCGGGTGAAACGGGCGATGCCGGTCCAGGAAGTCAGGCCGATGATCACCATCACGTAGATGATCGAAGGCTCTTTCGCGATCGCGGCGAGGGAGAGGATGAGAATGAGCGTGGGAATGGAGTTCAGGATCTCGATGCTGCGCGAGATGTACGAATCGACGGACACGTACAGCACTTTGCCCAGGAATTTCCCGCGGCTGATCAGTTTGCCGAGCAGCGAGAACAGCCAGATCACCAGGAAGAAAAGGAAAATGCTGAGCAGCAGGCTGAGCAAAAAGCTGAAACCGGAATCCGCGATCGCATCTTTTAACGTGAACGAGCGCAGGCTGAACGCGTAGAACCAGGCGAAAGGAATGCCGATGATCGTCAGCCACAAACGCCCGCGCGTGGTCTGCAGGCGGCGGTCGCCGAAGTAGCCGGCCAGCGAGCCCAGCAGCAGCCCGATGATCGAGGCGATGCCCATGGAGATGAAGCCGATGCTCAATGAGATCCTCGAGCCGTGGATGAGTCCCGCCAGCACGTCCTCGCCGGAGAAATTCGTGCCGAGCAGATGCTTGAACCGTCCCGGCATGTACACCGTATCGCCTTTCGAATTCACGAAGCGCTGATCGCTGCCCGGCGCCACGTAGCCGCGGTTGTCGGGATCGGGCTTTCCCGCCGACCAGGGAACCGGCGCCCAGACCACCGATTCGAAATCCATGCGTTTCCACTCGGTGATGTCGAGCTGCAGTTTTTCCACCTGCCCGGTCTTCGGATCGGTGATCTCGTAATTGTTCTTGAACGAAAGCGCGGGCCAGAACGATTTGCCTTTGTACTCGATGTAGATCGGGCGCTCATTGGCCAGCAGCGGCGCGAGCAGCGCCACGACGACAAGCACGGCCAGCACGTACAGCGAGATGTACGCCGGCTTGTTCTTCTTGAACTGCCCCCAGGCGTATTTCCTGAAGCTGAACTGCTGTGCCGTCGTCTCTTCTTCCATGCCTTTACTTGTTCGATGAATAAGAGATGCGCGGATCGACCATCGCGTACAAAATGTCCGCCACGAGATAACCCACCAGCGTGAGGAATCCCGAGAACGTGAACACGGCGATGATCATCGGGTAATCCTTCGAAAGGATCGCCGAGAGAATTTCCTGTCCCATGCCCGGGATGCCGAAGATGAACTCGAGGATCACCGAGCCGCCGATGGCGTGGGGGAAAATGTTGGAGAAGACCGTGATGATCGGCAGCAGCGCGTTGCGCAGGCCGTGCTTGTAGATGACGAGAAAACTCGAAAGCCCTTTCGCGCGCGCCGTGCGGATGTAATCCTGGTTCACCACTTCGAGCATCGCCACGCGCATTGTGCGGCTGAGGAACGCGAGCGAACTGTACGTGTAGCACACCAGCGGCAGCACGAGGTACGGCGCGGAAATCCGGATCTTATCCCAGAGCGAAGCGTCTTCGGGATAACCGGTGGCGGGCTTCACGCCGTTGGCCGGGAAAATATCGAACACGTCGGGATTGGCGAAGGTCATCAGCAGCAGCGTGCCCATGAAGAACGTGGGCAGCGAATACAGCATGAACAGGATCACGGAAGAAGTGCGGTCGAACAACTTGCCGCGGTTGGCCGCTGCGTGCACGCCGATGGGAATGCTGACGAGGTAGGCGAGAAACACCGAGAGGAGCGTCATCAGGATCGACCAGGGAACGGCGCGGGCGATCGTTTTCGTCACCGCCTGCCGCGAAGAGTAGGAGAGACCGAAATCGCCGCGGATGACGCCTTTGGTGAACTGCGCATCCTTGCCCGTGAGCCAGTGCCCGTCGCCGAACATCCAGCGGTGGTATTGGTTGTAGCCGTAGTAATGGATCGAAGGCAGCCAGTTCTTCCAGGGCGTGGCTTCCGCTTTCATCGCTTCAAAGGTTTTGCGCGAGGCGGCAAGCGGCGCAGCCAGCGGCTTCAGGAAGTTATTCGTGGCGATCAATTTGTCCAGCGTGTTCAGCTTCGAGCTGATCACGATTTCGTCGTGGCTGACGATCAGCGCGAAGCTTTCTTCGCGCGTCACGTTGAGCAGGTTCTGCACGTTCTCCGCGCCGAGCTCCTTGATCGCCGACGAATCGGGAACGAATTTGCGTGCGGCGGCGTTGAACGCTTTCAGCGCGGTGAAATACGCGCTGATCTGTTCCCAGTTCCCGTAATCGTCGATCAGCCGTTCCAGCGATTCGCGCTGGTTGCGGTCGTGCACCTTGTACAGCGTGTCGGGCGTGGCCGCGCTGGTCAGCGTGAGGTAGAACACCGGCAGGTCGAGGCCGAGCTGGTGGCGGAGGGAGTCTTTCGCCTCGATGAGCGTTTCGTTGAGCGCGCCGCCCGCTTCACCGCCCTGCGCGACCGTGACCAGGTGATCGACGGGATCGCCGGGCGCGTTCAGGCTGATCACGAACGCGATGAGCGAGATCATGAACAGCGTGGGGATGAAGATCAGGATGCGGCGAAAAATGTACTTCAGCATCGGGGCGGTCCCAGCAGATTACATGGAGGGCTTGGCTGAAACGCCGCCCGATTCGAGCAGCCGCAGGTTGTTCAGCAGCAGGCCCGGCTTTTCAAAATACATATCGCCGTTGTCGAAACGTTTGTGCACGACGATCTTGCGCTGCGGCGCGTAGAGGAACACGTACGGCTGCTCTTCGTAAACGATCGCCTGCAGGCGTTTCTCCATCGGCACGCGGATCGAATCGTTCGTGATCACGCGCAGCGAGTCGATGAGGCGGTCGGTTTCCGGCGTGCCGAAGCCGACGTAGTTGGAGCCTTTGTTCTCCCACATGCTGCTGTGCCAGATCTGCTTGTGATCGTCGACGGAGAAATTGCCGCCCCAGGCGCCCATGTACATGTCGAACTCGTGCAGCTGCACTTTTTCGTAGAAGGCCACGAACTCCACGCCGCGGATGTTCGCCTTCACGCCCGCCTTGTACATTTCAGCGGCGATGTCCTTGGCGATGTTCTCCGTGATCTGGTTGCCCGAGATGTACGTGAGCTCGAACTCGAACGGGACTTTTTTCCCGTCGATCATCTTGTCGCGGATGTTGTCGTTGTCCGTGTCTTTCCAGCCGGCTTCGTCGAGCAGCGTGCGGGCCTGCGCCACGTCCAGCGGCAGCGGCTTGAGCTCGGTGTTGTACCAGGCTTTGATCGGCTGCACCAGGCTGGTCATGCGCGTGGCCTTGCCCATGTAGTACGTCTGGATGATCTGGTCGATCGGCGTGAGCAGGGCCATGGCGCGGCGCACGCGCTTGTCGGTGAAGAAGGGCTTGCGGTTCACCGCCTGCGGCTTCATGTTCATGCCCATGTACTGGTAATCGTACGTGTCGGCGAACTGCGAATTGAAGTTGCGGTTGAAGCTCGCGTCCTTCTGCAGCTCGATGAGGCCTTTCGTGCTCAGCCAGGTCGAGGCGTCGAGCGCCTGCTTCTTCATCTCGAGACCGATGGAGTTGTCGTCGACGTTGATCTTGAGAATGATCTTGTCCGGGTACGATGCGTCATAGATGCTCCGGTTGGCGACCTTGCTCGTCCAATGATCTTTTTTGCGCGTGAGCTCGAGGCGCTGCTTCTCTTCCCAGGCCGTGATCTGGTAAGGCCCGCAGCCGCGGATGAACTTCAGGTCGCGGCCGTACTTCGGGTTGTTGAACTCGGTCGACCATTTCTTCAGGTCCTCCGGCGCGGCCTTGGCGAAGGCTTTGTCGTCGAGCTGCTCGAAGGTGTATTTCGCGAGCACGTTGTTCGGATCGTAATAGCTGCGCTGCATGATGGCCACGTCCGTGAGGAAAGCCACGTTCTGGATGTACTTCTCCTTCATGCGCATGACGAACTTGCGCGGGTTGGAAGGATCGGCCTCGATGGTCTTGAGCGATTCGAGGTAGCCTTTGGCTTGCGGGTTATTGGTGAGCGGGCATTTCTGAGCTTTGAGAGTAAAGATCACATCCTCCACCGTCACCGGGCTTCCGTCGTCCCAGCGCGGCTCTTCGCGCAGCTCGTAGCTGTAGCTCAGGCCGTCTTCGGAAGCCGTCGGCATGGCTTTCACCAGGTCGGGGCGCAGGCTGAGGTTCTCGAGGTCGGTGCTGACGAGGAAGCGCTGCGTGAAATCCATCACCACGCGGCGCGGGTTCGATTTGCCGTTCGTGGGGTGCATGTTGTCGGGCTCGGCGCGCCAGTGGTACACTACCACGTTCTCTTTCGACCAGTCGCTTTCGAATTTCGCAGCGGCGGGATTGTCGATGAATTTTTTCTTGTCGGAGACTTTGACGTCCTGCGTGCCTTTGGCGGTATCGACGAATTTTCCTGTCTTATCATCTCCGCAGGCGCAAAGCAGCGCAAGCGAAGAGGCTGCAACGAGCAGCGTCCGGGGGTATCGGGTGGTTCCGTGCATCATAGAAGAGAGATAGAGTGGATTACGAGCGCCAAATATAACACTCCCTTTTTATCCTCCTCTCGCCGCCCGCCCGTTTACTCGACCAATCACGTAAAAACCACGACCGGTACTCCTTTTGCCGAATGGAAATCTTTTTTCTACATTTGCGCTCCCGAAAAGGTGAGGTGCCTGAGTGGCCGAAAGGGACGGTTTGCTAAACCGTTGTACGGGCTTAAACCTGTACCGAGGGTTCGAATCCCTCCCTCACCGCTTGACACGCATTGCAAATCATTGCTCTGCAAAAGGCTATTCGATTCTTGAGTAGCCTTTTCTTTAATCCCAATAAATAGTATCCTGGAACGCCGGGCTTTTTGTTACCCTATAGGTGGGGCAAAAAACGGAAGTTGTTGTTATTTTTATACGTTACTACCCGATGCAAAGCACTAACTTATCGGGAACAGCTACGGAAAAATGATCGAAAAAGATTTGCATAAAGAGGAATGGACGCAGTCTCCCAGTCACGTCTTTTGGGGAGAGATAGCGCCCTCGGACCATTTAGTTCAAATTTATGATAATGACGATGTCGTACTGGATTCGCTGGAGGGCTTTGTCGAAAGTGGAATAAAAGGCGGCGATAGCGTTATCATTATTGCTACCGCTGAGCACCTGGAAGCATTAAACCATCGAATTGCAGCTCGTGGGGTGGATGTGCAACAATTACAATCTACCCATCAATATATTCCGTTAGACGCCCATGAAACTTTGGCCAAATTCATGAAAGACGGCTGGCCGGATGATGAACTCTTTAACAAAACAGTGAAAGAGGTAATTGTTTTAGCAAGAGGAAAACATAATCGAAAGGTCAGAGCTTACGGAGAAATGGTAGCTATCTTATGGGGGCAAGGCCATAACGGCGCAACAGTTCAGTTGGAGCATTTATGGAATAAGTTCTGTATGACAGAAACCTTTTGTCTTTTCTGCGCATATCCTAAAAGCGGATTTACACAGGACGCGCATGAATCACTCGAGCATATTTGCTCTACTCATACGATGATGATCTCAGGGCTTGAAAAATCAAAAACCGAGATCTTTTATAAAAGTTCGCAAAGAAAAAACAACAATGTCGAATTAAATAAAATGGGAAGGGCAAATGATATGGAAGAGTTAGAGCATCTAAAGAACCAGATTAAGGACCTGCAAGCTTCTGAACGGGAGCTTTCTCAGCAGGTAAAGGAATTACGAGACTTCGTTGAAAACGCCTCGATACCCCTGCATTGGGTGAATGGCAGCGGCATCGTAATTTGGGTAAATCAGGTCGAGCTCGATCTGCTGGGCTATAAAAAAGAAGAATATATCAACCAACACATAAGTAAGTTTCATGCGGATAAGCCTGTCATAGAGGATATTCTTAAACGGCTTATAAACAAAGAAACCCTTTTAAACTACCCGGCCCGGTTGCTGTGTAAAAATGGAGCCATTAAACACGTTTTAATTAACTCCAATGTTTATTGGGAAAATGGCGAGTTTATCCATACTCGTTGCTTCACTCGCGATATTACAGAGATAAAGGCTAAAGAACTTGAGCAGGCCGCGCTGATAAGATCCCTGCAGCAAAAAATTAATCAGCTCGAAAAAGAAAGAGCTTAATTCATTTTCTCATCAATTACGAAACTTACTTAACTCTCTTATAATTAAGAACTATGAATAAACGGCAATCAGTTACATTGTGTGGTGAAACCCTGCATGGGCCACATCACATCTGCGCCTTCTTTTCTTCGCGGGAAGAGCAGTATGAAATCTTATTACCCTGGATAAAAGACGGTATCAATAACAAGGAAGAAGTTTTTAGTATTCTGCATAAAGATTTTCATGACGACCATTGCTCGAGGTTATCCAAAGCGGGCATTCCGGTACAGGAAATGGTAACACGCGGACAATTAAAAATTCATGCGTCGGAGGATACCTATCTTCATGGCGGCACGTTCGCGGCCGAGCGAATGACTAAGCTGCTTGAACAGGCGTTGATCGATGCCCAAAGCGGACCCTACGGCAAGTTCCGGGGTTACGGTGAGATGGAGTGGGCCTTGAAAAATTTGCCGGGCACTGATGAATTGATGGAATATGAAGCTCGTATAAACACGTACGCGCCCAAGTACGACTGTTCGATAATCTGTGCATACGACATAACCAGGTTCAGCGGAAGTGCAATAGTTGATATTCTTGCCACGCATCCGTATGTTATTATGGATGGGAAAATCCATAAGAATCCTCATTATACTGAACCTCTTGAATTCTTAGGAAAGCTGATAAAACGACCAAAGAGACCATTGGGTGAGCAGAGCCAATAGCCATTAACATCCAGCATATGGAGCCTCAATCTCGACACCAATGCCTGATTTATGGAGGACCGCCCTCTCAAAAACTTCCCATCTTAGCTGCCATCATACAGCATAAGTTGAATGAGGGGTACCGATGCTTGTATCTCAACAGCGCCCCAATGGTCGCGGGGATGGGATCCACTCTCGCTGCCATGGGTATTGACGTTGCATCCGAGACGGCCAAAGCGCGTCTGGTCTTGTCTTCTGAGCCAGTATCATTAGGAGGGAATTTCAATACTGAGCTGATGTTGGGCCAGCTCGAAAATGCCCTGGATCAAGCTTTGAACGACGGCTTTAAAGGCTTGTGGGCCTCCGGAGACATGACTTGGGAATTCGGATCTGCGAAAGATTTTTCTAAACTGCTGGAATACGAATTAAGGCTTGAAGAGATGTTTAGCAAACGAAAGGAGTTGTGCGGTGTCTGTCAGTATCATCAAGACACATTACCGCAGGAAGTGATGCGACAGAGCCTGCTGGTACATCAAAGCATCGTTATAAGCGACACGCTTTCGCGAATAAATCCGCATTATTTGAAATCCGCGTGGCCTGCCGATTTGAATATAAGTAATGAACTGGATGAAATGATAGCCGCGCTCCGTGGGATGTGAGAAATTGGGTACGGATACGATACGGAGATCCTGCTCCAAAATGAAGCTTTGCATAGCAGCTTTTTTCCCTGGAGTATGTGCTGTATCTCTTTTTATTTAATCAATGATTGGGAACAAATCTTCCTTAAACCGGTTTGAAAGTTGTCCGTCTCGCCGAGCGAAGCGAGGCGAAAAACCAGATTGAGCGCAGCGAAATTCTTTTCTGCATCTGCTCCTGAAAATCGGCTCTCCATCTGAAGTGCCTGATTTTGCAGCCGCATGTCAGCTTGTACTGAGAGCAGGCGATCCGGAAATTTTTCGACGGATCATGCGAACTGCTCATCGGCAATTGAAGCGCACAAAAAAATTAATACCGTCATCATGCAAATCGAGATCTGGTCCGACGTCATGTGCCCCTTCTGCTACATCGGCAAGCGCCGCTTCGAAAAGGCCTTGTCAGGTTTCGCGCACAAGGACGAAGTCGAGCTCGTCTGGAAAAGTTTCCGGCTCAACCCGCAGCTGAAAACCGATCCTTCGAAAAACGTCAATCACTACCTCTCCGAAATAAAAGGCTGGCCGCTCGAGCAGGCGAAAGCTATGAACGCGCGCGTGACGGAAATGGCGCGGCAGGAAGGCCTGGAATACAATTTCGACAAGGCCATCGTCGCCAATTCCTTCGATGCGCACCGGCTTGTGCAGCTGGCGAAAAAGCATGATCTCGGCGATGCGATGGAAGAGCGTTTGTTCCGCGCGTATTTCACCGAGGGCGCGAACACCGCGAT
>Ga0196978_1000731_pt1 | contig 16073 bp, 13 predicted proteins | sample S3v_2013CmetaG_FD_155491 | JGI IMG/M metagenome (GOLD analysis project Ga0196978, IMG submission 155491) | Soil microbial communities from Anza Borrego desert, Southern California, United States - S3+v_20-13C | ecosystem: Environmental > Terrestrial > Soil > Desert | place: USA: California... | reverse complement strand
ACGGACTTTCTCATGGTCGGCTGAACTCCTTCGGGGCACGATTGTAACAGAAACCGGGCCGGCATGCTTGGATTGCGCGGGGCGGCCCGGAGATGCCAACAAAGTTACGGGTTACGGGTTTCGAGTTCGCGCCGCGCGGGTCGAATGGCTCGACCCGCGCGGCGCGAACTCGACACGCGTAACTTTATTGAGCGATGGCGTTGAAGACGAGGGGGAAGGTGGCCCACGTCTGCGCGCGGTGCTGGGGGCGGAAGCCGAAGAGGCGGACGCGGCCGCGGCCCAGAGGGACTTCGACGAGGGCGGCGCGGCCGGCGAGGTGGCGCGCGCCGAGCAGCCAGCCCGAGCGCAAAACCTCCTCGGCCCGCGCGGCGTAGCGGGCCACGACGCGGACGCGCCGCGGGTCGGTCGCCTCGAAGGCGGCGCTGTTGACGAAGTAGGCGTCCGTCAGGCGCGGCAGCCCGCGGCCGAGCGGGTCGTCGGTCTCGACCTCGACGCGCAGGATCGAGCCGGGGCAGTAGAACTCGGAACTCCTCAAGCCTTCGAGCGCGTTACGCAGCGGCAGCCCGAAGCTCTTGATGGCGAAGTCGGCCGAGTCGTCCCAGCAGACGAGCGTGCCGCCCTCCTCGACGAAGCGCCGCAAGTGCTCGACGCCGCGCGCCGTGACGCCGCCCGTGAACTCGGCCGGCGCGCTCCCGCGCCCGCGCCCCTCGACGATCTCCCTCGCGCTCATCGAAGGCAGGACGATCACGTCGTAGCGCGCGCGCAGGCCGCCGGCCCGCACCTCGGCGTCGCCCAGAGAGGCGTAAGGGACGTTGAAGGTGTCGAAGAGGTAGCGCGTCCAGCCCTCGTCCATCGAGGCCGTCCAGCCCTTGTAGAGCGCGAGGCGGACGGGGCGCGGCAGGGGGTTGGGGACGGGCGAGCGCGGCCGCGTCGAAGCGCCGGCCGGCCGCCCCTCTCTCAACTCCAAGCCGAGGTCGCGGCGCGCCTCGTTCTCGCCCTCGACCAGCTTGAGCCGGCGCTCGCGCGCGGGCTCGACGATGCGGAAGACGCGCGCCGTCTCGACGCCCATCTGCATCGGCAGCGTCCAGCCGGCCACGTCGTAGGGGCGCTCGGCCGCGCCGTCCGGCCCGCGCCGCTCGGGGTAGTCCTGCCGCTCGAAGAGGGCCTGCACGTTGGCGCGGTAGGGCTGCGCGAGGAAGACGAGGTAACTGCCCATGGGCACGTCGCGCGGACGCGCGGCGTCGCCGGCGGCGTGCGCGGCGCCGTGCGGCTGGTAGGCGGCGTGGATGTCGCGGTCGAGCGCGGCGTGCAGCTCGCGCTCAAGGCGGTGGACTTCGACGCCCTGTTCGACGAGCGCGCCGACGAGCTTGGCGACCGCCTCGTCGCGCCCCTGACCGGCCGGGATGAGGAAGGCGAGCGTGCGCTCCTCGTCAGTCCCGGCCTCCTTCGGCGGCCAGTCGAGGGCGCGCCGGCCGAGGGCGTAAAAGTTCCTCAGGTAGCGCGCGCGGTGCCGGGCCGCCATCGAGAGCACGGAGCGGACGGCCAGCATCTCCAGCGCCATGATGTCGCGCGGGCGCCAGACGCCGCCGGGCCACGGGTCTGGGAAGTTGGTCGCGGGCTGGAGGGCCGAGGGCATGCCGCGCGTCGAGGCGCGCGCGAGCTGTTCGCGCGTGACGCGGACGGGCGTCATCAGCTTGGCGCTCGCCGCCTCGGAGAGGATGCCGACGGAGTTGTGGTAGTAGGGCGCGGTGCGGAAGCCGCCGTGCCACCACGTGTCGTAGAGCGCGTTGGTGATGACGCCCTGATGGCCCGCGGCCTGCGCGTCGGCGGCGATGCGGTGGCCGACGAGGCCGACCTCGCGCAGAAGCAGCGGCGGGATGTGAGGGTTGGCCGGGTCGTAGAAGGGCGGGACGAAGAGGCGCGACCCCGTAGGCCCCTGCTGGTGAACGTCGTAGACGATCTGCGGGAACCACTCCTTCCAGAAGAGGCGCGTGAGGTGCTTGGTCTCTTCGAGGTTGAGCATGAACCAGTCGCGGTTGTTGTCGTGGCCGGCGTAGTGGTGGTAGAGCTCGGGCGGCTCCGTCCCCTCCCACGGCCGGCCGAGGGACTTGCGGTACCATTCGGCGACGATGTCCGTGCCGTCGGGGTTGGCCGAGGGGATGAGGAGCAGGATGGTTTCGCGCAGGATTTCCAGCGTCTCCTCGTCCTCGGCCCGCGCCAGCTCGTAGGCCAGCTGCATCGACATCTGCGAGGCGACGACCTCGGTCGAATGGATCGAGCAGGAGACGGCGACCACCGTCTTGCCGGATTCGGCGAGCGCCGCGGCGACGCGCTCGCCGCCGCCGGGCGGGTCGAGGCGCGGGTCGGCGAGGCGCCGCTGGATGTTTTGGTATTTCGGCAAATCCCGTATATTCTCGGCATCACTGACGAAGGCGACGATGAGCGGGCGGCCGAGCGTGGTGGTGCCGATCTGGCGGACGAGGACGCGCGGGCTGGCGGCGTCGAGCCGCGCGAAGTAGTCGCGGATTTGCGACCAGTCGGCGACGCGGCGGTCGTCGCCGGGCGTGAAGCCGAGCAGGTCGCGCGGGCTGGGGAGCGCGGCCGCCTGCGCCGGGCGCCGGGTTTCTCGCGGGGCGCGGCGCTGCCGGGCGTCGGCCTCGGCGGCGAAGAGGCTGCCGAGCAGGCACGTGGCCAGCAGCGCGAGCGAATTGCGGCGAAGGAAGACGGGATGCATCCTGAAAGTCTCTCTCAAGAGATTGAAAGTGGCGACGAAAGCGGGAGTGTGCTCGGCGGCGAGTCTAGCACAAGCTGGGCGCGCAGGCTCGCCGGGCGTCTGTGGCTGTGGTGGTCGATGTTCGTGGCGGGCGTGCTGCTGCTCGTCTTCGGGCCGCCGGCCATCATCGTCTCCTACCTCGCCGGCCGCCGCCACTGGGTCTACCCGTGGGCGCTCTTCGGCGCGCGCAACTGGCTGCGGCTGAGCGGCGTGCGCGTCCGCGTCTCCGGCCTCGAACGCCTCGACCCGGGGCGGTCTTACGTCTTCGTCGCCAACCACCGCTCGTTCCTCGACACGGCGGCCCTCTTCTATCACCTGCGGCGGCGCATCGGCATCATCGCCAAGAAGGAGCTGCTGAAGGTTCCCATCCTCGGCTACGGGATGGGCTACGTCAACATCCTCGCCATCGACCGCTCGAACCGCGAGCGCGCCATCGAGACGATGCGGGCGGCGACCGACCGCCTGCGCCGCGGCATCTCGTTCGGCGTCTTCGCCGAGGGCACGCGCGCGCGCCCCGGAGAGCTGCTGCCCTTCAAGAAGGGCGCGTTCTACATGGCCGTCGAGGCCGGCGTGCCGGTCGTCCCCGTCGCCATCAAGCGCACCGACGAGCTGATGGGCAAGGGGACGGGCGTGGCCCGGCCGGGCACCATGGAGCTGGTCATGCTCCCGCCCGTCGAGACCGCCGGCCTCTCGACCGACGAGGACGTGAAGCGACTCGCCGAGCAGGCCAACGCGATGGTCGCGGAAGAGTTGAAGAAGTAGACGGAAGAAGTAGACGGAAGAAGTAGTCAGTAGTCAGTAGTCAGTAGTCAGTAGGAAGACCTTCGGTGTCGTACCGTTAGCGTGTTAGCGTCAACAGACTTAGTGCGGAGCCTACTGACTACTGACTACTGACTACTGTCTACTGCGCTTTGAGAGGAATCAACCACACATGAAAAGACTGCTGAAAGCCTGCGCGCTGTCTGCGTGTCTGTTCGCCGCGTGGGCGCCGGCCGGCGTCGCGTCGCGCGACCACGGCGGCGACGACCTCGCCACCCTGCGGGCCAAGACCCGCCGCTTCGCCCCGACCGTCGTGACGGCCTCGACGGCGCGCCTGTCGCCCGGCGACCGCCGCGCGCTGGCGAAGGTCATCGAGGCCGCGCGCCTCTTCGACCCGCTCTTCCTCCGGCAGGTCTGGAGCGGCAACCCCGCGCTCAAAAGGAAGCTTGAGGCCGACCGCAGCGCGCTGGGCCGCGCGCGCCTCCACTACTTCCTCATCAACGACGGCCCGTGGTCGCAGCTCGACGAGAACAAGGCTTTCCTCGAAGGCGTCCCCGAGGAGAAGCCGCCGCAGGCCGCGCACTACCCCGACGACATGACGAAGGAGGAGTTCGAGCGCTGGGCCGAGACGCTCCCCGAGGACGAGCGCCGGAAGGCCACCGGCTTCTTCTACGCCATCCGCCGCGACGCCTCGGGCAGGCTGCGCGCCGTGCCCTACAGCGAGGAGTACCGCGAGTTCCTTGAGCCGGCCGCGCGGCTCCTGCGCGAGGCCGCCGCCGCGACCGCCAACGCGACCCTCAAAGACTTTCTGACCAAGCGCGCCGCCGCGCTGCTCTCTAACGACTACTACGAGTCGGACTTGGCGTGGATGGCGCTCGACGCGCCCATCGACGTGACCATCGGCCCCTACGAGACTTACTCCGACGGGCTGTTCGGCTACAAGGCCGCCTTCGAGGCTTACGTCACCCTGCGCGACGACGCCGAGTCGCAGAAGCTCGCGCGCTTCGGCGGCTACCTTCAGGAGCTGGAAGACAACCTGCCGATCGAGGCGCGCCACCGCAACCCGAAGCTGGGCGCGGCCGCGCCCATCCGCGTCGTCAACGTCGTCTTCGCCTCGGGCGAGGGCAACTCGGGCGTGCAGACGGCGGCCTTCAACCTCCCGAACGACGAGCGGGTGGTGCGCGAGAAGGGGTCGAAGCGCGTCATGCTCAAGAACGTGCAGGAGGCCAAGTTCGGCAAGACGCTCGTCCCCATCTCGCGCGTCGTGCTCGCGCCGGCCGACCGCGCGCGCCTCTCCTTCGACGCCTTCTTCACCCACATCCTCATGCACGAGCTTCTGCACGGGCTCGGCCCGCAGACCATCAGCGTCGGCGGCCGCGAGACGACCGTGCGCGGCGAGCTGAAGGAGACCTACGGGACGATCGAGGAGGCGAAGGCCGACATCACCGGCCTCTGGGCCTTGCAGTATCTGATGGACAAGGGCACGCTCGACAGGAGGATGGAGCAGACCGTCTACACCACCTTCCTCGCCAGCATCTTCCGCTCCGTGCGCTTCGGCATCAGGGAGGCGCACGGGCGCGGCGTCGCCGTCCAGTTCAACTACCTCACGGACGAGGGGGCGATCAGCTTCGACGAGCGCGCGGGCACGTTCCGCGTCGTGCCGGCCCGCGTCAAAGAGGCCGTGCGGAAGCTGACCGGCGAGATTCTCACGATTCAGGCCGAAGGCTCCTACGAGAAGGCCAAGGCGCTGCTCGACAAGTACGGCGTCATCCGCCCGCCCATGCAGCGCGCCCTCGAACGCCTCAGGGACGTGCCCGTCGACATCGAGCCGAGCTACCCGCTCGCCGCGCAGGCCGCCACGCGCCGGAGGGGCAGAGGCTAGACGCCGGCTGCCGGACGTTGGCGGAGAGAGAAGGGCCGGGGCCTTGTTAGACGGTCTCTAACAAGGCCCCGGCCCTTCTCTTTTAAACCGGCCCCCGGCCCCCGCCGTTAAGGCTTGGCGGGCTTCGGCTCGGGCTTCTTCTCCTCGCCGGGCTGGCCCTCCTCGATGACGCGCACCCTGCCGCGCAGGTGCTCGTACTCCTCGAACTTGATGCGCATGCGCATGCGGACGGTGCTGCCGTTCTTGAAGACCAGCTCGTCGTCGGCGTAGACGTAGGTCGGGAACCAGTACTTGCCGTCGATCTGCTCGCGGTAGGTCTCGAAGACGGGGAAGCGCTGGTCGAACTCCGGCACCTGCTTGCCGCGCGCCTTGACGATCTGGTGGTCGCGGTCGTCCACCCAGATGCGCCCCTGGAAGTGCGTGCCGACCTTCTTCGCCTTCTTCAGCTCCTTCAGGCGGCGCTGGTCGGAGAGCAGCTTCGGCGTCACGTCGAAGACGTGGGTGTCGATCTCGTCAACGCGCTCCTTGCCGACGTAGGCGAGGTCGTACTCGCCCAGCTTCGAGGCTTCGAGGGCGAAGGCGTTGATGCCGCCGAAGCCTTCGAGGTCTTCGGGCGAGAGGGTGATGGCGGAGAGCGTCGGGATGGGGAAGAAGATGATCTTCTCCATGCGGTTGCCCTGCTCGTCGATGAGGAAGCGCGAGACGCGGTGGTACTCGCCCGAGATTTGCCCGCCGAAGGCGATGCTCTGGACGACGGCGTCGCGCTTGAAGGCGTACTCGGAGAGCGCCCGGCGGAACTCGGCCTCGCGGGCCGTGAAGTCGCGAATGATCCTGTCCACGTCGGCCGGCGCGCCCGAGCGGTTGACGAGGGCGGGGGCGGCGCCCGCGGCGGTCTGCTGCTGCGCGGCGGCCCCGGAGGCGGCGAGTCCGACGAGCGCGGCCGCGAGGGCTGAGAAGACGAAGGCTCTTTTCATAGGTTTTTCGAGGCGTAAGAGTTTAGCGGATGCCGCCCGGCGGACGAGGGAGCGGCGGCGCGTCGGGCGCCGGGCAGTTCGTTCTGATGCGCGAAACGAGTCCCGAGTTGCGGGTTCGGGTTCCGGGCGCGAAAACGCGCCCGAGACCCGGAGCTTCAGACTCGAAACTTTTAGCCGACGAAGTCGGCCACGACGCGGCGCGGGATGACGCCGCGCTCGGCCCCCTCGTCGAGGAGGCGCTGGACGGCGCGGCGGCCGCGCTCGGTGTAGTCGAGCGTGAGCTGGTTGACCCACATCCCGACGAAGCGGTCGGCGAGGCCCTCGTCCATGTCGCGCGCGAACTGCATCGCGTAGCCGAGCGCGTCCCGCCGGTGGTCGAGCGAGTAGCGGATCGACTCGTGGAGGTGGCGCGAGACGCGGGCGATGGTCTCGGCGCCGAGGTCGCGGCGGACGGCGTTGCCGCCCATCGGCAGCGGCAGGTCTGTCCGCCCCTTCCACCACTCGCCGAGGTCTACGACCTTGCGCAGCCCGTGCCGCTGGTAGAAGAGTTGGCCCTCGTGGATGAGCAGGCCGGCGTCGGCGCGGCCGGCCACGACGGCGTCGATGATCTGGTCGAACGGCACGACCACGTGGGCGAAGTCGGGGCAGAGGATTTTGAGGGCGAGGAAGGCGCTCGTCAGCTCGCCGGGGACGGCCACCTTCAGGCGCGCGAGGTCTTCGACGCGGTGCGGCTCGCGCGCGACGACGATGGGGCCGTAGCCCTCGCCGATGCTGGCCCCGTGCGGCAGCAGCGCGTACTTGTCGGCGATGTAGGCGTAGGCGTGGAAGCTGACGGCCGTCACGTCGTAGACGCCGCGCGTGGCCTTCTCGTTGAGGGTCTGGATGTCTTCGAGCACGTGCTCGAAGCGCAACTCGCCCGTGTCGATCTTGCCCGTCGCCAGCCCGTAGAACATGAAGGCGTCGTCCGAGTCCGGCGAGTGGGCGACGCTGATGGTGCGCGTCCCGGTGGCGGTCGTCATAATGCTTAAGCCTGCGATCTCCCGTCGCGTCTCTGGTCTTCGATGATGTCTATGAGCGCGTTGACGCGCCGGTCAGTGTGGGCCTGCGCCTCGGCCAACTCGGCCACCCGCTCGGTCAGCGCCTTCTGCGCCTTGCCGATGTCGGTCACGAGGTTGAAGAGGCCGACGAAGGCGCGTTCGAGGTTGGCGGTGCGCTCCTCGGACTTCGCCATGTTGTCGGCGAAGCTCTCCTGCTGCTTGACGACGAACTCCATCACCCTCTGAATCTCTTCGTTGGTCATCGGCGTCTCCTTTATCGAGAGTCATCAGGTGGGCGTTCGTCAGTTTAGCACGCGCGGCCGGAAACCGCTTCAGACGGCGACCTCCTCGCGCTCGACGGGGCGGTAGAGCGTGTCGCGCTCGACGGCCTCGAAACCGGCCCCCTCGATGAGCGAGACGATCTCCTGCTTCGACATCTTCACCTCGCCCCCGGCCTCGACCGAGTAGCTCGCGGTCAGCTCGCCGCCCTCAGTGATGGTGCCGTCGAGGTCGTTCGCGCCGTAGTGCAGGGCGACCTGCGCGAGCCGCTTCCCCAGCATCACCCAGTAGGCTTTGACGTGCGGGAAGTTGTCGAGCATGAGGCGCGAGACGGCCATCGTCTTCAGGCTGTCGACGCCGGAGGGGCCGGGCAGGTGCGCGAGCTTCGTGCCCGGCGGGTAGAAGGCGAGCGGGATGAAGCACTGGAAGCCGCCGGACTTGTCCTGCTGCTCGCGCAGCCGGACGAGGTGGTCAACCCGGTCCGCGAGCGATTCGACGTGGCCGTAGAGCATCGTCGCGTTGGTCTTGAGGCCCGCCGCGTGAACCTTGCCCGAGAGGTCGAGCCAGCGCTGCGCGTCGGTCTTGTGCGCGCAGATCGCGGAGCGGGTCGGCTCGGCGAAAATCTCGGCGCCGCCGCCGGGGCACGAGTCCATCCCGGCCGCCTTCAGCCGCCCGATGACCTCCTCGTCCGACATCTTGTAGAAGCGCGCGAAGTGGTCGAGCTCGACCATCGTCCAAGCCTTCAGGTGGAGCCGCGGGTGGCGGGCCTTGAGCGCGGAGAGCAGGTCTGTGAAGTAGCTGAAAGGCAGCTTGGTGTTGAGGCCGCCGACGATGTGCAGCTCGGTGGCGCCCTCGCGGACGGCCTCGCTGGCGAGGCGCAAAGAGTCCTCGATGTTGTGCGTGTAGGCGTCGGGCTGGCGCGGCGTGCGGAAGAAGCCGCAGAACTTGCAGTCGGCGTAGCAGACGTTGGTCGGGTTGAAGTGGCGGTTGACGTTGTAGTAAGTCGTGCGCCCGTGGAGCCGGCGGCGCGCGTGGTCGGCCAGCCGGCCGAGCGCCGGCACGTCCTCGGTCGCGAACAGCGTCAGGCCGTCGTCGAAACTGAGCCGCCCGCCCGCCTCGACCTTCGCGGCGAGTTCGTTGAGTCTCGGGTCGTGTGAAAATCTCATAAGTCCGAAGTTTCAGGCCCGAAGTTTCAGGTCCGAAGTCCGAAGCCGAGAGCCTGTCTTCAACTCGGGACTTTGCACCCGCGACTCCGGGCTAGATGAACACCGCCCCGCCGAAGGTCGCCAGCAGGATGACGCTGACGAAGGCGTTGGTGGTGAAGAAGGCCGCGTCGAGGCGCGACAGGTCGTCGGCGCGCACGAGCGAGTGCTGGTAGACGAGGAGCGCCCCCGTCAGGAGCACCCCGGCGAGCGCCGGCGCGCCGAGGCCCGTCAGGAAGTATAACCCGGCGAGCGCCGCGAACGCCCCCGCGTGCAGCAGCCGCGAGGCCCACAGCGCGCGCGAGATGCCGAGGCGCGCGGGTATCGAGCGCAGGCCCGCGCGCCGGTCGAAGTCGCAGTCCTGACAGGCGTAGAGCACGTCGAAGCCGGCCGTCCACAGGAGCACCACGAGCGAGAGCAGCAGCGGCACGGGGCTGTCTATCGCCCCGCGCACGGCGACCCACGCGCCCGTCGGGGCGATCGACAGGCACCAGCCGAGGGCGAGGTGCGAGAGCGCGGTGAAGCGCTTCGTGTAGGAGTAGAGCAGGACGGAGGCGAGCGCGACGGGCGCGAGCGCGAGCGCGAGCGGGTTGAGCATCGCGGCCGCGAGAAAGAAGAGGGCCGCCGCGGCGGCCGTGAAGCCCCACGCGAACGGGAGCGACAGGAGGCCCGCCGGGATGGCGCGCGAGCGCGTGCGCGGGTTGGCCGCGTCGAACTCGCGGTCGGCGATGCGGTTGAAGGCCATCGCGGCCGAGCGCGCGCCGACCATCGCGGCCGTGATCCAGAGCAGTTGCCAGAGGGAAGGCAGCCCGCCGGCCGCCAGCGCCGCCCCCAGCAGCGCGAAGGGCAGCGCGAAGAGCGTGTGCTCGATCTTAATCATTTCGAGCGTCGTGCGGATGTTGCGGACTGCGGTCACCATCTCGGACTCGTAAAAGGCAAAATTCAGGCCAACTCCGCGGCGGGCGAAAACGCCCCGAACCCCGCCCGGACTCTGGCAAAACGCCACGCCGCCGCGCGCGCCGTCGCACTCTGCGAAAAGTGAAGCGGACGGCGGTCAGTAGCGCCCCGCGCCGAGACGGCCGACGCCGACGCGCGAAAGGTTCGTTAGCGATTGTCTTCCTACTGACTACTGGCTACTGGCTACTTCTTCAATCATTCCAGTAGTCGGGCGACTCGCCCATGCCGGGGTCGAAGCGCTCCATCCAGCGCTCGGGCCGCTTCAGCTCGCCGAAGCCGAACTGGCGGTAGAGGCCGTGCGCGTCCTTCGTCGCTAAGGCCCAGCGGCGGAAGCCCTGCAAGCGCGGGTGCGCGAGCATGGCCTCCATCATCCACTTCGACAGCCCGCGCCCGCGGTGGGCTTCGACGACGAAAACGTCGGCCACCCACGCGAACGTCGCGTAGTCGGTGACGACGCGCCCGAACCCGACCATCTCCGCGCCGCGGTAGACGCCGAACGGCAGCGAGTTCTCCACCGAGCGGCGCACCACCTCGATGTCGCGCCCGCGCCCCCAGTAGCTGTCCTCGCTGATGAAGCGGTGAATCAGTCCGAGGTCGAGCCGCCCGTGGTCGTTACTGATCTCGTATTCGCCTTTGTGCCACTCCATAAGTGTTAATGGTGAGCGCGCAACGATGAGTGGTGAATTAAAAGCGGGCCGCCGTTAATTCATCATTCCGCATTCGGCGTCTCTCCCGCCTCCCCCTTCCACTGCGTGCCCGTGGGGTGCGGGATGCCGAACTGGTCGAGGACGCGGAAGACGAGGTGGTCAACGAGCTGTTCGATGGTGCGCGGGCGGTGGTAGAAGCCGGGGCTGGCCGGCAGCACGCGCGCGCCGGCGCGGTCGAGGCGCAGCATGTTCTCAAGGTGGATCGCGTTGTAAGGCGTCTCGCGCACGACGAGCACGAGGCGGCGGCCCTCCTTCAGAGTCACGTCGGCCGCGCGGTGAATCAGGTTCGTCCCCGCGCCCGAGGCGACGGCCCCGAGCGTGCCCATCGAGCACGGCACGACGACCATCCCGGCCTGCGGGTGCGAGCCCGAGGCGGGCGGCGCGGCCAGATTGTCGAGCCGGTGCCAGCGGATGAGCTTCGAGTCGGCCGGCAGCCCCACCCACTCGTTGACCGCGCGCGCGTCGCCTTCGGCGAGCTTCGCCCCCATCTCGACGCGGGCCACGACCAAGGCCGTCGAAGACGTGATGAGGTTGATGCGCTCGACCGCGCCGCTCGCCGCCATGTGCGTCAGCGCGCGGTGCGCGTAGATCGTGCCTGAAGCTCCGGTGATGGCGACGGTCAGTTCCATAGAGCGGGCGCCGGGCGCCGGGTCTGCCTTTACCGGCGCCCGACGCCTTTTCGAGCATCTTACGGTTCGTGGCCGCCGCGGGCAAGCGGGCCGCGTTTCGGGCGCGCGGCGCGCGAATGCTAGAATTGCCCGCTCAACTTTTTAAGTTTCGAGTCGCCGGTTCCGGGTTTCGGGTTAAAAGCAACTCGTCTTTAACGCGAAACCCGAGACCAACAACCCGGTAACTGTCCGAAGGACGCGATGGACTCAAGGGAACTGGAAAGGCTTCTGCGCGCTTTCAAGGGCGGCGAGCTGGACGAGGCGGAGGCGGCGCGGCGCATCGGCGAGCTGCACTTCGAGGACATCGGCCACACGCGCGTGGATCACGCGCGCGCCGCGCGGCAGGGCTTCCCCGAGGTCGTCTTCGGCGCGGGCAAGACCCGCCGGCAGGTCGTGGACATCTTCGAGCGCCTGACGGCGCGCGCGCCCAACGTCCTCGTCACGCGCACCGACGCGGACACCTTCGGCGAGGCGCGCAACGTCTGCGGCGAGGCCGAGTGGCACGAGTCGGCCCGCCTCATACGCGTCTGGCGCGACCGCACCGAGCGCGGCGCCGGGACGATCCTCGTCGTCACGGCCGGGACGAGCGACATCCCCGTGGCCGAGGAGGCGGCGCTGACGGCCGAGGCGATGGGCAACCGCGTCGAGCGCGTCTGGGACGCGGGCGTCGCCGGCATCCACCGCCTGATGGCCGAGCGCGAGCGCCTGCGCCGGGCGCGCGTCGTCGTCGTCTGCGCCGGGATGGAGGGCGCGCTGCCGTCGGTCGTCGGCGGCCTCGTCGCCGTGCCCGTCATCGCCGTCCCGACCAGCGTCGGCTACGGCGCCTCCTTCGGCGGCGTCGCCGCCCTGCTCGGCATGCTCAACTCCTGCTCCTCGAACGTCACGGTCGTCAACATCGACAACGGCTTCGGCGCGGGCTTCGTCGCCAGCCTCATCAACAGAAACGCAGAAGTCAGAGTGCAGAATGCAGAATAAAAAGAAGAAGCCCCTGCTCCTTTTATTCATCACCCTGCACTCTGCGCTCTGCATCCTGTCCGCCGGCTGCGGGGCGCGCCGCACGCCGAACCTGACGCGCATCTTCGCGGGCGTGAAGGAGCGGCGGGGGAAGCGGCCCGTCATCGTCATCCCCGGCGTGCTCGGCTCGAACATCGTCAACCGGCGGACGGGCGAGGTGGTGTGGCCGACCGCCTTCCGCTCGTCCGACGACGGGCTGAGTCTGCCGGCGACGCCCGACCTCGCCGCCAACCGCGACGACCTCGTCGCCTCGAAGATTCTGGAGACGGCGCGCCTCGCCCGCATCGCGCCCGAGGTCTACGTCTACCACGGCCTCCTGCGCGCGCTCGAAGACTTCGGCGGCTACCGCGAGGCCGACATAGACAACCCGCCCGAGGGCGGCGACGCCGACACCTTCTACGTCTTCCCGTACGACTGGCGGCGCGACAACGTCGAGACGGCGCGCCTGCTCGCCAAGCGCGTCGAGGCGCTCAAGCTCAAGCTCAACCGGCCCGACCTGCGCTTCAACCTCGTCGCGCACTCGATGGGCGGCCTCGTCGCGCGCTACGCCGCGATGTACGGCGACCGCGACCTGCCGCGCGGGGGCGAAGCGCCGCGGCCCGACTGGGCCGGCCGCTCCTTCGTCCACAAGATTTTCATGTTCGGCACGCCGAACGAAGGCTCGATGGAGGCGTTCGCCACGCTGCTCGAAGGTTACTCGGTGACCGAGGGCCTGCGCCGCCGCGTGCGCCTGCTCAACAAGCTCTCGCGCGAGGACGTTCTGACCGCGCCCTCCATCTTCCAACTCCTCCCGCACCGCGCGCAGGCGCGCTTCCTCGACGAGAACCTGCGGCCCCTCGACCTCGACCTCTACGACCCGGAAGTCTGGCGGCGCTACGGCTGGTCGGCCGCGCACGACCCCTCGTTCCGCGACGCCTACGCGCGCGGCGAGTCGGGCGGGGAGGAGTCGCCCACGCACCGCGGCACGCTCGCCGAGCTGGACGCCTACCTCGCCGCCGTCCTCGCGCGCGCGCGCCTCTTCCACGAGGCGCTCGACGCGCCCGCCGGCCCCGAGCCGCCCGTCCGGCTCTTCGCCCTCGGCGGCGACTGCGAGGAGACTCTGGCGGCCGCCGTCATCATGCGCGACGTGAAGCGCGGGCGCTGGGTGACGCTGACGCGGCCGCGCTCGCTGCGCGACGAGCGGGGCCGCCAACTCTCGCGCAGGGAAGTTCAGGAGGCGATGTACGAGCCGGGCGACGGCCGCGTCACGCGCCCCTCGCTGCTCGGCCTCAACCTGAGCGCGCCCCGCGCGAGCGACCTCTACGCCACCGCTCTCCCCGTCGCCTACGCCTCCTTCGCCTGCGACCTCCACAGCGACCTCCAGAGCAACCTCACGCTGCAAGACAACGCGCTCACCCTCCTCGTCAACGAGCTGACGAACTGACCGAGGCCCTCCCTGAGGGTCGGGCATAAGTTTTTATTCGGCGAGCCTGTGGCGCGCTTCGGCGAGGGCGTGGCGGAAGATGCTGACGCCGCGGTCGATCTGCTCCTCGGTGTGCGAGGCCATCACCTGAAAGCGGAAGCGGGCCTTGCCGCGGGCCACGGCCGGGTACTCGACGAGGTTGGCGATCAGCCCGTTCTCTTCGAGCGCGCGCCCCGTCCACTTCGCCAGACGCTCGCAGCCGACGCCGACGGGCACGATGTTCGACGCCTCGCCGTAGCACTCCAGCCCCTCGGCCTCGAACCCCGCGCGCAGCCGCGCGATGTTCGCCGCCGACTTCGCGCGCAGCCGCTCGCCCTCCTCCGAGCGCACGACGCGCAGGGCTTCGAGGACGACGCCGGCCTGAATCGGCGAGAGCGCGTTCGAGAAGGCGTGCGAGCCGCCGTAGATGCTGACGTAATGCCTGACCGACTCGTGGTTGGTGGCGAGGAAGCCGCCGTTGCTCGAAAACGTCTTCGAGAACGCGCCCATCACGAGGTCAACTTTGCCGAGCGCGCCCTGAAGTCCCAACTGCCCCGTGCCCCGCGGCCCCGAAGCGCCGAGGTCGTGCGCCACGTCCACGAGCAGCACGGCGCCGAACTCGCGGCAGACCTCCTGAAGCGCGAGGATGTCGGGGCTGTCCGAGTCCATCGAAAACAGCCCTTCGGTGACGACGAGGATCGCGTTCTCCGTGTCCTTCGCGCGAATCTTCGCGAGTTTGCGCCGCGCGTCCGCGGTGTCGCGGTGGCGGAAGAAGGTGTGCTTGTTGGTCGCGGCGCGCGCGCCCTGCATCAGGCAGGCGTGCGAGTTCTGGTCGAGTAAGACGTGGTCGTTGGGCCTGACCAAGCCGACGATGGTGCCGAAGCCGGCGGCCCAGCCCGTCGGGAAGAGCAGCACGTGCTCGGCCGCGACGTGCTCGGCGATGGCGCGCTCCAGCCGGCGCGAGAGGCCGGTGTTGCCTTGCAGGATGGCCGAGGCGGCGCTGTGCGGGCCGTAGTCGGAGAGCGCGCGGATGGCCGCGTCGTGGATCGAAGGGTGCGAGGCGAGGCCGAGGTAGTCCTGCGAGCCGAAGTTGACGCCCTCGACCGCCAGCCCGTTCGAGCTGCGCACGCGCGCCGTCGTGTCGGGCGAGGTTTCGAGCGAGCGGCTGTAGGGCCACGTCCCCAGCTCGATGCGCCGGTCGAGCCACTCGCCGAGCGGCCGCGTGCGCTCGATGAGGTGCGCGCCCTTCGGGTGTGTGAACATGCCGAGGTGCTTGGTGAAGGCGTCCGACTCGTTGGCGGGCGTGATGAAGGGGGGGGGCGTCATGGGGAATCCCTCTGTGAAATGTCCGGCCGTTAAAGGGGCGGCGCGCCGCCGCGCGGGCCGGGGCCGTCGCGGCCGCGCGGGCGGCACACTCCGACCTCCGACGACCCACGCGGCCGCGACGCCATCGAAACGATCTGTTCAGGCCGGGGTTCCGTTCACGCACGCGGGCCGCCGGTCATGGGCGGCGGGCGGAAGGTCAGACGCGAAAGGGGTAAGGTCAGACGTATGAGGGCTGGTCGCCCGCGCCGGCGGAAAGAATGAAAGCCGGCGGTCGCGTCAACGTCGCTTCCGAATTGTCACGGTGGCGTAAGGGCGGAAGGAGCTGAAGCTCGACCGTTCCTACCAACGGACGCAGAATAGCTTTGTCACGGATTTGTGTCAAGTCTTGACAAAACTATTGCGGGACGGCCCCGCAATTACCGGCAAGAAACGCGGCTTGGGGGGGTAAGCGTAAGCCGTTGAATAAAATAGGGCAGAGGCGGACGGACGCTACCGATTGACGCGCCCGTCCGCCTCCGTGAACTTTATTCAGATTTATAGACCTGCGAGGGCGCGGCGCTGTAGCTCTGCGGCCGCGTCGGCGAGGTCGAGGTCGGTGGTCTGTCTGGTCGCGCGGTCGAACAACTCGACGCGGCCCTCGGCGATCTTCTTGCCGACGGTGAGGCGGAAGGGGACGCCGATGAGGTCGGCGTCTTTGAACTTGACGCCGGCGCGCTCGTCGCGGTCGTCGAGGAGCGCGTCGAGGCCGGCGGCCGTCAGTTCCTTGTAGAGCCTCTCGCCGGCCTCGACGAAGTCGGCCTGCTTCATGTTGGTGACGGTGACGACCACGTCGAAGGGGGCGATGGCGCGGGGCCAGATGATGCCGTCGGCGTCGTGGCTCTGCTCGACGGCCGCCGACATGATGCGCTCGACGCCGATGCCGTAGCTGCCCATCACGATGGGCACTTCCTTGCCGTCCTGCGTCAACACGCGCGCGCCCATCGACTCGGAATACTTCGTGCCGAGCTTGAAGATGTGGCCGATCTCCATCGCCTTGAAAACGTCGAGCGTGCCC
>Ga0196978_1000730_pt1 | contig 16096 bp, 10 predicted proteins | sample S3v_2013CmetaG_FD_155491 | JGI IMG/M metagenome (GOLD analysis project Ga0196978, IMG submission 155491) | Soil microbial communities from Anza Borrego desert, Southern California, United States - S3+v_20-13C | ecosystem: Environmental > Terrestrial > Soil > Desert | place: USA: California... | reverse complement strand
GCACCTCGTCGACGGGCAGCGAATAATCCGCGCGGATCTTCACCTTGCCCACCACCTCCGGCGTGACGCGCGTCCAGTTCTCGAAAGAATTTTCCAAAAAATAATTGATCGGCACCATCAGCCTTCGCCCGTCCCAGGTGTGCACAACGACGTACGTGAGCGTGATCTCGCCGATCGTGCCGAACTGGTCTTCCACCACCACTACGTCGTTGAGGCGGATGGGCTGCGCGATGGCGATCTGTATGCCCGCGAACAAAGTGCCCAGGCTTTTCTGCGCCGCGAAGCCGAGCACGATGCCGACCACGCCCGCCGAAGCGAGCAGCGTGCTGCCCACCTGCCGGACGCTGTCGAAGGTCATCAGCACCGCCGCCACCGCCGCCACGACGATCATGAAATTCAGCAAGCGCTGGATGAGCACGAATTTCGTTTTCGCCCTGCGCGGCGTGAAGTCCGTCGGGTTCTCCTCCTTGTACCGCCGCAGCGCCAGCTCGCGAAAGACCGTGAAGCCGCGCATGATCAGCCAGGCGAACGAGATGATGACGAGAATGTACAGCGCATGCCGCACGAACTGCGCGAGGCTCGCGTAGAGGTAACGCTCCACCAAAGAAAAATCCGCCAGCAGCGCAAAGCTGATCACCAGCAGCAGGCCCGGCAGGTAAATGTATTTCTGCAGCAGCTGCGGAAATACGTGATGCTCCTTGCGCGCGCGCCGCTTGATGAACGCGAACAGCAGCAGGTACAGCACCGGCGCACCCAGCAGGATGGCGATGCCGGAAGGCAGGCCCGGCGGCAATCCGAGAAACAGGAGCGTCATGCTGATCATTGGGTCTTCGTCGTGTTGTGATTTTTTTCCAGCTCCAGGTCCTTTTTGGCGGGAATGAAGCGGCGCTCTTTCAGCAGGAATCCGTTTCCTCTCGCCAGCACGTGCACCTTCAGGTGCTCCACGCAGATCGGCGTCTGCTCGTCGGAGTAAGCGATGTTCGTGTGCCCGATCTCGCGGCCGTCGATGATCACCACCATGCCCGAGCCGCGGCATTCCGTCTCGTTGCCTTTGCGGATGATGAGCGCCGTATCCTCGCCCAGCCCGATGCCGATGCAGGTGGGATTGGTGATCACCGCCTGCGCCAGCCGGCTGAAGCGCCCGCGCTTGACGAAATGCGTATCGATGATGCAGTTGTCGATGATGCCGAAGCCGGAAGTGATCTTCACGTCGCCTTTCAGCATCGCCTCGTTGTGCTCGCTGCGGTAGATCATCAGCCGCGACATGGCCATCGCGCCCGCGCTGGTGCCGGCGACGATGAAATCCTTGTCGTGCCTGTACTTCTGGGTGACGGCTTCCATGAATTCCGTTCCGCCGAGAATGGTGGCGAGCCGGAACTGGTCGCCGCCGCTGAAGAGCACGGCGTGCGCTTTCTCGATGCGCTTGATGTTCGCCGCGTCGCGGGCTTCGTCCTTGTTGTCGATGCTGATGTGGCCGACGTTCTGGAAACCTGCTTTTTCATAAGCGCGGATATACATGCGCCCCATCTCCAGCGGCTCGTTCGACGCGGTAGTCACCACCTCGATCGTATGATCCTTCCGGTTGTCGGGCGGCAGCAGCTCGCCGAGGATCTCGTAGTGCCTGAACGCGCGGCTCCTGGGCCGTTCGCTGTCGGCTTCTCCTTTGTCCTCAGCGCCCCCGATGATGAGCAGCTTTCCTTTCGGCATATAGCGGTCTTATTTGTGAAAGACTTTCGATAGGGCGTGACCTGCGTTTGTTTCTTCTTTCACCGATCCCTCTTCCGACAGGAGCTGCTGCACGAAATCAATGGTCTTGCGCGGGCTTTCGGTAGAGACCGTGATGAACGCGCCTTTCGGCGCATGCTCTACCGCGTAGCGGATCGCGTCGGAAATATCCGAGATCACGTTCACCTGCGGCGTGCGGCCCGAGCTGCGGATGCCTTCCATCAGCAGCTCCGTCATATTTTCCTCCGTTCGTCCGCGCATGTCTTTATCGTGGCGGATGATCACCTGGTCGAAGATCTGCGCAGCCAGCATGCCAACGTTGCGGATGTCTTCGTCCCTGCGATCGCCCACGCCGGTGATGATGCCGATCTTCGTGGAAGCCGGCGTGCGCTCCAGGAATTTGCGCAGCTCGGTAAAGCCGCCCGTGTTGTGCACGTAGTCCACCATCAGCTCGAAATTCTTGAAGCGGAACAGGTTCATGCGTCCCGGCGTTTGTTCCGCCGACGGCACGAAAGAAGCCAGGCCCGCGCGGATCTGCTCGAGGCTGAACTTGCTCAGCACGGCCGCCAGCACCGAAGGCAGGATGTTCTTGATCATCGACTCGGCCCGGCCGCCGAAGCTCAGCGGAATATTTTCCACCTTGTCGATGCGCGTTTTCCATTTGCCGTTGCAGATCGTGACGTATCCTTTCTCGATGATCACCGCCATGCCCCCGCGCTCGCAATGCTCCTTCACGCGTTCGTTGTTCTCGCTCATGCTGAACAGCGCGACGCGGCATTTCAGGTCGTCTTTCAGGCTGTACACCAGGTCGTCGTCGGCATTGAGGATCGCCCAGCCGTGGCGGAACGTGCTGTAGGCCACCACCGCTTTCACGCGCGCCATGTCTTCCAGCGTATCGATGTCGCCGAGGCCGATGTGGTCGGCGGAGATGTTCGTGATGATGCTGATGTCGCAATGATCGAAGCCCAGGCCCGAGCGCAGGATGCCGCCCCGCGCGCATTCCAGCACCGCGAAATCGACGGACGGGTCCGTGAGCACCGCCTCTGCGCTTTTTGCGCCGGTGCAGTCGCCTGCGAAAACCAGCTCGCCCTGGATGTAAATGCCGTCGGTGGTCGTGTAGCCTGTCTTGTGTCCCGCCTGCTGCGCGAGGTGCGCGATGAGCCGCGTCGTCGTTGTTTTTCCGTTCGTACCGGTGACCGCCACGATCGGGATGCGCGATGGGCTGCCTTCCGGGTACAGCATCTCTACGATTCGCTCGGCCACGTTGCGCGCGAGGCCTTTGGCGGGCGCCAGGTGCATGCGCAGCCCGGGGCACGCGTTCACCTCGATCACCGCGCCGATCTCGGGCGTGATCGGGATGTTGATGTCGCGCGCCACCACGTCGATGCCGCAGATGTCGAGGTTCATCAGGCGCGCCACGCGCTCGGCCATCAGCACGTTGTACGGATGCACGAGATCGGTTACGTCGCGGGAAGTGCCGCCGGTGCTGAGGTTGGCGGTGTTCTTCAGGAACAGGATCTCGCCGATGGGCAGGACGCTCTCGAGCGTGAGATTTTTCTGCGCAAGAATATTTTCCGTGATCTGGTCGACCTTGATCGTGGTCATGATCTTCTCATGTCCTTCGCCGCGGTCGGGATCTTTGTTCGTCTGCTCGATGAGCTTCGCGATCGTCGAGTAGCCGTCGCCCATCACCATCGCCGGCGTGCGCTTGGCTACGGCCACGAGCTTGAAATTGACGAGCAGGAAACGGTAATCGGAGCCTTGCACGAAAGCTTCCACGATCACCACCTTGGAAATTTCTTTTGCGATCCTGAACGCTTCCAGCGCCGCTTCTTCGGTTTGTATGTTGGTCGTCACGCCTCGCCCGTGGTTGCCATCGATCGGCTTGATCACCAGGGGAAACCCGACGTCTTCGATGGCGAACTTCAGCTCCTCTTCGTCGCGCGCCAGCGAGCTTTTCGCAACAGGAATGTAGGCCTGGTCGAGCAGGCGCTTCGTCGCGTCCTTGTCGCCGGCCAGGTCTACGCCCATGTTGCTGGTGTTGCTGGTGATGGTGGCGCATATCTTTTTCTGGTTCACGCCGTGGCCGAAGATCACCTGCGAGCCGCGTCCTACGCGGCGATGCGGGATGCCACGTTTTTCCGCTTCGCTGATGATGGAAGCGGTGCTGGGTCCGAGCCCTTCGCGGTCGCGTATGTGCTTCAGCGTTTCGATATCATCCTGCACGTCGTATTCCTCGCCTTTTACCAGCGCTTCGACGATGCGCAGCGCGGCCTTCACCGAGTAGATGCCGGCGCGCTCGATCTCGTAGGAAACAATGACGTAATAAATGCCTTTCTGATCCGCGGAGCGCGTGCGGCCGAAACCGGCGTCCATGCCTGCAAGCGTTTGCAGCTCGAGGGCCACGTGCTCGATGACGTGCCCCATCCAGGTGCCTTCCTTTACGCGTTCGAAGAACCCGCCTTCGTGACCTTCCGAGCAGTGATGCTCGGACAGCGAAGGCAGCAGCGCCTTCAGGCGTTCGTAAAATCCTTCGATCGCATTGCTGGGCGAATCTTCCAGCGTTTCTAAATCCAGTTTGACGACGATGAGTTGCTGGCGATAGTTCGACCAGTAATTAGGGCCACGCATGACCCTCAGATCCATGATTTTCATAAGTGATTTCCTCCGTAACGGATTTAGGTTTTACGGTCTGTTAATAAAATAGCGTACCGTAAACGTAGTTGCCTGTTTATCATGCGGGCTCTTTTTTTTTGCGTGGGGAAAAATTCCCCAGTCCCGCGGCAAGCCTCCACACACTGGGAAAAAAATTCCAGCATCCGATCGACGTATTTCCGCTTTGCATCGATGGATGGGAGGCTTTCCGGGGGATCGAACAATGCCGCCATCTGTTCAATACTACCGGTGCAAAAATCAGGCTGTAGAAAATGAGGAAGGCAAAGGTCAGGCGCGCACTTTTTTATAAAGAAAGATCGAGGCGGCCCCGGCCAGCTTGCAGAGAATATCTTTCTGCGCATCCCATTCATCCCCCTGCGTGCCCAGGTAGGCCGTACCGGTTTCGGGCGAAACGATGATCGCCGTAAGCCATTCCAGTATCTCGTATGCCGCCCCCAGCGAAACGATCATGCAGAAGACGATGAGGTTGAGAAGAACATTGCCGCACGTGATCTTGGGCGACAAGATTTCCTTCAGCGGACAGCAAAGAAAAAGGCCGAATGCGAAATGCACGAAGCGGTCGTAATGGTTGCGTTCCCATCCGAAAGCTTCGGAGATCGTCATGGCGAAAGGGACTTCCGAATACGTATAATGCGCGCCCACGCTGTGCAGCAGCAGAAAAATAAAAATGTACGTCCACGACAGGCTCGAAAGCATCCCGCGCAGGTATGCGATCACGCACAAAGGCAGGCACACGAACACGAGGATATTTTCCAGCAGCCAATCGCCGCGATGATAAGGGCGGATCGCGAGAACGATCCACGCCGCCGCAAAAATGAACAGCAGGATGATCGGATATTTTTTTCTGCGTGTTAAGCCGTGTGCTGCATTTTCCATCGGGCGCCCGCTTTGTAGAGGCAATTCCACGAAAAAAGCGGAACTGCTCAGCGCTAAAGTCCAATGTTCATGCCTGTTCCGCTTTGGCACGGATTTTCTGCTTCTTCCTGCAAGAAAGAAAGTACGAGGCGGTTGGGATGCGTTCTTAATTCTGCCGGCTCGCCCGAAAAATTAAAAACGTATCAAGATGAAAAAGCTTCATGTCATAAGCAGCGTCGCGATGATCTTTGCGGCATCTTTTCTTTGCGCTCAGAACAATAACGAAAACAATGTGATCAACGGCTCGTTCGAAACGATGGGCAAAAAGAAAAAAGTATGCGGCCGGGGTGAATTCGAGAAGGCCGATTATATCTCCAGCGCGAACAACACCACCGTCGACCTGTACAGCAAGAATTCCGGCGGCAGGGAAGTGGGGGTGCCGGAGAACTACATGGGCATGCAGGACAGCTACACCGGCGATAATTACGCGGGCATCATCGCGTATTACGGTGACGAGCGCGGCATTTTCAAAACGAAGCCCGGCTACCAGCGCTACAGCGAATACATTCAATTGGAGCTCGCAAAACCGCTCGAAGCCGGACGTTCCTACCAGGTGAGCTTCAAAGCTGCGCTGGCGGAGAAAAGCGCGTATGCCGTCTCCGGGCTCGGCGTGTATTTCTCGGCGGAGAAGCTCGACGTGAAAAATAACGCGTACCTCGAAGTGATCCCGCACATGGTCACGCCCGAGGTCGTCAACCGCACCGACTGGGAAACCGTGAGCGGCACGTACGTGGCCTCCGGCGGCGAACGGTTCATCACGCTGGGTTGCTTCGACGATTTCATGGACACGGTGAAAGTGATCCCCGCGTTCACGAACAACTCGCGCAAAGCCTATTATTACATCGACGACGTGAGCATGTCGCCCGATACTTCCCGCGCGCCCGGCACGGACATCTACTCGGTGCTCTTCGGCTCCTGCTTCCAGCTCGAGCACCTGAACTTCGAGCTTGACAAAGCGGTGATCCTTCCCGAATCGTACGAAGAGCTGAACATGATGGCCAGCTTCCTGAAAACCTACCCGTTCCTCGTCGTGTACCTTGAAGGTCACACGGACAAAACGGGTAGCGAAGAGCACAACGACAAGCTTTCGGTGGATCGCGCAATAGCAGTGAAGGATTATCTGGTGAACCGCGGCGTCGCGAGCGATCGTTTGAAAACGCGCGGCTTCGGCGAACGCGTGCCCATCGATACGCAGAACGAGAACAGCATGGTGAACAGGCGCGTGGAAACCACGATCTGTCCCATCGCCGTGACGCGATAAAAAATCTGTGCCTCCATATACATGAGTGAGAAGAGCCGCTGGAAAGCGGCTCTTCTTTTATGCGGAAAATTCAAGATGATTATTTGAAATGCCTGCGCGCCATCCAGCCCAGCACCGCGCCGTAGACGACATGCCCCGTCAGGCTGCCGCTGAACGTAAGCGCGGTTATGCGGAACATCATTTCCTGCGCTTCTTTAAAAACCGTGAGGATAAGCATCAGGCAGCCGAATACGAAAAGTCCGAAGAGGATGCCTTTCCGCATCAGGTTCTTTTTCGAATCGCCCAGCTGCAGCAGCATGAAGAACGCGATGCCCAGCCCGCCGCCGTTGCCGATGTAGCGCCAGGCGTAACCGGCGATCGCCTGCGGATCTTCCGCCCCCGTCAGCCAGGAGCCGATGCGCGGAATAAAATCATTCCAGCCGTAAAGCATGAAAGGCACGCGCGAGAGATCGTAGAGCAGCACCGCGAGCACGCCGGCCAGCCAGCCTTTCCAGGCAGTGCGTCCCGTTTCGGGCTGCAGCAAGCCGGTGCAGCCGGCCAGCACGAACAAAGGAATGATCAGCAGCAGCAGGCAATGCTGCATGGAAAGAATACCGAGGCAATGCAGCACGATGGAGATCACGGGCAGGAAACCCGCCGCGAGAAAGCTGAGCGGGGAGAGCCGGGTGCGGCTGAGGCGGAGGGTGCGGCCGGTGGTCATCATCACGAACTGGTTTACAAAGAAGATGTTTCCCCCGCTTATTTTCCATACAACGTTTGCGGTCGCCCGGCTATTGTTTGCAGGCGGGCGGATCGGGCGGATAAGTGGCGCGCGCTGTTGCGGCCGGTGTGGAATCCCGTCCTCATTCTCCCCGCTCCGGGGCCGCGCCGTTGCTGCAAAACCCTTGCTGAGCGGGACTCGCACGCGTGGCACGATTTTGCTCGCGCACTTAACGGTTTTTAACTCAACAGTAAAGTGAAAAGGATAAAAAGCAGAAAGCCATGAAAAATTCTACCTACCTGTTCCTGCTCATCGTAGCAGGGATCATCTTCTGCTCTTGCGCGACGAATTCCGTTTCCGTGACCAAGCGGCGTTACAGGGACGGCTATTACGTGGAGTACGGCAAGGGCAGGCACAACCGCGTGCAGGCGCCCGAAGTGAAAGAAGAGCCGCACGCCCTCGCGCCCGCCATCGCAAAAGAGCCGTCCGCCAAAGCCACGTCCTCGCCTTCGCGCACGCCCGGCAAAACGCTCGCGCCGGCTGCAGCTGCAGTGAAAGAAAAAACCTGCACGCAGGGAAAAAAAGACGCGGCGCGCTCCGCTGAAAAGCTGAAAAAAGACCCGCGACCGCGCACCGATCTTTCGAACGCGCTCGCGCCGTTGCGTGTCGCAAGCGAAGATCCTTTTTCCGCGCTTAACCGCCACCTGGCCACGCAGCCTGCACCCGGCCCGCATAGTGACGAAGCGCTGAGCCTGATCTGGATCATCATCCTCGTCGTGCTTATCCTCTGGCTGCTGGGCTACCTCGGCGGGGGCTGGGGCATCGGCGGCGCGATCCACCTGCTGCTGGTCATCGCGCTCGTGCTGCTCATCCTCTGGCTGCTGCGGATCATTTAAAGAAAATAAAAGCATAAAAAGGCATCAGGGATAAAGGCACCAGTGATTGCTCACTAATGCCTTTATGCCTGATGCTTTATGCTGCGCTATACTATTACTTCACTATCGCCGGCAAGCGTGAAGCTCACTGCCGGCAGCGGGCTCACTGCGACCGTCACCGTATTCGTATCGCTGCACCCGCGCGTAAAGACAGCTGCACGAATTTCCCGGGAGAATTTTTCCCGGGAAAATCCGTTTTTACCGTAAGGTATTCTACCAAACAACGGCATAGCAGCGACATGGATCGGGTAGGAGCAATATCTCTCCTAATTTTACCGCCGCCCAAAAAATGTAAGCGCGTTTATGAGGAGTTCAAAGAAGACGCAATGTTGCTGCGTATTGTATAAATGCCTTACTTTTCAAGGTCTTCCGCTTCGTTCACACCCTGAAAAACGATAGGATTCCATGAGCATTCAACAGGAAGTTTTCGAGCTGGTGCAAAGCTTGAGCAAAAGCGAGAAACGTTTTTTCCGCCTGCAATCTTCCGTCGCCGGTGAAGGTCAGAATTACCTGCTGGTGTTCGACGTGCTCGACGGCATGAAGAAATACGACAAGGCCCTGCTGAAGAAAAAAATTCCTGCGCGCATCAACCTCTCGTACGAATCCACGTACCTGCTCGGCTGCCTGCTGCGCGCGCTGCGCAATTTCCACAGCGAATCGAATTTGGAAACGCGCCTGCGGAATGCGCTGCAGAACATCGACCTGCTGCATAAAAAACGCTTGATGCCCCAGGCGCAGCGCTTGCTGGAAAAACATATTGCGCTGGCGGCGCAGCACGAATTCTTCACGCTCGAGCTGGAGCTTATCGACCTGTACATGCGCATGCGCGCACGAGAGGGAAATTACAAAGCGCTCGAAGCGTACAAGGATGAGCAGCAGCCGCGCAAGAAAGAACTGCTGCGCCTGCTGCAGTTGCAGATCGAGGTGGAATCGCTGACCTTCCCCATTTTCGCCATCGCGCAGGTGAAAGGCATGGCGCTGGAACCGGCGGGGAGAAAACGTTTGGAAGAATTGCTCAAGCGCTCCAAACAATTATTGCCCGCGGTAAAAGGCTCGTTCGTGCTCAGCGAGCTGCTGCTGGTCAACCTGGCCTGGGCGTCGGCTTACCTCGGCAATTACGCCGACGCGCGCGTGCATGCGCTGGATACGATCGAGCTGTACGAGGCGCATCCGCATTTCATCGAAGACAAGCTCGGCCGTTACCTCGCGGTGCTGGGCACGGGCGTGAACCGCGCGCTGGATCTGAATTTGTACGATGAGGCGCTGGCGATCGGGAAGAAAATGGAAGACGGCATCAGCCGCGCGCAGGCCCTGCGCCTCGATGAGGCCTGGCCGGATTTTTTCTACTTCATCCACCACGTGCGCATCGACGTCTACCTCGCGAAGAAAAATTACGACGCTGCGCTGAAGCACGTCGAGCTCATCGAGCAGGAAAAGCACAAGGTGAAAGCGCCGGTGCGTTATGCGCTGAATTATAACCTGAAAGGAAATTTCGCGCGCGCCTGCTTCCACGCCGGGCAATACAAAAAAGCGTTGGCCTACGTGAATGAGCTCTTCGACATGGACGAGACGCGCGCGCAGAAAAGCAGCGTGTTCTACATTCACCTGCTGCGCCTGATGATCCATTACGAGCTCGGCAACTACGACCTGCTCGAAAGCCTCTGCCGCTCGGCTTCGCGTTATTTCTCCAAGAGCGAGAAAGATGAGTTCACCGAGCTGTTCATCGCGATGATGCGCAAGCTGATCGGCGGAAAAGTGCAGGCTGCGAAAGTGCGCGAAGCATTTTACCCGCGCATGATGAAAGCGAGCTCGCACGTGATCAGGAAGAACGACCTGACGAATTGGGTGGAGACGCTGAAGTGAATTAGCTTAGCTGCTCAACCGTTTCACCCGATGATGCGCAAATTTTTTCCAGTACTCGCCGGCATCTCTTTGCTGCTCTCCTGCACCCGCACGGTTCCCTTCTACGAGCTGGAGGACAAAAGCACTACCCGCTGGATCTACCTCGACCGCGACACCCTGGCCGACGTCGGGTTTTTCATCGACATCATCAACCAGCAGCCCGGCGCGAACGCCTCGCTGTACACGCCTTTTGAAAAGCTCGGCCATTACGAGGCGATCGAGGTGAGCATCGAAGGCTGGCGGGCGGACAGCTGCGCGTTCATGCTCGGCGACGCCATCGGCCCGAAGCGCAATTGGTTTTACGGAAAAAGCCTGGAGGATGTGCGCCCTTTGCTGCTGAAGCCGGAGAACAGGCCCGATTCCGGCGACGCTTACCTGCGCTGCACGCGCCGCTACGATTCGCTCGTAACAGCGTTTCCTGAAAAGCTGCAGCTGCGTTACCGTGTAAAAACAGCCGACACGACCGTCACGGGCACGATCACCTTTTTGCTGGCGACACGTGAGGAGGAAGAAGTGATCCGAATTCATTGAATCTTGTCACACTGCGCCTGTCTTCAGCGTGGCAAAAAATGGCACAAAAAAAAGAGACTTCTCCGAAGAGAAGTCCCAAAAAGAATTTTCTTATTCCTTGCGTCAGTATTATCTGCGTCAGGTTCTGAGGGTATATTCTCAGCTTTTTACGGCACCCCTTAAAAAAACTCTCTTGACTGGATAGATAACAGAATCGTGCCACGCGTGAAGTGCTTGTTTCATAATGTATTGATGTTTTTGTGGACTGTGGAAAGTGTGGCGGGATCGGGAAAATAGTCAGCAACGGCGGGCATTTCAGGCGATGCTGAGCTTTGTGCGGTATGTATTTTCATCTCTCCCGGGCGGCCGAGCAGCAGGCGTAATTTTTCTTTTCGCGAGGAAGCGCATGAACAGGCGCGCAGCAAACCGCGGAAAGGTTCGAAGATGGAATAAAGCACGTCGTTTCTTTCCAGCGGCTGCGTCAGGCCGAACTCCACTTCCTCGCTTTCTTCCTCGTATGTGCTAAACAAACGATCCCAGATGATCAGCGTCTTGCCGTAATTCCTGTCGAGATAAATTTTATTCCTGCCGTGATGCACGCGGTGCGCGGAAGGCGTGACGAAAATGTATTCCAGCCAGCCCAGCTTGCCGACCAGCTTCGTGTGAACGAGCAACTGATACACGCCTTGCAGGAAGATCACCTCGATGATCAGGTCCGGCGCAAAGCCGAGCAGCGGCAAGGGCAGGTAGAAAAAGATGTTGAACAGCGGCACGAAAAAAGAAGTGCGCAGTCCCACGCTCAGGTTGAAATACGTGCTCTGGTGATGCACCGAATGCGCAGCCCACAGGAAATTGATCTCGTGGCTGAGACGGTGAAACCAGTATTCTGAAAAATCGATCAGCACGAACAGCAAAAGAAAAACGAAAAATTTCTCCTGCGGGAATTCGAACAGCTTCGCCTGCGTGAAGAGAAAATCCAGCAGCGGAATGCTCGCCAACGAAAAAAGCAGGTCGACGAAAAGCGAGACCAGTCCCGCGCCCAGGTTGCGCAGCGAATCTTTCAGATCGTACAGGTCGAGCTTGCGAAGCTTCGCGCTCAGCCACTCGAGCGCGAAGAAGAGAATGAACACGAGCGCCAGCATGCGCTCCAGCGGAAGCCCGCGGAAAAATACCGGCAAGGCGTGGATGATTTCCATAGGGTTGAAAGTTTTGAAGCATTGTTTTTGGGAAATGATAAAACGCGCCCGTCCCGCAGCGTGCAGGAGAGCAGAAGCGTTCGCCGCTCAGCGAAGCCTCAGGACAATTACTTCAAAGCAGGATAAGCGGTGATCGAGAAGATCGTGTTGCGGATGCAGTGCGCCGCGCAGGGATTGCTTCGGCCTTTTTTCGAGAAGGAGGATTTTGGGACTTGCATCGGGGTAAAGATAAATGAAAGCGATCCGTAAAAGCAACGGATGGGATTTTGAAACGGGTGAGCTTTGGGATTTTTAACAGCGCGTGAAAGATCACTTCCGCTTTACGAACGCGCGACGATCAAAAAAGCGGCTTGCCGGACCGATGCCGCCAGCGGCGTAGTCATTGTTCTAGAACAGCGACTTGAACAGCGGCTGATCGTTCGTGCCCGTCAGGATCAATGAGAACTCCCAGGCGCCGCGGCCGCCGCTATAGCTTTTCAGCGGGGAAATGTTGATGTCGTAGCTGAAGCGGAAGTAATGCTGTTCCTGGCGGAAACCGATGTGCGCGATGATCGCGTCCTTATGACGGTAATTGCAGCCGGCCATAGCGTCGAGCGAAGAGTTTTTGATCGTGTAATACAGCAGGAAGCCGCCGGTTGCCTCGTACGCTTTCGCCTGGTTCATGTAGAGCAGGTTCGGCTGCAGCATGAGATCGTCGCTCAGCTCGAAATCGCAGCCGGCGTGGCCGATGAAATGGATCGGGAGGCGGTTCTCGGCGCTGGTGAACGATTCGTTCGGCATGGTCAGGTGGTAGACCGAGAAGCCGCCGTAGGGGTGATACTTTTTGTTGCGGCCCATGTACTTGTAGTACACGCCCATGTTGGCGTCGAAGCGCACGAGGCTGTTCTTGGTGAAAAGCTCGCCGCTCGGGATGCTCTGGTCGAAATCACCGGTGGCGGAGGAATATTGCACGTCGTACGTGTAGGACGCAGGATCGAAATTTTTGTAAAGCACGCCCATCTGCAGGCCGGCGGTAAGATAATGCTCGTCGGTGCCGTCGATGATGTTGTACGCGCCCGAAGCCATCGCGTTCATCGTCTGGAAGCGCCCTGCCTGCGATTTGTTGTTGATGATGTAACCGCCCACGCCCCATTTCTTGTCGAGCTTCGCCAGCGGCATATCATACTGCAGGTACGCCGTCACGAAAGGCTTCAGCCCGATCGCGCGCCATTGCGAACGGTAGACGGTGGCCGCGCGCCAGTCGCCTTTTTCGCCGCCGTACATGCCCGTGAGCGCCGGGTTGAGGTACAGCGCGGCCGATTGGAATTGCGAGAGGTGAAAGTCCTGCGCGAAGGAACGCGTAGCCGCGACGCTGGTCAGCAGCAGGAGAAGAATATATCGTGTTATCGTTTTCATGCGCTATCGGATAATGGTGACTTCGCCTGCTGCGTTTACGTCAATGCCGTCGGCCGTTGTGCCGGTGAGCGTCCACACGTACGTGCCGCCCGGCTGCAGCTTGCCTTTATAGGAGCCGTCCCAGCCTGCGCTCTGCGATTCCGATTGGAAGATCATATTGCCCCATTCGTTGTACACGCGAAAGCTGAGCTTCGTGAAGGGCCCGCCTTTTACATAGAGCACATCGTTGTTCCCGTCGCCGTTCGGCGTGAAGGCCGTGGGCACGGCGGGCGGGTTCACTTCCGATGCTGCGCAGGGTACGAGGTAGACCGAATCGGCGTACGAAGCGGTGCAGCCCGAATCGCTCGTTACGGTTAGGAATACCGCGTACGTCCCGGTATCGGCATAAGTATGCGTGGGATGCTGCAGCGTGCTGGTGGCCGAGTCGCCGAAGTTCCAGTTCCACGAGACGATGCCGCCCTGTGTGATCGAAGAGCCGTCCGTCAGCGTGACGGTCCCGGGACAAGTGGTCACCGCGGTGTAGAATGCCGACGGAACGACGTTGACGTACACCGTCTGCGTCATCGTGTCAGCGCAGCCCGCAGCCGTCGCGACCGTCAGCGTGATCGTTTGGGTGCCGGTGCCGACGAAGGTGAAGCTGGGATGCTGCAGGCTCGACGTATCGCTGCCCGCCGACCAATCCCACGAAACGATGCTGCCGTTCGACACCGTCGACTGGTCGGTCAGCAGCAGCGGAACACCCGCGCACGCCGATCCGGTTGTGAAGGCCGCGTTCGGCTTCGAGTTGATCGTGATCACCAGTGAGTCTCCCGTTCCGCTGCAGAATGCGTTACCCGTCGAGCTGAGCGTAATGGTCACCGAGCCGGAAGCCGTGTCACCTGTGCCGGGCACGTATACCGGGTTGAGCACCGTATCGGAAGGCATAAACACACCGTCGCCGCTCGTGGTCCAGACCACGCTTGCCGAATTTACCGCCGACCCGTTGAGCGCAGCAGTGGCGCCGGCGCAGATGAGCACGTTCGAGCCTGCGTTCACCGCGGGTGCAGGCATGAAAGCGATCGTCAGCGTATCGCTGGAAACGAGGCACGCGTTTGTCGAGCTGAGAATGAGCGTTACAGTTCCGGCAGCGGTGTCCGCCGCACCGGGAATGTACGTCGCGTTGAGCGCCGTGCTGTCGGGAACGAAGCTGCCGCTGCCGGAGCTCGTCCATACGCCGCTGCCGGGCGTACCGATGATCTGTCCGCCGAGTACGATGCCGGTGCTGTTCACGCACACGTTGGTATCAGCGCCCGCGAGCGCGACGGGAACCGGCGTGATGGTGAACTGCACGCTGTCCGTTTCCGCGAGGCAGTTGCCGTTATTCGTCGAGACGAGATAAAGCGTCACGCTGCCGTTCGCCGTGTCGGCGGTGCCGAAAATGTAAGTCGCATTCAACGTCGAGTCGTTCGGCGAGAACGTGCCGTCGCCGCTCATGCTCCATTGGCCGCTGGCTGATCCGCCCGCAACGCTGCCGTTCAGCGCGACCGAAGCCGTGCCCGTGCAAATGATCTGCGAAGAACCTGCGTTGACGGCAGGGGCAGGTGTGATCGTTACCGCCAGGCTGTCGCTTACTGCGTTGCAAAGGCCGTTGCCCGTTGTGGTCAGGTATAGCGTCACTGCGCCTGCCGCGATGTCCGAACTGTCGGGAACGTACGTCGCATTGAGCGTCACGCTGTCGGGCAGGAATGTTCCGCCGCCGCTGCTCGTCCATACGCCGCCGCCTGCCAGGAGCACGGAACCGTTCAGGGTGACGCTCGCGTTGTTCGCGCACACCTGCGCATCCGCCCCGGCCGTGACTGTCGGACCGGGAAGCACGTTGATGAGCAGCGTATCGGACGCGGGGAAGCAGCCGCCGTTATTCGTCGAGGTAAGGATGACCATAACCGGGGACACGGATGTATCCGCATTGCTTGGCGTGTAAGTAGCGTTCAGCGTCGTATCGGAGGGCGAGAATGTGCCGGCCCCGTTTGTCGTGGTCCAGATGCCGGTGCCGTTTCCGCCGGTGACGGTCCCGTTGAGCTGTGCAGGATTGTTGGCGCACGCTTGCAAGTCGGCGCCCGCGCTAGCTGCCGGCGGCTGCGTTATTGTCAGCAGCACCGAGTCGGATTCCGCGAGACAGTTGCCGTTGTTCGTAGAGATCAGCACCAGCCAGACGCTTCCTGCGGCGATATCGGCGGCATCCGGCGAATAGGTGACGTTAAGGCTCGTGTTGTCCGGCGAGAAGATACCGCTTCCGCTTGTGCTCCACGCGCCCGAGGTGGCGCCGCCGCTGACGGTGGAAAGGATCGTCGCGTCAGGATTGTTTGCGCAGGTGAAGAGATCCGGTCCGCCGTTCACGTTCGGGGCGGGCGTGATCGTGAGCTCGGTGGTATCCGAGATCGGCGTGCATGCGTTGGTCGCGGTGAAGATCAGCGTCACGGTTCCGGCCGCCGTATCGGCAGGGCTCGGCGTGTAAGTCGCATTCGGATCGGTGTTCGAAGGCGAGAATGTCCCGCTGCCGCTGCTTGTCCAGATGCCGCTGCCTGTAGATGATGCGCCCGATACCGAAATCAGCGCGTTGTTGGCGCAAACCGTTTGATCGGGGCCGGTGGTGACGGCGGGAATAGGCGCGAACTGGATCGTCATCGTATCGCTCACCGGCAGGCAGATGCCGTTGTTGGTAGAGGTCAGGATGAGTGTGACACTTCCTGCAGTGGTGTCGGCCGTGCTGGGAATATACGTCGCGTTGAGCGTGTTCGCATTCGGCGAGAACGTTCCGCTGCCGAGTGTCGTCCACGTGCCTGAGCCGGTGCCGGAGAAACCGCCCAGCGGCGTGTTCGGGCTCGACAGGCAGGAGCTGAGA
>Ga0196978_1000728_pt1 | contig 16110 bp, 26 predicted proteins | sample S3v_2013CmetaG_FD_155491 | JGI IMG/M metagenome (GOLD analysis project Ga0196978, IMG submission 155491) | Soil microbial communities from Anza Borrego desert, Southern California, United States - S3+v_20-13C | ecosystem: Environmental > Terrestrial > Soil > Desert | place: USA: California... | reverse complement strand
GGCAAAGTCGGCCAGACCCGGGAGCAGATGCTCGAGTTTTTCTTTGCCCAGATCCGTCAGGACTGGGTGCAGCGCGTCTACGTGGACGCGAGCAGCGGCATCGAGCGGGAGCTCTCGGAGCGCACCGTGAGCCGCATCAAGAGCGGTGAGTTCGAAGTTCAAGATCTTCTGATCAAGTAGGAGGTAGCCATGGGTACGGTTCATGAAGGTACGAAGCAGCGTGAGATCATCAACGGGCGCGAGAACCAGGTGATCAGCGCCGTCGAGGCGAAGGTCCTGGCGGTGCGCTTCACGGATTCCGATGGGCAGGTCGACGTCTGCCTGGCGGTCTGCTTCGGCAAGGAGAAGGACGGCCTTCCCGGCGTCTACGTGATCCAGCCGCGCCAGATGCGGGAGCTGCTGACGATCCCGCTGGAGTTCATCAAGAAGGGCGTCCGGAACTACCTGGCGGCTCAGCAGCCGGCCGACGCGCCGGAGAGCGTGGACATCGGACCAGAGATCGATCTCACTGGACTGGGAGGCTGACATGGAGAAGCACGCAAACACGATCTTCCCGCAGGACCGCGTCGTGGTGACGCGGGGCAATGAGAAGGTGGCCAGCGGAGCCACAGGCAAGGTCCAGGACATCGACGCTGGCATGGAGTTGGCACAGGTGACCTTCGATGACGGCCGCACCGAGTTCGTGGACCTCAGCTCCTTGCGCAAGGAGGACGGCTGATGGACATGCAGGCAGTAGCGCTGCTGAAGAGCGGCGCCCGGTTCCGGGTCACCGGCAACAACCTCCTGGTTCGCCCGGATCCCGAGCCGAAGCAGGTAGGCTTGATTCAGCTGCCGGACGGAGCCTGCGACGGCGTGGTGAACACCGGCGTCGTTCTGGCCCGGGGCTACGTGATGTCGAAGGCCGCGTTCCACACGCCGATCCCCGGCATCCTGAAAGGCAACCGCATAGCCTTCGTCCGGTTCCTGGCGAAGCAGGACAGCAATGTCCAGCTCAGCGAGCGCCTCGGTGACTCCGTGATCCGCATCAGGGCTGCAGACGTCCTGCTGGTGTTCGACGACGAAGATCTTCCACTCATTCGGCCGGATCTGGTATAGGAGGAAAACATGGAAAAGGTACTGATGGAAGTGACGCACCTCGTGACGGAGAAACACGCGGCCATTGAGATGGACCCGGAGAACCACGAGGCCTTACGTAAGTTCAACTGCATTACGCAGCTTGTGACGCTGAAGCCCGTGGGCCGGAACAAATCCGCAGAGTCGACCGCCTTCGTGTTCTCGCCGATCCAAGTTGCGGTGCCAGGTAACGAGGTGAGCATTGGCGACCGCTTCACGTTGGAGCTGTTGCCGGTCCGGTAGACGTCGACGGCGCGCCCGGAGCTGCTGTACACTGCGGGCATGTACTACGAAATCGTCACCGGTACAGAACGAGAGATCAGCGACCGCATCAACGGTGCGGTTACGCTCGGTCCCATTCCGCTTGCCGGCGCACCGTTGGGCGGACTCACCGTGATCTTCAACGACCCCGCGGACACCGTGACGTTTCCTGGCGCCGCTGGTGCCCTGGTTACTCCGGCCGCTGCCGCCGCGGAGCTGCTCGGTGTGTCCGGGCTCGTGGTCTCCATTCGAAATGGTGGACCTGGCGGGCCGTACAACACGACGCAGTTCTGGATCTCGATCCAGCGTAGCGACGGCTTTACGATCGATGCCGCTGGTACTGCGAATGCGCAGCTCGGGCTGAGTACGACTGATGATACGGTATCCGACGGAGCCGATACCTTTGCGCAGGTCGTTGCCTACACACAAGGGGCCACTCCGGGCCAATACGCAATGCTGAGAGCGAGGGACTGACATGGCGTACGACGTACTTGCTGGCGACGCGAAGACACTTGCGGATCGCCTCAACGGCACGAAGCTCCTGGGACCGTTCCCCGCACAAGGGCTGCCGCTCGGCGCTTTGACGCTGATCTTCAGCGACCCCGCGGCAACGGTCACCTTCGATGGCTCCTCTGGCGCGCTCGTCACCGCAGTGGCAGCAGCAGCCGACATCCAGGCGAGCTTCTCCTCTGCGGTGCTCGAGCTGCGCAGGGACAACGCACAGCTCTACATCGCGATTTGGTATGGCGACGGCTACACGATCGATAAAGACGGCACCGCCAATGCGCTCCTCGGTCTGAGCACCACCGAGGACACGGTGTCGGAGGGCGCCGTCGATGTCACGCGGATCAGAGGCTTCTCCCAGGCCGCCACTGGGGGCCACTACTCCTTGATTCTATCCACGGAGCCGGGCTCCGCGGATCCAGGCATCGGCGACGTTGACGGTCCCGCCACCTCGACCAACACCGCTGTTGCGCGGTTCAGCGGCACCACGGGCAAGATCATCCAGAACTCGGCGGTGACGATCGACAACTCCGGCAACATCGCAGTTCCTGCGCTTGCTACGGTGGATGGTAGAGATCTCTCTGTGGACGGGGCACAGTTGGATGCGAACACAGCTGCTTTGGCTACAAAAGCCAATAAACGCCTGACAGGCAACGAGCAGACCGGCGCGACGTACTCGATCGTACAGGCGGACGAGGATGCGGGCGTCATCGGCAATCGAGCAACGGCGCAGACGTTTACGGTTGACCAGCTTGCCGCCGGTACCGTGATTCCGGTGATGCAGGCTGGTGCGGGGCAGATCACTTTGACGCAAGGGTCCGGAGTTACGCTGCGCCCCGGTAATGACTACAAGATCGAGGGCCAGTACAAGACAGGCGTGCTGTGGTGGAGGACCGCAACAGAGGTTTGGCTCTCGGGTCAGGTGGTGTCCTAATGCCAAGCCCGGCGATCAACTTCATGCGCGGGGGCACGGACTTGTTCTCTGTGCTGCTCGCGTTATCTGCCACCCGGTCCGTCTTCACGGCCGACCTGTACGTGATTGACGGCGGCACCGGTAGGATGCGTGCTGCCGCCGATCATAACGACGGCGCGCACTGGCTAGAGCAGAGCGACACGACGAAGCAGTGCGCGCTGCCTGCGCCGCACGCGGACTACGACGGACAGCTGTGCGCGACGTTCGATCACACCGTTCCGAACTGGTACACCAGCAACCGTGCTGCATCCGCGTGGCCGTACATTCACAGTGGCCTTGGGCATCGAGTATCGTTCTGCATGACGCCTACGGTTCTTCTGGCCGGCGTCGTGTACTGGGGGACGTACACCGGTGGGGCACAAACCGGCGCGTGGCAAAGCTCTCAGGCAGACACCACCTCAGCGCGCTGGCTGGTATTCAACGAAAGCGGTGGGGGAGCCATCGATGCCTCGATCGCAGCTGCATACACTCTCAACGTCGCCCGCTACTATCAGATCCGCTTCACGGATAACGCATCTCCCGAGTATCAGGTCTACGTCAACGGCACAGCCGGCGCGTCGGGGTCCAGCCTGACACACTCGAGCAAGGCACCGCAGTCGCCCTTGGTGCTCGGCCGACGCGCCAATACGACGGCGCCCGTCAGCATGCGTTTCCGCGACTGGATCAGCGGCCCAGATACAACTGAGTTTGCTGACGCAATAGCCGCCTACCAACTCGCAACGAATGGGCTCGCAGCATGAGATACCTTGTCGACACCCTTGAGCGGATCGCGGCTATTCGCGTTGCTCTGGATCAAGCGAACGGCTTGCGCGATGTGGCAGGCAGACCGATAACCAAAACGATGTATCTCGTTCGTGGTAAGGCTACCGTCGATCGCGCAGCTGACGGCACCGTGACAGCGATTCACGGTGCTCAAGTGCTGGCCACGTACCAGCGCACCGGTAGCGTCACTAGTGATTCCGATGTGATCTTGGGTGACGACGGCACAGCTGCGCTCGCGTTGGTCGACGAGCTAGACGAGATTGCCGACCACCTCGGTAAGACGGTGCGCGGTACGGCGATTCCGTCGCGAGGTGCGCTAGTCAGCGAGGCTGCGCTGCCCCCACGCGTGCGGTCGGAGCTGTCACGTCGCAGGACGGTCGAGCGCCTTGAAACCGAGCTGGGGATCACTCGCAACAGTAGATGACGCCTGCAGTGCACTTCTCCGCCGCCGCGCCCGTACACACGTGCTCGATGATCGCCAACTGCGCGAGTAGTGGTAGCTCGTCGAAGTACAGTCCAGCCGGGATGGTGACCTCGTCACCATCGACCGTGCGCGCCATGCCTTCGTAGGCGGCGATCGTGGACTCTGGCAGCTCCATGAAGTCGAACGGTCCAGGCAGGCCCGCCGAGGCGTTGCCCGTCAATGGCCCCCACGCGTGGCCGATCGGTACCATGAACAGGCCGCCGAACATAGGGATGGTCCCGCAGCTCGTGGTGTAGGGCGGCGCGTAGCACGCCGGGTCCATGTTGCCGCAGTACCAGGTGCCCCCGAAGCCCAGGCAGTAGACGCCCGGGCCGCTTGGCGGGTTGGCGTACGGACTGCCGATCTCGTAGCGTACGATGTCGGCGACTGCGCGGATTTTGTGCAGAGTCTCCGTGGTGCCGACGAAGAACTTGTTCTCCGCGGCGGCGGGTGCTGCGAACGTAAGGGTGAGCAGTAATGCGATATGCTTGATCATTGGTGGTTCCTTTCGTTATGCGAGCGCGCTCACTAGAGCGCCTCACTCTCTTATAGGGAAACACGGGGCCGTATTCTTGTCTCTAGCGCTTACCCGTGCCGCGCCTCGTTACAGCTTTCTGAACCACGGCGGCCCATAGGTGTCGGCGGTGTGTAGGTGGTTCATCGTCACGCCGATCTCCTTGTTTGTGATCGTTAGCTAGGCCTTTTGCGGCACGCAAGCTTGTCATTCGCGTGTGTTTGGTGGACGATTCGATCAGGAGGTACTCATGAAGAAGATTCTACTCATAGTCACGATCCTGCTCGCGACACTCTGCGTGTACAGTTCGATCTACGCGGCCGGCACTGTCACCAAGAGTGGCACCGCCCCTAACATCACGCAGCCGAATGTCGAGGTGCAGCAGGCGGCGATGACGTTTTCCGGGCCGTTATCGACCAGCACGGTGAAGAACGTCAGCTATTCCTTCAAGCACTACCGGCAGTGCCAGAGCCCCCTCAGCGGTATAGGTGGTGCCGGTACGGGGTGCAGCTGGGCGAATGTGCCTGTGGATACATACCTGTGTGGCACAAGCCAGATCGGCGTATTGTACCCGGCTTCGAACCGCACGGTTACGGATGCGCGCTGCACACCACGGCTAACTTCGTTGTCGGGAAGCACGGGTTCTTTCAACGGCATGCCGATCAACAACACCACGCGTCGGCTACGGCTGTACTACGTGTTCCTCACGTATGGAAGTGGAACCTATAACCCCCCGCTGGTGGGGCAATCGAACTCGGCCACCGTCAGCTGGTGATGTCGCGTGTACGAAGCACCGCGGCCTGTTATCTGTGCCTGAGTGCTTCGTACACGGCTTTCTGGATCGTGGCGCCTTCACGTAGCGTGGCTCTGTAGGTCCGGACCGCTTCGTCGCCTGCCCGCATTTTCTTTCGCCTGTCGCTTTCTGCGTCTGCGGCAACCAGCCGAACGATGATCTCCGCCGTATAAGCGAGATCCTCACGAATCGGCATGTAGCCCGCTTCGGTTTTTTTGAAGCCCCCTTCGAGTGCGGTGATTCGCTCGTCTAGATCACGCAGCAGCATCGGATGTGCGGTGCTGCTCATGTTGTGGTCCATCAGTTCGGGGTCCGTAGTTATGTGGCTGTACAGTGTCCAGCCGCCGGTCACGACGGTTGCGACGAAGGTCCCGATCGCTGTTAGCGTGCCGATATGCGATTTGACTTGATCTAGAAAGCCACTGCGGCGAGGTCGGGTCGTTGGCCTGTCGGAGTTGTAGCTCACGGCAATCAGGCTACCGTGCGCGCTCCATAACAGGCAATGCCTATGGTAGACTCGGCGCATGGCGGCGCGGTTCAAGATTGATCAGCTTTCCTCGGCAGGCGCTGGGGTGCCGAACCGAAGTCGATGGGATCTCGACGCTGAAGAGGCCATCGTTTTCAACGTCGTCGGTCCTGTTGTTGGTGCCACGTACACCTGGACTCTTCTGGACCGTGCGGGTAATGATCTTGCTGATGGCTCCTTGTCCGCAGGTACGGGCCTAACGACACAGATCAATGCCGCGAAGGTCCTGTCGCCTTGTGCTTATGTGGTGCGCCTGACGGAGACGCTGCCCAACGGAGTCACCAGTAGCCAGGTCCTTGCTGCGGTGGCTCTAGGGGCTTTCCCACGTCCTATCCTCGACGGCGGCCTGACGCAGGCAGAGATCTACTACATGGTCATGGCGCTAGCCAGTGATGGCGGAGGGGTCGAGTTCAGCGATGACCCACCTGAAGATGTAGGTGAGTCCGCGGACCCCGGGGAGTCGGATCGGGCCTCACGCGCTGATCATAGACATGCACACGGCTCTTTGGGAGGAGGTTCACTTCATGCCTTAGCGGTTCCAGGAGGGGATGCCGGCTTCATGAGCGGGACTCAAGCGCAGCAACTTGAAAACCTCGCTAGCTTCGTATGGAGTAACGCTGCGGCGCGAACAGCCCAAGTTCTTACAGCAGGCGATCTGCATAAAAAGGGGTACCAACAAGATTTACGCGCGATGTACGAGATTCAGGACGATAACGGGACTCTTCGTGCTGTGATGCTTCTGGATCCTAATGTGCGGACATGGCGTATGGTGTTGCCTTCCGCCACCAGTACGGCTGGGCTTCCTACGGTGATCGGCCTCGCCGGAAGTAACCGCATCGCGGGTTCGCAGCCTGTGCGTACGCCGTCTGCGGGAACCACAAAAGCAACACGGCAGGTGCGGCTGGGCATGGACGGCAATGCGCAGCTTGTAGCTTGGCGGCCTAGTTCCTCGGATGCAGAAAACTTCTCTATTACGCCAAGCGCGGGTGCCCGCGTCCGCTTGAGTTTTGTGATAAACGCGACTGTGTCGGCGACTACGATTTGGGTAGCGATCTACATAAGGACTGTTCCCGTCCCCGTAAACGATTACGACCCCGCAAATACGACCCAGTGGATCGGGGTTGGCCGTGCAGCAGGGCAAAACTTACGGATCTACCACAACGACGCTTCTGGCGTGTCCACTTCGATCGACTTGGGTTCGGATTTTCCTTGTGTCAGCGGCGAGGGCTACGAGATCGACGCTCTCACAGATACAGGGGCCGCGTGGGTGGTGCAGGTTACGCGCGTCAATACCGGCCATTCCGAATCCAGAACTCTCACTACGAATCTGCCTACCATCTCCGAAGGTGGGCCGTATCTATGGGCTGCGTATTCACCGTCAGATCCGGTTTCACCCGGTCTGGATCTGGTGGAATATCGTGTCGGAGCTCTGCAACACTGACTAGGATGGGAAGAACATGGCTGCTAGATTTCGTATCGACCAAACCGGACCCGGAAACGGCACGCTCGATCGTAGTCGTACCGATCTAGTAGACGGACAAGCCATCGCCTTGGTGGTGCCCAGCCCTGTGGGCGGCGCGACCTACAGTTGGGAGATCATCTACAAGTTCGGCTCCACGGCGTCGTTGACCGCTAGTACCGGCACATCGACGAGCATCGGGCCCGGTGGCTCCATCCCGGGCTTCTGTGCGTTCTTGATCCAGCTCACCGAAACCATCGGGCCGAACTCGACGACTCGGCGCCGCATCGCTGCGGTGCGCGGCGGCAACAAGGGGCTCCGCCCTCTGGTGTTCGGAGAGACTTCGAATCCGAACTCGAGCCGCACGACGCGTAACGCTGATGACTCCACGGACAACGAGGTGCGCACGGACCTCGACGCGGTCACCGGAGATAACTCGCAGAACTGGGCTGGCTGGATCGAGGCGCTGAACCGCGCGATCGAGGCGCTGGAGCTTCTCTCCTTGCCGGTCAGCACCCGTGGTGAAGAAGGACTGGAGTTCCTCACTGGCGTGAACGGCTACGAAATGGAACAGGTCGGCTTCTCGCCGGCCGAGCCCCAAAGCGGCAGGGGTCTGATCTACACGGAAGATCAGGGAGGAGTCACGCACCTGTTCTACCGAGGTTCCGGCGACTCCGGGGCCGTGTGCTTGTCGGACGGCAGTCTCGGTGGTGGTGGCAGCGGAATCACAAGCAGCGGTACCTCCACGCCGGAAGGCATTGTGCTATGGGACGACACCGACGGTACGGCGATCAAGGACTCCGTGGCCACTATCTTGGAGGAAGCGTCTGCTTGGTTCCTGAAGGGCCTGCACTCCTTCGAGTTTCTGGAAGTAGCCGCAGATCCCGCAGCCGCCCCGGCGCCTGGTGGCAGAATCTACGTGCTCAATGACGGTGCCTATCTTCAGCAGGTATTGAGCTATATCGATGCCGGAGGCCTGATCACCCGCATCACAGTTCCGGGATCGCCTTCCGTGCACGGTACTGCGGTGGAGGGGGTATTGCTGTCCTCGAGCGATACGGTGCATGAGGGCGAGTTTGCTCGTTTTGATCTGACCGGCGGTAACTGCACCGCGACACTGGACGCCAGTATCCCGATTGGTGGGCATTGCGTCGTCAAGATCGAAGGGGTCGCTGGGAGTAATCAGCTCGATATCGTGGACGGTGCTGCCCAAAACATCGACGGGGCTGCAACCTACACCTTGAACACAGACAACGCTTTTGCGCGCCTCACCAAAATGGAGAACGGCGCTTGGGCGGTGGGATGACTCTGGATCCTGCGCTGATGGAGCTGTCGCGTGATGCGCTAGGTACGCTGAGGGACGGTACGATCGTTTCTGTGAACGCGGCCGGCCGAGCTTTTGGCCTTGCGGAGGGGCAGCGCCTCCTGGACGTCGTGACGCCGGACTGCCGTGAGGAGCTTCTCGAGCTTCTGGCGGCAGAGGGTGTCCGCGAGGGCGCACTTCGTATGCGTGGGATCAACGTGAACTGGCTGAGCTTCCGTCTCGCCGGGGCGCACGACGTATGGTTCGTCGCGACGGACGTCACGCCGCTAGTGGAGTACCAGCGCCTCATGGCGGATCACCTCGTCGAGGTGGAGCGCGCCAGCAAGGAGCTCGCGCAGTTCGCCTACGCGGCGTCCCACGACATCCAAGAGCCCCTGCGGACGATCACGAACTACGTGGCGTTCCTGCTCGAGGACTACAGTGCGAACCTGCCGGCCGAGGCCCAGGAGTACCTGACGAACGTAGGCGACGCCGCGAAGCACTGCAGAGAGCTGGTGCGCGCCCTGATGGGCTTCTCGACCCTGGGGCGCGACGCTCGCTTCTCTCAGGTGAACTGCGAGGACGAGCTCCGCAAGGTGCTGGCGGCCCTGGAGCTCGCGATCAAGGACAGCGGTGCTACGATTACGTGCGGCCCACTCCCGGAGATCTTCGGGGACGCCGCGCTGTTCCGCGCCGTGATGACGAACCTGATCAGCAATGCGCTGAAGTTCGGAACACCGGGGCGCGCGCCCACCATCAAGCTCGGTGCCGGTCAGCTGGACGGCAAGTGGCTTTTCTGGGTGCAGGACGACGGCATCGGTATCGATCCCAAGCACGCGACGCAGATCTTTGATGTGTTCAAGCGCCTCGACAAGACGAAGCCCGGCGTGGGCATTGGATTGGCCTCTGCCCGGAAGGCCGTCAGTATTCATCAAGGCGATCTTTGGGTGGAGTCGCAGCTCGGTGAGGGCTCCACGTTTTTCTTCACCGTGGAGCGCCCTCATGACGGCTCGATTGTTGTTGGTGGAAGATCACCCGCCGGACGTAAAGGTGATGCAGAGAGCGCTACGTCACTTCGGGACGCAGCACAGGCTATACGTAGCGGACCATGGCGAAACTGCGATGCAATACTTGCGTGGAAAGGATCGCTTTCTCGACGGGAGCCTTCCGGACTTGATCTTTCTCGATCTAAACCTGCCTAAGATGAGCGGCTACGAGGTCCTGCAGGAACTGAAGCGCGACCCGACGTTCAGCCAGATTCCGGTGCTCGTGCTCAGCGGCAGTGAAGCGGAGCACGACGTTGTTTTTTGCTATGCTGCTGGCGCCAGCGCTTACCTGGTGAAGCCCGGATCCCCCGATGTCGCGCAAAGACTAATCCGCGCAATCGAGGCCGTCTGGTTTACACTGGGCAGGACACCCAGGAGTGCCTGATGCCCCGCGTGCTGCTCGTCGAAGACAACTCCGCAGATGCCAGCCTTATCGAGCGCAGGCTCAGTGCCGCGGAGCACCTGGGCTACGCCGTAACGCGCGTCGAGACTCTGGCTAGCGCGCTGACGGTGCTGCGGAACAAGGCTGTCGATGTGGTGCTGCTCGACCTGACGCTCGAGGACTCCGCAGGCATCGAGACTGTCGTGGCGGTGCATCGTGAATCGCCTGAGGTGCCAATCATAGTTCTCAGCGGCCACGAGGACGTGGCGACCGCTGTGCAGTGTGTCACCGAGGGCGCGCAGAGCTTCATGGTGAAGTCACCGACGGTGAGCGTCCAGGCACTGGAGCGCGAGATCCTGTTCACCGTGGAGCGCGCCAAGCGACTGTCTTATACCCGCAAAGTCTTGCGCACCACGCTGATGATGCACACGCCCGGCTCGGCGATGCTGAAGCAGCATGTCGACGTCATGGAGCGCGCTCTTGAGGAGGTTCGGAGCTACCTGCGGCGCAACTCCATGCCGAGCTACGAAGCGGTCGAGGAGATCCTGGACCAGCACGGGGTCCGTGAGGTGCTCAAGGAGCTACGCGTGCTGACGGTGCAGCGAGAACCCGGGGAGCATACGGCGCTGCACTTCGCGACGACGGCGATCGAAGAGATGCAGACGCTGGTTCGAACGGTGAATCAGGGGTTCCTAGACGCGCGCAACCGACACCGCCGCCACTTGTTGTACCTCTGGATCACACTGGCCTTCCTTTTCGGCCTGTCTTTGGGCTGGAACCTGCAGGGGTGGTTATGAGATGTCCGTGCGGCTACACGACCTTTGCGCGGCGCACCGTCCGGACCTCGGAGGTGGTGAGCCGCTGGATGTTGAGCGACGCCGGCGCAGCCCCCGGGGCAGGTATTACGCCGGCGGGTCTCGGCGCCGGCACCAGCACCACGGGCTCCTGGGGCCGCTTCGAGGTACCGCTGGTGTTCGGGCAGCTCGAAGTGTACTGCGCCAGCTGCAAGCGCGTCAGGAGCTCACGCCGCGTTGGCGGGCTCGCCTACATGGGGTGCTACGTCTCCGAGGGGCAGATCTATGTCGTGGCGGCGGATGTTGTGCGCCCTGTGGCTTGTTTCTCGCTGCGCTACACCAGCCCCGAAGGAGTCACGTATTCGGTGCCGCTTAGCGCGGTGTCGGGTACACCGCCTAGCATCTTCGGAATCCCGCTGGAGACCGCGGACACTCCCCCGGCGGGTGCAGTGCTGGCGCAACAACTGCTGGCGGGTCCGATTCCAGAGGTCAATGACTCTGGGGTCTATCGCGTCGAGATCATAGACAGCTGTGCCAGCAACATGACCTTGGTTCTGGAACTCGAGTTGGAGGCAAACGTGCAGATCCTCATTCCACAGAACGCTGATCTTCATGGAGCCCCGAGCCTGTGGCTTCAGGATTTCGACGTGAACATCGCATCAGCATCGCAGCCTGCGGGCTCGCCGGCTCGGACGGTACCGTTCGACAAGTGTAGAGGCGTCATCGAATATGACGCCCGGCTCGGTTCCCTGCCCACCGTGCAGGGCTGGGCCCTTGAGGGCAGCGGTTCGATCAACGACTTCGGCGTCGTGGACGGTCGTGTGCTGCGCATGGAAACCACCGTGGCGAGTTATTTTGAGCGAGGGCTCACGCTGTCAGCGAATCCCGGTAGGGTCCACGGCTACATCCAGTTCCGGCGCAGTGACTTCAGCGGTGCCCTGGGTCTGGATTTCCAGGCGCTGTACGCGACCAACGCGGCACCCTACAGCGGCGCTCGTCTGAACGCCCGGGACGCCGGGCTCTACAAGATGGAGCTCGATGCTGGCGCTTCCACGGCGCTGGGCGTGTCAGGGCGTCCAGCGGGTTGGGAAAGCCTCGGGGGCTCCCAGGTGACCAGCGGCCCCGGCGTGGCGTGGCGCGACGACTACGCCGAGGACGCAACCGCGACATACGGCACCGTAGGATCGGCCGCCGCCACAGAGATCCGCTGCCGCTTCGGCGACACCAACGGCGACGGGCTCACCGGCTACATCCGCCACGTCGTGGTCAGCGCTCCGGGCCGGTTCATCCGAGCGGGCTTCGTGGGCTACGCCGAGGCAGCGGAACCGACGCTGCGCTTCGGGCTCAGCCGCATCGTGGATGCGGACGTCGACAACACTGCACGGTTCAAGATCACGTACGGTCAGAACGGCGAGGTCTACGGCGCCCAGGCCTCGGTACTGAGTTTCACCGCGACGCTGAGCACCGCCAACAGCATCGTGGAGTTCCCGCTCAAGCTTCTGGGCCTACTGGCTCAGCGGCCCTTCTGGTTCACCGTGGAGCGCGACTGGTCCCATGGAGACGATCTTTTCGACTCCACGGTGCACCTGCACTATGTTACTGTTCGGACGAAGTGATTGAGATCTTGAAGGTGAACGCATGAACCTCGTGATGTTGAAGGAAGGCAAGCTCGACCTCGCCTGGACCTGGTTCCCCTGGTGGCTCGTGGTCAGCCCTGCGATGACCCGCGAGGTGAAGCAGACCCTGCAGGACGCGATCCTGCTCAACGGTGTCCCGGCACGGCAGGAGAGTCTCGACGCCCTGGATGATATGCTGATCCGCATCATCACGCGACGCTTCGCGATTCCTGGACTCGGCGATTATCTTCGTGCTATGAAGAGAGTCGAGCCGAAGGCCTAACAGCCCGAGGGTTACGAGCGCCTGCCGACCTCTCCCGTGTGTACTTGGCCCCGTGGGTTACCCTGCCCACGGGGCCTTTCTTTTGTATTCGCGTATTCTGTTGTATGCTCTCCGAGATGGCAGCGAAACAAAGGGCAAAGCGCGCGAAGATCGCGAGACCAAAGCTGCTTGGTGCACCGACGACCGTGCGGTTCTCCGAGGACGTAGACGAATGGCTACGCTCCAAGGCCAGGGACCACACGGGAGGGGCCGCGGGCGTCATCAGGGACGCTGTGCGCGACGCGATGCGCCGGGACAAGGAGCACGCAACGCAGCTGCGCTCCTCGCTGCTTCGCGCAATGGAGAGTACATGACCAACGAACTAGAAGGGCTGGTGCAGCGCTCGGTGCGCCTGGGCCTGCCAAAGACCGAGCAGGCACTGCGCCAGTTCATTCTCGGCGCCCTGCGGCTCCAGCACGTCACGGCGCTCGAGGTGTCACCGACCTCGGTGCTCGTGGAGCGCTTCGTGGAGCCGGACGGCGAAGTGCTTACCCCGGCGCTGAAGGCGGTGCACGCCGGCACGAGTCTGGAGCCGGACCTCGAGACGCTGCTTCAGGTGCTACACCTGGAAGCCCTGACCTTCGATCCCGCCGGTCACATCCTGCACCTCTTGCTGGCTCTCTACGAGATGGTGCAGCAGTTCGGTGTGCAGCCTGTGGCGCTGTTCGCGCGCGTGGGCGACGATCTACCGGCCGCACTGGGACTGCCCGATGCAAGGTCTGCACCTTCGAATCTTTTTGGGGTCCCTGTGACGTACGTCGAGGAGGGGCTCGAGGAGGGCAGTGTTCTCCTGGTGGGCTCGCCGAGCCCGTTCCTTGCGGATGCCACCTACGGCGTCGTGGCCGATATCGGAGGTGTGACGTGAAGCTTGGAGCCGCGCTGGGGCGTATCGGTGCCTCGATCGTGAAAGAAGTAAAGGCGGGCGACGACAGGTCGACGCTTCTGCTGCGTGTCGCCGAGGACAAGGGCGATCTGTGGGTCGAGACCTTCACGGAGCTTATGCTGCAGGCAGCCGGGAGAAAGGACGTCTGGACCGCTGACGTGTCGAAGTACTTCTTCACGCAGAACGGGACCGTGCGGTACTTCTGGCGGATCATCGTCGGGGGCAAGACCCAGGAGGCTTACGAACTGCTGGGCAGGATCGCGCTCGAGGTATCGATGCGCCACACAAAGGAGATCTCCTCCTTCCCTTTAGTGGGGAGGGCTGAGTACGTAAGAGACCCAGCCCGGGGACTATTCAAAGGCGCACACAATAGGTCGGAAGGCCTGCCCATGGATGTAGCAGCTCACTTCGTCGCGAGGTAACCGTGATCAGAGGAACAGTACGTGCCGATGGCACCAGCACAGCGGTGCCCAACGGCATCATCGACATGGCGGCGCTCGGCGAGAACGTCGAGCTCACCGAGGAGCTGGAGAAAAAGCTCAAGGAGCTGAACCTCGCCGACGCCAAGGAGACCAAGGCGCGGTTCAAGCTCGAGATATACTTCGCCGGCGGCCCGCGCCGTGGCACAGAGTTCAAGGGCGCCCTGTACGCCTGGACCAACGGCGGCTTTCTCAACGGCGGCGGCGACGGCTCCGTGTATTTTTGCCCCCAGGTTCTCGACCGCGGCAATGGCGTCAAGCACACCTGCTTGCACCCGATCGACGTGCAGTTCGTTCAGGCGAAGCGTGCCGTGTGTGTGCACTGCAGGACCGTCACGCACGAAGCAGACCTCGTGGGGCAGATCATCAACACCATGGAGATCGCGAAGTGGGCGCAGTTCATCACCATGATGTTCCACCGGCTGGAGTGCAACGCCGATATCCGCATCTGCGTCGCCCGGGGATCGATACGCCGAGCCAAGGAGCTCGAGACGGAACGGTCACGTGGTGGCGAGCAGTACGCCAGGGTCGACGCGCAAAGGGAGTGGATCACGTATCCACTTGCGTCTATCATTAGGGATACGTCGACCGGGTCACCACTCGAGCGGCGTATCCGAGCCTTCCTGGAAGCGTGATATGGCCCAGTTTACGGCAGCTGCTGTCACCGATACGATCTCGAAGCTGCGAAGCAAGATCGCGGTCTACAAGACCGTCATCTCGCAGCTCAAGGCAAACTACATGTCGTCGGATGCGGGTCCCGGTGAACTCCGGATCCAGCGAGACGACGGGGCCATTGTCGTGAACACGCATCTGCAGGAGACCGTCGAGGACCTGGAAGCCACCGTCGAGACGCTCGCTGAGGAGCTGGAGGAGTGGGAGAACCTCACGTTCAACCCCCAACTCACCGCGGACGTCCCCGAAGAGGAACCAGAGCCGGTCCAGTCGGTTGCTGCAGTAGCGATCACTAAGCAAAAGAAAAAGGAAGCTCCAGATGCAACTCGACGTTCAGGTAAGAATCAATCCGCCGCCAAGTGAGATCTCGCTGGAGGAGCTAAACAAGCTCTTCGCCGGTGAGGTCGAGAAGTTCGAGCGCTGGTTCATCGAGCGCCAGCAGGCCGCGGGCCACCAGGCGGTACAGCTCATATCCGCGGAGCACGCGATCCTGCGCAGCTTCATGTACTACATCTACACCCGAGAACAGTGATGGAAAAGATCACCCTCAACATCGAGTGTTCCCGGTGCCCGCGTGTCGAGAGCACGGAGATCAGCCTGGAGCAGGCCATCGCGCTGGCGAACGAGAAGAAGAACAACGTCAAGAAGCCCAACGCGCTGGAGCTCGTGATCGACGGTACCACGGTGGCGACCTACGAGAAGCTCTGCTCGACGTGTCGCAACGTCGTGCTGAACCTCCTCGACGGCGTGAGCCGCAAGGCCGAGAAGGTCAGCGCGTTGCGGAAGAAGACGGCAAAAGAAAAGGGACCAGCGGCCCCTGCTCCCGCGCCGGCGAAGCCTACAGCGACGCCGACACCAGGGAAGCGCTGACGTCGGTCTCCGACTTCTCGTCGTCCTCGTCGTCTTCCTCGTCGTCGGGGCCCTTGGCGTACTCGAAGCGCGTGACCTCCTCGAAGCGGAAGATCTGTCCGCCGAAGCCCATCACCACGACGTCGTCGCAGGCGCCTTCGTTGTAGTGCTCCACGGTTCGCTCGAGCTGTGCCAGGTCCACCGAGTCGTCGACCTCCACCGTGATCGTGAGTGTGCGTGCCATGCTTTCTCCTTGAGTAAAGTCTCTTCGTTTTCTGATAGGAGAGATCAATCGCTTTTTACGAGACGAAGCCCGCGCGGCTGCGGTTCCGGTTCGGGCTTGGCGGTGCCGAGCTGTCCCTGGACCCAGCGGCTCCAGCCCACGACACAGTCCAC
>Ga0196978_1000727_pt1 | contig 16121 bp, 7 predicted proteins | sample S3v_2013CmetaG_FD_155491 | JGI IMG/M metagenome (GOLD analysis project Ga0196978, IMG submission 155491) | Soil microbial communities from Anza Borrego desert, Southern California, United States - S3+v_20-13C | ecosystem: Environmental > Terrestrial > Soil > Desert | place: USA: California... | reverse complement strand
CCGCGCGCACGCTCGGCAGCCCGACGACTTCGTCCGGGTCGACGACCAGCCGGGCCTGGCTCGTCGCCGCGTTCGCGATGAATCCGCAGCCGACGTGCACCGGCTGGTGCACGTCGCCGGCGAGGTGTGTCAGCCAGCGGAGCGCGATGATCTCCTCGAAGCGGGCGCGCGGGCCGGGACTCCGCAGCGCCTCGACGCAGCGCAGGATGATCTGGACCACGTCATCGCGGCGGGTGAACTCTGGATACCGCTCGCGGTCGTAGCCGTCCAGGCCGAGAGGCAGGTTCACGTAGTGCCAGGCGGAGAAGCCCCGGTTGCTCGCCAGGAAGCGCTCGGTCGCGGGGTCGCGCGGGCGGTCACTTGAACGCAGCCTGTCCGCCCACCGCGCCGCCTCGCCCAGAGAACCGTCGCCGCCCTCGTCCAGGATGCGCGTAATCTCGTCGCGCGCTCTCTGCGACTGAAGCCGCTCCATCGCCGCCGTCGCGATGGCGGCGTGACGCCGCATCCCCCACGACGCCTGGCCGGCCGCTTCGTCAGATTCGAAGAGCCCCTCCACATCCGAGACGGACGCGGCCTCCTCCTCCGCAGGTGAAGCCAAATCCCCGACCTCGACCTGAAAGGTCAGGTTCTTGATTCGGACGTTCTTCGGCAGTTGCTGGACGAGGCCCAGCAGTTGAAGCAACTGCTCCGACGACGCGGGCCGCGCCCCCCGCGCCGCCGGACTTTCGGCCGCCCCGTCCGGGGGCTGCTCGCTCTCGGCGGGGACGGGGAAGACGCTTCGCAGCCCGAGGTTGTTGTCGTTGGGGACCAGCCGCCACTCGGGAACGGCCTCGCCGGTCGTGAAGTGGTCCACGTTGCTGGCGTCTCCGTCAGCGGAGACGACCATCAGGAGGCTGTCATGCCCCAGGGCGTCCGCGTTGGGAACCCAGGCGAACGGCCCGACGACCTTCTCCTCTGTGCCGCGCGCGGCCAGCGTGCCCGCGAGCAGCTCCTGCGTGGTGAGGGGCAGAAAGTCTTCGGGCCAGACAGTCCCCCCGCCCGGCCTGTGGTGGAAGCCGCGGACCCGCACGTTCTGGGCCGTCCGCGTGCCGCGATTCTTGATGCGGACGTAGGCGTAATTGGTGACGCCGGCCCCGGGCTCCTGGTGCGCGCCGACGCCGTCGGCGGCCCTACGGTTCCAGACGGACGGGTTGTTCCAGTATTGGGCCGTGTACTGGTACTCGCCGCCGCGGCCGTCGTCTATAAAAACGTCAACGTCGGGCGGCTCGCCCTCTCTCATGACGGGCGTCGGCGCGCCCTGGGCCTGGTAGAGGCCCTGCTTTTCGAACGACCAGCGGATGACCTTGTTGTAGGCCCCGCCGAAGACGCCCTCGCTCGTCCAGTTGAGTAGGTCCACGGCCATCAGCGCGTTAGCAAAGCTGATGGGGTCGGTTGGATTCGTGGCCGGAGTCAGGGTGCTGATCGCGCGGAGGATGAGGTACATCGTCACCCGCGAGGCAAATCGCCTCTGAGTCAGGTCGGCTGAGTCGCCGCCGATGGAGCGGTAGAGGCGGAAGAGCGTGGTGCTGAGTATCTGCTCGGCCTGGTAGCCAAAACGATCAACCAGCGTGAAGGGCCCGTATTTGGGGCCGCCCCAGGCCCACCCCGCCGAGACGGCCCGGTTGAACTCGCGGTCGTTCTCCGGGTTCCAGGGCGCATACCTGAAGCGTAGCTGCGGGTGATTGCGTAGCATGGAATCGGGGTCGTGCAGAATCGCGGAAAGACTGTCCCCGGCGCTGTGGGCGAACCCGAAGTTGGCCGTGCCCACGTGCTCGTACAGAATCCCGTGGCCGCCCAGCTCGTGCAGGTGAACGCGAGAGTCGCAGGCCCTGCCGATGGGGCCGTCGGCGGTGTTGTTATCGTTCAGACCGTAGCACGCGTGGCCGATGCCCCCCGCGCCGTTGCCGACACAATGCGCGTTGATAGAATTCCCCAGGCCGCGGTGATCGATAGGCACGGGGAAGGAGGTGTTGTTGAAAAAAGTGGTGATCGGGAAGCCCAGGCTCTCGACGAGAGCGAAGAAACGGTCCGTGTGGTAGTAGGCGTTGACCGCGGCGAACTCGTCTGTACGCACGTCATAGTCGAACCTGCTGTTGGCCGGCGTCGTGGGCGGGACGACGCTCGGCAGCTCAATATTAGTCACCACGGCGAAGCGCCCCCGCAGCGATTGCACGCCGTTCACAGGCGCGTCCAGGTTCGGCAAGTCTAAAGAGACGCGGAAGGGGTTCAGGACGTTGTTGTCCCGGTTGGGGCCGTTCGCCGGATTACCCGTGCTGGTGATCGGGTCGCGGGCGAAGACCATCCCGACATCCCCGGAGACGAGTGGTTCGAGGAGGAGCACGGAGTCCGTCTGCACGTCTATCAGGGCGCGCCAATTGAGCGCCCCGTATTCCGGCGTGCTCAGCGAGAAAGTGACCTCCGACACTAAACGCCATTCGCCATCCTTGACGGATGGGTCCACCGGCGGCAGAGACAACGTAGGCATGATATACGTCTCGGCCTCCACGTTGTCTCCGGGCGTCTCTTTCATGGTCTCCGGGGCCACGCCCGCGCTCATCTGCTTGGGGAGCCTTTTGCTCTCGTCGTAGCAGTAGACGAAGAACCTTCCGCGAATCGCTTGCGCGTCATCTTCGGGCGCGTTCTCGTCTGCGTCCCGGCCGAGCACCCTTCGCACGAAGAAAGCCGTCGCGGGCTGCCCGGCAGACTCCGCGGGCGACGCAGTTTCCAGGCCCAGCACGCGGAGTTTCTGCTCCGCCGCGGCCAGCACGAAAAGCTTCCGATGCTGCTCGATCTTATCGGGCGAGGGCAGGCGTGCGTTGATCCCACGCTCGCTGGTGTCGGTGGCCGTGACGACGCGGTTGGGGTTGTGCTTGACCGTCAGCGTAATCGCCGCGCGCCACACAGGGGCGTTCAGGTACGTCTGGTTGAAGATGAAGGTGGAGGCGTCGAAGAGCTCCTTCTGGGCTCCCAGGCGGTATTCGACGCCCTGCTCCCGCGGCTCCATGAAAGAGACTTTCTGCTGCGGGGCCCGCAACTCGTCCTCCGCCAGCCCCAGCACGCCGGACATCTGGCGCAGGAATTCTATTGCCGCCAGCAGCGGGCTTTCCTGGCTCGACTTCCACGGCTCCTCTAAATAATTGATCTGCCGCACACGCTCGCTGTCGTCGACGGTGAGCTGGGCCTTCAACCTATTGTCGGACACTTCTCTCATCGCTTACTCCTCGCTCTGGATTCGAACGCGTCTCGTGAACAAAGCCCCCGGCGCAGGTGACGAAAGAGAAGCGGCCCCGCGACGAGGGGACTCCGCGGGCCCGGCGCGTCCGGGCGACTTCCGTCACTGCAAGAGAGACTTAAGCCAACGATTGGCAAGCAGCTAAGGACAGATAGTTTTGTCTAAAAGCCATGACGGCCGGGGAGTTCTCACGCTGTGCGCTGGCGACATGCCCTGCCGTCTCCTGGTTCCGTGCAGTGATGAAGGAAAAACAGCGGCCTCTCACAAGCAGGCGGGCAGGGAACTTTCGGAAAGCAGCGACCTTTTATATGAGTCGGAACTATTCGTTAATGACTTCACAGGCCGGCCGCTTACCCCTTTGCGGGCCGTGAGCCGCGGCCCGATTCCAAACCCGGTCTGGCTTTTCCCGCGCTTGCTCTTCCCATAGATAGATGTAGTTCGGAGGCAAAACATTTCATCAGCCAGCGGGGAGTTGCAGTGGCAGGTTGTGGACCGCAGCAAGGCGGATGGCTGGAAACGCGAGCGAGTACATTCGGGGATGCACACAGGCCGGGCGATTTCCCTTCCATACAGGGGGCACTAATGATATCCTCTGCGCCGCTCTGAAAGGTCAAGCTGGCTAGGCCGCTCCGACATCAAGGTCGGAACTCTTACTTGCGACGGTTTTTTAAGTCGAACCAATTCTCACCAATCAGATTTCACAATCGAGTTTGCGTGATTCGTCGCAAAAGATTCCTTAGTAAATCCATCCCACTGCCAGGAGAAAACCATGCCTGAAAGTAGCTTCACCCACCCGTTGTTCGGTGACGTCACGTTTCGGACGGTGAGTCCCGTCTGGAAGCGGGGCGATAGGATTGTATTTACAAGCGGGTTCGACTTAAATGACGTGACCCGCGTTTTTGTGCCACAACTTGAGAACGTCGAAGGCTCCAACGCGGGGAGGCTGCGCGTACACAAGCGGGCCCACGAACAGCTCCTGGCGGTCTTCAGAATGATTGAGGCCAGGGGGCAGCTCCACTTCATTAAATCGTGCGCGGGGACGCTCAATGCCCGCCTGCGGAAGCCCACCAACGGAGCCCTGAGTAAGAACCCGTCCAATCATGCCTTCGGAACCGCCATCGACCTGAACGAAAATGACCCCGGCTTCGGCGACTCCGTCGCGCCCGTCGCGCCCGTCTTCGAGGCCTTCGGATTCAGGTGGGGAAAGTCGTTCAACGACCCCATGCATTTTGAGGTCAAGAAGTTTCTCAGTCACGAGGAAGTGGAGGCCAGACTACTGATGAAATATATCGCCACGAAACAGCACGTCTTTAACCGCGGGATCCCGTCCGACGATTTCCTGGACCAACTCGTCGCCTGGGGCAAGCAGGCGCCCGACGAGATATTCGAGCGCAACGAATTCAGCGACATCTACTCAAGTGTGAAGAACACCCTCGGCCCCTGGAGGGACCTCAAGCACCGCCGGGCGGTCATGCTGGAAGTGATGCGCGTCCTCGCGGGCTTCGAGTCGTCCTGGGATTGGGACGCAGACGTGGACCTCAACAACCCGACTTCGGTGACGCCGGAGACCAAAGAGGCGGGTGCCTGGCAGGTGAGCGCGAACTCTATGAACTTCGGGCAGGAACTCAAAGACCTCGTGCTCGCCAAGGTCGGCTCGCTCGAAGGAGAGGCTTTCCGAACGGCCATGAAAGAGAACCACACCCTGGCGATGGAGTACGTCGCGCGGCTGCTGCGCCGCACCACACAACACCACGGGCCGGTCAAGAGGCACGAAATCGACCCGTGGCTGCGCCGCGACGCGGTCGATGAGTTTGAAGGGATGCTGCTGTTATAGCGGCGCAATGGCTGTTCACTCGCCGTTGCCAGCTCGCGGGACGGGCGCCGCGCCCGTCCCGCGAGCTGGATTAACCGCCTTTAGTTCCTGTCGTTGCTGTTCCGGTGCCCGAGCAGCAGGCGTTTGAGGAGCTTGAGCCGCTGAAACGTGCAGTCCAGTTGATCGAGCGGCATCGCGATGTCGTGTTCGAAAAGACGCCCAAACTCTAGCCCATCCCCATCGCGTTGACGACGCCCGCAGCCCAGCACTATCAGGGCCAAAGCTTGGTCAACGATGCGCTCTGCAATATCCTCCACGGCATCATCGCAAGCACACCGAGTTATTGACGCCTTTACGTCCCGGGCCCGACCAACCCGCGCGAAGACCTCAGCGAGCGGTGGGATGACCACCCGGAGCGATACCTTGTTCGCTACCGAGTCGGATTTAATCCGCCGCCTGCATTCTCCGTTAATCAGTGTGCGACTCTGCGAAACATTTTGCCGCGAAGTGTCATTACAAATAGCAGGCATGATTCGGGGGCGGTAAAGAGTCGGGGCTGTCTGGATTGAAGCCGACTTGAGGAAAGAACCCTATTAAGGTTGACGTCTCCAAAGATTTTTGGCCGTTTAGAAGCGCGATAGTATAGTGCACGCCCCCAACAAGCTGGCGAGTCGCAAACAGCCCTAAACTGCCCCCGCGACCGAAGGGCGGTGGGGCCGCCGCCCGGAGAAGACGAGATGGATCACTTCGCCACCCAACCGCAATTCAACACCCTTTCACTGCCCGAGTTGCTCCGGGCCCGCGACCAATTCCACCCGCACCTGATGCACAAGGCGAACGTCGTGGGGACGGCGGTGGGCCGTTACCTTATCCGCAAGGATGACTCTTTCCCGTCCAAGTCCGGGCGCGGGGGCGAGCAGCCGCGCCGGGAGGGACCGAAGCCGCCGCGCACGCTCGAAAACTCGGAAGTCCGCGACTACTCCTGGCCGTGCGTGTTGGTCTTCGTCTCGAAGTGGGTCGACGAGGATGAGTTCCGCAGCGGGGGCAGGTCGTCGCCGGCCGACTTCGTGCCGAAGACCATCTACCTGGAGGACGGGCTGAGCGTGCCCGTCTGCGTCGTCCTCGCCCCGCCGGTCAAAAGCGCGCCGCCCGCGCTCGCCCCCGGCGAACTCAAGTTCCCTGCGTCGGGGCTTTCGGGCGGCTACCCGATTATGGCGCGCGTTCAGGGTGCCGAACGCGTCGCGTCCATCGGGTGCCTGCTCACGGACGGCCACAAGGTCTACGCGCTGACGAATCGCCACGTGGCGGGCGAGCCGGGCGGGCAGTTGACGACGCTGGCCGGGGGGAGGGAAGTGCCGGTCGGGCGCAGCTCCGCGAAGCAGCTCGGGCGTCTGCCCTTCGCGGAGGTCTACCGCCCGTGGCCCGGCCGCGACGTTTACGTGAACATGGACGTGGGGCTCGTCGAGCTGGAGGACCAGACCGTCTGGAGCCCGGCCGTCCACGGCATCGGCCGACTCGGGCCTCTGGCTGACCTGAGCGTCTACAACCTGACGCTCGGCTTGATAGGCTGCCCCGTCCGCGCACACGGGTGCGCGAGCGGCCGCATGTTCGGGCGCGTCGCGGCCCTCTTCTACCGCTACAAGTCCGTGGGCGGCTTCGAGTACGTCGCGGACTTCCTCATCGGCTCGCGCGACAACGAGCCGCTGCGGACCCGGCCGGGCGATTCCGGGTCCATCTGGGTCGTCGAGACCGGGGAGGCCGAGCGCGACCTGATGCCGCTCGCCGTCCAGTGGGGCGGCGCGGTCTTTTCCGGCGGGGCCGCCCCGCTCCCGTTCGCCCTCGCCACCAACCTCAGCAACGTGTGCCGCGAGCTGGAGGTCGAACTCTTCAGGGCGCGCGACCTCGCGCGGTTCGAGTACTGGGGGCCGGTCGGCCACTACTCCATCGCGGCGTTCGCGTGCGAGCAGGTCGCCTCCGGGAAGCTGAAGCGGTTGATGCTGGAGAACCGCCGCCGCGTCAGCTTCGAGCCGGACCAGATCACGCCCTCCGTCAACGACCTCTCGCCCGAGAGCTTCGTCCCACTCGCCAACGTCCCGGACGTGGTCTGGAAAACGCGTTTCGGGCAGACGCCGTACGGCCGCGCCTCCTGGGAGAACCCGAACCACTACGCCGACCTGGACTACGCGCCGGGCGGCGTGGCGTCGCTCGACGAACTGACGCCGACGGCCGCCTCTCTGAGGACGGCGACGTGGCGCGAGTATTACGACGCGGTGGGCTGGACGAGGACCAGTGAAAGGGGGCTGCTGCCGTTCCGCGTCTGGCAGATTTATAAGCAGATGGTCGGGTACGTCGCCGCGCGCGATTTGCCGCGCTACGTCGCGGCCGCCGGCGTGCTCGCCCACTACATCGGCGACGCCTGCCAGCCGCTGCACGGGACTTACCTGACCGACGGCGACCCGTTCCGCTTCCCGAACGGCAACCCGTCGGCCCAGATGCTCGGGCTCGGGCAGGGCTACGGCGGCGGCGTTCATTTCGCCTACGAGTCGCTGATGCCCACCGAGAACGTCGAAGCCCTCAGGCAGGGGCTCGCCGGCACGCTCGGCCCGAGCCACCAGATGGACCTGGTGACGGGCTGGCGCAACGCAGCCTTCGCCGCCGTCGAGCTGATGCGGCGCGCGCGCTCGCTAATCCCCCCGATGGATCTCGTCCAAGCCTACGCGGACTTGAAGAATAACGGCCAGGCGTGGAGGGCCCCGACCGTACTCTGGACTCAGTTCGGCGCGCAATCCGTCCAGGTGATGGCGGACGGCTACCGCACTCTCGCCATGCTCTGGGACAGCGCGTGGGCGGAAGGGAACGGTGACGACATCCCCAGCGCCCAACTGGTGAGGTTCAGCAGGGAAACCATCTCCGGCATTTACGAAGACCCTGACTTCGTCCCGTCGCGCACGCTCGACAACGTAGACCCGTACCTGTAGACGGGTCGCGTCCGCGCCGCGCGCCTTACTGTTTGATAATCGCCTGCGAGGACGGCCGTCATTCTTAACGCAGCCGACTTCCGCATCCTCAGGACGACCGAGATGGACGCTTGCGACAAGCCCGCGGCCCCACCGCCCAAGCGGAAACGCAAGCCCCGGGACCAGCGAAATAGGCGCGAGCAGGCGAGGGTGCCGCTCAGCGCCTATGCTGGTGCCGCTCAGGGCCTATGCGGTTCTAACTTTCCACACTCCGGGCGAGCGCGGTGCGTCATCCCCACCGACCGTCGCGAGGCTGACCCGGATGTTCTTTCCGTTCATGCCCATCTCCTCATTCGTGCTCCGGCGTGACTCATTAAAATGTGAGAGTCCCTTCGGCCCCCGTCGTCGGGTTCACCACCGTGGCGATGGCCTGTGGCGCGGGGATTCCGATCTGGGGGCGGCGTCCGAAGACGTTCTGTTCGGCTTCCTCGCGGAAGGCGGGCAGGAGCTTCGCGCGTGCGCTTTCCAACTTCGCCAGCGGCTCGGAAGATTTCCAGTACTTGATGTCCGACCTGTGCTTCGAGATGATTGAGCGGTTCAGGACAACTATCTCGGCAACCAGCTCACGCCATTTGATGAGTCGCTGCTTTCGCTGAAGCAGGTCGTAGTACGGCTTCAGGGCGGCCCCCGCGCAGAACAACCTAAAGACCGGCACCAGGCAGAGTCCCTCGCGGGTGATGTAGCTCTCGAAGGTGTCGCCCTTTTCGGGGAGTGGGAGCAGCTTCCAAATCACGTCTCCGGTCGCGTTCATCATGCCCTCTGTTTCCAGACGGCTGATTTCCGAAGTGATGTACTCGTACTTTCTACCGTACTCGTCCTGCTCTTTGTTCAACGCCGCGATGGAGTCCTCGTTCTGCTTGATGTTGCGCGCCGCTTCCCGCGGAAGCTCTCTGATCTGTTGCGAGATGCGTTGGTATTCGTTCTTCCCGGAGCCGGCCTTCTCGCGGACCCAGTCAACCGTCGCGCAGGGGGAGGGAAGCGCTTCATTGAATGACTTGAGTTGCTCGAGGCACCCGAAGACCTGCGACAGTTCGTGGTTGGGGTAATTTGCCTGTAGCTCGGAAATCCAGCGGGGTCTAACTTCGGGGGAGTTTTGGTGTAAGACGATGAGCGCCACTAACGCGTCCGGGTTACGAGCCGCGTTGTGCGAGGAGGTCGCGTGCTGCACCGCCCGCTCGTAGTTCTTCGAGTCCACGTCCATCCTGACGAGGCTGAGCCACAGCACTGACGCCGAGCCGCCCTCACCGGCTTGTTCCAGAAGTGACGCCGCCTCCTCGGCCTCCTCGTAAGAGGTGCCGGCGACGTGCGTCGCGAGGGCCCAGCGTGTTACGGGGGCGACCAGCGACTTGGGCGAGTGGCGCGCCGCGAAGAATAGTACGGCCTGCGCGGGTCGCCGCCAGTACCTCGGCGAGTCTGCGTCCCAGAAGCCCAAACCGGCCAGGATGGCCGCCGCCAGGGCCAGGGACCCGGCGACGGCGACTAAGAGTCTCTTTCTTCTAGTGTCTACGACCCTGCTCAGGGTCTCGCGGATTTTACTTCTCATTACTTGGTCTCCCGGTGCGAGGGTTTCTCTTCAAAGCCCATGCACCTCCTTTTGTGGCGCGGCCCCAAAGCCGGCGGGGGAATCCGCGGCCGGTTGACGGGCTGCGTTCGGGCGGTGCCGCTTAAGTGAGCGCCCGCCCGCGCCAGCAAAATAGAAACTCCTGTGCCGGAAAGAAAATTTCGAGACTCCCGAAAGCGACTACTAAAGGCCGAAGACGCAACGGGTTAGTTTGCAGTAATGAAATCCGAGGTGAAAAATTCAGGGCGAAATCCGATTTTTTGGATTGAGGTTCTCCATTTCGGATGAGGGATGACGAGGCGGCAACTGCCGCCTCCTACGCGCCGGGCGTCCGTCTACTTGGTGTCCTTCTGCTGAGTCCCATGGCTTCGGGGCCTGACCCTTTCGTCCGGCGTTGTGGGCAGTTCTCTCATCCTCATGAGCTTTTCAATCAGCTCCTTCTTGTCGATCAAATCATTGGTCTTATGCTGGCTGTACCCAAGCTTCCGGCGCATATACTTGCCGAGCAGTATCCTCCACTGCTCCGGGCTGAAACTGTTACCGTCCTGCGACGCGACGAATTGCTTCATCGTCACGTCGAGTAAGAATTCGGACAGTTTCTTGGCCCAGTCCTTATACCTCAACCCCTCGCTGGATTTGATGACAAGAACCGGGCCGCCGATCTTATCCTTCCTGCGCAGCTCGCGGGCCATCCCCTTCAGGTACGCGTGCTCCACCTGGCCCTCCAATTTTCTCCACTGCTCGAAGTAATCGTAAGCCAGAATTTCCGTGTTCCGATTCAGCAGGCAGAGCCTGGCTAAGCGCAGGTAGCAGGCCGCGTCCAGCCTGGCGTTCTCGCCGCCGTTTTCTTTCAGCGCCTGCCTCAAGGCTTTCAGGGCCTCGTCGAAGTCTTCGTAAAAATCCTCGTGCCTTTTCTGTCGGAACTCGACGAGGTCTGTGTACACCGAACCCAGGGCCGCCCACGCCTCGCTTTTCAAGGGGGCCGTGCCCTGGCTCGCGCTCACGTCTCTCGCCTGCATCGCCACCTCTTTCGCCGCCATCAAATCCTGTTGCAGCTCAGACTTCTGCGACGTCCTCCCCTGCGAGCGGAAGTGTGCCCGCAGGAAGTAACTCTTGTAGATCAGGGCGTCGCCGAGCAGATGAGGGTTCTTATAAGTGTTACGGTCCTTGTAGACTCCGGCGTACCCGATGGCCTCGTCCAGCAGTCTCATCGCCCTGTCGAACGCGCTGTTGAAGTCCTGCGGCGAAAGCTTCGCTTTGTAATACAGGGCCAGGGCCAGTTGCACGCCTGTGCGGTGAGTGTAGCGGCTGCCCGGCACCAGGCCCTCCAGCGTGCGGTAACAATCCTCCAGCCCCGCGACCACCTCGTCGATGACCTTCTCCTCCGAGCTGTGCGCGGCCCGTTTGCAGGCCCAGTACCAAACGTCCACGTACGCCAGATAGACGCGGCCGGAATTTTGGGCCAGCGTCGCCCGCGCCAGGGTGAGGGCTTCGAGCGCGCGCGTCACCTGACTGGTGAGGAACGAGAGGTAGCCGTCGCCGAACGCCGTCACGAGCGCGGCGCGGCGCAGGGTGACAGAGGTTTTCTCCCTCAACTCTTCCCGCTTGGTTTCGTCGTCGCGCAACAACTCTTCCTTCTGCCGCAGGCGGTTGACGTAAGCCTCGGCGCTCTGCCTGAACGCGACGCGGCTCTTGGCGTAAGAGCCTTGGGCCATCAGGATGCGACCTTTGAGGTAAAGCGTAAGCCCTATGAGGCCGAAGCTCTGGCGCTCTATCTCGTGCTGACGCGGCAACTCCTCGACCACGTACTTCTGAATTTTCCCCAGCAGCTTCAAGGCCTGCCTGTAGGCCGACTCCCCGTGCTGCCGGTAATAGTAATTCGCGCCGAAGAGGGCCGCGATAAGCAGGTCCTTGATAACTTTGGTCTGCTCATCCTTGCGGGCGAACGGGCGGTCGCCATTCAACTCATCCGCCCAACGCTCCATGTCCTTCGGTCGCGGGGAGGAATCGAAACGCTCGGACATTTCGTCGAAGTATTCCTCTAACTTCGGGGGCACTCTGGTCGCATAGTCGCACGCCTCGTAGACGAGGCTCCTGCTCCTCAGAAGCAGCACGCCATGCTCCTCGGATACGTTCGGGCAATTCTGCTTCAGGTATTCGATGAGCCTGTAGAAATTTTCAACCGCCTTGCGGAAGCTGATCTCGCCCTCGGCCGCCTCGTCCTCCTCGGCCTTCAGCTCGTAAAAGAGAGTCCCAGGTAACGGGAGCCACGTGCGTACATAGCTGACTTTGTCTTCGAACCCTCCCAGGCGATACCGCCTTCGTAAACAGGCGTGATTTTTCACCAGACAATTCACCAGGTGTTCGTTATCAGTGTTCATCTTCCGCTCCTGTGCCGTGGGCCAGAATGTGATTGTTCGCGGCGCGGTCAGCTACTTCGAGGCGGTCAAGTGACGTTGAGGTAAAGCCTGCCCCGCTCAGGGGTGAATAAGAATTAAACCGGCCTACAGTATGTACACGGATGAAAGTAAATCAAGAAATATATTTGGACACGGCAATTCTCGCGGGTCCGATAATCTCAGTCTAAATGGGCTCTCCCGCGCTTTTGGTGCTGTTAGCGCAGTTCTCATCCGGTTGACTTTCTATTTTCATTAAGCCGTATGCATCACCCGCGCCCGTACATAAGCCTCTTGACCAGCTTCAGCCGGTGAACCTGCCTCTCCACCTGGCCGCTGCTCCACTCATTCTCCAGCGCCGCCCGCAAGGGCCGAAGGCGAGGCCACGGCTTCAGCTATAGCGGGACGTGAGGCGGTTCATGTAATTACTTGCGACAAATACGCGCGCGAGGCCACTTACTTGAGATTCTACTTTGAGGAGGTCACAGGATTGAGAAGATCAATCGTGACGGCTGCCGCCGCGCTGCTCTCTTTATTTTCCCTTCCCACGCAGCCGGCCCAGGCGAGACAGGCCGCGGGATCGAAGCCTCTGGCCTTCACTCACGTGACCGTGATTGACGCGACCGGCGCGCCGGCCAGGCCCGACATGACCGTGGTCATCTCCGGCGGACGCATCACCGCGCTCGGGAACAGCCGGAAGGTCAGAGTGCCGAAAGGCGCCGAGGTGGTCGACGCCGCGGGCAAGTTTCTGATCCCGGGTTTGTGGGACATGCGCGTCCACGAGTGGAACAAGGAAGTTTTCTTCCCGCTCTTCATCGCGAACGGCGTCACCGGCGTCCGCGACATGTTCTCGCCGCTCCCACAGATCAAACAGTGGCGCGCGGAGATCGCGGCCGGCACGACCACGGGTCCGCGCATAGTCGCGGCCGGCATCTTCGTGGACGGGCCGTACCCCTTCTGCGCGCCCTGTACGATTGCGGTCGGCAACGCCGACGAAGGAAGGAAAGCGGTCCTCAAGGTCAAGGAGATGGGGGCGGACTTCATCAAGGTTTACAGCATGCTCCCGCGTGACGCCTACTTCGCGATTGCCGAAGAGGCGAAGCGACAGAACATGGTCTTCGCCGGACACGTGCCCGAATCCGTCAGCGCATCGGAGGCTTCCGACGCCGGGCAAAAGAGCATCGAGCATCTGTCGGGAGTGATCGTGACGTGCTCCGCGAAAGAGGAAGAGCTAAGGAGGGAGAACGAGGCGCGACTCCGCGCGGAGGGTATTCGCGGGGACACGGCGATGCTCGAACAGGCCGCGGCGCTCGATACCTTCGACGAGAAGAAAGCCTCCGCCCTCTTCGCCCGCTTCGTCAAAAACGGGACGTGGATGAGTCCCACGCTCTCCGTGCTGCGGGCCGCGGCGCTCAGCGACGAGGCGAGCTTCCGCAACGATCCGCGACTGAAGTACGTCCCCGATTTCCTGAAGAAGCAATGGGCCGACGGTTACGGCTGGAAGGGGCGGACCGTGGAGGATAACGCGCGGGCCCGGAGGGTCTTTCAAAAGCAGCTTGAGGTGGTTGGGATGATGAGGCGCGCGGGCGTTCGCTTCATCGCCGGCTCGGACACGGCCAACCCCTACATCTTTCCCGGGTTCAGCCTGCACGAAGAGTTGGCTTTGCTGGTGCAGGCGGGCTTCACGCCGATGCAGGCGCTGCAAGCGGCGACGCGCGACGCGGCACAATACCTCGGCCTGCTCGATTCCCTGGGGACGGTTGAGAAAGGCAAGATGGCCGATCTGGTTTTGCTCGGCGCCAACCCGCTCGCCGAGATCGGCAACACGACGAAGATCGACGGCGTGGTGGTGCGGGGACGGTTTCTCAATCGGGGGCGTCTAGACACCTTGCTGCGAGACGCCGAAGGCCATGCCGCGAAGAATTAGAGGTGGTTGCGACCGCTAAATGAATTTGGCCCAGATTAAATTCACCGTGCGGCGAGGGGCCGCGCGTCTAAAATTATTTCCTCACGCAGCCTGATAGAGTTAATCTGACGCATCCGGTAAAAGCCGCCTACAGTCTGGGACTATGGTCACTGGTTTCCTGATGGTAATCGGTCAGTTTCGGGCTAAATCATTCGAGAGGAATTCTATGAACAAGTTTCTCGCATCGCTGGCGCTCGCGCTAGCCTGCGCGTTCACCGCCGCCGCCCGGCCGCTCGGGCAGGACGCCGCGCCTATCACGGTCGTCATAGACGCTGACACGGCCAACGAGATCGACGACCTCTACGCGATTGTGCGCGCTCTGCTGGAGCCGCGGTTCCGCGTCGTCGGGCTCTCGTCGGCGCAGTGGAACCACCGGCACTCGCCGCCCGACACAGTCCTGCGCAGCCAAGCAATCAACCAGGACCTGCTGAGGCTGATGAAGCGCACGGACATCCCCGTGCCCCTCGGAACTGAGATGAGCATGGGCAAGCCGTGGGGCGGGACCGAGCCGAGCGATTCGGCCGCGGCGCAGTTCATCATCCGCGCTGCGAGGGCGATGCCCCGCGGAGAGAAGCTCCGTGTGGTGAGCCTGGGCGCGACGACGAACCTCGCCTCGGCCATCGCCCTTGCGCCCGACATCGTCCCGAAGCTCGCCTGCTACGTGCTGGCCGGCAGGTACTACGCGGACCGCCGCGTGTGGGACAAGGACGAGTTCAACGTCCGCAACGACCTCAACGCGACTAACTTCCTCTTCAACGCCGAGGGGCTCGAACTCCACGTCATGCCGATCAACATCCTCTTGGAGTTCAAATTCGAGCAGAAGGCGACGGTCGAAGGGCTCACGGGTAAGGGCGAGGTGTGGGACTACCTCGCGAACCGTTGGCTGTCGTTCGCGCCCGGCCACGGCCAGTGGATCATGTGGGACTTGGCGCTGGTCCAAGCGCTGGCGCGGCCGGAACTCGCGACCGAGAGCGAAGTCAACCCGCCGCCCGAGAACGCGCAGCGGAAAATCTTCGCCTACACCCGCGTCGATGTCGCCGGCATGCGGGCTGACTGGTGGGAGGTAGCGCGGCGCGCGCAGGGTCGCCAGTAAGCTTGAGGGTAGGTGCCGCGGAACTTGCGGGAAATACGTCCATCGTTATTGAAAGCCGAAGAGCGCCCCGGTTCACAGAAGCCGATGCGCTTTCTGTCGGCTTAGCGGTCGGCGGCCGAGAGATAAGCTCTTAATGCGTTACTGAGATTTGGGACATCGTAAGATTCACCCGCACTTTTGATGACGAGAGATTTTAGCGGCAGGCTACAGTAGGATTATGTTAGCGCTTCAAGTCCGCCGTCCAGTTCAGGACGACCGTTACGGGCGCGGGGACGTTCTCTTCAACGAGCGCGTTGATGAGGAAGCGCCGGCCGTCGGCTGCGGCGTCGTAGGGGGAGTCGCCGCTGATCGAGCCGACTCGGGGCTCGAAGAGCGGCTCTGGGACGCCAGCCTCGAACGTGTCTGAACTCCCGTCGACTTCGACCGCCATCAGTTTCCCGTCCGCCGAGAGGTAGAACAGCTCGCGCCCGTCGCGTCGCCATCGGGGCGAGGCCCCGCCGCCGTTCGAGACCTGCCACTTGCCGCCCGAAGCCGGGAAGCTCTGTACGTAGACCTCATACTTCCCGGACTCATCCGAGATGTATGCGATCCAACGCCCGTCGGGCGAGAAGCGCCCACCCGCTTCCTGAAAGTCCGTCCGCGCGAAAGGCTCAGGCCGCCGCTCCCCGAAAAGCGGCAGCACCCACAGGTCGAAGCTTTGCCGGCTCATGGCGTTATAGAGGACGTGGCGCCCGTCCGGCGACCAGTCGTTGGCAAGCTTCGCGTCCTCCGTCTTGAGGAGGAGCTCCTCACCGCCCGCGCCGCTCGAAAGCTTCTGGTAGAGGTTCGGCAGGCCCTCCCTCATCGAGGAGAAGACGACGCGGCCGCCGTCGGGCGACCAGACGGCGTCGCCGTCGTTCGCCGGGTCGAACGTCAGGCGCGAGGTGGTGCCGCGCGCGAGCTCCATCAGCCAGACGTCGCTGGCCCCGTTTTCCGTGTCGAGGCGTTGGAACGCGAGGCGCTTG
>Ga0196978_1000726_pt1 | contig 16127 bp, 13 predicted proteins | sample S3v_2013CmetaG_FD_155491 | JGI IMG/M metagenome (GOLD analysis project Ga0196978, IMG submission 155491) | Soil microbial communities from Anza Borrego desert, Southern California, United States - S3+v_20-13C | ecosystem: Environmental > Terrestrial > Soil > Desert | place: USA: California... | reverse complement strand
GGCCCTCGGCGATGGTCTTCTCCTCGACGACCTGCATGTTGGCCGTCACGCCGTCGATCTCGGTGCCGAACATCTCGTGCCCCTCGTGCTTGAGGTCGAGGCGGCGCTCCAACTGCGCCCCGACCTCCGAGCACGACGCGCAGTGCGCCTTCACCCACTCGTAGTCCTCGAACTCCAGACGCTTGTTGCGGCGGTTGCGCTTCTCCCACTCCTCCTCGGAGAGCTGCCCCTGATGCGCCATGCGCGCGATCATGAAGTGGTTGGTGCCGAGCACCGCCGTGACGCGCTCCATGACGTAGGTGTTGAGGCCCGAGATGGCCGCGCCGACGACGACCACCGAGGCGACGCCGATGATGATGCCGATGAGCGTGAGGAACGCGCGCAGCTTGTGCGCGAAGATGGATTGCAGGGCGATCCTCGCCGCGTCCGCGTAAAAGGTGTAGAGCGTTTTCATCAGGAGCCTTCGCCGGGGCAGAACTTTCGGGCCGGAATTACATACGCCGGGCCTCCGCCGAAGGTTTAAAGAGAATTGGCCGCCGGGGCGCGCGGACGCAGTTTTTATTCCGGCCCCGCCGGCCCGCCCGTTTGAAAACTGCCCCGGCGGGTGAGGCCGAGGTAGCGGCGGACGGTGGCGCGGGCGAGGCAGGCGGTGGCGTCGAGCAGGCGGAGGCCGGCGGGCAGTCGCGGCTCGACGGCGTTGAGGTCGGTGCAGCCGAGCAGCACGGTGTCGGCCCCGGCCGCGGCCACTTCGCCCGCGAGCGCGTCCCACATGGCCTGCGGGGCGGCGCGGTCGGGCGAGGATTTGATGGCGACGATGAGTTCGTCCGCGCGCCTCTGCCAGTCCTCGCGCGCGAGGAGGGTCAGCCCGGCCGCGGCGACGCCGCGCGCGTAGAGGCCCGACTCAGCCGTCATCCGCGTGGCGAAGAGCGCGAGCGCGCGCGAGTCGGCCGGGAGCGCCGCGACGGCCTCGTCGATCATGTTCAGAAGCGGCACGCCGACCGACGCGGCCAACTCGTCGTAGAGGATGTGGGCCGTGTTGCACGGCATCGCGATGAAATCGACGCCGGCCCCTTCGAGGCGGGCGAGGCCGCCGCGGACGGCCTCGGAGACGGCCGGGCGGTCGAGCGGCCGATCCATGTGGAAGGGCGCGGGCAGCGAGTAGACGAGCATGTGCGGGAAGTCGAGTTCGGCCTTCGCGCCGTACTGCGCCTGACACTCGTCTATGACCAGCTCAAGGAAGGGCGCGGTCGAGCGCGGCCCCATGCCCGCGAGGATGCCGATGGTGGTTGGTCTCATGGCGAAGATGGGTTCTGCTTCAAGCGTCTTCGGCGAGGCGGAGGCCGGCGAAGGCGATGCGGAAGGGGCGGCGGAAGAAGTTGCGGAACGAGGCGCGCAGCACCGGCGCGCTCGTCGCCCACGAGCCGCCCTTCAGCACGCGGTGGTCGCCGTCGAACCACGTTTCGGAATATTCCGGGTAGGGGAACGGCTCGAAGCCGGGGAAGGCGTCGAAGGGGCTGGAAGTCCACTCCCAGACGTTGCCGCTCATGTCGAGGCAGCCGTAGAAGCTCGCGCCTGCGGGGAAGTGATCGACGGGCGTCGTGCCCCACCGGCGCGCGCCGAAGTTGCACAGGTTAGCGGCCGGCTCCGCGTCTCCCCACGCGAAGCGGCGCTTGCGCGCGCCGTCCCAAGAGGCGGCCTTCTCCCACTCGGCCTCGGTCGGCAGGCGCCCGCCCGCGAAGCGCGCGTAGGCCTCGGCCTCGTACCAACTGACGCCGGTCACGGGGTGGCCGGGTTCCAGCTCGCCCTCGTCGAACATGCGGCGCGCAGACCAGCAGCGCCCGCCCTCGCGCCGCCAGTAGAGCGGGCAGCCCCAACCCTCCTTCTCGCGCCAGCCCCACCCCTCTTCGCCCCAGAACTCGCGCCGCTCGTAACCGCCCTCGGCCACGAAGCGCGCGTACTCCTCGTTGGTGACGGGCAGGCGCGCGAGTTTGTAGGCGGGAAGAAAAACGTCGTGGGCGGGACGCTCGTTGTCGTAGGCGAACGAGTCCCACGCCGCGCCCATCAGGAAGGGGCCTTCGGGAATCGTGACCATGCCGCCCGGCGTCCGAGACGGCGCGGGGGGCCGACCGTGGTTAAAGTCTTCGGCGTCACGCTCGCTTCCGGGCGCGGCCGCCCGCACCTTCTTCGAGGGGTCGAGCAGTTGGAGCAGGTAGGCGAGCGTCTCCTGATGCTGGCGCTCGTGTTCGAGGACGAGGTCGAAGACGTAGCCGCCGCGCAGCAGCGGGTCGCGCGAGCCGAAGTCGGCCGCGGCCAGCGTGTCGAGCGCGCCCTCGCGCACGCGCCCCAAGTACGCCTCCATCTCGCGTCGCGCGGGCAGGTCTTTCGACTCCTCGCGCGGCGTGCGGATCGGGTCGAAGACGCGCTCGTAGCGCTCGTCGGGCGCGGGGCGGCCCGCCACCTTTTGCAGCAGCCAGTAAGCCTCGAAGACGCCGATGTGCGCGAGGTGCCAGATCACCGGGCGGAAGCCGAAGCCGGGGCTTTCGCGCAACTCCCCCTCGCCCGCCATGTCGAACAGCTCCAGCGTGCGCGCGCGCGTCTCGCGCATGGCGGCCGCGATTTCGTCTTTGCGTGGTTGCGTCATCTCTCCGGCTCCGGGCGTCTCGAAAAGGGGCGGCGCGACACTGGATAATGGGTCGCTTTCGGCTATTATAGCAAGCGTCCGAAAGCGTACTTAAGCAGGCTCGGGCGGAGACGGGAGGGCGGATGCCGAACGTAGAGAGCGAGACGGGTGGGCGCCTGCGCGTCGTGCGCCTCGCCGGGCGCGCGGCCGCGCCGGGCTTCGCCGAGGACGTGCGGCGCGGACTGACCGCGAGCCCCAAGCGCCTCTTCCCGAAATACTTCTACGACGAACTCGGCTCGCAGCTCTTCGAGGCCATCTGCCTGCTGCCCGAGTATTACCTGACGCGCGCCGAGGCCGAAATCTTCGCCGCGCACTCCGCGGAGATCGTCGCGGCGGCCGCGCGCGAGAGCCGGGTCACGCTCTGCGAGCTGGGTTCGGGCAGCGCGACCAAGACCCGCCGCATCATCGAGGCGCTGCTCGCGCGCCAGCGCGAACTGCTCTACGTGCCCGTGGACATCTCGACCGCCGCGCTCGAAGCGAGCGCCAGCGCGCTGCTCGAAGCCTACCCGCCCCTGCGCGTCGCCGCCTACGCGGGAGAGTACGAAGCGGCGCTGCCGCGCCTCGCCGAGAACTTCGAGGACGACGCGCGCGCCCTCGTCCTCTTCCTCGGCTCGAACGTCGGCAACTTCGACCGCGGCGAGGCGCGCGACTTCATGGCCGCGCTGCGCCGCGCCCTGCGCGCGGGCGACGCCGTGCTGCTCGGCGCCGACTTGAAGAAGGACGCGGCCACGCTCGAAGCGGCCTACGACGACCCCGTGGGCGTCACCGCGGCCTTCAACCTCAACCTCCTCGCGCGCATCAACCGCGAGCTCGGCGCGGACTTTAACCTCCGCGACTTCCGCCACGTCGCCGTCTACAACGAAGGCGAGGGGCGCGTCGAGATGCACCTCGAAAGCCTGCGCCGCCGGCGCGTCCGCCTCCGCGCGCTCGACCTCGAAATCAACTTCGGGGAGGGCGAGCGCGTCCACACCGAGAACTCTTACAAGTACGACCTCGAAGACCTCGCCGCGCTCGCCCGCGCGGCCGGCTTCCGCCTCGCGCGCACGTGGCTCGACGCCCGCGCGCGCTTCAGCAGCAACCTCCTCGTCGCGGAAGAGGGCGAGGAAGTCGGGGCGCGGGGCGCGGAATGAAAGACGAGTTCTTCATCCCGCGCCCCGCGCCCCGACTCCCGCGCAAAAGACGATGCCTGCACCCCGGACACCGACCAAGCCCGACGGCTTCCCGCTGCTGACCGACCCGGTCACGCGCGAGTCGGAGCCGCTGTTCGTCGAGAACCTGCTGCGGGGCGAGAAGCCGCCGGAGGAGTGGATGTGCGGCGTCGAGCTGGAGCTGTTCGGCTACGACCGCGCGCGCGAGCTGCGGCGGCTCGACGCGGGGCAGGTGCAGCGCGTGCTCGCGGGCTTCGCGCCCTCCTCGAACGACATGGTCTACGAGGGCGGCACGCTCATCGAGACGGGCGACGGACACAAGAACCGCCTGACCGTCGAGCCGGGCGGGCAGGTCGAGTTCTCCGGCGCGCCGCAAAGGGGGCTGGCCGGCGCCGAGCGCGAGCTGCGCCGCTTCCTCGCGCGCCTCTCCGAGATCGCCGCCGCCAACGACCTGACCTTCCTCGCCGCCGGCTTCGACCCGCTGCGCGGCCTCGACGAACAGCGCTGGTTCCCGAAGATGCGCTACGACGTGATGCGGCCCTACCTCGCCTCGCGCGGCGCGCGCGCGTGGGACATGATGACGCGCACCTGCACCGTGCAGGCCAACCTCGACTACGGCCCGCCCGAAGATTTGCGGAAGAAGTTCCTCGTCGGCAGCCGCCTCGCGCCGGTCGTCACCGCCGTCTTCGCCAACTCGCCCTTCGAGCGGGGCCGCCCTTCTGGCTGGAAGTCCACGCGCGCCGCCGCGTGGCTCGACACCGACCCCGACCGCACCGGCCTCCCGCCGTGCGCCGTCTCGGACGACTTCGCGCCCGCCTCTTACGTCAACTACGCGCTCGACGTGCCGATGATCTTCGCGCACCGCGGGGGCCGCTACCTCGGCGCGGTCTCGGGCGTGCGCTTCCGCGACTTTCTCGAACGCGGGCGTGACGGCCTGCGCCCCGTCTTCGGCGACTGGGCCGACCACCTCACGACCATCTTCACGGACGCGCGCCTCAAGCAGCACGTCGAATTGAGAAGCGCCGACTGCAACGACCTCGAAACGTCGCTCGCGCTGCAAGCGCTCTGGAAGGGGCTGATGTACGACGAGGCCGCGCTCGACGAGGCGCTGCGGCTCGGGCCGCGGCTCGCGGCCGAAGAGGCGCTCGCCTTGCGCGAGCGCGCGGCCCGCGACGGCCTCGCCGCCGAGCACGCCGGCGTCCGCGTGCTCCCGCTCGCGCGCGAGCTCGTCCGCCTCGCCGCCGACGGCCTCTCGCGGGTTGCGCCCGACGAAGTCCGCTACCTCGACGTGCTCCGCCAGCGCGTCCTCGTCGAAGGCGTCTCCCCGGCCGACATCCTGCTGCGCAACTGGGAGGGCCGCTGGCACGGCTCCGTCGAGCGCGCGGCGGAGTACCTGCGGGTCGCCTGAAGAGGAGTAAAAGCCGTGAGTCGTGAATCGTGAATCGCGAAGAGAGGTCGCCGGTTTTCCGTCTTTACTGATAGCTGAAAACTGACAACTGATAACCGTCTTCCGCGATTCACGTCTTTTGATTTCCGCGATGCCTGCCGAAGAGATCGAAGTCAGCTTCCGCAACGTCACGTTCGCCGCGCCGGGCGCGGGCGCGCCGATCATCGACGGCCTGAGCCTCAACGTGCAGCGCGGCGAGACGCTGGTGCTGCTCGGCGAGTCGGGGTGCGGGAAGACGACGACGCTGCGGCTCATCAACCGCCTGCTCGCGCCGACCGCGGGGGCCGTCCTCGTCGGGGGGCGCGACACGCGCGAGTGGGACGAGATAGAGCTGCGGCGGCGCACCGGCTACGTCATACAGGAGGCCGGGCTGTTCCCGCACTTCACGGTCGAGCGCAACGTCGCGCTCGTGCCGACGCTGCGGGGCTGGGACGGCGGGCGCGTGCGGGCGCGCGTCCGCGAACTGCTCGAACTGGTCGGCCTCGACCCCGAGCGCTTCGCCGCGCGCTACCCTTCGGAGCTTTCCGGCGGGCAGCGCCAGCGCGTGGGCGTGGCGCGCGCGCTGGCCGCCGACCCGCCGCTGCTGCTGATGGACGAGCCTTTCGGCGCGCTCGACCCGCTGACGCGCGCCGCGCTCCAGCGCGAGTTCGCCGCGCTCCAGCGCCGCCTCGCCAAGACGGTCGTCCTCGTCACGCACGACGTGCGCGAAGCCCTCGCGCTCGGCACGCGCGTCGCCCTGATGAGCGCCGGCCGCGTCGTCCTGCTCGACACGCCCGGGGGCTTCCTCCGCTCCGAAGAGCCGCGCGCGCGCGCCTACCGCGAAACGCTCCAACCCGTCGGCGAGACTTCCGCGCATGAGTCCGCTTGAGTTCATCGCGAGCCACTGGCGCGAGGTGCTGGCCCTGACGGGCGAGCACCTCCTGCTCGTCGCGGCGGCGACGGCGCTGGCCGTGGCGGTGGGGCTCCCCGTGGGGCTGCTGCTGACGCGGCGCGCCGCGCTCAGGCGGCCCGTGCTCGCCGTCGCCAACGTCCTGCAAACCGTCCCCAGCCTCGCCCTCTTCGGCCTGCTCATCCCGCTCCCTTACCTCGGCGGCATCGGCGCGCGCACGGCCGTCGTCGCGCTCGTCCTCTACGCGCTGCTGCCCGTCATCCGCAACACCGTGACGGGCGTCGAGGGCGTTGACCGCAGCGTGCGCGAGGCGGCCGTGGCGATGGGGATGACGGGCTCGCAGGTGCTCCGGCAGGTCGAGCTGCCTCTGGCCGCGCCGGTGATTCTGGCGGGCGTGCGCGTGGCGACGGTCATCTCGGTCGGCGTGGCGACCATCGCGGCGGCCATCGGCGCCGGCGGCCTCGGCACCTACATCTTCCGGGGCCTGCGGCAGTACGACAACAACCTCCTGCTCGCGGGCGCCGTCCCGGCCGCGTTGCTCGCGCTCGCCGCCGACGCGGGGATTGGACTTTTGGAATCGAGACTCGACGTGAGGCGGCGGGCCGCGAGGCGCGCGGCGGCGCGGGGCGCGCGGGCGCGGCGACTCGCGTACGCCGCGCTCGCGTTAACACTCGTCGCGGTCGTCGCCTTCGCGCTCTACGGCCGCGCCGGGCGGGCCGAGGTCGTGGTCGGCTCGAAGGACTTCACCGAGTCGATCATCCTCGGCGAGCTTTTGGCGCAGGCGCTCGAAGCGCGCGGCCTCCGAGTCGAGCGGCGGTTCGAGCTGGGCGGCAACCTCCCGCACGACTCGCTGCTCGCCGGACAGGTGGACGCCTACCCCGAGTACACGGGGACTTCCTTCACGGCGATCCTCAAGCACCAGCCCGTCACAGACCCGCGCGCCGTCTACGAGCAGGTGCGGCGCGAGTACGCGGAGCGGTTCGATCTGGAAGTGAGCCCGCCGCTCGGCTTCAGCAACGACTTCGCCATCCTCGTGCGCCGCGGCGACGCCGAGCGGCTGAAACTGCGAACCATCTCCGACGCCGTCACGAGCGCGCGCGGCTGGCGGGCGGGCTTCGGTCAGGACTTCATGTCGCGCAGGGACGGCTACGAAGGCTTCGCGCGCGCCTACGGTCTGGAGTTCGCCGCGCGGCCCCGCGAGATGGACTTGTCGCTCTCCTACCGCGCGCTGGCCGACGGCGAGGTGGACATCATCGCCGGCAACTCGACCGACGGCATGATCGCCACGCTCGGCCTCGTCCAGCTCGAAGACGACCGCCGCTACTTCCCGCCCTACGAGGCCGTCTTCGTCTCGCGCCGCGCCACGCTTGAGCGCCTGCCGGCGCTCGGCGAAGCGCTCCGCGAACTGGCCGGCTCGCTCACGACCGGGGAGATGCGGCGGCTCAATTTCGAGGTGGACGGGCGGAAGCGGCCCGCCGCCGACGTGGTGCGCGAGTGGAGACGGAAAAGGCCCTGAATCGCGGGACGTAAACCGTCAGTAGAAAAGACAGGGCGCCGCCGCGGATTGAGTCATTCAATCCGCGGCGGCGCCCAGACCGTCGAAGACGGTTTACGATTTACGGCTGATGCTTAGCTCTTCCGCACCATCGTGACGCGGACGGGCTGGTCGAGCGAGCCGGCGTCGAGGTTGAGCTTGACGGTCTCGTAGCCTTTGGCCTTGAGCGTCAACTGGAGGCGCCCCATGTGGAGCGGCGGCAGCACGGCGACGCCCTGCGCGTTCGACCAGTTCCACGACTCGCACTGGAAGCCGTTCGAGCGGATGGACTTGAGGTCGGCGCGGACGCCCTCGACGGGGTTGCCCTGCTCGTCCACGATGCGCAGGTCGAGGCGGCCGATGCCGTCGGGCTGCTTCGGGGCGCGGCCCATGTTGGGGATGTTCGGGTTCGCGCCCTCCTGACCCTGAGCTAGCGCCGAGGCGGGGATCATCGCGACGACGAGGAGCGAGACGAGGAACAGTTTACGCATGACAGAAATTCTCCTTAAAAGCTTCTTCAAGTCTTCCGGTTGTGGTTGAAGTTAATCAGCCCAGCCGCGCGACCTGAAGGGGTGGAGGATCGCCGCGACGTGCCAGTCTAAGATGAGGGAGTGGGCGCCGGAGTTGCATCCGGAGGGCCCCCGGGCGCCCCCCGCAAATGCCTCTGCGGCAAAGCTTTCCCGGCCCCGCTAAAGCGTCGAGGCCGGGGCGCGCCGCGGGGTTCGCAGCGCGCGACCGGCCTCTCGATTGTCGGGTTCTTGACGGCATCACTTCGGCGACCGCTGCAACCTTGCGCGCGCCCCCGCGGGGTCGGCGTTTAGGTCAACGGCTTTGCGCCCCGAGGCTTTCGCCGCGGGTGGCCTTTATCGGTGTTGCTGCGGGGAAGCGCCGCGCGATTGGCGACGCCTTCACGGCACGGAAAAATTATAGCGGGCCGCGGCGCGGTTGGGAAGAGAAAGATTTGATGGCCGCCGGGTTCGGGTTTATGCTCGGCGGAACATTTCGAGTTCCGGGTTCACGGCCCGGCCTTGCGCTGTGACATTCGACGCCCGCTAAACAAACTCGAAACTTAAACGCGGAGGGTGAGGATGAGTCTGATTGATCTTCTCTTGCTGCTGCTCGTCGCCGGCATCTGCGGCGCGCTCGGGCAGGCCATCGGCGGATTCTCGCGCGGCGGCTGCCTCGTTTCCATCGCGCTCGGGTTCATCGGCGCGCTCCTCGGGCTGTGGCTGGCGCGCTACGTCGGGCTGCCCGAACCCTTCCCCGTCTCGGTCGGCGGCCACACCTTCCCCGTCATCTGGGCCATCATCGGCGCGGCCCTCTTCGTCGCCGTCATCGGCCTGATTACGAGGAGCAGGCGGTAGGCGACTTCGGATTCCGGGTTCGCGGTCGGCAGTTATCGGCCGCCAGCCGCCAGTTAAAGACAAAAAAACTGAGGGCCGGCGGCTGACGACTAGGTCGCAAATCTAAAATCAAAAGTGCCCCTCGTGTCCGCGCCGTCTAACATTTTTCTCGCGCCCGGCTTCGTGCTTTACCGCCGGGCGGCCTTCGGCTACACTGCGCGCACGGCTTAATCTCCCGTTGGCAAAATGTTTTCTTAGTCGGCGCGGCCCGGCCGCGGCCGCCGCCTTTCATACTCTTATGGTCGCCACGGCTCCAGCACTCCTTAAGCGTTCGCCCGCCGTCAGGCCCGAACCCAAGTCGCCAGACCTCGCCTACTTCCGCCGCCACTACCCGGAGACGGTCGCCAACCTCGGCACGCTGCCGCGCCGCGAGGAGTGGCTGCGCGGGCTTTGGGAGCTCGACGAGCGCTGGCGCGCCGAGCGCGAGACGCGCGGCGGCGTGGCGCGGGCCGAGGAGGTCGTCGTGCGCGGCGCGGCGCCCGCCGGCGCGCGCGTCGAGGCCGAGTTCGACGTGGTCTACGCGGGCGGCGTCGTCGGCCTGCTGCACGCGGCCGTGCTCGCCTGCCGCTTCGGCCGCCGCGCGCTCGTCCTCGAAGACGGCGCGCGCGCCGAGGGCCAGTGGAACGTCTCCGAGGACGAACTGCGCGAGCTGGAGCGGGCGGGGCTCTTCACGCGCGAGGAGATCGAGCGCGCGGTGGTCAACCGCGGCCGCGGCGGCTACGTCAAGTTCCACGACGCCTCGTCGCGCGTCAAGGCCGAGCCGCTGTGGGTGGGCGGCGTGCGCGACGTGGCGCTCGACGCCGACCGCCTGTTGGCGTCGGCGGCCGAGCGCCTGCGCGCCGCGCCCGGCTGCGCGCTCGTCGCGGGGCTGCGGTTCGTGCGCGCCTACGTCGAGCGCGACCGCGTCACGGTCGAGGCGGCGGGGCCGGGCGGCGCGCGGCGCTACTTCGGCGCGCGCCTCTTCGTGGACGCGACCGGCGGCGGCTCCCCGGTCGCGCGCCAGCTCGCGGGCGGGCGCGCGGTGACGCACGTCTGCCCGACGGTCGGGACGGTGGCGCGCGGCTTCGTGCGCGGCGCGGGGCGCGACGAGGTGGACTTCGCCGCCGGCGACCTCCTCGCCAGCACGGAGGACGCGAGCCAGCACCGGCAGCTCGTCTGGGAAGGCTTCGCCGGGGCCGCGGGGCGCGACGAGTACACGACGCGCCTGTTCTTCTACGACGCCGTGGACTCGCCGGCCGACCAGTCTCTGCTCGCGCTCTTCGAGCGCTACTTCGAGACGCTCCCGGCCTTCAAGCGGCGCGGGGCGCACTGGAGGGTCGAGCGGCCTCTCTTCGACTACGTGCCGGCGGCGGGCCGGGCCGGGCGCGGCCGGCGCGGGGCGCGCGGCGGCGAAGACCGCGTGATGTCGCTCGGGGCGTCGGCCGCCGCGGGGCCGCTCGCGCCGCGCGGCTTCGGCGCGCACGCGCGCAACCTGCGGCGCGTCGCGCACATGACCGAGCTGGCGCTCGCCGCCGACATGCTCGACGCCCCGGCGCTCGCCGAGGTGTGCGCGGCCGGCCCGCGCGCGGCGCAGGCCGCGGGCCTCGCCGAGTTCCTGCGGCCCGCGCCGCAGAGCGCGCCGTCGTCCGTCAACGAGACTTTGAACGCTTTGATGGCGGCGCTGCACCGGCTCGACGACGGCGTGCGGCGCGAGTTGTTTCAGGGGCATTTGAGCTTCGGCGCGCTGCGGCGCCTGTTCGGCCACACGGCCGTGCTCTACCCGCGCATCTTCACGCGCGTGCGCGAACACCTCGGCGCGGGCGGGGCGCTGTGGTGGCTCGCCGACATCGCCGAGTCGGTGTGGAGCGAGCGACGGGGGCGCGCGGCCGCGCGCGGCGTCGAGGCCGCAGAACCGCGCGAGAGGTTCGCGCGCCACGCCGCGCTCTACCGCAACGGCGGCGAGGGCGACCCGCTGTGAGCCGCCCGCCGCGCCCGGGCCGCTGAGTCGGCGAGCCACACCCGAAGGCAATCCGATTTAACGACCGGACGGAAACTGAAGCGGACACGAGAGCGCGCCACCGGAGCTTGGAGGCTCCGGCGGCGCGCTGTTGTTCGGTCGTCCGACGCGGGCGTTACGATGTGCCGTTGTCGTAGTTGATCGTGATCTTCACGTTACCGTTAGTGACGCGGCCGGTCGCCGGGTCGTAGTCGCCGGTGATCGTGACGAACCTGATCTTCTTGTTGGCGTTGTAGAACTTGCCGTTGCCGTTGCGGGCCAGCTGGCCCTCGTCGAACTCGACGGTCACGGAGCCGCCGGTGATGACGATTGGCGGATTGTCTGGCATCTCTAATTCTCCTTCTGGCTGAGGTTGAGGTAGAACGCTTGTGACGGCGGGGGGTGGGGCCTAGCTGTCACCCGCGGAGTTCCTGACGGAGGCGCTCGACGTCGGCCCTTTTCGCGTAGCCGGCCGCCGCCTCCGTGCCCCAATCGTTTTCGAGCCGCGCGAGGGCCTGCGAGGCGTCGGAGAAGTGTTGGCGCGCGGCCGCCGCGTCGCCCGCGCGCGCGGCGGCCGCGCCGGCCACCACGAGGTCGCGCCACTCGGACTCGGCGCGGCCGACGCGCGCGTCCAACTCGTGCGCGCGCAGGGCGGCGGCGCGCGCGCCCGCCGCGTCGCCGCCGGCCAGCAGCGCCTCGGCGAGCGCGAACTGCGCGGCCGAGATGAGGTAGCGTTCGCCCGACTCTTCGGCCAGCCGCGCGGCCTCCTCGGCCGCCGGCCGGCCCCGCCCGGCCGCGCCCGAGAGCGCCGCGGCCAGCGCCATGACCAGCTTCGCCTCGACGAGCGTGTTCCGCGTCCGCGCGTTGAGCGCCGCGGCGTCGGCGAGCGCGCGGCGGGCCGCCTCTTCGGCCTCGCGGAAGCGGCCGAGGGCCAGCGCCATCCGGGCCTCGGCGACGCCGAGCCGCGGCAGGAGTTCCTTGCTCACGGCCTGCGGCCCGGTGACGAGCGCGCGCAGCTCGGCGAAGTCGGCGCGCGCCTCGTCGAAGCGGCCCGTCTGCCAGAGCAGGTTGGCGCGGTTGATGAGGCCGTAGGCGACCTGCCGGCGGTCGCCGAGCGTGCGCGAGACGGCGAGGCTCTCGCGGTAGTGTTCGAGCGCGCGCGGGGCGCGCCCCCAGAGCAGGAGGACGTTGCCGCACTCGTTGTGGAGCGCGCCGATGTTCTGGAGGTCGGAGGGCGGCGCGGCGCGCAGCGACTCCTCGAAGATGCGGAGCGCGCCTTCGAGGTCGCCGCGCCGCGAGACGAGGCGGCCGAGGAGCATGCGCGCGCTGGCGGCCTCCTTGCGGAAGCCGCCCCGCTCGTAGAATTCGAGCGCGCGGCGGAGGAGCGGCTCGGCCTCGTCGTGGCGGTTCTGCTGCTCGCGCAGGCTCCCCATCTGGAACAGGGCCAGCGCCTCATAGCGGCGCATCTGGTTCCCCGACGTGAAGCCGAGCGCCTCGGCGTAGTGCTTCTCGGCCTCGGCGTGGTCGGCGCGGGAGATGTAGAGGTTACCGAGCGTGATCATGCCGAGCGCGGTGAGGTCGCGCATGCCGTCGGCGCGCGCCGCGGCGAGCGCCTCGCGCGCGCGCGCCAGCCCCGCGTCGCCGACCTCAAGGTAGGAGAGCTGGTAGTGGATTCTGGTCTGCTGGTGGCGGCTGTTGACGGCGCGGGCCAGCTCCAGCGCCCGCTCCAACTGCTGCCGCCCCTCGGCGATCTTGCGCAGCTCGACGAAGAGGCGGCCGCGCTGGAAGTGCGCCTCGGCCCGCCCCTCGTCGTTGCGCCCGTCGGCGAAAAGCTTCTCGGCCTGATCGAAGGCCGTGGTCGCGCCCGACAAATTCTTCTGCCGCGCGTGGAGCGTGCCGAGGCCGAGGTAGGCGGTGGCGTAGCCGGGCGCGAGCGTCGTGGCCGCGGTGTAGCTGGCGACGGCCTTGTCGGGCTCGTTGTTGCGGTCGTAGGCGCGGCCGAGGTCGACGTGGACGTGCGGCTGCTTCGGGTCGAGCGCCCTGAGGGCTTCGTAGGCGCGCACGGCCTCGGGGTATTTGCGCTGGGCGGTCGCGGTGACGGCGTCGAGGTAGAGCCGGTCGTGCTCGGGCAGCGCGCTGCGGTCGGGCACGAGCCTCGTGATGGTGAGCAGCTCGTCGGTCGCCGAGTGCTGGTTGTCCAGCTCCATCAGCGCCTCGGCGAGGCGGGCGTGGGCGAGCGCGTAATCGTCGTCGGCGGCGACGACCTCTCTGAGGATGCCGCTCGCCTTGTGGTAGGCGCCCTCGCGCAGCGCCTCGACGCCGCTTTCGTAGAGGGCGCGCACCTCCCCCGTCGGCTCGTGGACCGACGGCCGGCCGAAGTAGATGAAGCCCGCGAGGCCGAGGGCGACGAGGGCGAGCGCGCCGATGAAGGCGAGCGGCGAGATGCGCGGCCGCCGCAGGTTCTCGGCCAGCGTGATGAGCATGCTCGAACGCGTGAGGTGCGCGTCGGTCGTCAGCCGCCGCGTCCGCGCCGTGTCCTCGCCGGAGAGCCGGGCGCGGACGCGCGCGAGGTCGGCGACCATCTCGTCGGCCGTCTGGTAACGCTCCTCGGGCCGCTTGGCGAGCGCCTTGAGCGCGACGCGGTCGAGTTCGGGCGGGACGCGCGGGTTGAACTGCGAGGGGGGCGCGGGCGTGACGTGCAAGACCTGCGCGCCGATCTCGATGACGTTCGAGCCGGAGAAGGCGGGCCGCCCGGCGACGCACTCGTAGAGCAGCGCGCCGAGGGCGAAGATGTCGCTGCGGCCGTCGACGGGCGCGCCCCGCGCCTGCTCGGGCGAAAGGTAAAGCGGCGTGCCGATGACCACGTCGCTGCGCGTGTGCGAGGCGGCGAGCGAGCCGCCGTTGCCGTTGCCTTCGCCGTTGTCGAGCTGCTTGGCGAGGCCGAAGTCCAAGACCTTCGTCTCGCCGCGGTCGGTGATGATGACGTTCGACGGTTTCACGTCGCGGTGGACGATGCCGCGGCGGTGCGCCTCGGCGAGCGCCTCGGCCACCTGCGAGGTGACCTCGACGGCGCGCGCCACGGTCAGCCCCGCCCCCGTCAGGATGTCGCCGAGCGTCTGCCCCGTGACCAGCTCCATGACGATGAAGGGCGAGCCCTCCGGCGTCTCGCCGTAGTCGAAGACGGCGGCGATGTTCTTGTGGTTGAGGGCGGAGACGGCGCGCGCCTCGCGCAGGAAGCGCGAGCGGTAGTGGCGCTCGTCGCGGCCGGCGTGCGGAATCTTGACGGCCACGCGGCGGCCCAGTCGCGTGTCCTCGGCGACGTAGACGACACCCATCCCGCCCTCGCCGATTTGGCCGAGAATGCGGTAGTGGGAGATGGTCGTGCCGATCATCAGAGCGAGTCGCCGGGGCCGGGGCGCGAAAGGAAAAGGCGGTTGAGTAAGAGCGAAGGTCTGCGGCGGTTGAGACCTTGCCGGCTACGAGCGCGAGTATTCTGCCTCTAAAGGCGTGGCTTTTCAAGAAGGTTGAGGAGGCGGAGTCCCTTCAGTGGCACTCGCCGCCGCAGCAGGTCTCGCCGCGCAAAGCCCCGACGCCCTCTTTGACGATGAGCGGCGTCATCAGGAGCGCGGCCGCCGGGTCGGCCCACCACCAGCCGAAGAGCGCATTCAGGGCGAGGCCGCCGAGCAGGATGGCCGAGAGGTAGGCGCAGAGGTCGGTCTGCCGCGAGTCGGCTTCGAGCGCGCGGCTCCCGAGGCGCGCGGCCACGCGCCGCTTGGCCCGCGCCAGAAGCGGCATCACCACGAGCGAGAGCGCGGCGACGGCGATGCCGACGGCGCTCGCCTCCGGCTCCTCGCGGCGCGCGAGCGCGGCGGCCGCCTCGTAAAAGACGTAGGCCGCGAGCGCGAGGAAGCAGACCCCGACGAGCCTGAGCGCCCGCCGCTCGACCTGTTCGCGCCGCGCGGCGTCGCGCGCCTCGGCCCGCAGGCGCCACCACAGCACCGCGCCCGAAGAGACCTCCACCAGCGAGTCGATCCCGAAGCCCACGAGCGCCACGCTCCCGGCCGCCAAGCCCGCCCCGACGCTCACCACCGCCTCGGCCACGTTCCAGCCGACGGTCGCGTATTCGAGCCACACGCCGCGCCGCACGTCGCGCGCGCGCGCGTCGCCCGAAGCCTCGACGGTGATGAGATTGCCTCCGGTCATGGGGGTAGTTTACACGCCGCCGCGGCCCGCGCGCCAAAGGGCGGGGGCCTGACTCGGCGGTTGCGTCAAGCGTCCGCTTCGCGCGGGGCGGCACGAGAATTTGCTTGCGCGGCGGCGCGGGTTGGCGGCATACTTCGGGCCGTCAGGTTCCTGCTCTCGCGCGGCCGACGGTGGCCGCGCCTGCCCGTGACTGTGAGGCGGCGGTGTTCGGCTGAAGGAGAGTGAGGTTTGGTCTTAGGGTCAGAAGCCGCTCTCGTTTGGTAGAGCATCGGGCCGAGGTCGCCGCCCTTGTCGCCGCCGCCGCGCAAGACCTCCCGCACGCGCGGATGCGCTCACGCCAAGTCCTTCTCGCCCGCGCTTCATCTACAGCTAAGGATAGGAAAAGTATGAGCACGAGACTGTACGTGGGAAACCTGAGCTTCCGCACGACGAGTGACGAGCTGCGCGACCTGTTCTCGCAGTTCGGCGAGGTCGAGTCGGCCTCGGTGGTCGAGGACCGCGACACGGGCCGCTCGCGCGGCTTCGGCTTCGTCGAGATGGCGACCTCCGAGGGCGCGGCCGCGGCCATCGCCGAGTGCAACGGCAAGGACTTCGGCGGCCGGCCGCTGACCGTCAACGAGGCCCGGCCCCGCGCCGACCGCGGCGGCGGCGGCGGTGGTTATGGCGGAGGCGGCGGCCGCGGTGGCGGTTACGGCGGAGGCGGCGGCTACGGGGGCGGCGGTGGCGGCGGCCGCGGCGGCGGCAACCGCGAGCCGCGCTGGTAAAGACAGAACAAAAAAAGTTTCAGGTTCCGGGTTCCGAGTTAAAAGACCTTCTCGCTTTTCAACTCGGAACCCGGAACCTGAAAC
>Ga0196978_1000723_pt1 | contig 16165 bp, 16 predicted proteins | sample S3v_2013CmetaG_FD_155491 | JGI IMG/M metagenome (GOLD analysis project Ga0196978, IMG submission 155491) | Soil microbial communities from Anza Borrego desert, Southern California, United States - S3+v_20-13C | ecosystem: Environmental > Terrestrial > Soil > Desert | place: USA: California... | reverse complement strand
AGCGGCATGCCGAAGACCGACTCGTGGCACAAGAGTCAGGTGGGCTTCCGCACGGACTGGGGCGGAACGCGTGACCAGTTCACGGTGCAGGGCGACGCCTATCGCGGCTCCATGGGACAACCGCTGCCCGGCACTATCGCCATCGCCGGCGTGACGCTCGCGCTCGATACGATCTCGGTCTCCGGCGGCAACCTGGTCACGCGCTGGGATCGCACGCTGGACGGCGGCTCGAACCTGATGGTGCAGGCGTACTTCGACCGCACCGAGCGTACCGTGCCGCCGACGTTCAGCGAATCGCTCAACACGACCGACGTGCAGTTCCAGCACTCGCTGGCAGCGGCGGGGATCCACACGGTCTCCTGGGGCGCGCAGTATCGCCATGCCCGCGACCGCGTCACCAACAGCCCGATCATCGCGTTTCTTCCGGCGCACGTGAACCAGACGTGGCTGAGCCTCTTCGCGCAGGACGAGATCGCGCTCACCCCGGATCTGCGCCTGACGCTCGGCGCGCGTCTCGAGCGCAACGATTACACGGGCTACGAAGTCCTGCCGACGGCACGCTTGGCCTGGATGGTGGCGCCGGATCACCTCCTGTGGACCGCGGTCACGCGCACCGTGCGCGCGCCGTCGCGGCTGGACCGCGATACCTTCGTGCCTGGCACGCCGCCGTTCCTGCTGACCGGCGGTGCCGCCGTGCGCTCCGAAATCGCCAAGGTGTACGAGATCGGCTATCGCGGACGGCCGCTGCCGAACGTGTCGTACTCCGCGACGGTGTTTCATGCGGACTACGATCACCTGCGCACGCAGGAGATCGCGCCCAGCTTCACGTCGGTCTTTTTCGCGAGCCTCATGGAAGGCTCGACCAGCGGCGTCGAGATGTGGGGAACGTATCACGCGCTGACGACATGGCGGCTGCGCGCCGGCTTGACGCTGCTCAACGAGAAGCTGCGCCTCAAGCCCGGCAGCAACGACGTGACGGCGCCGCGGAGGCAGGAAGGCCTCGACCCGGAGCGCACCTGGATGATCGCCTCGTCCCACGGCCGGCCCCCCCGCACCGAGATCGACGTGAGGGTGCGTCACGTATCGGAGCTTCCCGGTCCCGCCGTGCCCGCTTACACGGCGGTCGACGTGCGCCTGGGCTGGAAAGCGCGCCCGGACCTGGAGCTATCGGTCACCGGGCAGAACCTGTTCGGCAGCGGTCACGCCGAATTCACCGATCCCGTGACACGCACCGAATTTCAGCGCGGCGTGTTCTTCAAGGCGCTCGGCCGGTTTTGATCGGTCATCCGGGCGCATGATCAGGCGCGCGGCAGCGTAAACGAGAACGTCGAGCCCGCGCCGGCGGTGCTGGTCACGGACACTTCGCCGCCCATCGCTTCGACGAGATGCTTCACGATGGCGAGGCCGAGCCCGGTGCCGCCGAGCTCGCGCGAGCGGCCGGCATCGACGCGGTAGAAGCGCTCGAACAAACGCGGCAGATGCTCGGCCGCGATACCGGGTCCGGTATCGATGACCGAAAGCCGCACAGTGTCGTTCTCGGCCGACGCTGTGACTTTTACTGTCGCGCCGCGCGGGCAGTACTTGAGCGCGTTGTCGATCAGGTTTCCGAGAACGTGCTCGAGCGCGCGCCGGTCCGCACGCACATACGGCACACCGCCGAGCGCCTGAGTAAGAGTGATCCCGCGGACCTGGGCGCGGTGCGCGTGCTGAATCACCACTCTTTCGACGACCGGCGCCAGCTCCAGCCGCTCCATCTCGAGCCTGAGCTCGCGCGACTCGATGCGTGAAAGCTCCAGCAGGTCGTCGATCAATGCCGCGAGGCGCTCCGCGTTGCGCTCGATCAGCGTGATGAAGCGATCCGCCGCAGCGGGATCGTTCTCGATCGTGCGCAACGTCTCGGCCGCGGCACGCACCGTCGTGAGCGGACTGCGCAGCTCGTGCGAGGCATTCGCGACGAAGTCGCGCCGCACGGCTTCGAGCCGCCGCAGCTCGGTCACGTCCACGACGACCGCGAGCACGCCGCCGGGCGAATCGTGCAACTTGACCGCGCGGACGAGCACGCGCCGCGGCCGCAGTCCCGCGAGGTCCAGCTCGGCTTCACTGTCGCCGCGGTCGGCAGCCCGCTGGAGCAGCTCGTTCAGGTCGGCGTTTCGTATTACCTGCAGGATCGATTTTCCGACCGCGTCGGAGCCGAGCAGGAGCATCGCGCGCAGAGCCGGATTGGTGAGCGCGATGCGCCCGTCCTCGCCCACGACCAGCACGCCTTCATTCATGCTGGACAAAATTCCGGTGAGGACATCGCGTTCCGAACGCAGCTCGTGCAGGGTGCGCGAGAGGCTTTCGGATAGATGATCCATCGCGTGGCCGAGTGCGGCGATCTCGTCATTGCCGGACGCGCGCGTGCGCGTGCCGAGGTCCCCTGCTGCGATTCTGCGCGCGGCGTGAGCCAGATCGAGCAGTCTGCGCGCGGTGAGCTGAGCCGCGGAGAGCGAGATGAGGATCGCGACCAGGAGAGCGACCAACGCACCGATCAGCAGCGTGCGCCGCATCTCCGCCAGCGCCTCGTCGAGGTCGGTCAGCGGCAGTGCGATGCGCGCCGTGCCGACGGCAGTCTGCTGCCGCACGACCGGCACGGCGACATACATCATGCGGCGGCCGAGGGTCGTGCTGTAGCGGACGCTGCTGCCCTCGCCGTCCGTGAAAGCTTCGACGATCTCCGGACGCATGCCGTGGTTCTCGATCGCAGCCAGCGCGGACGCGGCCACCTCCGAATCGCCGGCGACGGTGCCGTCCCTGCGGACCAGCGTCACGCGCGCACCGGCGATCCGACCCAGCGCATCGGCGAGTGCGTCGGCCGCGGCGGCATCGTCGAGCCCGGCCGGCAGCGCGCCGGCGCGTTCGGCGATGAGCCGCGCGCGCACGACGAGCTCCGTGCGCGTGCGTGCGGTGAGCTGCTGTTCGAGTGATCGGGAGAGGTACGCCTCCGTCGCGACCACGGATATTGCGATCAGCGCGAGGGAGACGAGGAAGAGCTTGGCGCGTATCCCGAGCTTCACGCGGGCGCTTGCTGCCCCGCCGAGAACCGGTAGCCCGCGCTTCTGACGGTCTGTATGAACGCATCGTGGCGGCTCGCCTCGAGCGCCTTCCGGAGCCGCCGGATGTGCACGTCCACGGTGCGCTCCTCGACGTACACGTGATCGCCCCACACGCGGTCGAGCAGTTGCGCGCGCGAGTAGACACGCTCCGGATGCGTCATGAAAAAGTGCAGCAGCCGGAATTCGGTGGGGCCGAGCTCGACCGTGTCGCCGCGCGCCGTCACGCGGCGGCTCGCCGGATCGAGCCTCAAGCCCTCGACCTCGACCGCGTCGTCGGTCGCCTGCGGCGCGCGCCGGCGCAGCACCGCTTTCACCCGCGCGTTCAACTCGCGCGGACTGAAGGGCTTGGTCATGTAATCGTCGGCGCCGGTGTCGAGACCCTTGAGCTTGTCCTCCTCGGCGCCGCGCGCAGTCACCATGATGATCGGAACGCTTTCGGTGCGCTTGGTCGCCCTCAGCCGCCGCGCGAGATCGATGCCGCTCATGCCGGGCAGCATCCAGTCGATCACGACCAGGTCGGGCAGCGCAGCACGCACGATATCGAGCGCCTCTTCGGCGCTGGCCGCATGCAGCGGCTCGTGCCCGGCCTTCTGGAGGTTGTAGCCGATCAGCTCGCGTATGTCGGCTTCGTCTTCGACGATCAGTATTCTCGCCACCCGTCGATTTTATGGCGCCTGTGTGACGCTTTCGTGACACGAATTTCAGCGGCTGTCACAGCGCTGTAACACGCGTTCCCTAGCATCGGTCCGTCGGTTACGACAACCCGCGAACAGGAGACGCAATGACGGCAATCGGGAATTTGAAGTGTTGTGGCGCCATGGCGCTGGCGGCGGCGGTATTCGGCGTGCAGGCGGCATCGGCTGCGCAGACGGTGAAGATCGACGGCTCGAGCACGGTGTTTCCCGTGACCGAAGCGGTCGCCGAGGATTTTCAGAAGTCGAAAAAAGGCGCGGTCCGCGTGACCGTGGGCATTTCCGGCACGGGCGGCGGCTTCAAGAAGTTCTGTCGCGGCGAAACCGATATCGCGAACGCCTCGCGCCCGATTCTCAGGGCCGAGATGGCGGAGTGCAAAAAGAACGGCATCGGTTATCTCGAGATGCCGATCGCGTACGACGCGCTGACGGTCGTCGTGAATCCGAAGAACACCTTCATCAAGAGCATGACCGTCGCCGAGCTCAAGCGCATCTGGGAGCCGGCGGCGCAAGGCAAGGTGACCCACTGGAACCAGGTGAACGCGGCGTGGCCGAACGCGCCGATCAAGCTCTTCGGCGCGGGCTCCGACTCGGGCACGTTCGACTACTTCACCGAAGCCGTCACCGGCAAATCGAAGTCGAGCCGCGGCGACTACACCGCGAGCGAAGACGACAACGTGCTCGTGCAGGGTGTGCAGCGCGACGTGAACGCGCTGGGTTATTTCGGCTACGCCTACTACATCGAGAACCGCGACAAGCTGAAGGCGGTGCCGATCGTGGAGAAGGCCGGTAAGCCCGCGGTCGCGCCTTCGCTCGCGTCGGTCGTCAACGGCACCTACCAGCCGCTCGCGCGCCCGATCTTCATCTACGTCAATACGAAATCGGTACAGCGGCCGGAGGTGAAGGAATTCGTCGAGTACTTCAACCGCAACGGTGCGAAGCTCGCGAACGAGGTGAAGTACGTGCCGCTGCCCGCGAAGGCCTATACGCACAATCTGGAAACGCTCGCGAAAATGCGTGCCGGAACGAAGTTCGGGGGCGAGAACAAGGTCGGCCTGACGATCGAGCACCTGATGACGCTAGACGCGCAACTTTGATAGCTGTCATTGCGAGGAGCACCGCGACGAAGCAATCCCGTGACGCACGCAATCGCTGAAGCAAGTATGACCGGTCGTGCGGCGGCAGACCGCCTGTCGCGCAGACGCGTGCGCCGTGTCAAGGAACGGTCGATCGAAGTCGTGTTGTTCCTGCCGGCGTCGGTGTCGGTGGTGACGACCATCGGCATCGTCGTGATCCTGTTCAGCGAATCGTTCAGCTTCTTCCGGGAGGTTTCTCTCGCAGATTTCCTGACGGACACGCAGTGGACGCCGCTTTTCGCGGATGCGCATTACGGCATCCTGCCGCTGCTGTCGGGGACGCTCGTGACATCGGGCATCGCGCTGCTCGTCGCGATTCCGCTCGGCACCCTGATCGCGATCTATCTGTCGGAATTCGCGCCGTTCACGGTGCGCGAGATCGGCAAGCCATTCCTGGAGCTCCTCGGCGGGATTCCGACGATCGTCTACGGCTATTTCGCGCTGCTCTTCGTGACACCGCTGCTTCAGGTGTTTTTCCCGTCGCTGCCGGGCTTCAACATGCTCTCCGCGGGGCTCGTGATGGGCATCATGATCGTGCCGTACATCAGCTCGCTCTCCGAGGACGCGATGCGCGCGGTGCCGATGAACCTGCGCGAAGGCTCGTACGCCATGGGCGCCACGCGTTTTCAGACCGCCTGGCGCGTGGTCACGCCGGCTGCGTTCTCCGGTATCGCTGCGGCCTACATCCTCGGTATCTCGCGCGCGGTCGGCGAGACGATGATCGTCGCGATCGCGGCCGGCATGCAGCCCGATCTCACGTGGAATCCCGCCGAGCCCGCCGCGACGATCACCTCGTACATCGTGCAGGTCGCGCTCGGCGATCTGCCGCACGGGTCGCTCGGCTACCAGACGATCTTCGCCGCCGGCCTCACGCTCGCGTTCATCACGCTCCTCTTCAACGTGATGGGACACGTGCTGCGCAAGCGCTTCCGGCAGGCTTACTGATGAGCGCATCCACCCACGTCGTGCGCCTGCGGGCGCTCATCGCCGCTCACAAGCGGTGGGATCGCGTTTTCGCGGTCGTCGGACTGCTCGCGCTGATGACGGGCGTGCTCACTTTCGTGGCGCTCTTCGTCGACATGGCGATCGACGGCGCAGCGCGCGTGTCGCTCGAGTTCTTCACGTCCTTTCCATCGCGTCGCCCGGCGCAGGCCGGAGTCCTGTCGGCGTGGGTGGGCTCGGTGCTGGTGATGATCGTCACCGCAGCAACGGCCGTTCCGCTGGGCGTGGCGGCCGGCGTCTACCTGGAGGAATACGCGCCGCGCAACTGGATGACCGATCTGATCGAGATCAACGTCACCAACCTGGCGGGCGTGCCTTCGATCATTTACGGCCTGCTGGCGCTCGGGCTCTTCGTCTACCAGTTCGGGCTCGGGCAGAGCATTCTCACCGCCGGGCTGACACTCGCACTCCTCATATTGCCGGTCGTCATCGTCGCGACGCGTGAATCGATTCGCGCGATACCCGGCATGATCCGGGAAGGCGCCTACGCCCTCGGCGCGACCAAGTGGCAGACGACCGCCGATCACATCCTCCCGTATGCGACGCCGGGCATCATGACCGGCGTGATCATCGGCATGGCACGCGCCATCGGAGAGACAGCGCCGATCATCACCATCGGCGCGCTCACTTTCATTGCGTTCCTGCCTCCGGCGCCGGTGACGGCGGAACCGCCCTTCATCTCGTTCGAATGGCTCTGGTCCCCGTTCACGGTGCTGCCGATCCAGATGTTCAACTGGACTTCGCGTCCTGAGGCGGCCTTTCATGAGAACGCCGCGGCGGCCGGCCTGGTGCTCGTCGTCATGACGCTCGCGATGAACGCCGTCGCGATCTATCTGCGTTACCGCATGCGAAAGACAATCAAATGGTAAGCATCGCTTCAGTGCGCGAACCCGCGAGCCGCGCGGTCACCGAGCCTGCGAGAAAGGCCGAGGCGCGGGGGCTGAGCTTCTACTACGGCGGCTTTCAGGCACTCAAGAACGTGACGATGCCGCTCTTCGAAAAGAAGGTGACGGCGCTCATCGGTCCCTCGGGCTGCGGCAAGTCGACTTTCCTGCGCTGCTTCAACCGCATGCACGATCTCTACCCCGGCAACCGCTACGAAGGGGAGATCCTGTTGCATCCGGACGCGGCCAACCTCCTGGCGCCCGAGGTCGATCCGATCGAGGTGCGCATGCGCATCAGCATGGTCTTCCAGAAGCCGAATCCGTTCCCGAAATCGATCTACGAGAACGTCGCTTACGGCCTGCGCGTGCGCGGTGCAGGTCGGCGCAGCGTCCTCGACGACAAGGTGGAAGAAGCGCTCCGCAATGCGGCGCTATGGGACGAGGTGAAAGACCGGCTCCACGGGCTCGCTTTCAATCTCTCGGGCGGACAGCAACAGCGGCTGTGCATCGCGCGCGCGCTCGCGACCGAGCCCGAAATCCTGCTGTTCGACGAACCGACGTCCGCGCTCGATCCAATCGCCACCGCGAGCATCGAGCGGCTCATCGACGAGCTCAAATCGCGCGTCACGATCCTCGTGGTCACGCACAACATGCAGCAGGCGGCACGCGTCTCGGATTACACGGCCTACATGTATCTCGGCGAGCTGATCGAGTTCGGCGTCACCGACACGATCTTCATCAAACCCCGGCACAAGCAGACCGAGGACTACATCACGGGACGCTTCGGATAGGAACCCCATGTCCACACATACCGACCGCGAATACGAAGCCGAGCTGCGCCGCCTGCACGAGCAGCTTCTGCTGATGGGCGCCCGGGTCGAGGAGATGATCGCGAGCAGCATGCGCGCGCTCGTCGAGCGCGACAGCGGGCTCGCGCGCCGCATGATCGATTTCGATCATCAGATCAATCGGCTGGAAGTGGAGACCGACGAGCTGTGTCTGCGGGTGCTCGCCAAACGTCAGCCGGTCGCATCGGACCTGCGCCTCATCACGATTGCGCTCAAGCTCGTCACCGACCTCGAGCGCATCGGCGATCTCGGCGTGAACATCTGCGAGCGCGTGATCGAGCTCAACATGGAGCCGACGCTGAAGCCGTACGTGGACCTGCCGCGCATGGCGCAGATCGCGCAGGCGATGGTGCGCGACGCGCTGGATGCATTCGTCTCCGCCGACGCCGAACGCGCGCAGCGGGTCATCGATCGCGATCGCGAGGTCGATGCGTATTACGGGCAGGTTTTCCGGGAGCTGCTCACCTACATGCTGGAGGACCCGCGCAATATTTACCGCGCGATCCGGGCGCAGTCGATCGCGAAGTATCTGGAGCGCATCGGCGACCACGCGACCAATCTCGCCGAGATGGTGGTTTTCATGGTGATGGGAAAGGACATCAGGCATATCGGCAGCCAGACGCCGCAAGCCACACGCGGGCCGCGCGGGCTGCTCTTTCTGTGCGTGCACAACGCCGCGCGCAGCCAGATGGCCGAGGGCTGGGCACGCAAGCTCCTGCCGCCCGGCGTGCGCATCTGGAGCGCGGGGTCCGAGCCGACGGCGGCGGTGAACAGCTATGCGATCGATGTCATGAAGGAAATCGGCATCGATATCTCGGCTCACCGGCCCAAACGTATCGGCGCCGTGCCCTGGGGCGATGTCGACACGGTGATCACGATGTGCGCGGAAGAAGTGTGCCCGTTGCCACCGGAAGGCATACAGCAGGAGAGCTGGGCTTTACCGGATCCCTCGGCGGCCATCGGCACCGAACCGGAAATCCGCGACGCCTTCCGCAGGACGCGCGACGAGATTCGCGCGCGTGTCGAGGCGCTGCTGGCGCGTTACCGCGAGAACCCCTGATCGCCCGCGGTCAGTCCCTTTTCGCGCCGGACGCGCGCACCACCGGCGCCCAGCGCTCGATCTCGGCTGCGACCGAAGCGAACGGCGCGATGATGCGCAGCGGCTTCGCGGGTCAGGCCTGCGCGGCGGCGTCCACTGAAAACAACGCCGCCGCAACCAGAACGACCCCCATTCCGGCGTTCCCCCTGCGCAAGCAGCGCTTGTGGCTCATGTAGCACCCCTTTGCGCGGTCATACACAATACTAGCGCCGGCGCTCGAAGGAGGAGAACGATGGTCAGCCAGGAGCAGAACGACGCGCTCACCAGGACCGGCCCGGGAACGATCATGGGCGATCTTGTCCGGCGCTACTGGATTCCCGCCTTGCACGCATTCGAGCTGCCGGAGCCCGATTGTCCGCCGCTCCGCGTGAAGCTCCTGGGCGAGCGCCTTGTCGCCTTCCGCGACACGCAGGGCCGCGTCGGCCTGATCGACGAGTTCTGCGCGCACCGCGGCGTGTCGCTGTGGTTCGGACGCAACGAGGAGTGCGGCCTGCGCTGTCCCTACCACGGCTGGAAGTACGACATCACCGGACAGTGCGTCGATCTGCCGTCCGAAGGCGCCGACGGTCCGATGCGCAGACGCATGAAGTTGAAAGCGTATCCCTGCATCGAAGCGGCGGGACTGGTATGGACGTACATGGGTCCGTCCGACCGGACGCCGGAGCCGCCCGCGCTCGAATGGGTGAAGGTGCCGGCCGAGCGTCGCTTCGTCTCCAAACGGCTCCAGGAATCGAACTACCTCCAGGCGCTCGAAGGCGGGATCGATTCGTCGCACGTGACCTTTCTGCACGGCGGCGCGCTCAAGCGCGATCCGCTGTTCGTCGGCAGCAAGGGCAACGAATACAACGAGCTCGACCTGATGCCGCAGTTCGACGTGGTCGATTACGAAGGGGGTTTGCTGATCGGCGCGCGCAGGAATGCCGAGGACGGTTACTACTGGCGCATCACGCCCTACATCATGCCGTGGTACACGATCATTCCGCCGCGCGCGGGCCATCCGCTCGGCGCGCACGCGTGGGTGCCGATCGACGACGAGAGCTGCTGGGCGTGGAGCATCAACTACCACCCGCGCCGCGCGCTGACGGAAGCCGAGGTGACTGCGATGAAGAACGGCGCGGGGATCCACGTGAAGTACGTGCCGGGCACGTTCGTACCGCTCGCGAACAAGACCAACGATTACCTGATCGACCGGGCGGCGCAGAAGGCCGGTATCCATTACTCGGGCATCGAAGGCATCGGCATGCAGGACGCCTCGCTCCAGGAATCGATGGGGCCGGTACAGGACCGCACGCGCGAGAACCTCTGCCCCACCGATCTCGGGATCGTGCGCACGCGGCGGCTGCTCCTGCAGGCGGCGGAAGCGAATCGCAACGGCGGGCGCATTCCCGCGCTCGATCCCGCCGAGCAGCACGTGCGCTCGTGCTCGATCGTGCTGCCGCGCGAGAAGCACTTCAAGGAGCATGCGCGGCACGGGCTGTTCGCGTCGTTGGATACCGATCCGTTGACGGTTTGAACGACGTGCGTCACGCGATTGCCACGTCGCGCATTGGCGCTCCTAGCACCCCCGCCTGCGCGGGGTGACGACGGAAGTAACGGCGTTCGGTTACTTCAGCAGACCGATGTGCTTGAGGAACGCGCCCATATCGTCGCGTCCCTTGATCAGGTACTGCGTGAACTCGGCGCTGCCGAGCCATTTGTCCTCGAACATGTTCTTGTACGAGTACTCCTTGTAGGCTGCGCTGTCGTGGACGCGCTTGAGCGCCTTTTCCATCGCCGCGGCCGCGTCCTTCGGCACGCCGCCCGGCATCGCGAAGCCGCGCCCGGTCGCCGCGATGATGTTGAGGCCCTGCTCCTTCAGCGTCGGCACGTCCGGCGCCTGTTTGAAGCGCCGCTCGCCGGTCACCGCGAGCACGCGCATCTTCTTGCCTTCGACCAGCGGCAGCATCTCGCTCATGTTCTCGGGCGTGATGTCGACGTGACCGCCGAGCACCGCGAGCACGGCGTCGCCGCCGCTCTTGAACGACACGTACTTGAACCGGGCGCCGGTCTCGCGCTCGATGAGGTAGAGCGCGATGCGCCCCGTGCCGGTCGCCGACGCGATCGCCGCCGTGATCGTGTCGGGCGCCTTTTTCGCCGCTTCGACGAGCTCCTTGAAGCTCTTGTACTTCGACTCCGTGCGCACCGCGATCGCCTGCGGGTCCTGCGCGAACAGCGCGAGCGGCGTGAAATCTTCCATCTTGAAGCCGAGATCCGTGCGCGCCTGCGCGCTCATGAACGTGCCGGTCGCGACCGTCAGCACGAAATGCGGATCCCCGCGTTTGCTCTTGATGTAGTTGAACGCGACGCTGCCGCTGCCGCCCGTGCGGTTGCCGATCACGAACGGCTGCGAAAAGATTTTCTCCTTCGCCAGCATGTCGGTGATCGAACGTGCGAAGAGATCGGTCCCGCCGCCCGGCGAGGTATGGGCGACGAACTCGATCGGCTTCGACGGAAACGCCTGGCCGGCTGCGGGACCGGCGAGCGCGGCCCCCATCAATGACGCCGCCAATATCAGCGACAGACGTACGCGCGCGAATGCACTGCTCATGACTCTTGCCCCTCCCTTATTGTGGCCGCACGGCACGCGCGGCGTGCGCCACTATAGCCGAAAAGCTTCGGCGGTCAGGAAAGCTGTCGGGCGGTCAGGGCAGCGTTTTGACGTCGCTCAGGTAGCCGTGCTTCATCGCATCGCCGAGCGCCTGCGAATACTCGGCGAACGTTCGATCGGCCGCTTCGACGACATGGCCGTCGTCGTCGTGGCGTTCCCAGCGCCATCCGCTACCGTCATCACCCGTGACGCGAAGGAACAACCACTGCTCCATGAGACCTCCATCACCGTTCGTATCGTGACGCACTCGCGAGCAAGCACTATGCCGTAGCGCCGATGTAGAATCCGCGTCCATTTCCGGAGGCGCACGCCATGCCGATCGGCAGACTCGACCACTACTCGATCCGCACTCTCGACATCGAAGCTTCGCGCCGGTTCTACACAGAGGTCATGGGCTTCGAAGAAGGCTTCAGACCCGCGTTCGATTTTCCGGGGCTGTGGCTGTACAACGGCGCCGCGCCCGCCGGCTCGTACGGCGTCGTACATATCATCGGGATCGATCCCGCGAACCCCGACGGGCTGAAGGCGTATCTCGGCGACCGGGACGTGAGCACGCTGAATGGCACCGGCACGGTGGATCACATGGCGTTCACGGCGAGCGGACTGAAGGACATGCGCGAGCGGCTCGAACGGCACGGGATCGCCTATCGCGAGCGGACGGTCCCGAACCTCGGGCTGCACCAGGTGTTCTTCGAAGACCCGAGCCAGGTGACGATCGAGCTCAACTTCCCTGCGGACGAGGCGAGGCAAGCGGCGTAGCTTGCGCGCGCCGCCATTTCCGCGCAGGCGGGATTCCACCGGATCGTCATTCCCGCGAAGGCGGGAATCCAGAGCCTGCCGTTCTGGACCCCCGCCTTCGCAGGGGCGACGATATGACCATGCGGGCGCGGATGACGACATAACGGTAGACGCGCGGGCGAGGCCTTGACGATGCGCGCCCTGGTCATCGGCGGATCGCTCGGCGGGCTCTTCGCCGCCAATCTCCTGCTCCGGACCGGCTGGGATGTGCACGTCTTCGAGCATTCGCGCGACGACCTCGTCGGCCGCGGTGCCGGCATCATCACCCACCCCGAGCTGTTCCAGTGCCTCGAGCGGATCGGCGTCCCGATCGACGAGAGCTTCGGCGTCGATATACCGGAGCGCGTGGCTTTCGATCGCAGCGGGCGCGTGCTGGGCACCCTGTCGCTGCCCCAGTGCCTCACGACCTGGGGTCGCCTCTACGAGCTTCTGAAAGGCCGCCTTCCGGCGGACCGGTATCACTTCGGACACTCGCTTGCGCGCCTGGAGGACGCGGATGGCCGTGTGGTCGCGCACTTCGCCAATGGCGCGTCGGCCGCGGGCGATCTGCTGATCGGCGCCGACGGCATCCGCTCGACGGTGCGCGCGCAGCGCCTGCCGGAAGCGCGGCCCCAGTACGCCGGCTACGTCGCATGGCGCGGGCTCGCCGACGAGAAGGCTCTCGCGCCCGATGTCCACCGCGATCTCTTCCCGCGTTTCGGCTTCAGCCTCGCCGCGCGCGAGCAGATGCTGGGTTATCCGGTCGCGGGCTTCACGCGCTCGACCCGTCCGGGCGAGCGCTGCTACAACTTCGTGTGGTACCGGCCGGCGGCCGAAGATGGCGCGCTCACCGACATCTGCACCGACGTGACCGGCCACGTGCACGACATGTCCGTCCCGCCACCGCTGCTGCGGCCGGAAGTCGTCTCCGCGACTCGCCGCGCCGCCGAAGAGCTGCTGTCGCCGCAATTCGCCGATGTCGTGCGCCACGCGCCGCAGCCGTTCTTCCAGGCGATATTCGATCTGGACTCTCCGCGCATCGCTTTCGGACACATCGTCCTGCTCGGCGACGCCGCGTTCGTCGCGCGGCCGCACTGCGGCATGGGCGTGACCAAAGCGGCCGGCGATGCCATGGCGCTCGTCGACCTGCTGCGCGATTCGCGCGGGGACGTTCGCGCCGCGTGTGAGTCCTACGACCGGATGCGAAGACCGGTAGGCAGTGCAGTCGTCGCGCACGGCCGCGAGCTCGGCTCGTTCCTCCAGGGCTCCAACGACGAACGCGCGCGGCGTCACCACACGCCCGAGGCGGTCATGCGCGAGATCGCCGTCACGCGCGACTATGGGTGACCCAACGCCTCGCCGCGCAGCAGGCGTAACGCACTTTTGCGGTCGTTCACAATGGTGTATACCGGAGGGACATTCGAGGTCACATCATGAGCGCTCCCGTTCCGCCTGATACGCCCATCGATCGGACCGAGCTCGACCGCCACATCCGCAAGGCGAGCGCCATCTCGGCGCTGCGGCACATCGGCCATATCGCCTCCGAGCTCGAGACCGAGGATCGCCGCAGCTATCGCGTGCTGGTACTCGCGCTCGTGTGTCTGCTGATCATTGCGATCGGCGCCGGCGCGGCGATCTGGGAAGCCCGCGCCACGCGCGAAGCGCGCAACGCCGAAGCGGCGGCGGCCGAGGCGGCGGCAAAGTCGGCGCCGAAAGCCCCTGCCGCAGTGCCACCGGCGCAAAAATAGCACCACGACGCGTGAGCGCGAATCCGGGGCTTCGTGAGTATTACGCGGCACGAGCCGGCGAGTACGAACGCATTTACGACAAGCCCGAGAGGCAGACCGACCTCGCGCGGCTGCGCGCGCTGATTCCAGGCTACTTCGCCGGGCGCAACGTGCTCGAGATCGCGTGCGGCACCGGTTACTGGACGCAGCGCATCGCAGCGGTGGCGCGGCAGGTTACGGCGACGGACATCAACCTGGAGACGCTGGAGATCGCGCGCACGAAACCGATCGCGCGCCGCAACGTGAGCTTCGAGGTCGCCGACGTCTACGCGCTGCCGCGGGAGACACGGGGTTTCGACGGCGCTTTCGCCGGGTTCTGGTGGTCGCACGTGCTGCGTGAAGACCGGCGGCGCTTCATCGAATGCCTGCATCGCGCGCTCACGCCCGGCGCGGTGGTCGTGGCGCTCGACAACCGTTACGTCGAAGGCAGCAGCACGCCGATCTCGCACACCGACGACCGCGGCAACTCGTACCAACGCAGACGCCTCGACGACGGGACCGAGCACGTCGTGCTCAAGAACTTTCCGACCGAGGCCGAGCTGGTCCAGGACATCGGCGCCGACGGCCGCGCATTCGAGTACACCGCGCTCGACTACTACTGGGTGCTCGAGTACGAAGTCGCGGAGCCACGCCGCGCGTGAGCTACCGGATCGAGTCGATCGCGCGCGGCCACATCGAGGGTTACTGGCGGGCGCTCGACAGCGTCGCGCGCGAGCGGCGCTATCTTGCGTTCCTGGAAGCGCCGCCGGTCGCGCGGGTGCGCCGGTTCGCGCTGGATAACATCCGTGCCGGCCATGCGCACTACATCGCGATGCACGAGGACGAAGTCGTCGGCTGGTGCGACGTGGTGCCCAAAGACCGCCCGGCGTTGCAGCATACGGGTGTTCTCGGCATCGGCATCGTGGCCGAGCATCGCGGCAAGGGTCTGGGCGCTCATCTGATAGGGGCGACCATCGACGGCGCACGGCGGAAGGGCCTCACGCGCATCGAGCTGACGGTGCGCACCGACAATCCGCGCGCGCAGCGCCTGTACGAGCGCGCGGGCTTCGTCACCGAGGGCCGTATCCGCCGGCACATGAAGATCGGCGACGACTACTTCGACAGCCTGCTGATGGGACTGCTGGTGGAACCCACGAAAGGAGCATGAGCCATGATCTACAAGGGAAGCTGCCACTGCGGACGCGTCGCGTTCGAAGTCGAAGGCGAGATCCAGAGCGTCCTGGAATGCAACTGCTCGATCTGCTCGCGCAAGGGATCGCTGCTGTGGTTCGTCCCGCGCGAGAAGCTGCACCTGCTGATGCCGGAGGCAAACGCGAGCGAGTACACGTTCAACAAGCACGCGATCAGGCATCGCTTCTGTGCGACGTGCGGGATTCACCCGTACGCGGAGGCGACGGATCCCGCCACGGGCAAGCCGATGGCCGCGATCAACGTGCGCTGCCTGGAAGAGGTCCAGGCACGCAGCTTCCCGGTGAAGCAGTTCGACGGTCGCTCGTTGTAGACATCGCGGCATGAGCGGCCCCATCACCGTCGGTTTTCTGATCGCGCCCGGCGTCGTCGCGCTGGCGGAAGAAGCGCTGCGCGAAGCGCGCGCGATGAAGCGCGAGTACGGGGACGTGCTGGCGCAGTTGAAGGCGCGCGAGGCCGAGCGCGAGCGCGCGCGTGCAGGGCAGCAGGCCGCGCGGCAGGACCGGCTCTCAGGCGTGCGGCGCGATCTCGAGCGCGAAACCGCGCGCTTCGAGCGCTTGCGCGCGATCGCGGCAGGCATTCCGGAGCTGGCGCCGCGCGCCGCTGCCGAAGCACCTGCCGCGCCGGCGGGGAGCGATGACGCGGCGTGGGCTGCGCACGCGCGGGCGCTTCATGCGGCCGCATCCGGGCTCGAGCAGGCGATTGCCGAGACAGGCAACGCACAGGCCGCCCGGGCGGCGGCGGCGTTGGCGCGCGGCGCGCAGGCCGCCTCGCTCGACGAGGTGCTCCAGGCCTACGTGCTGGAGCGGCAGGCGCGGCCCGGGCTCGACGCGGCACAGGCCGAGCGTTTTCGCGAGACGGCCGCACGCATCCTCGCACGGCTGCCGCAGGGCCACGGCATCGCGCCGGAGCTCGAAGGGCTCGCACGCGAAATCATCCTCGCGCCGAGCGTGGAGCGCGCCGAGGCTCTGGCGCTCGAGCTTCGGCATGCCGTGCAGCGCGTCGCCGAC
>Ga0196978_1000722_pt1 | contig 16166 bp, 13 predicted proteins | sample S3v_2013CmetaG_FD_155491 | JGI IMG/M metagenome (GOLD analysis project Ga0196978, IMG submission 155491) | Soil microbial communities from Anza Borrego desert, Southern California, United States - S3+v_20-13C | ecosystem: Environmental > Terrestrial > Soil > Desert | place: USA: California... | reverse complement strand
ATAGAACTCGTTCGTGCGCAGCGTTTCGAGCACGAACAGGATGAAGGTGACCGGAACGAGCGTCACCGCGAGCTTCACGGGCCCGCCGGCGCTCGACCAGTAATAACCGAGCAGATACACGAAGAAAAAGAGGGCGACGGCGTAGTACAGCCGGTCCACCACGCGCAGCGGCGCGGGCGTTGCGTTGCTGCTCATCGGAGCTTCCCCATGCAGCCGGCCGGCTGTTCAAGCCGGCCGGACTGTCTTCAAACGCTGCGTTTTTATTTCTTCGCGATCCGCGAGTCCCACTTCGCGTCCCACGCGCCTTTCTCGCGCATGTATCTCGCGAGACCCGGATGGATCTGCACGAAGTTCACCGAGGAGGAGATGCCGGCCTTCTGCATGCCGACCATGTCCTTCGCGATCTGCGAATAGGCCGGGTCGGATTTCGCGAGGTTCTGAACGTTCTTCTCGACGATCGTCAGCATGCGGTAGACGTCGTCCTCCGGCACTTCGAGGCCGACGTGGAAGCCGTAGTAGAACGGCAGCAGCGTGACCTTTTCGACGCCGACGGCTTCGCGCTTGAACACGGTGCCGGGAACGCTCGTGACGGCAAAGCCCGCCTTGCGCAGCTTCGCGATCTCGTCGGCGCTGGGGTTGAGCGCGACCCAGTCGGTCGCGAGCGAGGTCTCCGCGATCCACGGCGGCGCCGCCGCTTCACCGTTCGTGTAGATGATGAACCCGTCGAGCGTGCCGGATTGGAGCAGCGATCCGGCGGCCGAGAGATCCACCTGCCGGTACTGGTGCTTGACGCCCAGCGCGGTGTAAGCGCGTTCGAGATGGGCGCGCACGTCCCACGGCAGCGGCCCGGTGAAGATCGGCTTGCCGCTGAGATCGGCCCAGCTCTTGATCTTGCCTTTATTGCGAGCGTGGACCCCGGTGCCGACTTCGACAGTGAACGACCAGAACGACTGGATCGGCTGTCGCTTCATCTGCGACTTGAAACCTTTGAAGCGCGCGGTGTCGTTCGCCATCTCGTAGAACGCGATGTCCGAACCGTAATAGCCCTCGAACTGGCCGGTGGCGTAACCCTTGACCGAGATGATCGCGCCGGGCGTGGGCTGCACCGTGACGCGGTAATTCTTCATCTCCTTGTTCAGCAGATCCGCGAGCACGACCAGCGCCTTGTGTCCCGCGGAGCCGACCGCGGACGTGCCCCACGGGATTTCCTTCACCTGCGACAAAGCGGGGCTCGCGAGCCCGATCAGCAGCGCTGCGAGCAGCCCCGACGTACGTTTGAACATGACATCCTCCTCACGATTTCGAAGGGCTCGAACGGCCCTTCTCCCGGACGATTCTATGCCGGTCAGGCGTCGACCGGGAGATCCGTTCCCACGCCGTTACGGCGCGCGAGATCGACGAGCCGGCATGCCACGTACAGGTCCTGAATGCCCATGCCGTGCGATTCGTACAGGGTGATCTGCTCGTCCGAGGTGCGGCGCGGCGCACGGCCGATGATGACCTCGCCGATCTCGGTCAGCGCGTCCCAACCCAGATGGCCGGTTTCGACGAGCGGCAGCAGGTCGCCGGACTCGTTGCGCGCGGTCGCGCGCGAATCGACGGTGATGTAGCTCGCGCGCTTCACCGCGGCCGTGTCGAGCTCGCGACGGATGAGCGAGTTCGAGCCGGCGGCATTCACGTGCTGACCGGGCTCCAGCCATTCGCCGCGCAGCACGGGCTCGGAGGCCTTGGTGATGACGTTGACGATGTGCGCGCCGCGCACCGCGTCGGCGCCGTTCTCGACGGCGCGCATCTGAAGCTTCAGCTTCGGCCCCAGCTCGTCGCAGAACCTGCGCGCAGTCTCTGCCCTGCGGCTCCACACCCGCACTTCCTTCACCTTGCGGACGTGGCACACCGCTTCGAGTTGTCCGACCGCCTGCTTGCCCGCGCCGATCATCGCGACGATGGAAGCGTCCTCGCGCGCGAGATAGCGCGTCGCGACGCCGCTTGCCGCCCCCGTGCGAACCATGCCGACGTGACGCGCTTCGACGATCGCGTCGAGCGGTCCCTTTGCCATGTCGTAGAGATGGACGTGCGCTTTCGTGCCGGTGGCGGTCGAGTAATAGGCCTTGTAGCCGATGCGGTTCAGCTCCGGCGATGCCGCCTGCAGAACGTGCAGCGTGCCCTGCGGCACGTGCGTGCGCACCCGCGCGACGTCGGTGGCGGCGCCTTCGGCGCGCGCCCGCAGCGCGTCTTCGACGAGGCCCACGGCGTCCTTCATCGTGAGGAGCTGCTTCACATCGCTTTCGGTGAGATATCGGATCATTTGCTTTTCAGGGCTTCGGCCCGTATCGACGACAGCGTCGCCCGCGGGCTGATCGCATCCGGATCGATCCGCACCTCGATCAGCGCCGACGTCTTCGCCGCCTGCGCGCGCTCGAACGCGGCCTTGAAATCGGATGTGTTCTCGACCACCTCGCCGTGGAATCCGTAGGCGCGCGCGAGCGCCGCGAAATCGGGGTTCTTCAGCATGGTCCCGCTGACGCGCGTGGGGTACTCGCGCTCTTGGTGCATGCGGATCGTGCCGTACATGCCGTTGTTGACGACGACGAACGTGACCTTCGCGTCGTACTGCGCCGCGGTCGCGAGCTCCTGTCCGGTCATGAGGAAATCGCCGTCGCCGGAAAACGCGATGACGGTGCGCTCCGGGTGCACGATCTTCGCTGCGACTGCCGACGGCACGCCGTAGCCCATCGCGCCGCTCGTGGGCGCGAGCTGCGTGCGGAACGCGCCATAGTGATAGAAGCGATGCGCCCACAGCGAAAAATTGCCCGCGCCGTTGGTGATGATCGCGTCGCGCGGCAGCGTCTCGCGCAGGTACTTCATCACTTCGCTCATGTTGACCTTGCCGGGCACCTGCACGGGCTGCTGCCAGGCTTCGAGGTCCGCGCGTGCGCCTTCGCGCCATTCGGCCCAGCGCGTGGTGACCGGCTGCAGTCCGCGCGCGGCCGCAGCGAACTCCGGCATCCCGGCGTTGATGAGGAGATCGCCCTGGTACACGCGGCCGAGCTCCTCCGCGCCGGCATGCACGTGGATGAACTTCATCTTCGGTCGCGGCACGTCGAACAGCGTGTAATTGACCGTCGTCCATTCGCCGAGGCGTGCGCCGATGACGAGCAGCAGGTCGCACGTTTTGAAGCGTTCCGCGAGCTTGGGATTCAGACCCACCGCCACGTCGCCGACGTAGTGCGGGTCGCGGTTGTCGATGAGATCCTGGCAGCGATACGAGCAGCCGACCGGCAGATCGTATGCGGTGACGAACGCCTGAAGGTCGTCGCACGCCTTGCGGGTCCAGCCGCCGCCGCCGAGGATCACCATCGGTCGCTGCGCTTCCGAGAGCATCCGGCGCATCGTCTGCATGTCCGCAGGTCCCGGATGCGCGGCGACACGCTGGTAGCGGGCCGTGTCCGCGACGCTCGCCGTGTCCGTCTGCATGTCTTCGGGCAGCGCGAGCACGACCGGCCCGGGACGTCCCGAGACGGCGGTGTGGAACGCATGGCTCAAGTACTCCGGCACGCGATCGGCGCGATCGATCTGCGCGACCCACTTCGCCATCTGGCCGAACATGCGGCGGTAGTCGATCTCCTGGAATGCTTCGCGCTCGACGACGTCGTTGCCGACCTGCCCGATGAAGAGAATGACCGGCGTCGAATCCTGGTGCGACGTGTGGATGCCGAGTGACGCGTTGGTTGCGCCCGGGCCGCGGGTCACGAAGCAGATGCCGGGCTTGCCCGTCAGCTTGCCGTAGGCATCGGCCATGTTCGCCGCGCCGCCTTCCTGGCGGCAGATCACGAACTTGATCTCGTCCTGCACGTCGTGCAGCGCGTCGAGCACCGCGAGATACGATTCCCCCGGCACACCAAAGATCGTGTCGACGCCATGTAGGCGAAGCTGATCGACGAGAATCTGCGCGCCCGTGCGCGCACGCGCTGCGTGCGTGCCGGGCGAGCCGGAGGACGAACGTGTCGTGTCGGGGGAATTCATGCGTCCTCCAGAAGGATGTGCGGCGGGAGGCCGCAAAGCGTAGCACAGGGCACGCTTTATGCGGTCCTCACTCCATGGACAAGTACTGGAAGTTCGTGCTCGGCGCGCAGGACCCTGAGATGCGCGAGATTCAGAAAGCGGTCACACGCGCCGGTGCGAAGTTCTCGCACGCGGCGAAGGACGGCGTACGCTGCACGCCGCGCACGGCGTACGATGCAAACGGTGTCGTGCTCGCGGGCCGCGGCGCCATCGCGCGCCCGGCCGTGCTGCCGCCGCAGACCCCGGCGGTGTTCGTCGAATGCACCGTGCTCGGCCACGAACCGGTGGCGCGCGTTGATCACCACCATCCGGGCGACCCCGGTTACGCGAAGGGACCGGAGCACTATCTCGAGGGCTCCTCGCTCGGGCAGGTGCTGCGGCTACTCGAGATGGAACCCACGCCGACGCAGCGCCTGCTCGCGGCCGGCGATCACTGTCTCACCGCGGCGTATCAGGGCGAATGCGCCGGCGTGGACCCGAACGAGCTTCTGTTTCTGCGGGCGTCGTGGCGCGCACGGGTGACCGGCCGCACGCTCGGCGACGTCATGGAGGGCATACTCGACGCGGCGAAGCAGGTGAAGCGCCAGTACGACTCGGAATACGCCGAGAGCGTGTTCCTCGATCCGACGGACATCTCACCCGATCTCGCCGAAGGCGCCGCATATGCCGGCAAGGCCGTGCGTTACCGGCAGTTCTTCTTTCCCGGCGGGGAATTGAAGGAGATGCTCAAGGGCGCCAACGCGGAGCACATCACTCGGTTCATGCGGGAGCACGAGCGCGCGGGGCGCCACGTGTACGGCAACCCGTATCGCGGCTATGCCGGCGCGTACCTCACGTGAAGCAAGGTATCGCCCTGTACGCGAGCGTGTAGAGCGCTTCGATGCGGGGGCGCCACGCACGCCCTATACTGCGACGACAGGCGCATCCCAGGCCGACCGGATGAGGGGGGATAACCGATGTTCGTCCATGCTGCGCGCATGCGCGTCTTGGTCGCGCTGTTGTCGATCGCGTCGCTGGCGATGATCTGCGCCGCAGCCGCGCAGGCGCTCGTCAACGGACGCAACGCAACAGCGGTCGATATTGGCCAGGGTGGCCGCAAGCTCGGCGAGCTCCGGCAGGTCTCCGCACGCCAATGGGTGGAGACGAATGCCGCGGGCGCGGCGACATTCCGTTTCGAAGAGACGCAGCGCGACGAATGGTCGGTGTATCTCGTCGATCGCACGCGCAACGTCACGCTCCAGCTCGACCTGCATACACGCAAAGTGATGTACAGCGATGCGGGTTCACCGCGGCGCGCGATCTACGACATCCTGGCCGCGAGCGCTCAACCCCCGGCAGCAGCCACCGCGCAGCCCGGCATTTCTTCGCCGGTGTCTGCACCCAGGCCTCCGGTGCAGGCCGCACCACAACCGGCGCCCGCCGCGTCTCCCCCGCCCGTGAGCCGCGCCCCCGCTGCCGCACCGCCGCCGCCATCCACCGCCGCGGTCGCGCAGCGCGCGATCTTCGGCGATTCCGATCCGGACATCTGCTGGAAAGAAAGCTACGGGCGCGGCGCCGGTCAGGTGCCGGATGCGTGCCCCGGAGGTTTCGAACGGCTCGGTGCCGACCTTCTGTGTTATCCCGTCTGCCGCGCGGGATTCGCAGGCGTCGGACCGGTGTGCTGGCAGGGCTGCCCGGCCGGATTCAGGGATGACGGCGCGTTCTGCGCCAAGCCCGCAGCCTACGGGCGCGGCGTGGGTTTCGCATACGCGCCGCTCATCGAAAGCCGCGATACGGCGCGCGAGCGCTGCGAGCGCGAGCACGGCGCCGGCAACTGCGAGCGCAATCTCGAGATGTACTACCCCGTGTGTAAAGCGGGATTCAGGGAGGCGGGCAGCAATCTCTGCACGCCGGTGTGTCCCGCAGGCATGACGGACATCGGCATCTCCTGCGCCAAGCAGTCGTATGCCGTGGAGTGGGCGCGGGTGCGACGTGCAAAGTCGGCCTGCAGCAGGACTTCAAGGGTGGCCTGTGCTATCCCGAGTGCCGCGCCGGCACGACCGGCGTGGGTCCGCTCTGCTGGAGCGGCTGCCCTGCTGCGTATCCGGTCAATTGCGGTGCGGCGTGCGGCGTGTCCACGGCGGCGTGCGCCTACGCGATCATGGAACAGGTCCAGTCGTCGTCCGATGTCGTACTGAACGTTGCGGCGATGGTCGCGACCGCCGGTGCCGCCACACCCGCGCTGCGCGCGGCGCAAAGCGCCGGCCGCACCGCGCGCCGCAATCTCGGCAGGACCGCGCGGGAGCAGTTGAAGGCGCAGGCGCAGACGCAGATGCAGAACGCGATGAAATGGGAGAAGCGCGGCAAGCACATCGAGCGCGGTCAGGGCTGGCTCGACAATGCGTCGAACATGAACCAAGCCTCCGAGATGCTGGTCAGCGCCTACGAAAAAGGCGAGTTCGACTTCACGACGCTCGTGCCATCGGTGGCGGATGTCGAGCCGACCGGCGTGCTGGCGGTCGTGAGCTCGTTCAACAAGCCGATCTGCCGTTAATCGTCGGTCGCGCGCATCCCGGGCGAGGCCGGGACGCGGCGCGCCTGCATCGTCATTCCCGCGCAGGCGGGAATCCAGGACTGGACATTCGCGCCCGCGACTTCGCCGATCAACATGATCGCGGGGCTGCCGATGTCGTGTTCACGCATATCGTGCGCAAGCCGATCGAGCCGCGTGCGGACCTGACGCTCGCGTGCGAGTGAAGCATTCTCGACGACCACCGCGGGCGTCGCCGGGGCGAGCCCGGCATCGAGCAGCGCCTGCTGGACGGCTGCGCAGCGCGCGACGCCCATGTAGACGACGAGCGTCATGCGCGTGCTCACCAGCGCCGCCCAGTCCGGACCGTCTTCTGCGCTCGCGTGTGCAGTCACGAAGATGACACCGTGCGCGGCATTGCGATGCGTGAGCGGGACACCGGCCGATGTCGCGGCGGCGAGTCCCGACGTGATGCCGTTCACGATCTCGCATTCGATGCCGGCGCGCGAGAGCGCTTCGGTCTCTTCGCCGCTGCGGCCGAAGATGCCGGGGTCGCCGCCTTTCAGCCGCACGATCATGCGGCCGGCCTTCGCTTCGGCGATCATGAGCCGCTCAATGAATGTCTGCGGCGTCGATTTGCAGCCGCCGCGCTTTCCGACGGGGATCACGCGCGCATCTTCGCGGGCGTAGACCAGGATCGCGCGGTTCACGAGGTCGTCGACGAGCACGACGTCGGCTTTGCCGAGCAGCCGCACGGCCTTGATCGTGAGCAACTCGGGGTCGCCGGGCCCGGCGCCGACGAGATAGACCTTGCCGCTATTCGTCATCGCGAGGAGCCGGCGGGGCCGACGTGGCGATCTCGTGGCGCAAGTCATCCGCACGATCGCATCGGGATTGCTTCGTCACGTCGTTCCTCGCAATGACAATTCGCGCACGGCGCGTTTGCAGCAGTCGAGCTGGTGCTGGATCGCGGCGGGCACCGGCTGCTTGCCAGCGAGCACGGCCTCGATCCACCGAGCCGTGGCTTTCGCATCCTTCTCCGGCAACTCCGGCAGTTCGTGCTTCGACTCCGGCCGTTCGTCCTGAGCTTGTCGAAGGACGAGCGGCTTGTGTCCGGCGCGAAGAGTATCTGCTTTCCAGGTTTCGACTTTCCCGCCGTAAGCCCAGTCCAGCGCAGGCTCGCGCCGCGGATGTGCGACAGCTTCGCCTTCGGCGCCGCGCAGCAGCAGCGCCGCCGTATCGAAGCGCGTGAAGTACTCGCGCATGCGCACGAGGTAATCCGGATGCGTGACGCTGACGATGCGCAGCGCGGGACACGCGAACGGCTGGAGCATCTTCACCAGTGTGTGCGCGGAGTTGCGAACACCCAGTCGCGGCCGCAGCGCGAGCAGGCCGCCGATGGCAGGCGCGAGCGCGTCGACCGGCAGGAACGCCAGACGATGCGCTGCGAGCTGTTCGCGCGCGCCTTCGCGTGACGAGGCCGGCGTGAGGCCGAGCGCTTCGAAGACTTCGCGCGTCGTGACGCGGCCCGGGTCGTGCGTTACACCGTGCACCAGGACCGGAACGCCCTCGCGCGCGAGCAGCAGCGCCAGCAACGGAACGAGATTCGGGAGCTGGCGCGCACCGTTGTAGGAGGGGATGACGACTGGAATCGGCGGCTCGTGCTTCGACTTCGGCGCAGTGTCGCCCACGCGCGGTGCGACCGCAGCGATGTGTTCGTAGCTCGCTTCGCAGGCCGCGGCGAAGCCGGCGAGCTCTTCGAGCGATTCGCCTTTCACGCGCAGCGCGAGCAGGACCGCACCGAGCTGGAGCTCCGGGACGGCGCCCGCGAGCATTGCGCTGAACAGCGCCTGCGCATCCTCGCGCGAGAGATCGCCGGCCGCGTTCCGGCCGCGGCCGATCTCTTTGATGTAACGCGCAAGCGTCGCCTGGTCCACGCGCGATTGTCCCCTCACCCGCGGTGACGGCCCAACAGCCGCGAGGGCATATGGATATTCGCGTGCGCTCATAAGGGCAGCTTCGCCGGTCACGCGACGTGGCGTTGCGCCATGTGCCGCGGCATGCGTACCGAGATCCGGTCGCCTTCGAGATGCACCTCGTAAACGGGCACGCAGACTGAACGGTCTTCGATGCAGCGGCCGGTAGTCAGGCCGAAGTGCTGCTTGTAAACGGGGGAGGCGACGACCGCTTCGCCCTTCACGTCGCCGACGATGCCGCGCGAGAGCACGTTCGCGCGCGAGAACGGATCGTGATTGCCGAGCGCGTAAACGGTGTCATCCTCCAGACGGAACACCGCGACCTGCTCGCCGTCCACGAGCGCGCACACGCCGGTATTGGGCACGATGTCGCCGAGTCGGCAGACGCGGGTCCACATCCTATCGACTCCCCTCACGCTAACGCTTTCTCGCGTGCGGGGAGGAGGAGATTCTTTCGTCGGTCACGCCGGCTCCTTCTCGCGTTCCTCCGGGCGCGCCGGCCGGATCTGATCGCGCTCGGACACGAACACGATATTCGCGTCGGATGCATCGCTGTTCACGAAGTGGCGGAAACGTTTGCGGATCTCCGGATCGGAGATCGCCTTCTTCCATTCGCATTCGTAGGACTCCACGAGCCTGTGCATGTCCGCTTCCAGCTCTCTCGCGATCCCGAGCGCGTCTTCGCACACGACCGTGCGCACATACTCGACGCCGCCTTCGAGGTTCTCGAGCCACGTGCTCGTGCGCTGCAGCCGGTCGGCGGTGCGGATGTAGAACATGAGGAAGCGGTCGACGTAGCGGAACAGCGTCGCATCGTCGAGATCCTTCGCCAGCAGATCGGCGTGGCGCGGCTTCATCCCGCCGTTGCCGCAGACGTAGAGATTCCAGCCTTTCTCGGTCGCGATGACGCCGACGTCCTTGCCCTGCGCTTCCGCGCATTCGCGCGTGCAGCCGGACACCGCCATCTTGAGCTTGTGCGGCGCGCGCAGCCCGCGGTAGCGCGTTTCCAGCGCGATCGCCATCGATACCGAATCCTGCACGCCGTAGCGGCACCACGTGCTGCCGACGCACGACTTCACCGTGCGCAGCGCCTTGCCGTACGCATGACCCGATTCGAAACCCGCGTCGACGAGCGCCTGCCAGATGAGCGGGAGCTGCTCGACGCGCGCGCCGAACATATCGATGCGCTGCGCGCCGGTGATCTTGGTATACAGGCCGAAGTTCTGCGCCACGCGCCCGAGCACGATCAGTTTCTCCGGTGTGATTTCGCCGCCGGGCACGCGCGGCACCACCGAATAGCTGCCGTCCTTCTGCAGGTTCGCGAGGAAGCGGTCGTTGGTGTCCTGGAGCGGCGTGTGCTTCGGCTCGAGGATGTGCTCGTTCCAGCAGGCGGCGAGGATGGACGCCACGGCAGGCTTGCAGATGTCGCAGCCGCGACCGTGGCCGTGCCTCGCCAGCACGTCGTCGAAAGTCTCGAGGCCGCCGAAGCGCACCAGCGAGAAAAGCGCCTGGCGCGAGTGCTCGAAGTGCTCGCAGAGGTGGTTCTTGACCTCGACGCCGCACTTCCGCAGCTCGGATTCGAGGATCTGCTTCACCAGCGTCGCGCAGCCGCCGCACGTGCTGCTCGCCTTCGTCTTCGTCTTGAGCGCCGCAACCGTCGTGCAGCCGCCGGTCACGGCCTCGCACAACGCGCCTTTGGTTACGTCGTTGCACGAGCAGATCTGCGCCGTCGCTGGCAGAAGGTCGACACCGAGTCCCTTCGTTGCGCCGCCTTCGCGCATCGGGAGGATCAGGTCTTCCGGTCGATCCGGGAGCGCGATCCCGTTCAGTGCCATCTGGAGCAGCGTGCCGTAATCGGCCGCATCGCCGACGAGGATGCCGCCGAGCAGCGACTTGCCGTCAGCCGCGACCACGAGCTTCTTGTAGACGCCTCTGACCGGATCCGCATAAGCATAGTCGAGCGCTCCGGCCGTGGCGCCCAGCGCATCGCCGATTGAGGCGACGTCCACACCCATGAGCTTCAGCTTCGTGCTCGTGTCGGCGCCGCGGAACGCCGCATCGCGCTCGCCGGCGAGATGCCGCGCGGCGACTTCGGCCATCTGGTATCCCGGCGCGACCAGGCCGTAGATGCGGCCGTTCCAGAGCGCGCATTCGCCGACCGCGTAGATGTCCGCGTCGGAGGTGCGGCAGCGATCGTCGATCACGATGCCGCCGCGTTCGCCGACGTGCAGCCCGGCCGCGCGCGCGAGCTCGTCGTGCGGCCGGATGCCCGCGGAGTACACGATCAGATCGGTGTCGAGGGCGGTGCCGTCGGCGAAGACCATCCTGTGGGCGTGCCCTGCGCCGTCGACGACTGCCTTCGTGTTTTTCGATGTGTGCACGGCAACGCCGAGCGCTTCGATCTTGCGGCGCAGGAGCTGCGCGCCGGCGTCGTCGAGCTGTGCCGCCATCAGCCGGGGCGCGAACTCGACGACGTGCGTTTCGAGCCCGAGATCCAGCAATGCTTTCGCGGCTTCGAGGCCGAGCAGTCCGCCGCCGACGACAGCGCCGACGCGGGCGCGCCGCGCAGCCGAGCGGATCACTTCCAGGTGTTCGATCGAGCGATACACGAAGCAGCCGCGTCGGTCGCGGCCCGGGATCGGCGGCACGAATGGATAGGAGCCGGTGGCAAGCACCAGCTTGTCGTACGGCACTTCTCGATAGCGCGCGGAGCGCACGATCCTGCGCGCGCGGTCGATCGCCACGACGCGATCGTTCAGTCGCAGCGTGATCGCCCGCTCCTCGAAGAAGCGCTCCGGCACCACCGATAAATCGAGCGCGGACCTGCCTGCGAAGAAGGTCGTGAGCTGCACGCGGTCGTAGGCGGCGCGCGGCTCCTCGCAGAATACGGTCAGATCGACGGCATCGCTCGGCAGGCGCTTCGCGAGCTGCTCCAGGAAGCGCTGGCCCACCATGCCGTTGCCGACACAAACAATCCTCGTCTTGCTCATCGATCTCATTCGAAGCGTGTGCAGTTGCCGGCGGCAGCAAACGCAAGACGTATGCCATTCATGAGGAGGGGCTCGCGCCAGAGGAGAGCCGCGGGCGGCTCGCGCGATTCACGCGCGTTCGAGCGCACAAGCGCAGTGCGTGAACACGCGTTCATGCACTGTATACAAGCATCGACGTCCGTGTTCGACATCGCATGTCATAGGCAGATGCACGTGGCATACGTCTTGCGTTGGGGCGCCGCGTCTTACAGCGCGCGCGCTTCCGTTCACGCGCAACGATGAATCCTTCTAGAGGACTGTGAAATGGCGTATCTGGTGCCTTCCGAATTCGTGACCAAGATGGTCGATGCCGGCGAATCGAAGATCTTCATGTCGACGCGCGACACGCTGATCAGGGCGTACATGGCGGGCGCCATCCTCGCGCTCGCAGCGGTGTTCGCGGTCTCGGTCACCGTGCAGACCGGATACCCCATCATCGGGGCGGCGCTGTTTCCGGTCGGCTTCTGCATGCTCTATCTGCTGGGGTTCGATCTCGTGACCGGTGTCTTCGTGCTGACACCGCTCGCGCTCATCGACCGGCGTCCCGGCGTCACGCTCAAAGGCGTGCTCAAAAACTGGGGGCTCGTCTTCTGCGGCAATTTCGCGGGCGCGTTCACAGTCGCCGTGCTGATGGCGATCGTGTTCACGAACGGCTTCTCGACCGACGCGGGCAAAGTCGGCGCGACGCTCGCCAGCATCGGCGAATCTCGCACCCTCGGTTACGCCCAGTACGGCGCCGCGGGCATGCTGACGCTTTTCGTTCGCGCGATGCTGTGCAACTGGATGGTGTCCACCGGCGTCGTCGGTGCCATGATCTCGACGACGGTCAGCGGCAAGGTCATCGCCATGTGGATGCCGATCATGGTGTTCTTCGCGATGACCTTCGAGCATTCCGTCGTGAACATGTTTCTGTTCCCGACGGGGCTGCTGCTCGGCGGCAACTTCTCGATCATGGATTACCTCATCTGGAACGAGATCCCGACGATTCTCGGCAATATCGTGGGCGGTCTCGCCTTCACCGGCCTCACGCTCTACGCCACGCACGTGAAGACCGCGCCCAAGCGCGATCTCAAGCTCGCCGCCTGAGCGCGAAAGCACCGCCGCGGCCTCTCGCAGGCCGCGGCACGCGCGAAGCGCCCATGCCTGCCACACTCAAAGTCTCGGTCGGCCAGCACTCCGACAAAGGGCGCAAAGCGGTCAACCAGGATTTCTACGGCGTCTCGGTGCCGGGAGAGCCGCTGCTCGGCTCCAAGGGTATCGCGATCGCGCTCGCCGACGGCGTCGGCAGCAGCGAGGTGAGCCAGATCGCCAGCGAGTTCGCGGTCATGGGCTTCCTCGACGACTACTACTGCACCTCGGAGACGTGGTCGGTCAGGAAATCGGCGGAGCGCGTGCTGAGCGCGACCAACGCCTGGCTGCACTCGAAGACGCGCCAGAGCCACTTCCGCTACGACCGGGAGCGCGGCTACGTCTGCACGCTGAGCGGTCTCATCATCAAATCGACCACGGCGCACGTCTTTCACGTGGGAGACGCGCGCATCTACCGCCTGCACGGCGGCGCGCTCGAGCAGCTCACGCAGGACCACCGGGTCTGGGTGTCCGAGGCCGAGAGCTATCTCGCGCGGGCGATCGGCTTCCAGCCGCAGATCGAGATCGATTACGACGCGCTCCAGATCGAGCAAGGCGATGCGTTCGTGCTCGCCACCGACGGCGTGTACGAGCACGTGGACGCCGCTTTCATGGCCAATGCTGTGCAGCGCGCGCGGGATGACCTCGACGCTGCGGCGCGCGCGATCGTCGACGAGGCCTACCGCCGCGGCAGCGACGACAACCTGACGGTGCAGATCATTGCCATCGACGAGCTGCCGGTTCATCACGCGAGCGAGATCCGGCAGCAGGTGGCGGAGCTGCCGCTGCCGCCGCTGCTCGAGCCGCGAACGACGTTGGACGGCTACAGGATCGTGCGCGAGCTCCACGGCAGCCATCGGAGCCATGTCTACCTCGCGCTCGATGTGGAGACGAACGTGCCGGTCGTGCTCAAGACGCCGTCGGTCGATCTGCAGGGCGATCCCGCGTACCTCGAGCGCTTCCTGATGGAGGAATGGGTCGCGCGGCGCCTGAACAGCCCGCACGTGCTGACGCCGTGCCAGCGCACCCGCGATCGCCGCTTCCTGTACGTCGCCACCGAATTCATCGAGGGCCAGACACTCGCGCAGTGGATGACCGACAACCCGAAGCCGGCACTTGAGACCGTGCGCGGCATCGTCGAGCAGATCGCGAAAGGGCTGCAGGCCTTCCACCGGCTCGAAATGCTGCATCAGGACTTGAGGCCGCAGAACGTCATGATCGACCGCACCGGCACGGTGAAGATCATCGATTTCGGGGCAACGCGCGTCGCCGGCATTGCGGAGATGTCGCCGTCGGCCGAACGCAGCCGCATCCTCGGCACCGCGCAATACACGGCGCCGGAGTATTTCCTGGGAGAGGCCGCAACGTCGCGCTCGGATCTCTTCTCGCTGGGCGTGATCGCGTATCAGATGCTCTCGGGGCGCCTGCCCTACGGCGCGGAGGTGGCGAAGGCTACGACGCAGGCGGCGCAGCGCAAGCTCCGCTACCGGTCCGTGCTGCACGACGAGCGCGAAATCCCCGCATGGATCGACGGGGTGCTCAGGAAAGCCGTCCACCCCGATCCATTGCGACGCTACGAAACCTTGTCCGAGCTCGTGTACGACCTGCGCCACCCGAATCGCGCTCTGAGCGACGCCGCGCCGCCGCTCGTCGAGCGCCGCCCGGTGCTGTTCTGGCAAAGCGTCTCGGCGATCCTGACCGTCATCGTGCTCATGCTGCTGCTGGTTCGTTTCGGCGTGCCCTGACGCCGAGCTCGGCCGCGCGCGCGACGGCGGACGGCCGCTGCACGAGAGTGGCGGTATATTCGACGGATGGATACACGCGCCCGACCCCGTTATCTCCAGCAGCTCGCGCAGTTCGCCGCCGAGACTTCACTCACCGACATCGCCGCGCCGGCCCGCGATCGCGCGCGCTGGATACTCGCCGACTGTCTCCCGGTGATCGCCGCCGGCATGCAGGAGCCCGAGATGAAAGCGTTCGTGGACCGGCAGCTCGCGCGGGCCGCGCCAGGCGATGCGTGGGTCATCGGCGCAGGTCGGCGAGCAGCCGCGCTCGACGCGGCGCTCCTGAACGGCACCGCGGGCACCTGGCTCGAGCTCGACGAAGGCAACCTCTTCGCGAAAGGACATCCGGGCATACAGGTCGTGCCGGCCGCGGTCGCGCTCGCGCAGGAGATCGGCGCGAGCGGCGCGGACCTGCTCGCCGCGGTGGCGCTCGGTTACGAGGTGTCCTCCCGTATCAGCCGCGCATCGAACGTGCGCCTGTCGATCCATCCGCATGGCACATATGGCGTCATCGGCGCCGCGGTCGCGGCCGCACGTCTGAAACGATTCCACGCGGTGCAGATGCTGGAGCTGCTGAACGTCGCGGCGACGATGGGAATGGCGACCAGCCGCACGACGCTCCTCGACGGCGCGACCGTGCGCAACATCTTCACGGGGCACTCTGGATACATGGGTCTCACGGCGGTGCGGCTCGTCGAGTGCGGCTTCACCGGCGAGATCGACGGCGTGGGCAACGTGTACGGCAAGGTGCTGTCGGATACCTTCGACGCCGACCGCGTGGTCGTCGGCCTCGGCGGCGAGTGGCTGATCGCGCAGAGCTATTTCAAGCTGCACCCCACGGGCCGCTACGTGCACTCTGCGATCGACGCGCTGGAGGACCTCCTCGAAAGCGTGCCGGGGCGCCGGCTCGCCGCGGGCGATATCGAGCGCATCGAAGTCCGCACTTACGCGCTCGCCGCAATGCTTGCGGAGAAGAACGTGGTGTCGAGCTTCGGGTCGCGCTTCTCGGTGCCGTTCGCGCTTGCGAGCGTCATCCATCACGGGCGCTCGGGTCTCGGCAGCTTCGACGACGCGGCCGTCGCCAATCCTGAAGTGCAGGCGCTCGCGAAGCGCGTCGATCTTCAGGAAGACAAGTCTCACACCGCGCGTTACCCGGCGGAGACGCCGTGCGACGTGCGCATCGTGATGCGCAACGGCGCGGGCTACTCCGGCCGTTGTACCGTCATGAAAGGCGAGCCCACCAACCAGCACAGCTCCGCGGATCTCAAAGGCAAGTTCTTCGATCTCGGTACACCCGTTTGGGGCGCGGCGCTCACGCAGCGGCTCTTCGATGGGTTGATGAATATCGACGACGTCCAGAACTTCCGCGCCTTCGCCGATGATTTCCCGCTGTAGCGTAGTGGCTTGAGCGAAGCGAAACCCACCGGCCGGTGCATCATTGACGCACCTTACGAGAACAACGTGACGGTACTGGTAACCGGCGGAGCAGGCTTTGTCGGGCTCAATCTCGTGGAGGCGCTGCTCGAACGCGAACGCGAAGTCGTGTTGTTCGATGCCGGCGCGCTGCCGCGCGGCGCGGATCGTGCGCTCGAGCCGCACGCGAAGCGTCTGCACGTCGAGCGCGGCAGCGTGCTCGAGCCGGGCGCGCTCGATGCGCTGTTCCGCAGGTACCGCATCC
>Ga0196978_1000718_pt1 | contig 16229 bp, 23 predicted proteins | sample S3v_2013CmetaG_FD_155491 | JGI IMG/M metagenome (GOLD analysis project Ga0196978, IMG submission 155491) | Soil microbial communities from Anza Borrego desert, Southern California, United States - S3+v_20-13C | ecosystem: Environmental > Terrestrial > Soil > Desert | place: USA: California... | reverse complement strand
CATGCGCCAGGCGAAGGTCATTCGCCAGGTGACGGCCGCCGGCGCCGAGGCGCTCGTCATTGAAACGACGAAGCGCCTTTGGCGTGTCGAGGATCTGAAGCAATACCTCACCCCAAAACAGTTCAAGGTTTTCTGTCCGCCAACGCCGAAGGTTGCGGACCTGGGCAAGGCGCTCGATTCCAAGGATCCGGAGCTCGCGCCCAAGCTGAGGAAGTGTTTCGAGGCGGTACCCGGCGAATCGTTCACCGTGCGGCCGGGCCCGGACAGGTCCGCCGTGATGGCCGGCGCTGCTGTCCAGGCCGCGGCGAAACCGAAGATCAAGGGAGACCCGCCGAACCTGTTCGGCGGTGGATAGGACTTCCGGCTGTCCTTGCGGCGGGGGAGCCGAGCGCGGCCGTTGGCTGCCTGCTTCTGCCGCCGGCAGCCGCGGCCCGCACTACAGGAGAGGTTATGCATCGGATCGTACACGTTTCTTTCTCTGTATCTGACGTGCTCTCGGATGATCCTGAGAAGGGCATGGCTCGCGGCCCGAGCACAAACGAGTCGATCGCGCTCAACTTCTCGATCGATGCCATGGCGGATCCGCACACCACAGCGATCGCGCGCCTGAGCGAAGCGCTGGGCGTGCACCAGGTCGCGCCGGTGTGCGACAAAGCGCCGAATGGCTGGAATTGTTCGCGTGATGCGGGTCACGGCGGGCCTTGCGCCGCGAGCCCGGCGCCGGAGGCGCCTACGCTCCTGAACTTTGGCGCCGCGCTGCGCCGTTTGCGGCAGGGGATGAAGCTGCGCCGCTCTGGCTGGAACGGCCGCGGCATGTGGATCGCGCTGCAGGTCCCCGACCCCAACTCCAAGATGACGCACCCTTACGTGTACATCGAGTACCCGAAGGGGCACCCGGCGTATCCGGACGGCCAGCGCGTTCCGTGGCTCGCGTCGCAGACCGATCTCCTGGCGGAGGATTGGGAAGTCGTTTCCTGATCCAGCCAGGCCAACACCTCACGCGCGGAGATCTCGACCGTATGGACAAAGACAATTCGCCGGCGCCACCCGTACAGGTGCCGGCGATCCCTGAGCCGACGCTCGAGTACGTGATCCCCGAGGCGATGCGGAAGCGCCTCGAGAACGATTTCACGCATCACCCGCCGAAGGGCGACCAGGCGGCGCGATACGTGAAGATCCGCAACATGGCCAAGGAGCTCGCGTTCTTCATCTGTGCGAAGACTCCGCCCGGGCGCGAGCAGTCCGCGGCGCTCTCGCATCTGGAGCAAGCCGTCTTTTTAGCCAACGCGGCGATCGCGCGCGGCGAGTAGTCGGGAGTTTTCTCCGATGCTGCACAGGGAGCTGACCCTGCTCATCACTGGCGACGCCTATGCATGGCGCGTGGACTGTGACCGCTGCGGAGACAAAGGGCCCCTGGTCTCAACGTGTGAGTTCGACGCGTTTACTGCGGCGCTGAACGTGAATGGAACAGTCTCGCGATGCGAGACAACAAAGACGGGCGTCGTGGTGCTTCACATCTGCGGCAAGTGCCGGCAAGCAACGAAAGCAACGCCGCCGGCGGCGAGGATTCAAGCATGAGTGCCAAGAGCCGCTCGCAACCATTCGATCGAACGCGCCGGCGGTACTGCGTGCCGCATGTTCCGTTCTATAAGAGCCGCCGCGGCTGGCATCCACACGGCACGCGGGTCCAGGCGATGGCTATGCAGAAAGACGTGGAGAGCGGCGCGATCCCTGAGCGCCTGGTTGTGAAGCCGTGCACTCCGGAGGAGCTGGCCGAGTGGCGGATCCGCGGCGTGCTCATGGGCCTGGGGATTGTCATCGGCGCCGGAGGTGGGCGACGGTGACGCTCACGATCTGCACGCCTGGCTTTGTACTGTTGTTGTTGTGTGTGTTGCTGATCGGCTGTTGGCTGCGTGACTGGAGGCGCCTCAAGTGAACCTGGAGACGACACCGATGATCGGCGGGCGCGCTGGACGCCTTGCAAAGGGGCGATCGTTGACGCTCTGGATCAACTGCGTCGAGACGACGGCTAAGACGCCGAAAGGCAACGGCCGCACGCTGACTGACGACATGGCGCAGAGGATCCAAGCGGCGTCGATCGAGGCCGCGATGGCGACCGGCTGGTTTAAGTCGATCGAGGAGCTTGCCGGCCGCGAGTTTGTCGAGCTGTATCCGGAGAGCTCCAATCCGCAGATTGCTATGCGTTCGCTGATTGCGCTCGAGAAATACCTGGAGCTCGCTCCCGATCGGGAGGCGATGCTTCCCTGGCGTAAGTTTGCGAAGGCTGCGCGATCGCGCCTGATGGAAGGTCTCCCGATCAATCGCGAGATGGCACGCGCGGAAGACGCAGCGCGGCTCGAGGCTGCCGGCGGAGACGAGCCGCTCACGTTCAAGGGCGTGCCGATCGAATGGACCAAGCCGCGTGAAGGCGAGGCTCCGGATCCAGGAGTAACACCGCCGGCGGTGGGTTCGGAGGGTGCTCCCCAGCAACCCAGCCTCAACGCGAATCTGGACACGCCGCCGGCGGCGCCTGCAGGCGGTGAACCTGCAGCCGCTCCCGCGGCGCCGGCGCCGGCGTCATTTCACGGCGGCCCGCTGCACGGCCAGGAGCGGCCGCTGCAGCCGAAGAGTACGAGCTGCACCGTTGTTCAGATGGGCGACCAGGCGCCCGAGATCGTCGAAGAGTCAGAGCGGAAGATCGAATTCAACACCGCGGTCGCGATCGCGGAAGACGCCAACAAACACGCGGACACATCGAAACCAAACACGCTTATCACGGCCGTCGCCGTCTACGGCCGCAACGCGCGCGGTGTGTTCGAGTGCCTGGGGAAGAAGAAGCTCAAGAAGTAGACGGGGGGACACCTTGACGCGCGTCTATTGCGATCGCTGCCGCGGCGAGCTGCAGCCCTGGATCGGCGGCCTGGCGACGTCGGGCCCCTACGCGGTTCACGTGACGTTTTCCTTTGCGAAGTCCGACGGTTCGGGCGCTCGGCCCGATCTGTGCGTTGAGTGCGTGAAGTTGATTGTCAGCGAAGGAGCGTTCACTGCACACGTCACGCCCGCAGCCGTCGCGGTGAAGGCTGCGAAGGATCCGCGGGTTGAGGCGGAGCTGCGCACGCTGGTCGACCTTGAGCGTGAGGCGGACGAACGCGAACGGAAGCGACGCAATGCCGCGCAAAAAGACCATCCGAAAAGTTAAGTTTGCGCAAGCCGTCTTCGCCGGCAAGACGCAGGCCCAGGCCGCGCGCGCTGCAGGCTGTGCACCCGGCGCCGGCCTCGAGGCCCAGGCGTCGCGCCTGATGCATGATCCGGAAGTCGTCGCAGAGATCGACAGGCTCAGAAAAGAGCATGAGGCAAAAGCGGTCGCGACACGGCAAGAGATCCTCGAGACGTTGACGCGACACCTCCGCGGGGACCTGTCGCAGTTTGTGGATGCGAAGGGTCGGGTCTCTTTGCAGAAGGCGCTGAGGGCGAAACAATTCGCGCAGCTCGAGTCGCTCAACATCACGGTCGATGGCATCAAATTAAAACTTCACTCCGTGCAGGGCGCCGCCGAACGCCTGGCGCGGCTGCTTGGACTGAATGCTCCCGAGAAGATCAATCTCACCCGGGCGGTCGAATCCATGACAGAGGCTGAGCTCATGGCCGAGCTCGCGAAACTCGAGGGCAACAACGATGGAAGCAGAGAACCCGTCTCCGTCTGAAGGCACCGCCGGCGGCTCATGCGGAAAGACAGCCGCCCTTCCGAAAATGTCGGAGTTCCCGCAGTTTGGCGAGCTGAAGATCGCGCCGCTCGATCCTCCCGAATGGGAGAAACTGCGGAAGTTATTCGTCGACACCTCCGGCATTCCGCAAAGCGTCTCGCCTGACGACGTGCGCCGGCTGATGGCAACGGTCGAGATCCTGACCGAGGTCAACGTCGCGGCGATGATTGAGAACACGAACCTCGCCGCAGCCTGTGCGCAGCTCGAGGCAGAGACTGCCGCGGCGCGCGCCAAGAAGCGCATGGCGGAGGAGATCCTCGCCGCGATCTGCAAAGACAACGGCGGCCGCATCGAGATCTCGCGCCTGGCGTGTGCGGCAGTCCCGCAGCAATTCGTCTTTCAGAAGAACATCCATCCAGGTACCGGCGCTGTGACATTAATTTTGCGAGAGGGGCAACTCATAGGAGCGAAGGCCCCGCGCAATGGAAAGCACGCCGAACGTCCACGCCCTACGCCGCCGGGTTGAGCTCCTGAAGGAGCTGCTACTGCGGCGCGCGGATCCGCTGCTCAAAGCGTATGACGGCCTCACGCCGCGGCAGAAGGCTTTCGTCGGTGCGACGCAGCGCGAGAAAGTCGCGGAGGGTGGCAATCAGAGCGGCAAGTCCTGGTCAACCTGCATCGACTTCTGTCTTGGCCTGGCGGGCAAACACCCGACGCGGAAGCGCCGCGGCGCAGGCGCCTGGCGTGGATGGTACTCGACCACAACATACGATCGATTTGCGGAGCAGGCCTGGGGACATTTCAAGGCCTTGCTACTGTTCCCCGGCGAGAGCGTCCACAAGCTGCCGACGAGGCGGATCCTGAATATCGGATGGGATGCGCGTTACCCGGAAACGCCGACGTATCTGAAGGTCCTCCAGGATGACGGCGAAATTGCCGAGGCCTGGATCAAATCCTTCAAGCAAGGGCGCGAGGAATTCCAGGCCGCGGAGGTCGACGTCCTCGCCATCGATGAGGAGTGCCCGACCGAGATCTACGAGGAAGCGCAGCCGCGACTGCTCAAACGCAACGGGCAGATCGTTGTCGCTGCTACGCCGGTTACCGGCGTGAAGTGGCTTCAGGATCTGCGCGACTCGGCGGAGAGCGATCGGAAACACATCTTCCATACGCGTTTCCCGACGTACGAGAACCCAGGCCTCACGGCAGAGGCCATCGCCGGCATGATGGCCAAATGCAAGGCGCGGCCGGATCTCTTCAAGCTGCGCATGGAAGGGCATCCCGTCGTCGATGAAGGGCGCATTTATCCGGACTCGATCTGGAATCCTGAAGGCGGCGGCCGCATCGTCGCGCCGTTCTCTATCCCGCACGATTGGACGCGCTTCCGGTCGATCGACCACGGCGTGCACACCGTCGCTGCGCTCTGGGCGGCTGTGGCGCCTGGCTCAAAGAAGATCGTCGTCTATCGCGAGTACTACGGTCGGGACGTGACGCCGGCGGTCGAGGGCAACGCGCTCAACATTCTGCGCCTCAGCCTCCTGGATGGTGGCGAGAAGCGCTACGCGGCGCGGTGGATTGATCCCGCGACTCTGGGATCTGGCCAGGAGACGGGCGAGCGTTTGATCGATATCTGGAATCGATCCGGCTACTGCATCCGGTGTGAGAACACGGAGGCCTCGGCGCGGGATCCGCGGCGCTGCGCTGCCTGTGGCTCTGAACGTGTGACGATCGACGTCGACCCGGCTCCGGACAATCGCGTCGAGTCTGGCATCGAGAAGGTTCGCGAACTGCTGCTCGAGCGAGCCCCAGACGGCTCTCCGCTCCTGGTCTTCTTCGACAACTTGGCCAACCTGTTTGCAGAGCGCCGGGAGTACGGCCGGCACGAGCCGGATCCGGACAAGGGCGACGCTGATGATCGCAAGCGAAAGCCGATCAAGCGTAACGACCATCTCCTCGACAATCTGCGCTACCTGATCGCTGCGGGCCTGGCGTGGAAGCCGCCGGCGGCGCCGCCGCCTCCGGACGGCAGCCTGGCGCGGAAGATGTGGGAGAAGCGCAAGGAGAACGCGGCACGCGCGCGCGGTGAGGCAGACTAATGGCTCAGGCCTTGCGAAGCGGCAAGGCCTATGGATACGGGGAAGGCAAATGCCGAGACGCCAGCATCGGAGCCCGCGGAAGCGGGACCGGTGCTGCGTCTACCCGATGACAACCGCGCCCTCGACCGCATTTGCGACGCCGCCTCTCGACACTTCAAGGAATGCCAGGAACAGACCGAGCAGCTCGTCGACGAGTACCGCTACGGCTACCACGGCGGCCCCGACAAGGGTAAAGACAGCAAGACCGAGAAGCCGACGGGCAACGAACGCGTCCAGGCAAACCTCACCTTTTCGCACGTCAACGTCCAACGCGCCGAGCTCTACACGTACGAGCCTGGGATTGAAGTAGATCCGCGGGACATGGCCGGCGCCGCAGATGACAGTTTCTCTGTGCTCGTGCGCCTGGGCGTCTTTGCTTCGATCGATGAAGCGAAGCGCGCGTACGCAGATGCTATGGAGGACATGCTCAAGCACACCTACCATCGCGGCTCAACGCAGGAGGAAAACGAGGCCGCCGTCTTCGACGCACAGACCCGCGGCCTGGGGATCACAAAAGAGAGCTTCGATCCGCTGCGAGGCATGGACCGATCGGACCGTCTCTGGAGGCACGAAGTCTACTTCGACCCTCACGCGCGGCATTCGATGCGGCAGTGCGGTTACGTGATCCACACCTGCACAAAGCCGATCTGGGAAGCGCGCGATTTCTTCGATGCCCAGGGCATCACGAAGATCAATCCGAATTACGCAATGCGGGACAGCAAAGGGCTCGACGGCCGCGGCCATTGCTCTCCGGAAGACGACAGCGACAAAGATCTTTACCGATTCCACGAAATGTGGCTCCGCGACTCGGATAAGCGCTGGCTCATCTACAAAGACGCGATCACGAAGAAGACGCTGCTCAAGCGGCCCTGGCCGTTCGAGCTCGAGATCGACGACTTCCCATTTTCGACGCTCGCCTTCAATCGCCAGTACGTGAACCTCCGCGACTCTTTCTCCGAGCTCGAGGTGATCGCAACGCTGCGCCGCGCGTACGATCGGCTTGTAAGATTCCTGGACGAACAGACGCACCGCTCGATCGCAAAGAAGATCCTGGTCGACGCCGGCATTGATCCCCAAGTCCTCGAGAAGATCAAAAACTCGAAGACGATGGAGATCATCGAGTGCAAGACACTCGGCAAAGGCCTGGCGAATGTCGTCCAGGTCCTCGATCTCAACACTCCAAACGACGTCACAGCTCAGACCGCGGTTTTCCTGAAGCAGCTCGCCGACGAGATCACCGGCCTGGACGAGATCATCCGCGGCGCGTCAGCTCGCGACGATGTGACCGCGACGGAGGCGGACATACGCGAGAACAACGCGCAGCGCCGCTCAGCGGTGCGCGCGATCATGCTCGATCGATTCCTCATCACGCAGTGTAGACACCGCGCCCAGATCGGCCGCCAGCTCATTACTCCCGACCTGGTGCGCAAGGTTGCCGGCGACAAGGCCGCCCTGCTCTGGAGCCTCGAGGCCTCCAGCGCTGAGGATTTCGTCGCGCAGTACACCGTCGGAATCGCGGCCGGATCCACCGGGCAGCGCGCGCGGCGCGAGAAACTCGATCGGATGGAGCGACTCCGCCAGGCTGGACACCAGGAGAACCAGGCTCTCATCGGCACCGGGCGGCCGCCGGCCGTCGACACTCTCCAGATCATGCGCGAGCAGGCTCGCGAGGACAACATTCGCAACGTTGACCGCTTTATGCTGCCTGGCGCGCAAGCGCCTATGGCCGTCCCCGGAGTGCCGCCTGGCCCCTTCCCGCCAGGCGCACCCGGAGCGGCGCCTCAGCTTGCCGGTCCCGGAGCAGTTCCAGCGCCTGGCGCGCCGGCAGCTCCTCCGGCGCCGGCCCCCAATCCTGCCACACCGACCACACCGACGGGCGTCCCGATGATGGGCGCCATGGGTCCGAGGCCTGCAGCATGAGCCGAGTCCGGAAGCGAAATATCCTCGTGCGGCCGTGCGACTCCGCCGCGGCGCGCTCGAATTGGGAGCGCATTTTCGGCAGCGACGAAGCGATCGCGGCGCGGCGGAAGAAAGCGATCGCACAACAGCGTCGTCGGCACGCTGCGCCAAAGATCGACGGGCTGCAGATCATCCCAGACACACACAAACCGTTTTATTCGAACGCGCTCGACTGCCAGATCTCGAGCCGCTCACAACTGAAGCAGACCCTTGCCGAGCACAACGCACGCGCGGACGGCCGCCGGGTGCATCGGCTCGAGCAGGCTTAGCACTTTGTCGCAAAGTCTAAAACTCTTGGGAAGGAGCCCCTCATGTTTGGAATTCTAAATCTCGCCATGCGCCTGTTTCGCCCTGTGTTTGTGTGCTTCAACGAAGACGACGGCGCCGGCGGTGGCGGAGGTGGCGGCGATGACGACGGCCGCGTTGACGATGACGTGAACGAAGACGACGGCGCCCAGGACAACAACGACGACGCGGGCGATGCGCAAAACGACATAGACAACGACGTGATCGGCACTCCAACGCCGGTTGCGAAGAAGCCGGCCGCGGCCGCTGCTCCTGAGGATCTCGAAATCCCTGAGGCGCTGCGCCAGCGTTACGGCGGCGCGACGCGTCTCTCCGAGCTGCACCGGAATTGGGAGACGCAGACCAATAATCAGCGCGCCGCTTACGAGCGACAGATGCAGCTCGTCGCGAGTGCCATCAAGCTCATGAAGCAGGGTGCGAGCGCGGACGATGCCGCGGCCGCGGCGATCGCCGGCGCCGGCGGACAGCCTGGCGCGCGGCAGCAGCAGCAGCGGCCGGCAGCCGCGGCAACTGCGGCCAATGATTACTACGGCTTTGCGAGCGCCGCGGAATACCAGGCCGCGCTCAAGGCCGATCCGCAGGGCACTCAGTGGAAAGTGCTCGCGCATCAGATGCGCAATCGTCCGGAGATGCGCGAAGCGTTGCGCGCGATGGCCGAGGAGATCTATGGCCCGCAGTTCCAGCAGCTCCAGGAGAGCGAGCAGCAGCGCCAGGCGCGCGAGCAGGCCGAGGCTCAACAGCGCTTCGAGGGGCACATGTACACGCTCTCGGAGAAGCTCATCAAGTCCCGCCCGGACTTCGCACCCGGCGGCCAGTATCACGACGCGTGGGCGAAGTGGTGGAACGACAATTGGCAGGAGCAGTGTTACCTCGCGCAGCGGAATCCAAAATACGATCCGTACGAAGCGGGGGCACGCTGGGTGCTAGGCGAGATTGCACCGGCTCAAGTGGCGGCCGCACAAAAGCGTCAGAAGCAGATTGGACAACAGGCAGCGACGGCCCGACCAGGATCCGCGGCTCCGGTTGTTCAGAAGAGGGCGACGAATCTACGCGAGAGTATCGCGCAGGCTGCAGCCCAGGCCCGAGCAAGTGGGCAGGATCTGACAGATGAGGATGTGAAAGCCGCGGAGCTCGCATTCAGCAAGTTCGGGCTCTGAAGCCCGACAATCTTAAACCGGATTCGTCCGAGGGAAGGCGGACGGCCAGGAGGACACCATGGCCGTTACGTCGTTTTCCGTCGCAGTCATTAACAATCGCCTGAAGGATCGAGTCAACGACCAGATCCTCAAGAGCAACCGCTTCATTCAGTACGCGAAGAAACACGGCTGCTTCAAGTGGCTGCAGGGCGGCGACGCCGTCGAGTTCTATGTCCGGTACCAGGAGAGCGGCCTCGGCGCTCGCGCGGTGTCGGACTTCACCGAACCGCAGGCCGAGACGATCGACGACTACAAGGCGCTCGAGATGCCTTGGTGTCGTTACGCTCGCGCCCTGGCGAGCTCGAAGTTCCAGGAGAAGCGCGCGAAGAACGCCAACGCCGCGGACACCAACTGGAACTATGTCGCGCTCCAGATGAAGTCTTTCCTGCAGCAGTTCATGAATGTATTCGGCAGCGACATTTACGGCACCGGTGCGCGCCAGACGTCACGCAACGACGTCGGCGATCCGATCACTGGCCTGGGCGGCTGGGTCGACAACGACAACACCGTCGCCGGCGAGAACTCCGCGACGTCGACCTGGTGGCAGGCGAAGGTCGAGACGGAGGCCGATTTCTTCGGAGACGACATTCTCTCCGATGAACCGAACGGCCTGAAGACGATGCGCAACGCTTGGAACGACGCGAGCGTTGGACAGCAGAGCGGCAAGGGCACCAACGAAAGCTTTTCGGACGTGCGGGAGGAACCGTCGCTCACGATCTGCGACCAGACCTCCTACGAGAAGTACGAGAACAGTCTGCACGGCCGCGATCGCATCATGACGGATTCGCCGGATGCGTCCTACAAGACGCTGACTTTCAAGCGCAAGCCGATGGACTGGGACACGTTCTGCACGGCAAACACGATGTACATGCCCAACCTCGACCACTGCGAGATTCACTGCACAGAGTCGAGCGACCAGCTCATCGGCACGTACGGCGAGGACATGACGGGGATCATCAAGAAGATCGTGATGGCCACTCAGCTCTGCATGCTGTTCACGAAGCGCGCCAGCTCGGCGCGTGTGGACATCACCGGCTGAGCCTGGATCCGATCGCGAATTCTGAGGACAGAACAGCTACCGCCGGCGGCTGCGCCGGCCAGAAAGACACCCGAGAAAGAAAGGCAAGACAATGAGCGCACTCTCTCTCATCGCCCGGATCGCCGAGATCTTCACGGATGCTCAGGCGGACGAAATCGGCAAAGGCCGCGTGATCGTGGCGGACACGGCCGAGGGCCCCAAGCTCTTCAAGCTGTGCAAGCTGAAGGCGGCGGCCTCAGATCTCAGCGCGGGCATGATCGCCATGATCGACGATCCGAGCGCGCACCAGGTTGTGACGGCCGCCACGCTGCACCAAAAGGCCTTCGGCGGCGCGCGCTGCGCGATGCTGACTGGAGGCACCGCGCCAACGACCCTCACCGCGGGCAACTGGGCATTTCTGCAGATCGCCGGCTACGCGAAATTGGTGGAAGGCGACTCGTGCAATACCTGGCTGGCGGGCGAGCTGCTCGTGCCTGATGACGACGCCGATAAGGGTCGCGTCGGCGGTGTATTGACGGCGCCGGCGTCCAACTCGACGGCGAACATCGGACTTTACGGCGACAGCCACGACAGCGCCTTTGCGATCTCGAAGGCTGCGAGCGCCGCGGTCGCTGACACGGCCGTGCTCTGCAGCATCTTCCGCAACGCCTGGGGCGCCTACGCGGCCGCCAGCTAAAGCCGGGCGCGATCGACCTCACACGAACCAGCGCCCCGAACACTCGGGGCGTTTTTCAAGGACTCCGAACCGAAGGGGCAGGGCGATGAGCAGCGCAAACAAACAGAACCGAGTCGGACCGAAAGGTTACGGCGTCAACGTCGAGACGATCACGGCGGCGCTCACGCTCGTTTTCGGCAGCGCCAAATATCAGATCATCAATGGCGGCGCCTCCGATCGTGACGTGACCCTACCGGCCCTGGCGAAATCGAAAGCGCTCTGGTTCTACATCCTGAACGCGGGCGCGACTAATAATCTCGTCGTTAAGAACCCGGCCGGGACCGCCCTCGCGACGCTGCAGCCGAACCGCGCGTGCATGGTCGCATGTAACGGCACCGTCTGGAGTGTGCTCACACAGAGCCAGGACAATTTCGAGCTCGCGATTCCGCTCAAGCCCTTCGCGACGGTGACGGAATACGATCTCTGGATTGCACCCTTCCCTTGCCAGGTGACGAAGATTGCCGTTGTCCCAAGCACCCTGCAGGGCGGTGCGCTGACTGCGACGCTGGTCAAGGCCTCCGGCACGGACACGCCGGTCAAGACGACGACTCCGCTACACGCCGCGGACGCGATCGATCTCAATACCGGAGCGTACACCGTGCAGAACATCACGCTCTCGGCGACCGTCGCGGATCTCAAGTTTGCCGTCGGCAACCGCCTGAGCATCGACTTCTCCGGAGCGTACAACGCCGGGCACGCCGCGATCGCAGTGAGCCTCAAGAAGCTCGCCAGCTAAGGCGCGCCAACGTTCGGATCTTGCGGGAGTTTCTGGCATGGCTGACACCGTTGTCACTCGGATCCTGAAGGCGGACGCGACGCAACGCCGCGCCTTGATCCTCGCCACGAATTTCTCGGACGGCACCGGGGAGACAGGCGTCGCCAAAACGGACAAGTCAACTCTTGCCGGCGGAATCCCATCGGAGCTGCTCCGGATCTACGCCATTCAATGGCAGATCCGGGCCGGCGCGCTGCGCCTCCTGTTCGATCATACGACGGACGACGACGTCCTCTTGCTGAGTGCCGAGGGGATCATGGATTTTGAGAAGATGGGCGGGTACCTCATCGACCCGAACTCCGCCGGCGATAACGGCAACCTTCTCTTCACAACGGTCGATTTTGCGAGCAAGAGCCACTACTCGGTCTTGATGAAGCTCGGCTGGTGACGTGCTGATCGGCGGTGCAGCGTGGAAAAGCCTCTTAGCGAAAACAGCAATGTCCGCCTGGGCTTTGCCGTGTTTGTCCTGGGCGGGGCCATCTGGTGGGCGGCCGCGCTGCAGACGAAGGTCGACAATCTGCTCCAGGTAGTCACGGCGCGCGAAGCGCTCGAGAAGAACAACAAAGACGATATCGCGAAGCTCGAGACTCGTGTCACTGTCCTTGAGAAACGACCCTGAACAGGAGAAGGCACATGGCCGGCGAGCTCGACAAGACGATCCAGGAGATGGTTTCTGGCGCGGCGCAGAAAGCCGCGATCGCTGCGTTGTCGCCGGCAAAGCCTGGCGAGACGACGACGGAAAACAAACACGTCGGCTCGCAGAACTTTCACGCGCTGCTCGGCTCCCTCGGTTCACTCCTGGCGGCGCTCGGCTCCGCGGGTCTGAACCTGCCGGAATACGTGCCGTATTTCGTGGCGCTGGCATCCCTGATGGTGATTGCGCAGTGCGTGACGAATTGCATGTACATCTGGAGCCGTACCGCCGTGAAGCGCGCCGCGATTATCGCCGGCAAGACCGTTGCGATTCTGGCGCTCGTGCTGCTCCTGCCCGGCTGCCGGTACCAGGAGGCGGGAAAGACGAGCAACCGCGCGCAGATCTCGCTCGAGGAGTACCGCCGGCAGCTACAGCTCGGCATCGAAAAATTGCATGATAAGATTCGGCAGGAACTCCGCGCCGCGGCCGATCGCAATTACTCTGAGGCTGTCGCGTCTATCACGGATCCGCAAGGCAAAGCCAACGCACAGGCGCTCGAAGCTCTTCAGAACGTCCGCCTCGAGAAATACGAGCTCATCGAGCAAGAGATTGCGAAGTCTCGCGCGTACTTCTCCGGCGCCGACGTGAACGCCTCGAACGCATTGCAGGACCTCGAGCTGCTGCAGACCTATTTTCAGAAGGCCAGCAACAACAGCGAAGCGATCGAACGGAACTCGAACGAATTCCTCAAGATGCTGCAGGACCTCCGGACGAAACCCAAGCCGAAATAGGGGGCGCGATGCCGCTCACACTCGAAGAAGCGAAAGAAGTACTTCGCCGCAACAACTGGCCGGAGTCTGAGCCCATGACGCCCCAGGCGTTAAAGGCGGCCGGCTGGGAGCCTGGCTCAGTCCTGGGCGATATTCCGGCGCCGGCGGCCGCGTTCACACCGGAGGAGCTGCGGGACGCCGCGGCGCTTGCGATCGCAGAGGCGGAAGCCAATCAGCTCCCGGCCCAGGCGATGGGTTACCTCAAGCAGGCTGTCGGAATGGCGCTTGCGTTGAAGTGACGCCGGGAGATTCCGGCACATGCCTTATACGCTCGGCGATACAAAGACTTTCCTGCAGGACCATAACTGGCAGGACACCGGCAGCCCCGGTGTCCGCAAGATGTTGAAGATCGCCAACGACGCGAACTCCGCGCTTCATCGGACCGGGAAATACGACTTCGATCGACGCTTCGCGACGCTCGTCTTCAAAGCTCCAAAGTCCGCCGGCACAGTCTCCGTCAACGTCGACGCCGCTGCCGTTACTGGCGTTGGGACCTCATTCGCAGCCAGCGACGCCGGCGGATTCTTGCGCTTCAATTCTGAGGCGAACACGTACCGCGTCCTGAGCAGCGCGAGCTCCGTGGCCGCAACCCTTGCGAGCAACTACCTGGCGGCCGCCAACCTGGCCGCGAAGTCTTACGTGCTATCGTTCCCGCGGGTGGCACTGCCGACGTACTTCCGTTGCCTGGAGCGCAACGTCCTGCAGGACGGGACCTGGCGCCTGGCGCCGGAGAAAGATCTCTCCAACCTCAAGCGTTTGCGCCGCCTGGAGAAGGGCAGCGGCACACCCAAGATCTACTCGGTCGAATGGGAGAACCCCGCGGCGACCACGATCCCGGCGCCGTACCTCTGGGTTTATCCGGATCCGACGGCGTACCAGGTGATCGAGGTTCCTTACTACACCTGGCCGGCGCCCGTCGACGAGGATGCAGACGACTTTGGAATTCCAGATCTCGAGGCCGCTTACGAGGCCCTGCGGCATTTCCAGCTCGCGTATCTCTATCGTGAGAATCGAAATTGGAGCGCGTACCGTGAGCAGCTCGAGATCGCGATCGGCGCTGCGCGCGATGCCCTGGCGGAATTCCGCAGCGTGACAGAGGACCTGCAGCGCGCCGAATTCAGCGACGAGGTGCCCGTTTGGAATCGTATCGACGCGGCTCCCGGAGTTGAGGACGTATGAACCTCTCGCTCATTCCCGATGGCCTGGAGCGCACGATCGCGCCCGAGCGCCTGGGTGGCGAGCGCGCGCGGATCCTGCAACGTGTCGATCTGTGCATACGGCCGGGGAAAGTCCTCCGCGGCCGCGGCATGACGGCAAGCCAGCGGGAGCCGAGCGCGAACACGATCAGCGAAGCTGCGGTGATACGCACGCCAGAAGGCAACTTTGTTGTGATCGACTCCGCCGGCGGAAGCGTGTTTGTCACCCGGCCGGACACGGCGAGCGGCACTGCGGCGGCGTCGGTGCGGCCGCTCTGGTGATTCGCAATATTGTTAAGTTTACGCAAGCCCTTCAGGTGGAACGGAAAGCATGGCCCGGATCTCTCTCATTCCGAACCGCCTCGATCGCAACACCTCGGAGCACGAGCTCGAGCTCGGCGCCGCAAGCGTGCTGCAGCGCGTGTCTCTCTCGCGCCAGGTGGGGCGAGTGATTCGTGGTTTCGGGATGATCCCCAGCCAGCACACGCCCACGACGTCGACGTTCTTTGGTGAGACCTTTCGCACACCCGAGGGAAATTACGCGGTCATTGGATCCGCTAACGGGTCCATCCAGGTCACGCGGCCCGACACGTTGCTCGGGACGGGCCCGGCCGGGATCCTGCCGCTCTTTCCAGACCGATCCCAGGCGGGCGGCCGTGGCGGCGGCGGTGACGACTGCGACGAGCGCGGATGTTGCGGCGGCCATTGCGTGGACTGCAACTGTGCTCCGGCCGGCTTCGATATCGACCTTACGTTAAATACCGCGCCTGTGTGCAGCGGGGCCGTGCAGAACATCGCGGGCAATAAGACTGTCAAGCCCTGCATCAAAGCCTGTCCCGATTGCAACGATAAGACGGACGGCGGGGCGAAGGTGTCTTTCCGCGTCGTGAACAACACCGGGAAATGCATCCGGGTTCAGTTCCTTTTCACCGTGGGCGGCCTGCCGGCGAATTGCCGAGTGCGCGGCCGCTATGGCTGCGAAGCCGGCGGCGCTGCTTACAACAACGGCGCGCAAGTCTGGTTCTATGTCTGCGTTGGCGTGGGCGGCACTGTGACAGGCTGCATGGATCACGTGATACGCACACTCAACGGCGGCTGTTGCGATGCTCAATCGGCCGAGTGTTGTGATCCAGCGGTCGCCGTGACGCTGAGCGCGTTTCAATACCAACTGTTTTGCCATGACGGTACGGGCTGCATTGATGCGTTCTGTAACGATGGCGTGTTTGGCGGAGGGTGCCCGTCATGCTGAGCGGCGGATCCGGAGGCGGAGTCGGAGGCGCCGGCGCGTTCCTGCAGGGGGCAGCGGCCGCGGCCGCGTCGCTCCTGGGCCCGCAGGCCTCGGACGAAGTCCAGGCGCAGCGGCGCGCTATCTGCGAAGGGTGCGAGCTGTACACACTGGGCGCCCTGGGGGCGACGTGTGGCAGCTTTGGAGCTCGCCAGGGGCCGGAGTCTGCCGAGCACGGCTGCGGTTGTGTCCTGGCGGTAAAGATCCGGGGTTCGTTCAACGCCTGTCCGCGGGGCAAATGGACTTGAGTAAAGCCGATCGCGGTTTGCTTTACGCAATCAGGCTAGAGGAAAGCCGGCTTTATGGCGTCGATCGCACCTGTCACGATCAAGAGCGGCCGCCGCGCTGAGCATCGCGAGTGCTTCGCGCAGCTCGGGCCTTACGTCGTCATCACCAACGGGCACGGCCCCAATCAGATCTACGACACGCGCCGCAACGTTTGCCAGGACATGGGAATG
>Ga0196978_1000716_pt1 | contig 16259 bp, 11 predicted proteins | sample S3v_2013CmetaG_FD_155491 | JGI IMG/M metagenome (GOLD analysis project Ga0196978, IMG submission 155491) | Soil microbial communities from Anza Borrego desert, Southern California, United States - S3+v_20-13C | ecosystem: Environmental > Terrestrial > Soil > Desert | place: USA: California... | reverse complement strand
GAGGCGGGTGCTTGCAGGGAGGCGTCGGCCCGCTTCGCCCGCGCCCTGCGCCACGCCGCCCACCCCTCCCTCACCAGCGGGTAGATCGCCCCCCGGTTCTCGTAGACCACCCGCGCCCACGCCCCCTTCGTCATCTGCGGGAAGTAGATGCCCCGGAAGAAGAGGCGCGCCACGAGGTGGCTCACGCGGTACTCCAAAGCCTCGCCGGCCAGCGCACCCACGGCCGCCGCGTTGCGCCCCGCCCCGTAAGAGGCCTCCCATGCCCGCCGCGTCTCCTCGCCCGCCTCCTCGACCGTCATCCCCAGCGGCGCGTGCGCCATCACGAAGGGCGCGAACTCCAGCCAGTGCTTCGGCCGCTCCAGCCTCCCCTCGCGCTCCAGCCTCTCGTAGAGCGGCGTGGCCGGGAACGGCGTCAGCTGCCCGAAGACCGGCAGCCCCGGCGGCCACCCCTCGATCTCCCTCAGCGTGCGCTCGGCCACCCCCGGCGCGTCGTTGTCCATCCCGAAGATGAAGCTCGTGATGGCGTAGACGCGCCGCCGCGCCAGCCGCTCGAGCACGGCCCCGTACTCGCCCGGCTTCGAGAACCCCTTGTTGACGTCGGCCATGTTCCGGGGGTCTATCGACTCCATCCCGATGAAGACCCACCGCCCCCCCGACTCCGCGATCAGGTCGCACAGCTCCTCGTCGCGCAGCAGGTTGGCGCTGATCTGCGCCACCCACGGCAGCTGCGCCCCGGCCGCGATGATGTCGCGCAGCAGCGACTTCGTCCGCCTGACGTTGATGGCGAGGTTGTCGTCGATGAAGAAGACGGCCACCTGCCCCCGCCCGCGCCGCGCCCGCGCCTTGAGCCGCAGCAACTCCTCGACCACCGACTCGTTGGTGCGGAAGCGGATCGAGTCGCCGAAGAAGCCCGTCACCGTGCAGAACTCGCAGCCGTAGGGGCAGCCCCGCCCCGTCTCGACCGGCACGACGTGGAAGGAGCCCCACCCCCCGCCCAGCCTCCCGAGCAGCGGCCGCAGCGGCGAGGGCACGAGGCTGAACTGGTCGAGGTCTAAGCTCTCCCACGGGATGGTCGGGTAGGGCTGCAGCGAGGGCTTGCGGTCGGCACCCTTGGCGTCGCGCGCCGGCTCGTAGACCTCCCTGAGGCGCCCGCGGGCCGCGTCCTCGACGATGAGGGGCCACGTCTCGTCGGCCTCGCCGAGGGCGACGGCGTCGGCGTGGCGCGGGCCGCCCGACCGCCCCAAGGCCTCGTCGGGCACCTCGGTGACGTGCGGGCCGCCCATGACGACGGGCAGGCCCGCGGCGCGCAGGGCGTCGGCGAAGCGGTAGGCGCGCGCCACCATCCGCGTCATGGCGCCGATGCCGACGAGGCCGACGCCGCGGTCGCGGGCGAAGCGGACGAGTTCGGCCTCGTCCATGGCGCGGGCGTTGCCGTCGACGAGGATGACCTCGTGGCCGGGCGGGGTGAGGGCTTGGAGCAGGAACATCCAGAGGTGCGGCATGAAGTTGCGCGTCACCCCGTTGTCCGGGTTGTACAGTAAGATCTTCATTATTCCTTCCTGCGAGGTTGACCGTGGCGCAACCCCGTCCCTCCCCCTCCGCACGGCGTCACGGGAAGAAGACCGCCGAGGCAGAGACGCGGATTCTGTCCTGAGAACTAAAGGCGAGCTGTGCCGGAGCACTATAACACCCGCGTACATTTCCGCGCAGCAGAATGTCGGCCCGCGTCCGGCCTCTTCACTGAAGAGGCCGGCGTAGACTGGCGGGGTTCGTGGGCGGGCCGGAGTCGGGCGACGGCGACGGGGAGTTTCGCGGCTGATTGAGTCAACGGAAGGTGATGCGTTTGACCCCCAAATTTTTCAGCAGCATCGGGAGTTCGGTTCTGACGAAGAGGCTGGCGGCGTTGTATTTTCTGACGACCACCTCCACCTCGCCCGCCGCCGCGGCGGCGAAATGGGTGGAGCCGAACCTGTAGACGTGGGCCGCCTGCTCCGGGGTCAGACTATGAACCAGCGAGGTGATCGAGCGGCCCCCGACGGTCATGCCGAAAGTTACTTTCCCCTCCTGACGCGCGATGGCCGCCGCCTCCTGTTCGGCTTCGGCCCCGCCCGACCAGAAGATGGCTTGGTTGGGGTGCGTGGAAAAGTGTTCCCCTAACAGAAGCCCGCGAACGTCCGCCTCGTGGGGTTCGGGGGAGGTGGCCTGCGTGAAGAGATGATTGACGACGATGATTTGGCTGGACATGTTTTGGCCCTTTCAAAGAAACGGCCGCTGTGAAGCGGGGCAGGATTAAAAGTGGGAAGTTTCAGGCCCATTCGAGCCAACTCGGGGCTGCGGACACCTCGACGGCCTGAAGCCGGAGCAGAGCCTCGCGGTCTATCCCGCCTTCATTCGTCAGAGGGAATTTATCGAAAAAGATATAAGCGGTCGGCAGCACGTAGCCGGGCTGCCTGCGCCTGAGGGAGTCATCCAACTCTGCCGCCGTCACCCCTTCGCCGACGCAGGTCAGGCAGGCGACCAACTGCTCGGGGCCGCGCGGATCGTCTTTGAATAAGACCACGGCCCTCCGGACGAGGGGGTGAGATTCAAGCGCCTTCTCGACGCGGCCGAGATGGAACACGAAGCCGCGCCGCCTGACGAACTCGGACTTGCGGCCGAGCAGCTCAAGGCTGCCGTCCGGCAAGTAACGCGCCACGTCGCCCGTGGCTAAAAGTCTCGCGCCCGGGCGCTCGCCGAAGGGGTCGGGGATAAATTTCTGCGCCGCCGCTCGGGCCGAGTCCGTGCGGGTTTGCGAGACTGCCAGTCCGCCGACGTGGAGTTCGCCGGGGAGCCCCACGGGGACGGGCCGCAGTTGGGCGTCGAGCAGATGCAGTTTGAAATCCACCAGCGGGCGCCCGATGGAGGCGGTGCTCTCGGCCTGCTCCCGCGTGGGGGAGTAGACGGCCACTTCACCCACGCCCTCGCCCGCGCGGTAGAGGCTGGAGAATTCGACTCCCGGCAAGGCCAGAGCGCGCGCCTTCAGGGCGGGGCTGAGCCGCTCGACGCTGCAAATCACCCGCCGCAAGGCCGCGCCGTCGCCCCGGCCGCGTCCGCTCAACCAATCTTCGAGCAGCGGGGGCGTGGTGCGCCAGACGGTAACGGCGTGCCGCGCGAGCGCGTGTTCGTCGTCGTCGAAGACGAAGCCGGCCCCGCGCGAAAGGGGCCAGAGCAGGTTGCTCACTAACGCCTCGTGGTCGGTCGCCGGTTGGAGCAGGAAACGGTCGGCCCCGTTGAGCGGGATGCGCTTTTGCAGCCCGCGCAGTCTGCTCCAGACTGCTTCGTGAGTGACGGCCGCGGCCCTCACACGCCCCCGCGCGTCCGGCCGGTAACTCACGACGGCCCGATTCCACGGCGCCGCGGTCTGGGCCGCGTGGTCTGCGCTTTCCGGCGAGACACTCCCGTGCTCCCCCCCGGGAGGCAGCGCACGGCCGGGGCGGGAATCCGACTCGTCCGTTAAGCCCTCGCCGTCGAGCAACAGGGCGAGTTCCCCGCTCTCAAACGCTGCCGCGAGCCACTGGCCGGAGGGCACGGCCTCGAAGAGCGCGCAGGCGCCGCCGGCCTTCCAGACGGCGAGCGCGGCCACGGCCACGTCAGCCGACGACCCCAGACGGAGGCCGACGACCCGCTCCGGCCCGACCCCGCGTTGCCTGAGACGGCGGGCGAGGCGGCTGCTCCTCTCGTTCAATTCGCGGTAAGTCAACTGCCCCGTCCCGGAGATCAACGCCGGCGCCTCCGGCGTCCGCTCCGCCTGCGACTCGAACAGTTCGTGGAGGCAGCGGCTCTCGGCGGCGGCGTGACTCTCCGCGCGATTCCATTCCGACAGCAGACGCTCTTCGGCGGCCGTCAACAACCGCATCTCCGAGAGACGTTGGTGGGGGCGCTCGCTCACGGTTTCGAGCAGGGCGTGGAAGTGCTCGGCCATCCGGGCCATGTCCCGCGGGTCGTAGAGGTCGCGCTCGTAACGAATGTTAACGCCCAACCCGTTGGCCTTCTCGGTGGCCGAGATGGAGAGGCCGAGGCTCTGTTCCAAGTCCGCCCCGTCGATCGACACCCTGCGGAACCTGACGGGCGGCCCGCCGGACGAAGGCTCGGGCCGCGCCTCGGCTTTGGCCCGCGGAGTGAAATTGAACCAGACCATCGGCGCCGTCGAGATTTGCGGCGGCCGGGCGGAAGCCGGGCGCAGGCTCTCCAGCAGGGCGGGGTAAGGCAAGTCCTGATGGTCGAAGGCGCTCAGCGTGGACTCGCGCGTGCGTCGCAGCAGTTCCAGAAAGCTCAGCCCGCCCGCGAGCTGCGTGCGGAACCAGAGGCAGGAGCTGAATTTCCCGATGAGGTCGGCGAACTCTTCCCTGCCGCGGCCGGACGCGCTCGTGCAGACGTAGATGCTTCCCCTGCCCGTGTAGCGGTAAAGCAAGGTGTTGATGACGGCCAGCAGCAGGACGAACATCGTCACGTCCGCGCGCCGCGCCAGCTCCGTCAGCGAGGCGTAGAGCGACCCCGACACGCGCAGCGCCTCGACGCCGGTTCTGTAAGAGGCCGGCCGCGTCTGCGGGAGCGTGAACGGCAATTCCAACGCCGCGGCGTCGGGCACGGACTCGCCGCCGAACTGCCCCTTCCAATACGAGAGCAGGCGCTGCGAGCCGCGGCCCCTCTCGGCGCGCGCCCTCTGCCAGCGCGCGAAGTCCTGATAGCCGGCGCGCAGCGGCGGCAGCGGGGAAGGACTCTTCGTCGCCAGCGCCATGTAGTTTTGTGAGATTTCGTGGATTAACAAATCCTGAGACTTACCGTCGAAGGCCAAGTGCTGCATGACGAACAGCAGCAGGTGTCGCTTGTCGTCGATCTTCAACAGCAGGGCGCGCAGTAGGTCATCGCCGGCCGGGTCATAATCCTTTAGAATCTCCGCGAGGCAGAGCGAGCGGGCCGCCGCCTCGCGCTCACCTTCGGGCAGGTGGCACAGGTCGAGCGACGGCAGGGCGAAGGTCTTCCCCGGGCGCGCGGCCCTGACGAACTTCCCGTCGGCGAAGGGGAAGGTCGAGTTCAGGATGTCGTGGCGGCGATGGACTTCTTGAAAGCTCCGTTCGAGGCAGCCAACGTCAAGCGGGCCGGTCACTTGCAGCAGGCGGTAGTATTGGCGGCGCTTGACGGGCACGGACTGTTCGCGCGCCCACCTGTCGTGCCACAGCGCGAACTCCTGAAGCAGCGACGGCTCGTCGGCGCTCTCTCGGCCGGGCGGGTCGGCGGGCGCGGCGTCCTCCCGCGGACTGAGTTTCCCTTCCAGTCTGCCGGCCAGAATCCGCAGCTTCGCCTCCGACAGGCGCGCCCGCCGGGCCGACAGCTCTTCTCGCCTCGTATCCGGAAACCCTCTATCTTCAAAAATTGCGTTAGACATTTGGCGCCTCTGGAATAGAGGTCACCCCGCCGCCCACCGGGCGTGCGCCCACGCGGTGGCCCACGCCGGGGCAAGGCCCGGCCACAGGCACCGGCAGCACCGGCGCGGCGAGGATAAATAAGTTTGAGCTGAGCACGCCTATCGGCGCTCGCCCATCGAACAGGAAGGCGGACTGGTTGGGCGCCGGCATTGTCTACCTCTTGCCGATATTTTTCAACGAAAATTAATCAGCCCTTCAGACCGCGCGAAAATGAGAGTTAACGCCAAGCAAAAACGTCAACGGTCATCCTCGGGCGGCCGTCTCGCCCTTCGCCCGCCCCCCTTCTCTGCTCCGGCGCTTCTGTCTACGCGCGGCTGAGGCGCGCTCCGGCTGCTCCGCCGTGAGGCGTCTCAACGTGAGCGGGAGCAAAATATTAGCGACAGACTGCCGATGGTTCCTATTTTGTCCGGGTAGCAGAAACATAAAAGAAGGTCGGGTGATTTGTTTCTATTGTATGGTAAGTAAATTTCTGTTCGAGGTTTCACAGCCGGGGGTTTGAGCCCGGCCCCGAGCCCAAGCCGGAGGAGTCGCTTTGAAAACCACGAGGCGTCGCACGAGACGTGTAGACCCGCTGGCCTCGACCGAAGGCGTCGGCCGCGTGCTGGAACACCTGCGCGCTTCCCTGCCCGATGCCATCCCGCGCTCGCACAAGAACTTATCTTCTCTGCTCAACTCGGTGCGCGGCCTCTACATGCGCCAGCCGACCGAAAGCCGCCGCGGGCGGCCGCCGCGCCACGCGCGCGAACTGCTCCTGCGCGTAGACTCCAGCCTGCGCGACATCTTGTCGCGTGAAACGAGGGTCTCGGTGAGGAGTTTCGTCGGCCAGTACCTCCCGATTCTGGATTTCCCTCAGGACGTGCGGGAGCCGCTTGAGCGCGGAGACCTCAACCTCTTCGAGGCGCACCAGCTCGCGCGCCTCAGCGCCAAGCGACTCGGCTGCACGGAATCGGAGGCGCGCACCCATCGGCGGAAGCTGCTTGAGACGCACCTGCTGAAGCAGGAGACCGGCATGATGCTGCGCGAGAGGGTCAAAGAGGCTCTGGGCGAGTTGAGAGAGCCTGACCCTTTGGCGACCGAGATGGCCGCCGTCGAGAAGGCGGACGAGTTGCTGGAGGCCGACCCGCTCGACTCAAGTCACCTCTTTTTCGAGGAGTTGCGGCGCATCGGGCGGGCTTTGAGGGAGATCAGGCCGGAGGAGTTAACAGACGAAGACGTGGACGAACTGTTGCCGGCCGTCGATCAGGTGAGCATCGCCCTGCTCCACATTGAGCGGAGAAGGCAAAAACGGCAGGAAGGCGCGAAAAAGCTGAATATTTAGCGCGGGCCGGCCTCGCCTCGGCGTTTCGCGCGGTGCAGTCTCAGGCCGGCGTCTGCTCCGGGTCTGAGTCCCCTACCTCGGGCGTCAGCTTTTCGTGGCGGCAGCGCGCAACCCCCTTTTCGTACCCCTGCGGATACCACATTCCCGTCCCGAAGCAGTCCGGGCACTGCCCGGCGTCCACCTTCGGGGTCGGCGCGGGCGACGCCGCGTCGGCCGCCTCAGCCTCAATCTGCCGCTTCTCCTTTTTCCAGAGGCGCCGGCGCAGGTGCTCCGCGAGGAATGCCGGGACGGATGAGACGGTCGTGCGCCCCGCGGCGATCTTCAACTCGGTGACGAGCACTTCGGCCAACTCGGCCCAACGCTGCCTCTCCGCAACCGACAATTCCCTGCCGGTGATCTCCCTTGTCGCCTGTCTCACGGCGGCGACGAAATCGGCGAGAGCCTCATCATCATCAGTTTTCTCAGTATTAGTCTTAAAAGAAGTCTTAGGCACCTCGTAAGTTGTTGATTCTTCAGCAATTGAAGTATGCCTAGTCTGACTAGTTTCTAGTCTGACTAGTCTGTCTAGTTTCTGGGCATGCCTAGTCTGACTAGTCAGACTAGGCATACTAGTATGACTAGTCATACTCTCTGCCGTCTCTTCGGGCAGGTGGACGGTGTACTCGTTGCCCTCGTGCTCGCCGGCGATGTGGCGCACGGTGACGAGTCCCTCCGCCTGTAGGTGCGCGACGTTGGCCTCGAAAGTGACGCGCGCGCCGATGCCGGCTTTCTTCATCAGGCGGGGGCGCGAAATGCGTACGCTCCTGACGGGGACGACGGCCCCGCGCGTGAGTTGGTAGAGGGCGTCGTAAAGCTGTTTGCTCTTGCCTTTAAAGACGCCGGCCGGGATCGCCTCGCGCGTGATCGAGTTGGCGACTTTCGTGTAATCGCGGACGGGGGAGACCGGCGTCGCTTCGGAGGCGTCCTGAGTATGCCTAGTCAGACTAGTCAGACTAGTCTGACTAGGCATAGTTGATTCAAGCAGCTCGGCCGGTTCGGGCGGGGTCTGTGCCGCCCGAATCAGTTCTTCGTGCGGCAGGCGCAGCGCGGGCGGAACCGAGAGGCCCAGTTTTTTCGGCTTCGGCGTCCGCAGGGAATTGTTCGCTTTAGGCTTAGTCTCGGCCATCTACGACCTCACTTGACGGCGGCGATCTTCTGCCGGGAAAGCTTCAGCTTGTCGAGCACTTCGTCGGTCAGGCTCCAGAGCTGGTCGGCGGCGCGGTGCGACTTGGCGTAGAGCACGGCCGGGAGCTTCTGCGAGGGTGCCTCGGCCACTTTCGAGTAGTCGTGCAGGTTGGTGTCGAAGACGTGGCCCACCAGCCCGACCGCGGCCTCGACGGCCTGCCGCGACTCGGCCGAGAGGTTGCGCGAAGGTTTGTAGAGGTTGATGACGGCCCCGAGCATCTGGAGGCCGGAGTTGACGTTCTTCCGCACCTGCTCGATGGTGAAGGCGAGGTCGGAGAGTCCCTGAAGCCCCATCGCGTCGGCCGCGCAGGGGACGACGACGTAGTCGGCCGAGTAGAGGGCGGCCGTCAGCAGCTTACCGAGCTGCGGCGGGCAGTCGATGAAGACGAGGTCGTAAGCGCGCCCGTGCTCCTGCACCTGATTGCGCAGGCGGTGCGTGAGGTAGTCGGGCTGCATCTCGAAGCGCGCGAGGCGGATGTCGGCCGGGACGAGGTCGAGGCCCTCGACCGGGCTTTCGACAATGGCATCGTCGAGCGGCAGGGGTTCGGCCTTCACGCCGGTCGGCAACTCCGGCTCGATCAGGACGTGCGAGAGGGTGGCCTCGTAAACGTCCGGGTCAACCCACGAGGAAGTCAGGTTGCCCTGCGGGTCGCAGTCTATGGCCAGCGTCTGGAAGCCGCGCAGGGCGCAGCAGGCCGACAACTCGCGGGTGAGGGTGGTCTTACCGACCCCGCCCTTCTGGTTGGCGACGGCGATGGCGATGGTCTTCATGCGGCTTTCACGCTCCTGTGTTTCAGGGCCTCGACTTCGGAGCGGCGGATGAGCTTGACGCGGCGGTCGAGGAGGTCTTCGTAGATCGTGAAGACCCCGTGCTTGATGAGCTGCGTCATCTTCACCGTACTCACGCCGAGCAGTTTGCGCGCTTCGGTGGTGCGGATCAGATCGTCGGGTCGGTGGGTGTCGTTCATGCTGCCTCCCTTAGAGGCAGCGACGATACCGAAAGGGGGGAAGGGAAGTCAATATATTTAGTTTTGATTTAGTTTAAGACGAACAGGGGAAAGGGGAGGATTGTCCGAGGTTTTATCGGGAGTGAGTTCGGGACGCGGCCCGGCCTCCGTCGGTGTCGCCGGGGCCGGGCCGCGTCTTTATGAACTACGCCCGCGCGAGGAAAGCTTCGAGGTCGCGGACGAATTGCTCGGGCCGCTCCCAGTGAGGGGAGTGGCCGGTTTCGGTGTAGACCGTCAGGTCGGCGTTGGGGAGCGCGGCCGTCAAGGCGTCCTGCTCGGCGCGCGTCAGCAGAGCGTCACGGTCGCCCCAGAGGAGAAGCGTCGGCGTCTCGATGCGGCCGAGGCGGGACGCCTGTCCCTCGTCGAGCAGGCCCGCGAGCGCCGCGCGCCAGACCCGCGAGGGAACCTTGAGGCTCTCCGCGACCACGCCGTCCATGAACTCTTCGGGCAGCCGGGCGTAGACGGTGCCGGCCTGAAACTCACGCGCGAACTCGGCGGGCACGGGGCCTTCGAGCGCCTCCACCGCTTGCCGAAGCTCTTCGACGCCTTCGATGTTGCGCGCCGCCGTCATCGAGCTGACGAGGACGAGGCGGGCCACGCGCGCCGGCGCGTCGAGGGCCACGCGCTGCGCGACGAGGCTCCCCATGCAGTGGCCGACGAGCGTCGCGCGCTCAAGGCCCCGCGCGTCCATGAAGGCGAGCACGTCGGCGGAGAAATCGCTCAGGGCGTAGCCGCCCGGCGGGCGTTCGGAGTCGCCGTGGCCGCGCAGGTCGAGTGCGTAAACGTGGTAAGCCGGGTCGAGCAAGGGCATGACGCGGCTGAACGAGAACGAGGAGTCGGTGTAGCCGTGGAGCAGGATGACGGGGCGGCCGCCCGCGTCGCCCTGCTCGGCGTAGCGCAGGCGGACGCCCGTGCCGAGACGCGCGTCGGCGACGCGCGTCGGGGTGGCGACGAGATTCATCTTGATAAGCCTCCTTCCCGGCCGCCCGCCTCGCCGGTTCGAGACGAGGCGGGCGGCCGCCGTAGCGCGACTCAGGCGGTTGGCTTCCGCGCGACGTAGTAGTTATTCATGATGTCGTGCGGCAACTGCCTGACCTCGATGTTGTAGAAGCCGGCCTCGGCCAGCATCTCGACTGCCGTCTCCTCGCCCCACATCGTGCCGAGGCCGTCGCCGCCCGCGGCCAGCGAGACCGTCATGCAGTGCATGGCCGAGATGGTGTAGAGGAACGGCGCGACCGGGTGATCCATGTTCTTCGCGACGTGGCGCGAGCCGCGGATGTCCTGCATGAGGAAAGTGGCGCCGGGCCGGAGCGCCTCGGCGATGCCGCGCAGCACGAGCGCGGGATGCGCCTGATCGTGGATGGCGTCGAAGGCCGTGACGAGGTCGTAGCGCCCGCTCTCGCCGAGGCGCGTCACGTCGCGCACTTCGAACCTCACGTTCTTCAAGCCCAAGCGCTCGGCCTCGCGCCGCGCGTTGCCGACGGCCTCTTCGGACAGGTCGTAGCCCGCGAAACGGCTTTGCGGGAACGCCCGCGCCAGAGTGTTGAGCGCGCGGCCGCTGCCGCAGCCGAGGTCGAGCACGTCAACGCCTTCGCGCAAAGCCTCGGTCAGGCCCGGCGCGAGCGGCAGGATCGAGTCGAGCAGCCCGGCGACGACGGTCTGCCCGCTCTCCTCGGCCATCGTCTCGTGGAAGCGCGCGAAGGCCGAGTAGGGGACGCCGCCGCCGTGGCGGAAGCAGGCGACGATGCGATCCTCGACGGCGCCGAGGACGGAGATGAACTGCGTCGTCACGGCGAGGTTGTTCGGCGCGGCCGCGCGCGTCAAAAACGCCGCGTGCTCGGGCGGCAGGTGGAAAGTGTTGGCCTCGGGGTCGTGCTCGACGACGCCCCCGGTCGTCATCGCGCCCAGCCACTCGCGGACGTAGCGCTCCTTCAGCCCGGCGGCCTCGGCGAGCTGCTCGGGCGTGGACGGCGGCAGCCCCGCCATCACGTCGAAGAGGCCGGTGCGGTGGCCGATGCTCGTCATCAGCGCCACGCCCGCGCCGTTAATCATGCCGAGCATCTTCTCGGCGAAGACCTCGGACTTCGACTTCTCAACCGGCTCGGAAATCCTTGTGGACATATCATTCCTCCTTCGCCGCGCGTTCGCGCGCGCTTTTGTGTCGCGGCGCGTTCGCGCGCGCCTGATGCTGTATAATCGGCCCCTGCCGCAGCGCCGCGCCTGACCTCGCAGGCAGCGGTTGCCTTTACAAACGCGCAGGCGGCGGCCTTCGCGGTGCGCGCCCGCCGCTCAAATAGTTCTCAAATAGTTCTCAATTCGGAGACGATGCCGCAGACCCGCGCCTACGAATTCGGACGCTTCCGCGTGGACGCCGACGAGCGCACGCTGCTGCGCGACGGCGTCGCCGTGCCGCTCACGCAGAAGGCTTTCGAGGTGCTGCTCGCGCTCGTCGAACGCGGCGGCAGCACCGTCGGCAAAGACGAGCTGATGCGGCGCGTCTGGCCCGAGCAGTTCGTCGACGACGGCAACCTCACGCAGCACGTCTACACGCTGAGGAAAATCCTCGGCGAGCCCGAAGGCGGCGGGCAGTACATCGAGACCGTCCCGCGCCGCGGCTACAAATTCACTCCACGCGTGGAGATTCGCCATGCGGATGAGGGCGCGGCGGGGGAGGGCGGCGCGCGCGTCGAAGCGCCGCCCGAGACGCACTACACGCGCAGCGGCGACGTGAACATCGCCTATCAGGTCGTCGGCGACGGCCCGCTCGACGTGGTCTTCGTCATGGGCTGGGTCTCGCACCTCGAATACTTCTGGAAGGAGGAGTCGTTCTCAAGCTTCCTGCGCCGGCTCGCCTCCTTCTCGCGGCTCATCCTGTTCGACAAGCGCGGGACGGGATTGTCCGACCGCGTGCCCCTGAACGAGCTGCCGACGCTCGAACAGCGGATGGACGACGTGCGCTGCGTGATGGAGGCGGCCGGCTCGGAGCGCGCCGCGCTCGTCGGCGTCTCCGAGGGCGGGCCGATGTCGGCGCTCTTCGCCGCGACCTACCCCGAGCGCACGGCGGCGCTCGTCATGATCGGAACCTACGCCAAGCGCACCCGGGCCCCGGACTACCCGTGGGCGCCGACGACCGAGGCGCGCGAGCGCTTCTTCGAGGAGATGCGGGAGCACTGGGGCGGCCCCGTCGGGCTGGAGGAGCGCGCGCCGAGCCGGGCCGCCGACCCGCGCTTCCGCGAGTGGTGGGCCACCTACCTGCGGATGGGGGCCAGCCCCGGCGCGGCCGTCGCGCTCACGCGGATGAACGCCGAGGTTGACGTGCGCAGCGTCCTGCCGACGGTGCGCGTGCCGACGCTGGTGCTGCACCGCGACGGCGACCGCTGCCTGAAGGTCGAGGAGGGGCGCTACGTGGCGGGTCTGATTCCGGGGGCCAAGTACGTCGAGCTGCGGGGCGAAGACCATCTGCCGTTCGTCGGCGAGCAGGATGAGCTTCTCGACGAGATCGAAGGGTTCCTGACGGGCGTCCGGCACAAGCCGGGGCCGGAGCGCGTGCTGGCAACCCTCCTCTTCACGCGCATCACGGACGCGCCGCGGCGGGCGGCGGGGCCGGGGGCCGGGCGCCGGCGCGAGTCGCTCGAACGCTTCCGCGCGCAGGTCAGTCGCGAGGTCGTTTGGTTCCGCGGGCGCGAGGTGGACGCGACGGGCGAGGGGCCGCTCGCCGCCTTCGACGGCCCGGCGCGCGCCATCCGCTGCGCGTGCGCCGTCGTCGAGCACGCCGCGCGGCTCGGCCTAGAGGTGCGGGCCGGGCTGCACACGGGCGAGTGCGACCTGCTCGAAGGCGACCGCGTCGGCGGGCCGGCGGCGGAGATCGGCCGCGGGGTGAGCGAACGCGCCGGGCCGGGCGAGGTGCTCGTCTCGCAGACGGTCAAAGACCTCGTGGCCGGCTCGGGGCTGCGCTTCGAGGAGCGCGGCGCGGAGGTCTTCGACGCCGTCCCCGGCCGCTGGCAGCTTTACAAAGTCGAGCGGCAGAGCGCGGGCTCGGGGGCGGAGTGAATTTTCGTATTAGAAACTGAACCGCAGGCCCGTCTCGACGCGGCGACCGGGGAGCGCGGCCGTTGCCTGCCCGAAGAAGGGCGAGGTCCGGACGCCGGCGTAGTTGGTCAGGTTCGTGTGGTTGAGCAGGTTGAAGAACTGCGCGTAGAGGTCGAGGCGGAAGCGCTTGGTCGAAGCGCCGGGGAGCGCGGGCGGGCCGGCGTCGCCGCCGACGCGGATCATCACGGGCCCGCCCTGCGTCGAGGGCTGGCGGTCGCCGCCGAAGCCGAAGCCCCAGCCGAGCCGCGCGCTCAACTCCGCGCGCCCCGACCCGCGCTCGCTGTTGCGGCGGACGCCCGCGGGGCGGTCGTTGCTCACCGTGTCGCCGTTGTCGTCGAAGCCGGTCGTGACGTTGTAGGGCGGGGCCGAGCTGGCGCCGAACATCAGGCCGAGCGTGAAGCCGCGCGGGAGCTTCCGGCTGAGCATGGCCGAGAAGACGTGGCGCACGTCGGTCGGCGCCGGCCCCCACTCGCCGCGCAGGTCGAAGTTGTCGGCCGGCAGCGCGAGCGGCCCGGCCGTGTCGCTCAGGGAGTGAAAGTACCTGTACATCGCCGACCAGAAGAAGCCGTTCGTGATGCTGCCCGGCGAGAGGTGAAGCATCAGGCCGTGCGTCGTCGAGCTGGCCGACGACTCGATCTGCGTGACGTTGCCGAAGGCCGGGTCGGGCCGCCCCGCGCCGGCGAGCGGCGCGTTGACGTTGCGGCCCCGGAGCAGGTGCAGCCCGCGCTCGAAGCGGTAGTCCGCGCCGAGCCGGAACCACTTCGACGGCCGCACGTCCACGCCGGCCGAGGCCATCCAGACCGAGGGCATCACCAATTCGGGGTCGGCCTGAATGCGGCCCGGCGGGAGGGCGAGGCCCGTGCCGCCGTCGAGCGGGTCGGGGAAGCCGGGGCCGAGCACGACGAAGTCGCGCTGCCGCAGCCCGTCAACCCTGAGCGTCTGTTCGTAGGTTGACGACTCGAACCAGTCGTAAAAGAGTCCGGCCCCGGCGCGGACGGTCACCGCGCCGGACTTCGTCGGCGTCCACGCGAGGCCGACGCGCGGCGCGAGGTTGGCGCGGTCGGAGAGGTGCGTCTGCATCTCGTGGCGCACGCCGTAGCTGAGCATGAAGTTCCTGTGCGCGCGCCAGTCGTCCTGCCAGTACCACGCGAACTGGTATTGCGAGAACGACAGCAGCGGGTCGCCCACGCGCCGCGAGAAGGTGGTGGGGCGCCCGGCCGCGAACTCCGCGAGGCCGGCGAAGGTGAAGACGCCGGCCGGGTTGGTCGTCTCGTCGCTGCGGTAGCGCGCGGCTTCGAGTTCGATGCCGGCGCGCATCGAGTGCTTCTCGGTGGAGAAGTCCACGTTATCGGCCAGCTCGAATTCGAGCGCGCGCCGCGCCCCGCGCGTGAGCGCGCCGCCGCCGTTGAAGGCCCCGTTGACGAAGAGCGCGGGCGCGTCGCCGGCCGCGCGCGTCTCGCGCTCCTGCCAGCGCGCCTGAAAGCGCAGCTCGTTGAGGAAGCGCTTGGCGAAGACGCCGGACTCGGAGAGGCGGAAGATGTGCTCGGCCTGATCGAGCGTGTAGGCGCGCTCCGGCAGGTCGAAGTCGCCGACGCCGAGGTTGTCCTGCCGCGCGGCGTTGCGCTGGTACTCGGCCCGCAGCGAGTGAACCTTATCAATCGCGTGCTCGGCGCGCGCCGAGACGTTGAGCTTGCGCGAGGGGCGCAGCACGAGGTCGTCGAAGCGCCCCGAGGGCAGCGCGGCGACGATGGTCTTCGAGTCGTATGTGCTGTTGCCCTCGGCGGCGAGGAAGACTGAGGTGCGGTTCTTCCAGACGGGGCCGTCGAGCGTGAAGTCGAAGCGGCGGAGTTGTTCGGGGCCGCGGAAGGCGGCGAAGGCCGGGCGCGCGTTGAGCGACTCGTCGCGGAAGCCGAGGCCGACGGCCCCGTGCCACTCGCCGGCGCCGGGCTTGGTGAACAAGTCAACGGAGACGAAGCCGCGCTCGTGGTTCTCGGCCGCGTAGGGGTTGCGGCGGAAGCGGATTTCGCGAATCTGGTTTTTGGGCGGGAGCCTGCCGCCGCGGAAGCCGTTGACGCGGAAGTTCGCGCCGGGGCCGGCGAGCTGGTTCAAAGCCGCCTCGAACTCTTCCGGGTCGTCGGGCAACTGCGCGAGGTCTTCGGCCGTGAGCACGTTCGAGAAAGCCGGGCCGCGCGGGTCGAGGTTCCGGCCCCGCTCGTCGGGCGCGACCTCCAACTCCTCCTTCAGCGCGGCGACTTCGAGCCGCACCTCCGCCCGGTTGGCGCCGGCCGCGAGCGTGAACTCTTCGAGCACCCGAGGCTCGAAGCCCTCGGCCTCGACGGTCACGCGGGCCGCGCCGGGCCGCAGCCTCGTTAACGTGGCCTCGCCGCGCTCGTCGGCGCGCGCGCTGACCTCGTCGCCGGCCCCCGCGCGCAGAGAGACGCGCGCGCCGGGGACGGCCGCGCCGTTCGGGTCAAGGACGACGACCTTCAGGGCCGCCGCGCCGCCGCCCTGCGCGAAGGCGGCGGGCGAGGCGAGCAGGAGCGCGGCGAGACACACCGAGAGCGCGCGGACGTTGAATCCGTGTCGGGCCATGTGACTTTACCTTTCGGGCTTACTTCTTCTGGAACTTGTCGGCCCTGAACTGCGGGTTGACGGCGTAAGACTTGATCTCCCACTCCTCGTTGGTCTCGCCCTCGGGGCCCATCGAGATCGTGTGAGGGAGTTTCAACCCGCCGGCCTCTTTGTAGTCCGAGAAGCGCCACTGCATCTCGACCTCTTCGGGCGGGGCCTCGGCCTGCTGCTTCAACTTCTCGCGCGCCTCCTTCTCCAGCTCCTCGGGCTTCTTGCCCGAATTGTGCCCGCCGCCGGTGATGGTCAGCATCATCATGCGCGGCTTGGGCGCGCGGTAGGTGAGCATCAGCGGCAGGTGCGTCTGCTTGTCTATGAAGAGTCGCGCGGCGAAGCCTTCGGGGCCGGTGGCGTCGAGCACCTCGGCGCTGCCGTCGTCGGCCGTGGCCTCGCCGACGTAGGCGAACTGGAGGGGGAAGTCGTCGGGCGGCGTGAGCAGCAGGGCGAGCACGAGGCGGGCCATCTCGGCGCGCAGCATCTTCGCCTGACGCTTCTGCGCCTCCTCCAGCTCCTCCTTCGTCAGCTCGC
>Ga0196978_1000713_pt1 | contig 16287 bp, 17 predicted proteins | sample S3v_2013CmetaG_FD_155491 | JGI IMG/M metagenome (GOLD analysis project Ga0196978, IMG submission 155491) | Soil microbial communities from Anza Borrego desert, Southern California, United States - S3+v_20-13C | ecosystem: Environmental > Terrestrial > Soil > Desert | place: USA: California... | reverse complement strand
CGCGCCGGACTTGCGCACCTCTTCGGGCACGCGCTTCAGGCGCTCCGGCACTGCGATCTCCTGCAACGCCTTGTCGTCCTTGCGTCCGCCCATCAGCTTGCGCCGCGCTTCCTCGCCAGCTTCGCCGCCGCCGATCATCGCGAGCGTGCCTTCCGTGCCGTAGATCTCGAAGCGGTAACCGCTGCCGTGATAGGGATGCACGCCGACGTACGCGTTCAGGATCGCGCCGCTCTGTAGCCTGCCCTGGATCATGATGTTGTCGGGCGAGGTCACGTCCACGTACTTCCCGGTATCGCTTTCGAGCCACTGCGGAACCTGGGTGCTGACGATTGCGGAAACTTCGGCGGGCTCGCCGACGACCATCAACACCGCATCGAGCGCGTGGCCGAACGTGATCGTCAGCGTGTTCGCGCCGAGCGTTACGTCGCGCTGCCAGGTGCGGTCCGCGGTGCGCGTGAGCACGCCGCTGCCCATCTGCGTCATCGTCACCGACAGGACCTTGCCGACATAGCCTTCCTTGATGAGGTCGCGCATGTGCTGGTACGCCGGTGAAGCGCGGCGCTGCAGGCCGACCATCGTGTGCAGCTTCAGCTTGCGCGCGAGCGCGGCGAGCTCTTCGGCTTCCGCCGTGGTCGCGCCGAGCGGCCATTCGCAGTACACGTGCTTGCCGGCTTCGAGCGCGGATTTCGTGAGCGCGTAATGCGCCGGCACACGCACCGCGACCAGCGCGGCTTCGACCTCACCGTCCGCATTCAATCCCGCGATGTCGCCGTAAGCGCGCTTCACGCCGTACTTGTCGGCCGCCGCCTGTGCGGTGTCGGCGTGCGCCGTGCACACTGCATGGAGCTTCGCCTCGGCAATGCCTTTGAGTGCCGGCACGTGGGCCCGCGGGCCCCAGCGCCCGCCGGCGCCGATCATTCCAACTTTCAGTGGTTCAGTCATGTGTGCTCCGTTCGTCCTGAGCTCGTCGAAGGATGAACAACCGCCGCTCGTGCTTCGACGGGCTCAGCACGAACGGTTTCGCGTCACTTCATTTCGATGAATTCGAGCTGCACGCCATCCGGGCCTTCGAAAAAGCACACGCGGCGTCCGCCGGACACCACCGTCTCTTCGAGTATATTGATGCCGCGCGCCTTGAGCTTGGCCACCAGCGTGTCAAGCTCATCGGTGTCGATCGCGATGTGCTCCATGCCGTACTTCTGCTCGCGGCTCTGCTGCTTGAGAAACGGCGTGATGTTGAGCGACAGACCGTGCAGGTCCACGCGATAGCCGCCGTTGGGATTCTGGCTGACGATCTTCGCGCCGAGCGTCTCGACGTAGAAGTTCGCGGTCTTCTCGGGGCTATCGGTCTTGATGTGCAGGTGGTTCAGCTTGAACGCCATGGGCACCTCCCTCGGTAGGAGGTCCGAAGCGTAAAGCCAAACCCGGGTCGGCGTAAAACCGCGCGTGCCTCGACCTGACCAGTAGTCCCCCCGTCGAGGGGGGCGCGCTACGACGCCTGCGCCTTGTAGCTCTCGTAGTACTGGAGCACGCGCGGGACGTACTTGCGCGTCTCGGGATAGTTCGGAATGGCGTTGCCCGAGCGGATGACCGACCCCTCGCCCGCGTTGTAGGCCGCGAGCACGAGCTGGAGATTGTTGTCGAACATCGAGATCAGATCGCGGAGGTAGCGCGCGCCGGCGCGGATATTCTCCAGCGGATCCGTGAGCTTGGTGACGCCGTAGCGCTTGCCCGTCGCGGGCATGACCTGCATGAGTCCCATGGCGCCTTTCGGCGATTTGGCGGTCGGGTTATAGCCAGATTCGACGGTGATCACCGCGTGCAGCAGCGCGGGCTCGAGCCTGTGCTCTTTAGCGACTTTGCTGACCATGTCGGCGTAACGCTTGTGCGCCTTCAACGGTGTGGGCCGGGCGATCACCGGGCCCTTCGCATCGAGGATCGACGGTCTGATGCTCGAGGGCGCTGCCTGCGCCTGCGCCGGCGCGGGGTCCGCGTACGCCTTGGTTTTCATGTACAGCTTGTAGCGCGGGTCGAGGCGTTGATCGCTGAAATGCGCGCGTCCCTCTTCATCGACGAACGCATAGATGTCGGCCCGTGCCGGGGACGCGACGAATGCAAGCAATACCAACCCGAAGACGGTGCTGCGTCTGATCATCCTGATTCCTCTAACAGGGGGAGCACTGGAAGGTGGCCACGCGACCCGCGCTTTTTGTTGCACCGCGTTATCGCGCGACCGGGCATATGACGCCAACCGGCGACAAGAGTTCACGCGCTGGTGTTAAATCGGTCACGAATCCCACTGCCTTGGAGAAGAAATGCCTGCTGCCAACTACTTACCGGACGTGCTGGAAACCACCGAAGCCGAGCGGCTCGCCACCGGGTTCAAGTTCACCGAGGGGCCGCTGTGGCACCCGGACGGATTCTTCTATTTCGTGGACCTGCGTTCGAACAAGCTCTATCGGATCGCGCCGGGGCAGCAGCCGGAGCTCGTGCGGGAGACGAAAGAGGGGAACGGCACGACGTTCGATCTTCAGGGCCGCATCGTTCATTGCGAGCACAACCTGCGCGCGGTGACCCGGTTCGACCCGGCAACCGGAAAGCTGGAGGTGATCGCCGAGCGCTACAAAGGCGGCCGCTTCAATAAGCCCAACGACGTCGTGTGCCGCTCCGACGGCAGCCTCTTCTTCACCGATCCCGACAAACGCGTGCCGTACCAGGATCGCGAAATTCCGTCCGCCGAAGAAAACCTGTGGGACGCGGCGGCGGTGTATCGCATCGCCCCCGACGGTTCGATCCACCAGGTCGCCCTTTGCGAATATCCGAACGGTCTGGCGTTCTCGCCCGACGAGAAAACGCTCTACGTCGCGAACACGCGCTCGACGAAATACATCCACGCGCTGGAGATCGACGCGGGCGGCAGGATGACGCGCCGGCGCATCTTCGCCGACATGAGCGAAGGCGATAAGCCGGGCATTCCCGACGGGCTCAAGGTGGACAGTGCAGGCCGCGTGTTCTGCAGCGGCCCTGGCGGCGTGTGGGTCTTCACGCCGGAAGGCAGAAAGATCGGCGTGATCGAGTTTCCGGAGCAGGCGGTGAACTTCGCGTTCGGCGGTCCGGATCTGAAGACGCTGTTCTGCTGCGCGTATACGTCGGTTTACACGCTGCGCGTGAAGGTGCCGGGCAACCCGCACCCTTGGTACCGGCTGCGCAGCAAGTAATCGTCATCCTGGTGAGTGCTACTGTGTCATCGCGAGGCGGAGCCAATGCTCCGCCGCGGCAATCCCGTCTGCGAACGTGGCTTACGTGCGCGACGAGATCGCCGCGCCTGTTTGCGGCTCGCGATGACTCCAATTAGCTGTTCTTGAACCACGCGACGACCGGCCCCGTGCGCCTCGCGCGCGACTTCACTTTCGGTCGTATCACCGGCGCCCAGCGCCCGAGGTCGGACAGCGCCGTCCACTCGGGCGTGAGGTGCAGGTTCTCCTGCGCGAGAAAGTAGATCGCCGAGTAGACGAGAAAGCCCTTCTCGTTCGGGCCCGTATCCTTGAAGCGGATCACTTCGGTTACGCCCTCGAGTTTGAGGATGTTGGGAATATGATCGTTGTCGTAGATATCGTTGAATTCCGCCTCGTCCTTCGGGTCGATCTCGAACGTGATCATCATGCAGTGGGGCGCGCCATTGCGGTATCGTTTGTCCATGTTCCATCCTGTGGGGGGAATCGTGATGCGTAGTCTGCCGGGTCGCCTGTCGCTGCTCGCAACGTTCGTCGCCGCGGCCGCAGCGCCGCTGTCGCTCCACGCGCAAGAGTACCCCACCAAGCCGATCCGCTGGATCATTCCGTATCCGACCGGCGGCACGTCGGACTTCCTCGCGCGGCTGATCGGGCAGAAGCTCACCGAGGCCTGGAAGCAGCCGATCCTCGTCGACAACCGCTCCGGCGCGAACGGCAACATCGGAACGGAGCTCGCCGCGAAGGCGCCGCCCGACGGCTACACGATGATCCTCGTTGCGAGCACGTTCACGATGAACCCGTCGGTCTATCCGAACCTGCCGTTCGACAGCGAGCGGGATTTCGCGGGCGTGACGACGATTCTCTGGCAGCCGTATCTGCTCTCGGTCCATCCGTCGCTGCCGGTGACCACGGTGAAGCAGCTCGTCGCGCTCGCGCGCTCGCGCCCCGGTGCAATCGATTACGGCTCCGGCGGTGTCGGCAACGCCACGCACATCGCGGGCGAGCGTTTCGCCTCGATGGCGGGCGTCAAGTTGAATCACGTCCCATATCGCGGCGTCGGTCCTTCGATCACGGCGCTGCTCGCGGGCGAAGTGCAGGTGCTCTACGCGTCTTCCGTGGCGGTGCAGCCGTACATCAGGAGCGGCCGCATGCGCGTGCTGGCGGTCACCGGCGCGAAGCGCATCGGCCAGATGCCGAACGTGCCGACGGTCAGCGAGGCCGGCGTGCTGGGCTACATCGAAGGCAATTGGCAGGCGGTGCTGGTGCCGGCGAAAACGCCGCGCGCGATCGTCAACCGGTTGAACCAGGAGCTCGTGCGCGCCATCCGGCTGCCCGACATCACGGCGCAGATCCTGCAGGTTGGCGCCGACGTGATCGCGAATTCCGCGGAAGACACCGACAAGCAGATCCGGACGGATCTCAAGAAGTACGGCGAGGTCATCCGCAAGCTCAACATCAAAGTCGAATAATGCTCCCCGCCGCCACCGCCGACCGTTCCACGCCGCCCGCATACCTCGTCGAGATCGCGCGCTTCATCTGCAACACGCGCTTCGAAGACTTGCCGCCGGCGGTGATCGACCAGTGCAAACGACTCATCGCCGACTGCTTCGGCATCATCACGGCCGGCAACCAGAGCGACGAGCTCAAGGCTTTCCGCCGCAGCCTGTCGCACGACGGCGCCGCGGGGCCGAGCTGGGTAATCGGCACGCCGCATCGCGCGGCTGCGCGCGACGCCGCGTTCCTGAACGGCATCGCGAGCACCTGGCACGACTACGACGCCGGCAGCACGATCGCGCATTCGCATCCCGGCAGCCAGACGATTCCGGCCGCGTTCGCTGCCGCGCAGGCGCTCGGCGTCTCCGGCCGCGAGCTGCTGCTGGGCTGCGTGATGGGCTACGAGGCATGCGCGCGCGTCGGTATGGCTTCGAAGATGCGCGTATCGGTCCATCCGCACGGCGTCATCGGGACGATCGGCTCCGCCGTGGCGATCGCCCGCATGAAAGGCTTCGACGAAACGCGCATGCGCGAAGTGATCAACGTCGCCGCGACGATGGCGATGGCGACGAACCGCCAGGCGATGCTCGACGAAGCGACCGTGCGCAACGTGTATTCGGGCCACAGTGCGCTCGCGGGCTACCACGCCGTGCAGCTCGTCGAGGCCGGCTTTTCCGGTCAGCGCGACGGCATCGGATTCACCTACGGCACCGTGATCGCGGACGGCTTCGATCCGCAGCGCTACGTCGCGGGTCTCGGCAGCGACTGGCTGATCCTCCATGGCTATTTCAAGCTGCATCCGTCGGGCCGTTACTCGCATGCCGCGATCGACGCGCTGGAGAACGCACTCGCTTCGGTTCCCGGCGGCAGGATCGATCCGCAAGACATCGAACACATCGACGTGAAAGCATTCCAGATGGCGGCGCTCCTCTCCGGCAAAAAGATCACCACGAGCTTCGGCGCGAAATTCTCGGTTCCGTTCGCGCTCGCGACGATCCTCGTGCATGGCCGCTCGGGCGTCGAATCGTTCGACATCGGCGCGGTGCGCAATCCGAAGGTGCAAGCGCTGGTCGCGAAGATCGACGTGAAGGAGGAGAAAGCCTACACCGCGGCCTACCCCGACAAGCAGATCTGCGAGCTCGCGATCCGGCTGAAAGACGGCCGCACGATCGAGGGGCGCTGCGACATCATGAAAGGCGAGCCCGCGAATCCGCACAAGCCGGAAGACGTCGAGCGCAAGTACTTCGATCTCATGACGCCGGTGTGGGGTGCCGATCGGGCAAAGAAGCTCTACGACGCGCTGCTCACGCTACAGCGCGCGCCCGACATGCGCGCGTTCGGCTCGGAGTACGTCATCGCCGCGTAGGCGGGGATCCCGGACGACCCGCCACACCTTCCCGCGGAGGGGAAGGTGTGGCGTCTGCCGTCAGCGGTTGGGCCCGCTTTCCGACACCGACGTCGGGAACATGAACGTCTTCGCCATCATCTTCTTGTCCATGAACTGCTGCTTGGTGAGCATGCCCTTCCGACCGGTGTCCATCATGTCGAACTGGGCGCCCATGTAGTCCAGGTACTCCTGGCGGCTCACCATGCTGTCGCGGTTCTTGTCCATCGCGCGCATCAGCGGCTCGGTCCAGAACTGACCCGAGAACTCCACTGCGGCCGACGGGAAGGTGCTCTGCGCCGCACTGGCCGGAAGCGCCGACATCGCCGCGATCGCCAGCACGCCGATCATGCTCGCTTTCTTCAGTTGGTCGATCATCATCGTCTCCTCGTGGGCGGGCTACAGCTTCGGACCGTGTTCCTGCGCCGACGAAGGCGGCGTCACGCGGCCGCCGGCGATGCTCGGGCGGATCGTCGTCGCACCGGCGAACGGAATGGTCAGCCCGTGCTCGTACGCCGCTGTGGGAAAGCTCGAGTGGGTCGCGGTGTGCGCACGCACGACGATCTGATCGGCATACCACGCCGCCGGGACTTCATCGACGGAAGACGGTGCGGCCGCTTGCACGGCACCCGCGCTGAGCAGCAGACCCGCGACCAGCGTTTTCACGATTTGCAGCTTCGACATGTCATATCTCCTGTAAGGGTTGAACGAGACGGCCTGAGCGGTGAGGAGCGGGGCATCCGATCCGCACGCGCTCGCCGTGCGCCTTAGACGCACGTGACCTTTTCGTCCTTACGGGAAAATTTTTGCTGCGGGTGTGTAAGGAACTGCCGCGTCGCTCGACGCAATGCGTCGCATCGAATGCGTTGAGCGCGGCGCCGAGGAGCTAGCGACGAGAGCAGCCGGCAGCGATGCTGACGGGGCTCCGCCCGAACGGCGGGTTAGGCCTCATGGATCACTCTCAAATATGAAATACCCCAGCTTTATCCAGCGAATTCTTGTCGGATGTCCATCGGAGAAGTAGACACGAAGCTGACTAAGTTGGGATCCGCCAAAGCCATTCCACTTCGCAAATCCGAACATGTCGGTTGTCGGCGTCCCGAGGATCTCATACACCTGCTCCGCACCCATGGAAGAGCGGATATGTACGATGCGGTTCAGCCACTCGCGTTCTTCGGAATTCATCCGACCAACAGCGTCTGCACCGGTATGGCTTATTGTTCTCCATGCGAGAACACCCGAGATTGCCGCAGCGGAAACGACAGCAGCAACGATCGCGCTGATGAGGAGCGCTCGCTTAATCTTCACGGTCCACGGTAACAACGTGTTGAGCGCCGCAACTCAGCGCGAGTAATGCCCGCTGAAACCGCGTCGCTCGAACGGAGGTTAGATCGCATTTACGACGCGTCTAAGTATCGCGCCAACCACATATCCGATGCCGGCATACATCAGGGTGCCGACAATGGAGAAGAACCAGACGTATGCTGTGACGGAGCCGTAAAGGACGTAGCCGCCGCCGGGAACAACCTGAAGCAGTAGCACGAGTGGAAAGTCAAATAGCAACACCCCGAACGCCTGCCCCTCGCCGTGCCCGCCCGAGGAGACCAACATAAGAACGACGGTGGCCACGTGCAGTAGCGCGAATCCCGATGCGAATAGCAATGGCATTTGGCGCGTCATGTGCCACTGGCTTTGCGCATGTGCGATTAACGATTGCGTTCAGCGGCGCGGCGCTTGCGACGCGTCCGCTGCAACGGATGGTTGGGCGTCTGCATGACTGTCATTGCTGGATACGCGCGGTTACCTCTATCTCGATGCGCATACGCGGATCGGCCAAGCCAGCGGAAATCATCGTCGCTGCAGGCCGAACATCACCGAGGTATTTGCGCAGAACCGGCCAGCATTCCTGAAACTGCGACGCATCAGGAAGGATGTACGTCACTCGGACAATGTCAGCTAACGTGGCGCCTGCTTCGCGAAGCGCCGTCTCGATGTTCTTGAAGCATTGTTCGGCTTGATCCTGCACGGCAGGCGGAATGGACATGGTTGCGTAATCAAAGCCAGTCGTCCCGGAGACGAAGATCCAATCTCCATCAACGACTGCGCGGGAATAACCAACTTGCGCTTCGAATGTTGATCCAGAGGTGATGAGGCGTCGTGTCATCGCTGGCTTACACAGTAAAGGCGGCGCGGTCGAAATCACACGCCCAACAACATGTAGCGGCGCAGCGCTGCGCGCACATGGCGCGCTGCATCGCGTCCGCTCGAACCGGGGTCAGGCGCCAGACCAGCGGTCAGAGAGGATCGAAGGGCGACTCGCATCGTTTGAGGACCGCAATCTCCCGATTCTCGATCAGGTTCCAGCGACGCCACGAGTACCGATAGCGCACGGACGAGAACGCACCTTCGGGTATGTCGCCTTCGGCGACCTGAATGATGGCACTGCGTCTGCCAGGCGAGAAGCTGTGTAGAAAATGTAGATGCTTTCCGATCACCGGCCGCCACAGGCCTGTCGTGAAAGACGCAAAGCTATGCGGCGTATTCGAATTGCCTGTGTGCTGGTCGCGGGCGGCCTGCACGCCGGATGGATGGGGCGCGCAGGCCCCCTTTTCAAGCGAGAAATGGTTCTCGGCAAGCACGCGCCGCAACGCAGCGCAGCCACGCGGCTCACTAGACGCCGCGCCGGATTACATCAAGCCGTAGAACTTGCCCGCGTTCTCGCAGGTGATCTTGCGCACCGTCTCCGGACGGATCTCGCGGAACATCTCGGTGATGTACTTGGACGACTCCGGCCACACGCCGTCGGTGTGCGGATAGTCCGAGCCCCACATGAGCGTCTCTTCGCCGAGCTCGTGTATGAGCTTCGCGCCGACCGGATCGAACTGGAACGTCGCCTTGCACTGGCGCTTCCAGTAATCGCTCGGCTTCATCTTGAGCCCGAGGTCGCGGAAGCGGTCTTCCCATTCGAAGTCCATACGGTCGAGCACGTACGGAATCCAGCCGATGCCGCTTTCGCCGAACGAGATGCGAAGCTTCGGGTAGCGCTCGAGCACCGCGGCGCCGATGATGCCCGCGATGATGTTCGAGAGATTCAACTGGAAGCCCGACACGCGTGTGAACATCGCCGCGCGCTGGCGCTCCTTGGGCGTGCGTGCGCGCTCCGCCGGCGACTGCGACGGAAAGGTGTGGAAGTGCAGCGGCACGTCGAGCTCGTTCATGGTCTGCCACAGCGGCTCCCACATCGGATGCCACATCGGCTCCATGTCCCAGGAGCAGGATAGCTCGATGCCGCGCAGCCCCAGCTTCACCGCGCGCCGCGCTTCGGCGCATGCGCCCTCGACGTCGCCGTACGGCAGGCACGCAAGACCGATCAGGCGATCCGGATAGGGCTTGCAGAAATCCGCGAGCCAGTCGTTGTAGATGCGGAACATCTCCGCCGCCGCTTCCTGGTCGTTCAACCGCGTGGCCGCTCCGAGGATGCCGAAGATCACCTCCGCATCCACGCCATCGCGCTCGGCGTCCTTGATGCGCAGCTCCGCGGTCGTGCAGCGGCGCATGCCGCGCTTCGCGTCTTCGTACAGCCCGGTCTCCGCCATTTTGTCCACGCGGTGGTTCTGCCCCGGCACGTGCTTCTGCCCCGACGGGCCGACGCCGCACACGAGGCCGTAGGAAAAGCCGCTCTTGGAAGTCCAGTGCGGGCCATCGGGACTGTCCACGACGTGCGGCATGCGCTCCTTCATCGCCGGCGTTGCGTTGGACGTGAACAGGTCGTTCGGCAGCCAAGGCATATCGATATGGCTGTCAGCGGATATACGGTTGTATTTCATGTGGCTCCTCCAGAGCGGGCGCTCGCGTCATACTTTACCCAAAAGAGGGAGGGGCCATGCGGCTTGTCACGTTCGCGCTCGCGGCGCTCAGCGCGGTGTGCGCGCCTGCGTCACATTCGGGCGAAGGCTTTCCGGTGAAGCCCGTGCGTCTCATCGTCGGCAACTCGCCCGGCGGCGCAAACGATCTGCTGGCGCGCGCCGTCGGCCAGCGATTGAACGAAGCATGGGGCCAACCGGTGATCGTGGACAATCGCGACGGCGCGAGCGGCGTGATCGCGATGGAAATCGCGGCGCGGGCGGCGCCCGACGGCTACACGCTGCTGCTCTCCAACAGCCAGATGCCGACCAACATGCTGCTGGGCAAGGTGCCATTCGATATTCGCAAGAGCTACGTGCAGGTGGTCGAGCTCGTCACGCAGGGCTATGTCGCGGTCGTCAATCCGGCGCTGGCCGTGAGCAGCGTGAAGGAGCTCGTCGCGTACGCGAAAGCGAAACCGGGCGCGATCAACTTCGGCTCGCCGGGCGTGGCATCGCCGGCACACCTCGGCATCGAGCTCTTCAAGGTGGCGACGGGAGCGAACATGGTTCACGTTCCGTATAAAGGCAATGGACCCGCGATGGTCGATCTCATGAGCGGTCAGATCCAGCTCCTCTTCAGCTCCGCGGTGTCGGTGTCGCCGCACGTGCGAAGCGGCAGGCTCAAGGCGCTGGCCGTGACCGGACCGCGCCGCATGCAGGCCATGCCGAACCTGCCGACGGTCGCCGAATCCGGCGTGCCCGGCTACGAGCTCACGAATTCCTATGGCTTCTTCGCGCCCGCGCGCACGCCCGCAGCCGTCGTTGCCGCAATCAACCGGCAGTGCAATCAGGTCATCGCGAACCCGCAGTTCAAGGCGCGCCTCGAAGCCGACGGCGTCGATGCCGCACAGCCGAATACCCCTGCCGATTACCGGGCGACGGTCGGCCGGCAGATCGCGCAGCTCGAAAAGTTTTTTGCCACGCCTGGAATCTCGAAGGAGAGCTTCCGGTAACAAAGGAAAACGCCGAATGCCCGCCGCAGCACCGAAAGACAAGGTTTACGCCAACGCGATGAAGGCGCGCCGCCGCATTCTCGGCGACAAGTACGTCGATTGCGCGCAGAAGAACGTCCGTCCCCACACCCGCGAGTTCCAGGACATGATCGTGCGTTACGGCTGGACCGTGTGGACCCGCCCGCGGCTCGACGACCGCACGCGCCGCATCCTCGTGCTGGGCACGATGGTGGCGATCGGCCGCTGGGAAGAGTTCGACATGCATCTGCGCGCCGCGCTCGAGGACGGCTTCTCGGTGAAGGACGTGAAGGAAGTGCTGATCCAGCAGGCGATCTACTGCGGCGTGCCGGCCGCGAACACGGCGTTCCATCACCTGAACGCGTTGATCGACGAGCTCACGGCGCAGGGCGTGAAGCTCAAGGATCTCGAGAAGTAGGGGCGTGACGCCGCACGTAAGCGGCCTGCGGGCGGCGATCGGCCGCACCGAAACGGTCGAAGACACCATCGCGCCGTTCCAGGCGGCGGCGCTCGGTGCGACGCTCGACCGCGAAGATGGGCTGCGTGCGGGCGATCCGCTGCCGCCGCTGTGGCACTGGGTGTACTTCCACCGGATCGTGCCGACGCGCGATCTTGCCGACAACGGCCACGCGAAGCAGGGCGATTTCATTCCGGAGATGCCGCTGCCGCGGCGCATGTTCGCCGGTGCGCGGCTCACGTTCGGCCGGCCGCTGACGATCGGCGAGCGCGCCCGCCGCACATCGACGATCGCGGATATCCAGTGGAAGCGAGGCGCCAGCGGCGAGCTCGTCTTCATGCGCGTGCGAAACGAGCTCCGCGGGGACGCCGGCGGTTCCGTCACGGAGGAGCAGGACATCGTGTATCGCGCGCCGCTGCAGCCCGGTGCCGCCGAGCGCGCGCGGCGCACGGCTACCCGTGATCCGCCATGGCAACGCGAATTTCGCGCGAACGAGATGATGCTCTTCCGCTACTCGGCGCTCATCTTCAACGCGCACCGCATTCACTGGGACCGGCCCTACGCCGTCCAGCGCGAGGGCTATCCTGCGCTGGTCGTGCACGGTCAGCTCGTCGCCACGCTGCTCGCCGATCTCGTGCGGCGAGAGAGCGACCGTGCTTTGCACGCGTTTCGCTTCCGCTCGCTGCGCGCGCTCTTCGACGATCGCCCGTGCCGCTTGTGCGGCGTGCCGGATGCGGCCGGCGCTGACCTCTGGGCCGAAGACGAGACCGGTGCGACCGCGATGGAGGCACACGCCGATTTCGTGGCAAGCTCCGCCGCATGACCCACGTTATTCAATCGCTCGCCGATTTCGCGCTCGGACTTTCGTTCGACAAGCTGCCGGCTTCCACGGTCACGGCTGCCAAACGCGTCATCCTCGACACGCTCGGCTGTGCCATCGGCGCGGTCGGCTGCGAGCCCGCGCGCATCGCGGCGGCACTCGCGACGCCTGCGGTAGAAGGGCCCGACAGCGGCGTTGCGACGATCATCGGCAGCGGCGAGCACGCGAGTCTGAAGCGCGCGATCCTGGTGAACGGGATCCTCAACCGCTACCTCGACTACGGCGACGTGTACTGGAAGCGCGATGTGCCGCATCCGTCGGAGGTCGTGACCGTGGCGCTTGCGTGCGCGGAGGTCGCGGGGCTTTCCGGCAGGGCGTTCATCGAGACCATGCTCGCCGGGTACGAAGCGCAGCTTCGCATGTGCGATGCGTTCGCCTTCCAGGTGCTCGGCATGCATGCCGCGAGCGCCGGCGGCTTCGTGGCGCCGCTCATGATCGGCCGCGCCCGCGGCATGGATGCGTCCGCGATCGCGCATGCGGTTGCGCTCAATGGCGCGCGCCATCTCATCTTCTCCGGTCTCGCCAAAGGCGAGCTCAGCATGGCGAAAGCCATCGCCTTTCCGTTGTCCGCGGTCGAAGCGGTCGGTGCATGCGATCTGGCGGCGAAGGGTTTCACCGGGCCGGTCGGCATTCTCGACTGGCTGTTCGAGGCGCGCCCGCAGGTGCTGGAAGATGCGACACGACCGGAGATCGACGTCGCGTTCGAGCGTTATCGCGTCGAGCAGGTGACGCTCAAGCGTTTTCCGGTGCAGTTCGAGATTCAGTCGGGCGTCGAAGCTGCCGTCGCGCTCGCAGCGCGCCTGCCCGGACCCGCGCTCGAATCGATCGAGGACGTGACGGTCACCACGCGGCCGATCACGCGCGAGCGCACGGCCGATCCGAAGAAGTACCGGCCATCGAACCGCGAGACGGCCGATCACAGCATGCCCTGCGCGGTCGCGATGGCGCTGGCGGACGGGCGCCTCGGCGCCGAGCAGTTCGAAGCGGACCGCTGGGCGGCGCCGGATGTGGCCACGTTGATGGGACGCATCAAGGTCGTCGGTGACGACGCGCTGGAGGCGAGCTATCCGAACGGACGTCCGGCACGCGTGGTCGTCCGGCTCAAGGACGGGCGCGAGCTCACCGAGTTCGTGCCCGTGCCGCTGGGCGACGCGCGCCGGCCGATGTCGCAGGACGACGTTCGGCGCAAGTTCAGCGAGCTCGCGGCGCACTGCATGAGCGCCGAGCGTATCGATGCGATCGTCGCGACCGTCGAGCGGCTCGAGCACCTGCCGCGTGTGTCCGAGCTTACGGCCCTGCTTTCGTCTTCGAAAAAATAGAGTGGGAAAATTTTGCTGACCTCGCGACAACCGGCTCTGGCTCTTCTGTTCATGGCGGCCGTTGCCGCAGGCGGCGCTGCCGCGCAGACCTATCCGGTCAAGCCCATCCGCGTCATCACGGCCGAGCCCGGCGGCGGCAACGACTTCATCGCGCGCACACTGGGGCAGGCGGTCGCGCCGCGGCTGGGGCAGACCTGGGTCATCGATAACCGCGGCGGCGCCGGCGGCGTGATCGCGTTCGAGCTCGCGGCGCGCGCGCCGGCCGATGGCTACACGCTGCTCGTGTACGCGGGCAACATCTGGACGATCCCGCTGCTCACGAGCAAGGTGCGCTACTCGATGGCCGACTTCGCGCCGGTCACATGGGCCGCGCGCTCGCCGAACACTGTCGTCGTGCACCCTTCGCTGCCCGTCAATTCAGTGCAGGAGCTGGTGGCGCTCGCGCGCGCGAAGCCGGGCCAGTTGAGCTACGGCTCCGGCGGCAACGGATCTTCGACGCATCTCGCGCTAGAGCTTTTCAAGTCGATGGCTAAAGTGGACATCGTGCGCGTGCCGTACAAGGGCAACGGTCCGGCGTTGAACGACCTCGTCGGCGGGCGCATCCACGTGATGTTCGCTACCGCCGGCTCCGTCGGCACGCACGTGAAAAGCGGGCGCCTGCGCGCGATCGCCGTCACCAGCGCCGAACCTTCGGTGCTGGCGCCGGGACTGCCCACTGTCGCCGCGTCGGGCCTGCCGGGCTACGAATCGATGTCGATCTACGGTGTGTACGCGCCGGCGAAAACGCCCGCCGCTATCATCCGGCAGTTGAATCAGGCGCTCGCCGCCACGCTCAGCGCGCCGGAGCTGCGCGAGCGTTTGCTGGCGGTCGGCGTCGAGGCCGTCGGCAGCACGCCGGAGCAGTTCGCAGCGGCGATCAAGGCGGACACCGCGCGGCTCAGAAAAGTCATCAACGAAGCTGGCCTGAGAGAGGACTGACGCGGCGGTACAATCGCGCGGCGATCTATAGGGTGCGCCAATGGCGCACCGCTCGCGCACCAACCTGGAGACAAAAATGGAAATCCCCGCAGACAAGTTCATGTACTTCACCCAGCCCGGGTGAAGTAGCTGCCTTCGAACGAAAGAGTTTCTTTCGAAAAACGGCGTCGACATGGTGGTGATCGACGTCCTGAACGACGCGGGCGGCCGCGAGCTGCTCTATGAGAAGTACGGCATCCGCAAGGTACCGGTGCTCGCCAAGGGCGACCAGTACGCGATGGGGCAGATGCTCGCGCCCTTTGCCAAGCTCGCCGGCCTGCCGATGCCGTCGGCCCAGCTCACGCCGGCGCAGATTTTCGAGAAGTACCGCATCGTGTTCGCGGCGGGGCAGCGCTATGCGCGCCAGTTTCCGCCCGAGCGCTTCCGCGAAAAGGTGATCCCCAACCGCGACCGCCAGATCCGCACGCTCTGCTATCACGTCTTTCGGATCGGCGAAGCGTTCCTGGAGGCGTACAACGGCGCGGAGTACTCCGCGAAGATCGCGGACAACGAGCCGCCGGATTCGATGCAGACCGGCGACGATGTCGCGCGCTACGGCGCGCAAGTGTGGAATAAGTACGAATCGTGGTGGGCCGGGCTCGACGACCGCTCGCTGCCCAAAGTGCTGAACACCTACTACGGCGATACGCCCGCCGCACAGGTGTTCGAGCGCGTGACGTGGCATTCCGCACAGCATTGCCGCCAGCTCATGCACGTGCTCGAGCGCATGGGCATCGAGCCGAACGGGCCGCTCACGACCGAGGACCTTGCAGGACTTCCTTTGCCCGAGCGCCTGTTCGAATAAAGAATGCCGGCTGACGCGATACTTTGATCCAGGGAGAGCCATGAGCCGCAGTCACGCAGTCGCAACGATCGCCGCGCTTCTTTTCGCCGGCGCCGCCTCCGCCCAGAGCATGAAACCCGGGCTCTGGGAGGTCACCAACAACATGAAGAGCAGCAACCCCGCGACGCAGAACGCGATGGCGCAGGCGCAGGCCCAGATGAAGGACATGTCACCGCAACAGCGCAAGATGGTCGAAGACATGATGGCGAAGCAGGGCATGCAGATGGGTATGGGCCCGGCCGCGAACAGCATGCGCGTGTGCATGACGAAGGAGATGGTCGACCGCAACGAGATGCCCGCGCAGCAGGGCGGCTGCAGGACCACTCAGCAGAGTCGCAGCGGCAACACGCTCAAGATGGCGTTCCAGTGCGCGAATCCGCCGTCGAGCGGCGAAGGCGAATACACGTTCGTGAGCCCCGAGTCCTACCGCATGCGAATGACGGTGCGCACCTCCGTGCAGGGCAAGCCCGAGACGATGAACATGGACGGCACCGGCAAGTGGATCTCGAGCGACTGCGGCAACATCAAGCCGATGCGCCCGCCGGGCAAGTAGCGCAGCTCGTTTATTCGATCACCTTCGTCTGGCCGGCGACCTTGGGCCAGTTGCGGTCGGCCTTGACGATGTAGCCCGGAATGTCGGCGCTCCATTTCCGCTGCACGTTGCGGTCGTAGTTGAGATAGAGCTTGTTCTCGACGATGGTGAACGCCGCCGGATCGATCGCCGCCTTGTAGCCGCCGGCGACACCGAAGGCGCAGAAGCCGTTGTATTGCGGCGCATAGCGC